>Ga0187783_10001362_pt1 | contig 17966 bp, 16 predicted proteins | sample 1015_SJ02_MP02_2_FD_132471 | JGI IMG/M metagenome (GOLD analysis project Ga0187783, IMG submission 132471) | Tropical peat soil microbial communities from peatlands in Department of Meta, Colombia - 1015_SJ02_MP02_20_MG | ecosystem: Environmental > Terrestrial > Soil > Wetlands > Peat | place...
GAATTAGACACGATCACGTAAGGGCCCTGATTCTTTGCGATCTTGCACGTGCAGGCCGCCGTTGACGGGTCGTTCTTATCGATCAGACATGTCGCATCCAAGCAGTTCGCCCAGGGCCGGTCATTGCGGCAAATCGCTCGGGCTGTGACCGGATAATACCGGGACACGATTGATTCGCCGGCCGGCGTTCGTTGCGGGGCTTTACAGGCAACGGTTGCGGCCGAGTAACCGGTATGGACCGCGCAGCCGCACGATACCGAGCCCGGCTCACCGGCAATTGGCGTGCATCGGGCGGTCGTGCAGAGGGCGTAAGTACTCTTGCACACCTTGTAAGGCACCGGCGATGTTTGCGCAGCCGCCGCGTCTCTCATCTTGGGCGCGTTTTCGGCCGCAACAACTAGGACGCAGAACGCAGTTATCGATGCGAGCAAGAACAGCGGCTTGATCACGTTCCCTCCGAAATGAAGCACGTCGGCGGTTCGGCTACATTCGTTGCCACCCTGCTTGGCCGGCACAGCGTGGCAACATTGAGAAGGGGTAACGTGCACGCCCACCAATTGCCGCAGAGTTATGCTCAAGATCGCACTGGAAGAACATTTCGACGCGCCGGCAATGGTTGCCGCGGGATACGACGCTGCAGATCTTGCCCGATTTCCGCGCGAGTCGGGCTCGAGGATTCGAAGATTGCTCGAGGATCTCGACGACACGCGCATTGCGACGATGGACGCCTGCGGCATCGGCGTTATGGTGCTCTCGCAAACGGCTCCCGGCGTCCAAGTGGAGAAAGACGCCGCAAAAGCCGCGCGCCTCGCTCGCGGCGCCAACGATTATCTGGCGCAGCGGATCGCGCGCCATCCGACGCGGTACGCGGGCTTTGCACATTTGGCCCTTCAGGATCCGCAAGGCGCTGCCGACGAGCTCGAACGCTGCGTAGGCGATCTTCGGTTCGTCGGTGCGCTGGTCAACCATCACACCAACGGAGAGTATCTCGACGCCGACCGGTTCACGCCGTTCTGGGAACGCGTCGTTTCACTCGGCGTGCCGGTCTATCTCCATCCTGCCGACCCGTACGACTCCCCGCACGTTTATCGCGGCTGCCCGGGGCTGAGCGGACCGGCGTGGACGTGGAACTGCGAGACGTCGGCCCATGCGTTGCGCCTGGTGTTCGCCGGGACGTTCGACCGTTTCGCCGGCGCGAAACTGATTCTCGGCCATATGGGCGAGACGATTCCATTCTACTTGTGGCGTTTGGACAGCCGCTTTGCCCTGATGAATCCCGCTGCCCGGCGCATGCCCTCTCAAATCATTCGGGAGCATCTGTACGTTACGACGTCAGGAGTCTGCTCGAACGCAGCCTTGCGTTGCACGATCGACGAACTCGGAAGCGATCGCGTCCTTTTCTCGACCGACTACCCGTACGAGGACGCAGCGGTCGCGGCGAGTTGGATCGACGCGGCTCCGCTTACGGTCGAGGAGCGTAGGAACGTGACTTCCGAAAATGCAAAGCGCATTCTGAGGGGAATCCCCTGAAAGGGAAGTGACTTCAGTGAATAACGCGCCTTGGCAACTCACGCTGGTCGGCATACTGATGGTAGCCGCTGGTTGTGCATCGCCGGCCGAAGCGCCCGCGACGCCTCCGGTGACCGGGCCGATGGCCGCCACGCGCAGCGGCGGCGGATTACTCTACGTCTCGGACTTCTACGCCTCGGAGATCCTTATCTATCCGGCCGCGCAGAAAAATCCCGACCCAACGGGCTCGATCACCGACGGCGTTTCATATCCATACAATCTCGCCGTCGATGCTGCCGGCACGCTCTACGTGCAGAACAACAACAACACCGTCACCGAGTACGCGAAGGGTACGACGACGCCAAGCAAGACGCTCGACGAGCCTGAGAGCGGCGTCGGCACCGGCATCTGTATCACCGTCGGAAGCGATGGCACGGTGTACACGGTCGATCACTACGCCGGAAAGGTGTACGAGTTTAAGAATGGCAGCACGAGTCCGACGACGACGCTCGACCTTTCCGAGGCTTTCGGCGTCGCGCTGGACAGCAAGAACGATCTCTACGTGGGCTGGGCCCCGAACTCATCGGGTGGTCCGGGACACGTCAACCGTTATAAGCCGGGTTCGACCAAAGGGCACGATCTCGGGATCACCGTCGAGTACAGCGGCGGCCTCGCCGTCGACGACGACGACAATTTGCTCGTCGGCGATCAAGGGAATAGGGTCGTCGACATCTTTAAACCCGGTACGGACACGCCGTTCCGCACGATCAGCACCTCACCGGCCGCTCCCTATCAGTTTGCTTTCGATAAAAACGATAAGGAGCTCTATCTGGTCAGCGGGAGTCCCGCGGAGGTCTACGTGTACGATTACAAGAGCGGCAAACTGAAATGGACCGACACGGAGGGGATGAACGGATCGGAAGGTTACGCCGAAGGCGTCGCCCTCAGTCCCGCCCAACCGCAGTAGCTTCTCAGGCACTTCTGTGAAAGCGAGCGTAAGATTTAGGATATGAGTAAGAGCTTGTTTGCGCTGGCGCTTGCGTTCAGCGTGCTACCAATTCGAGCGCTCGCACAGGACACGAGCGCGCCGCCCCAACCGACTCCCGAGCAGCGTCAAGCGATGCACCAGACGTTCGAGCAGTTTGGTCAGCAGGAGGAGCAGCTGCATCAGCAGATGCGTTACCGAATCCTCTCGGCGCTCAGCTCGGTTCACCAGCGCGCCGTCGCCGCCACCATCGGCGAACTGGCGATCGCGCCCAATCCGGATATCGAAGGCGCGGCCAAGCGGCTCGACATGATTCTTTCGCCGGGCGAACGGCAACAGGTTTTGGCCGCGCACGACGCGTTTCGAACGCAGAGCATGCAGCTTCACGAACAGATGAAGCAACAGCTGCAAAGCGAGATGCCGGCGGACCATCCGGACTGGATGAGCCACGGACCACCGAATGGTGCGATGCCGCTCGATGCCGGCACGATTCTGCTGATGACGCTGACGCCGCATCCGATGATGCAAAACTTACTCCTCTGGCGCGACGCTACAGTCCCAGGTCGGTGATAAACGCGTTGGTGAATCCGAGCGTGCCGCCCTTCCCGTAGCTATTGCAGGTGGACTTTGCCGGTCCCGGCGGGCAGTTGCGATCGCGATCGAACGACCAAAAATGCACGCCGGCAAGACCCTGCTGCGTGACGAACGACGAAACGATCGCGGCGTCGGAGATGGTGAAGGTCTCGTTTTTCGTATCGTTCCCACCGATCATCGGCGTGATTTCGATGTTACCGTAAGGAACCCCGAACTGAGTGTTGAGATCGATCGCGGCTTGAACGGCAGACTTACCCATCTCGCACTTGCCGTTGACGACCACGCAGTTGCTGGGGTTAGCCGAGCCGTAGTCCATCGTCATCAGGTCGATCAGGTAGTTCGATAAGCCGAACTGCGTGATTGCGTTCATCACCAGTTGGCCTTCAGAACCCAGGGCCGGGTTCGCGTCCCCGCCGAGGGTGGCGACGGTAAAGCTGAAGCGCATCGCCGGGTACTGCGCTTGGGCGGCTTGCACGTCCTGAACCAGATCGTTGATCTGTGCTTGCGTCTGGCCGTTTTCGATGTCGAAGTCGACGCCGATCATGCTTGACGTGTAATACGCTTCGACGAAGGCAAGGAACGCCGAGGTGGTCGGGCAGAGAAAAGTGCCGCCGGCGCCGCCCGTCGAGATGATGTAGTACTTACCGGCATTGACAAAGTTCTGCATGTTGGCCGAGATGAGATCCGCAGCGGGAAGCCCGCTCCAGTTCTCCGACCCGCACGTGCCGGTGGCAAATGCCAGGGTGATCGAAGTGTTGTCGCTCGGCATGGCGTCGAGCAACGGTTCCTTCTTGCCGGTGACCGCCGTCGAAATCACGTCGTCGTTCCAATTCATGTTGACGGAAGTGTCTTTGTATTGGCTAAAGACGAAGCTCGTGGCGGCACGCGCCGTTGCGCGTTCGCGTAGGTGTTGCGCGGCCGGCGAAAAGCCTTGCGGCGCGTTGCCGGCGCAACCGCCGAGTGCAAGCGCACCGGCCATGACGATCCACGAAACCCTTGGCATAACCTTTATCCCCCGTCCAGCTTCGTTCGGCGGCGGCCGGATCAATTCCAGCCAATGCAGGGCGCGCCGCCAAGATAGGGTACAGCCTGTGACGTGAGCTCGTGGCAGCGCACGCTCTGGATCATGGTGACGGTGCAGGCGTTGATGTCGTTCGCCTTCTCCGTCTCCGGACCGTTTCTACCGCTCTACATCATCCAGCTGGGCGTCAAACCGATCGCGGCCGTTTCGGCATGGGCGGGCGTGATTGCGTCGGTGAATTTTTTGGCGGCCGCGATCTTCTCGCCGTTTTGGGGCGGCATCGCCGACCGCACCGGGCGCAAAGCAATGGTTATACGCTCGTGTCTTGCAATCGCGTTCTTTACGTTCCTGATGGGGCTCACGCGCAACGTTTGGCAGCTGTTTGCCGCGCGTGCCTGCATGGGAATCTTCAGCGGCTTCTCGGCGGCCGCGATTGCAATGGTCGGCACGCAGGTGCCGGAGGAAACGTTGGGGTTCTCATTGGGATGGATGACGACGGGACAGCTCGTCGGCGGTCTCTGTGGGCCGCTCTTCGGTGGACTCCTGGCCGACCGGCTGCACGGCTACCGTCAAGTTTTTTTCGTCACGTCGTTCGTCGCAGTAGCGGCGGCGCTGACGTGCTGGCTTTTCATTCGGGAGCGTTTTCGCCCTGAGAAAGGAGTACGGTGGCGCGCCTCGTTTCTCGGGAACCTGCACGAGGTCGCAACGCACCCAAAACTTGCGCCGATGTTCGTGGTCGTGCTGCTCGCGCAGGTCGTCGCATTTGGCGTTCAACCGATCGTTCCGCTTTTCGTGCGCGAGCTGGTCGGCAATGCGCCCTGGCTTGCGACGGCGGCGGGGTTAGCCTTTGCGGTCACCGGCCTCGCGGACTTGATCGCGTCACCGTTCTTGGGTAAGCGAAGCGATCGAATCGGTTATCGCCGCGTTCTGCTGATCTCGCTCGCCGGCGTCGCGATGTTTACCATTCCTCAAGCGTTTGCGGCTAACGTCGCCACGTTTATCGCGCTCCGATTCGGAGTAGGTTTGTTTTTGGGCGGCGTGCTGCCGACGGCCAACGCTCTCATCGGGCGCATCTTTCCGCTCGAACGGCGAGGGCAGGTGTACGGCATCACCTCGAGCGCAACGTTCCTCGGTATGTTCGTCGGCCCGATGCTCGGCGGAAGCATCGCCGCGCGCTTCGGCTTCGAAGCCGCCTTTCTGACGATCGGCGTGATGGCGTTGGCGAATCTGCTGTGGGTGGCGATTAGCGTGCGTTCGTCGCCGGCGAGTGCACCGATTCGCTGAAGATCGCAACGAGGCGCTCGATTCCAGCCCGGTCGACCTCGCTAAAGCGCGCAAACGTTGGGCTGTCGCAGTCGAAGACGCCGCGAAGGTTTCCGCCGATGAAGAGTGGGAGGACCATCTCCGAGACCGAGGCGGTGTCGCAAACGATGTGATCGGAAAACGTGGAGACGTCGTCGACGACGATCGCCTCGCGTCGCGTGACCGCAGCGCCGCAAACGCCCGCACCGGCGGGGAGCCGCGCGCAGGCGGGCTTTCCGCAAAACGGGCCAAGGACCAGTTCTCGCGAGGGCGTTAGCAGATAAAAGCCGGCCCAGTTGACGTCGGGTATTTCGTTAAAGATAAAAGCGGCGAAATTCGCGGCGTTCGGAATAAAATCGCGTTCGCCGGCGAGGAGCGAGCGAAGTTGCCGCTCGAGCAGCGTATAGTCCGGAGTCACGGGGCGTAGGGATTTCGGCTGTAGATCGGCGCGGAACTGCCGTCGACCGTTACTGCGTACCAGGGCTCGGCCGTCGCTTTGTGGAGCAGATCGAAGCGTTCGCCGTTACCGCCGATGTGCGCGACTTCGACCGTGTAGTGCAGCGGCCGGCCGGTGAGGATTTGAGGCGCGGCGGCGGCTCGCACGAGATACGCGCCGTGCGCGGCTTTGTCGTTGAGCACCGTTGCGGTGCCGTCAGGGTTGACGAGGACGGCGCTGCCTTGGTCGATACCGAGCGCGTAGACCGTTCGCGCGCCGGGCAGCAGATTATCGTGCATGATGCGCGCCAGAAAGACGACGGTGCGGCCGAAGCGATTGCGTGCGACAAAATGCGTGTCGGTGATGGTATTGACGAGCGCCGGCCATGCGAAGAGTCCCGTCGTAAAACTGATTCGAGGCTCCAGCGGGTTCTCGGCGGCGTCCGCGGTCGTGGTTTCTTCGTTGAGACGATCCCCGGCAACCGAATCGTAGACGATGGCGCCCTGAATCGCCAAGCCGGCGCTTCCGCCGCCGACAACGCCGCCGCGCGCATAGACGCCCTTCACCGCCTCGATCAGCGCGCTTCCTTTCCACGCAACGTAGTGGGCTTGGTCGCCGCCCGCGAAATAAACGGCATCGGCGTTGTCAACGATCGGCGCAACGGAGTCGACCTGCTTTCGGGAAGCGCACGGCGGAATCAGCACGGTTTGCACGGATGCGAAGTTGCCGTATCGCCAAAACGGCCGATCGTAAATGTCGGAGTACGAGGCGCGTAGCACGACGACGTTTCCACCACGCCGATCGCTCCCAACCAAGCGTTGATGGAGCCAAACGATCGACGCGGGAGGAGAGCCCGTGGCGCCGGCGCCGTCGAGCAGAAGGCCTGGGCCGTGAAGTTGTGGCGCCGGAACGTACGTGCCGTGCCGCGCAAAGACGGTCACCGCACACGCAAGAACGGCCGCTGTCATCGCGCCCACGCCGTCGTCCGTCGGATCGCGTTCGCGCGGCTGCGCAAGCGTTCAGCCTCTTCGCTGCGACCCTGCGCGTCGTACAGGGATGCGAGCGTATCCAAGCTAACCGCAACGGGGGGGTTATCCGGTCCGTATGCTTTCTCTCTTATCGCGAGCGCGCGGACGATCAGCGCCTCCGCCTCGGCGTATCGTCCTTGGCGGCCGTAGATGTTGCCGAGGCTGTTGAGCCCAAGCGAAAGATCGGGGTGCTCCGGCCCGAGCGACTCCTCCCAGATGCCGATGGCGCGAACGAAGACCGGAGCTGCTTCCTCGAAACGGCCTTGACTCTCGTAAAGGTTCCCGAGGTTATTGAGGCTCGTGGCAACGTGCGGGTGATTCGGCCCGAGCGCCTCCTCCCGAATACGAAGCGAGCGCGCCAGCAGCGGCTCACCTTCGCTGTATTTTCCTTGCTCGCAATAGACGATGGCCAAGTTGTTGAGCGCGCTGGCGACTTTCGCGTCGCCCGGCCCGAACGCTTTTTCACGAATTGCCAGCGCCCGTTTGTGCAGCGGTTCGGCCTCGTCGTAACGCCCTTGCTCCAGATAGACGATCGCGATATCGTTTAAACTGCTCGCGACATCGGGATGCTCGGGCCCAAGCGCGTCCTCACGAATGGCGAGCGCACGCATCTGGAGCGGTTCGGCCTCTTTGTGGCGGGCTTGCCGATAACAAAGGATCGCAAGTTCGTCCAAGCTCGTCGCGACCTCGGGATGGCTCGGACCGAGTGCCGTCTGCCACATTGTCAGCGCGCGCTTTTGCAGATCCTCGCCGGCCGTGAATTCCGCGCGCTCGCGAAGGTAGATCGCGCAACGACCGGCGAGGCGCCCCGCGGCTAAAAATGCCGTGTCCGAAGGCAACCTCTGCAAAGCGGCGCGCGCATGCGGCAGCAGCCGTTCGCACTGCGACCACACGGCAAAGTCGACTTGAGGAAACGCCGCCTCCGCAACCGCAACGACGCACTCGTTCCACCCGACTCCTGAATCGGCAATGCTGTCGCGCACGGCGAGCTGCACGAGACGGTGGATCGAATACGTGCGCGCAGCCGGCGAGAAGGAGAGCAGCGAGAGACGGTCGAGGGTTCCCAGCGCATCATCGAGCCGCACATCGTCGGCGATCGCCGCCCGTAATTCCGCCGGATATACCTCCGCGCGCTGCCGGAAGAGCTCGTCGGGGATAGCATCGGGAGCGAACGATGCGGCGAAGCCTAACGTGGCTGTCGCGCCCTCGACCTCTTGCTCCGCCTGCGCGATCGCCGTGCTAAACGTTGCGAAAACAGAGTGCGGATACTCGACGTCCCCGGGCGCCTTCTTCAGATACTCGTTAACCCGATCGAGATAGCGCCGCGGCGTGACCATTCGCGTCCGGCGTAGCAGCGCAGCTGCGTGCGCCAAGGCGAGTGGGAGCGAACCGAGCGCCGTCGCAATCGTCAGAGCGTCGGATTCGGTAAGGTCCGTGCGCTCGGTTTCGCGGAGCAGGTACTGGACGGCGGTATCGAGCGACCAAACCGAGAGTGGGATCGCGCTGATGTCGGAGCCCCAGGCTGTACCGCGCGACGTCAGTAATGCTCGCGCACCCGTGCGCGGCAACCAAGGCCGGAAGACGCGTTCCTCCTCGAGGTTGTCGAAGACGAGCAAAACCGGCTTGTCGAATCCGCCAAGCACCGAGTTGATCACGCGTTGCGCGGCGGCGCGCCGGTCCGCCAGCTGATCGAGGCCCTGCACGAACATCGCGCCGAGACGCAGCAATCCGTCAATGAAGCCGTCTTCGCTCTGGGCATTGAGCCACCAGATAACCGAGTATCGTTCGCGGTTGCGCCATCCGTACTCGCGGGCGATCGAGGATTTACCGACGCCGCCCAGGCCGTGCACGACCGCAATGGCGCCATCGTGCGCGAGCGCCGCATGCACCGCGGCCAGCTCCGCATCGCGTCCGCTGAAGCCGGGGATAGAGCGAAACTCTCCCGCGTCGACGATCGAAAGATCGCTGGGCAACGTTCCCAACGACCGCAGCGGCGGGAACTCCGCAGGTAAGCCGGACGCAACGATCTGAACGACCCGCTGCGGTTCGACAAAATCCTTGAGGTGATACGCGCCAAGATCGCGCAGCGCCCACGTGTCGAAGGACGGCGCAAGCAGCTCAGCAGCCTCAGCGGTCAGCAGAATCTGGCCTCCGTGTCCGATTGCCATCAGTCGCGCAACTTTGTTGACTGCCGGTCCGAAGTAATCGCCATCGCGTTCGTGGGCGGCGCCAACATGGATTGCCGCGCGCACGGCCAGTCCGTCGACCGCCGAGAAATCCTCGGCGATGAGGCGTTGTTGCGCTTCGACCATTGCCCCGACGGCATCAGCCGGTTGGGCGAAAACGGCGCAAAACGCGTCGCCGACCGTCTTAAAAACCTTGCCGCCATAGCGCTCGATCGCGTCGCGCATAACCGCGTCGTGACGGCGCACGGCATCTTCCATCGCGGCGCGAGTGCGTTCCCATCGCGCCGTGCTGCCCTCGATGTCCGTAAACGCAAAGACTAGGGCAGCCATGATTCTTGGTTCGCCCTCTTTCAGAATGACACCGGTTTGCCCGCAGCGAAGGCGGGGCGAGGAGGTTCTGCTATGCGGCGCGTGGTCACGGTCATCATTTCACTGGCATTCCTCTCTTCGTGCAGTCGAACGAACATGCCCTACGCGGGAGGGCCCGCTGCAAACGGTGCGGCCGGCGCGAACGCATCGCACGTCCCGGTGATCGCGGGGTGCCAAATCTTTCCCGCCAACAATTGGTGGAACACCAACATCTCCAACTATCCGTTGAATCCGCTCTCGTCGGTATACATCAAGGCGCTTCCCGGAAATCTCCATCCCGATTTCGGCCACAATCCCGATTACGGCATTCCGTTTAACATCGTGCCCGCCGATCAGAAGAAGGTGCCGGTAAGTTTCGGCTACGCCTCACAAAGCAATCCGGGGCCCTACCCGATTCCGCCGAACGCCGAGATCGAAGGCGGTCGGCATTCAACCGGAGATCGCCATGTGCTGGTCCTGCAGAAGGGTGTTTGCAAGCTCTGGGAGATGTGGGACGCGTATCCGGAACACGGCGGCAAGAGCTGGCGCGCGGGTTCGGGAGCGACCTTTCCGCTCGACACCAACAAATTGCGTCCGAACGGCTGGACCTCCGCCGACGCCGCGGGGCTGCCGATCACTCCGGCGTTGGTGAAGTGCGATGAAGTAAAGGCAGGCGCGATCTATCACGCCCTTCGCGTCACGTTCCAAGAGACGCAGGCCGGCTACATTCATCCCGCAACGCATTTCGCAAGCGATAGCCAGGCGAAGTATCTACCACCGATGGGCCTGCGTTTCCGAATGAAAGCATCGTACGACATCTCCCACATCACGGGGCAGGCGCATGTGATTGCGGTTGCGATGAAAACGTACGGCATGTTCGTGGTGGACAACGGCACGAACTGGTACTTCCAAGGTCAGGGCGGCAAGCAGGCGTCGTGCTGGGATAACAATGACCTCGATCAGCTCAAGAACGTGCCGAACACGGCGTTTGAAGTGGTAGAGACGGGGAAGATACTCCGCAAGGAGTGACCAGCGCGATGCTTCCCCTCGCGCTACTCTTCTCGATCGTCATCGTCGCCTACGATGCGGTTAGTGCGGCGATCGCGCTGGCCGTCGGCGTTTCGTACAACTCGTTCCTGGTGCCGGCGCTGGTGCTGTTCTTTTTCATGGGAGTCTTAGCTGGTCGCAAAGCACGTTCGTGGGCCGGAATTCTGCCCGTGGCCGTCGCCGCGGTTGTCGATGCGACCGCCGGTTGGTATCTGGCCGCGCTGATCGGCCCAGGTTACGTGCCGGGATGGACGATGCGCGAGCTAATCACGCTTGCGATCGAAAGCGCCGCGCTCTCGGCGGCGGTAGGTGCGGTAGGTATTTGGGTTGGCGTGGGCGTTGCGGGAAGGCGCCGCGGCCTTTTCTAAGTTCACTCGCGGACTGAGAAGCCGACGTTTCCTTGGGGCGCAACGGAAGTTGAACGCACGTCGTCGATCCGGGCCGCAGCCGGCGGATGAGCTAGAACGTCGCTGATGAAGGCGTGGACGGTCGTCGGCTCGCCTTCCGCCTCGATTTCTACAGTGTCGAAGCCCACGTTGCGCACGAAGCCGTGCACGTCGTAACGCAACGCGATCCGGCGCACCGTTTCACGAAAGAAGACGCCCTGAACCCTGCCTAGGATTTTTACCTTTCGCCGCTCGACACACATCACTAAATCCGCGCGAAGCGAATGATGGATCGTTCGATATCGATGCGCTATGGTCCGGCGGCGTTGACGGCTAGCATGACATTATGACATACTGACAGTATGGTAAAGAAGATGGTCTATCTCGACGAAGCGCAAGATCGGATTGTGAAGCGCTTGGCGCGTAAGGGAAAAACCTCGGAGACCGAGGTGATCCGGCGTGCGATTGCCGCCTACGGACGTGCCGAAGCGGCGCAGTTGACCACCGACACGCGCCGCGTCATGGAGCACCTCAAGGCGCATCCCGAAGGATGGCCCGACGACCCGTCGGAGTTCTTCCGCGGGTGACGCCCGGAAGTATCGTGGTCGTGGATTGGCGCGATGCGCTACCTGAATCCGGTGAACCAAACAAGCAACGCCCCGCCGTCATCGTTGGTCGCAGCGATCTCTTTCATCGCGGGTTCGACTTTCTGTTGGTCGTGCCGTTGACGGGCGATAGGCCCTTGCGGATCGTCGGCGCGACCGTCGAGATCACGCCGACAAAAGAGAACCTCTGTTCAAAGACTTGCTACGGGTTGGCCTGGAACGTGCAGACGATCCCAAAACGGCGGGCGCGAGCAACGAAAGCGCGCGTGACGGACGCGCAACTCGAGCAGTTGCGCGATCAAATCGCCCGTCTCGTCGAGCGCTAGGCACGGATGAAGCGCTCCAGGTAGGGTCGTGCTCGCTATTTAACTGTCCACACTCCTCTTCGTTGCGGAGCGAGGCGCATGATGGTAGATGCTCGACAGCTGACTCTAGCCGCTTTAGCGCTTGGAGGCGCGGCGTTGGCGGGGTGCCGCGCCGGGTTGCCGGTCCCATTCGGCCCGGAAGCGATGACGCAAGGCGCGACCGCGTCGGCGTCGAGCAGCCCGAGTCCGATTCAACACGTCGTCATCGTCGTTCAAGAGAATCGAACCTTCAACAATTTCTTTGCGACGTATCCGGGAGCCGACGGAACCACCACGGGGACCGCAGCCGCGGACCCGACCTGCCACATCTACAGCAGTGGAACGATCAAGCTCATCGAGCATGGCCTCATTACGAAGCAGGACCTCAGTCATAATTATCAAGGGTACTTTACCGCTCGCGACGGCGGAAAGATGGATGGTTTCGACAAGATCCTCACCGACGTCGGCGCACCGGAGTGCCTGCTGCCGTATCAGTACGTCAACCCCTCCGAGATTGCGCCGTACTGGGATATGGCGCGGCAATACGTGCTCGCCGAGCATATGTTCTCCACTCAAGGAAGCAGCAGCTTCACGGGACATCAGGATCTGATCCGCGGCGGCACGCTCGTCGAGCCGGGCAAAGCGTTGGTGAACCTGCCATCGTGTTCGGGCGGCAGTTGTCGATGGGGATGCGACGCGCCGGCCGGGACGAAGGTTCCGCTAATCACGCAAGACGACGTTTTGTTGCCGGCTAATGACGGGGTGTTTCCCTGCTCGAACAAGTTCACGCTGAGCTACCCTACGCTGCGCGATCTCCTCGACGCAAAGGACGTTTCGTGGAAGTATTACATGCCGACGCCGTGCTGCAACACCAACGGCAAACTCTTTGGCGCGTTTGACGTTGAGTACTCGGTGCGTTACGGACCGGAGTGGGGAACGAACGTCACCTGGCCGCAGACCAACGTCTTTAGCGACATTTCCTCGGGGCAGCTGCCCGCCGTTTCGTGGGTGATACCGGTCGAGCCCGACTCCGATCACCCCGGCGAGCCGGTCGACGATGGACCGTCGTGGGTCGCCAGCATCGTCAACGCGATCGGAGAGAGCAGCTATTGGAATTCGACGGCGATTATCGTAACGTGGGACGACTGGGGCGGCCTTTATGATGATCTGAATCCCAAGCAAGTTGGTTACGGCGGTCTTGGATTGCGCGTGCCGGCGCTGATCGTTTCACCCTACGCGAGGGCGGGCTACATCTCGCCGACCATCTATCAGTTCGGCAGCATTCTCAAGTACGTCGAGGACAACTGGAACCTCGGCTCCTTAGGCACCAGCGACAAACTTGCCAAGAGCATCATCGATTGCTTCAACTATTCGCAGACGCCGATCACGTTTACTCCGATCCCTTCCGAGCGTTCCGAATCGTATTTCCTTCATCGAAAGGGCCGCTTCGGGCCACCCGACACCGATATGTAGCCTCTAAGGAGGGTCGCTCATGGACCGTTATTTTGCACTAGTTCCGTTGTTTGCGCTGTTGATTTCGTGCGGACGAACGAACGTACCAGCGACGCAGGCACCGATGGCGGGCGCCTTCGATCGCGCAGAGCCTTCGAACGCTCCGGTCATCGACGGCTGTCAAATCTTTCCGGCCAACAATCCGTGGAATACGGATATCTCGAAATATCCGCTCGATCCGCTCTCGTCGAAGTACATCGCGGCGCTGCCGGGGAACCTTCACGCGGATTTTGGGCAGAACCCCGATTGGGGCTTCCCGATCAACATCGTGCCCGCCGACCAGCCGAAAGTGCCGGTGCGCTTCCGCTACGACGGGCAGAGCAATCCGGGTCCGTATCCGATTCCGCCAAACGCCCAGATTGAAGGCGGCCGGCATTCCACCGGCGACCGCCACGTGCTCGTGCTGCAGAAAGGGACGTGCAAGCTTTACGAGATGTTCGATGCCTATCCGATCGACGGCGGCAAGAGCTGGCGCGCCGGCTCCGGCGCCATCTTTGCGCTGAACACGAATAAGCTGCGGCCGAACGGCTGGACGTCCGCCGATGCCGCCGGCCTGCCGATGATCCCCGCGCTGGTGAAGTGCGCGGAAGTTCAGGCCGGCGTCATCAATCACGCGCTGCAAGTGACGTTCGACGAAACGCAGGAAGGCTACATTCACCCCGCAACGCACTTCGCCAGCAACAGCCGCGCACCGCAGCTGCCGCCGATGGGCTTGCGCTTCCGGCTCAAAGCCTCATACGACATCTCGCATATCACCGGACAGGCGCACGTCATCGCGGTTGCAATGAAGACGTACGGCATGTTCGTCGCCCAGAACGGCACAAACTGGTATTTCGCCGGCCAGGGCGGCACGGCATCAAAGTGCTGGAGCAACAGCGATCTCGATCAGCTCAAGAACATCCCCAATTCGGCATTCGAGGTCGTAGAAACCGGGCGTATTCTGCGAAAATCGTAGCCACGAAAGCGAGCTTGCAAGGGGCTTCGGCTGCGCACTTCTAAGATAAAGCCATGCGCTTCACGCTCGTGCGTAGCTGGGCTGTGGTCGCGACCGCGATTCTTGCGGCGGTAACCGCCGATGCGGGCACCGAGTTTGCCGAGAATAGCGGCTGGCTCGCCGGCACATTTCGCGACAATCAGCACGAGGCAGTCGTACCAGCTCTGCTTCTCGGCGCAGCCGCTGCGCTCTCGCTGATGCTGTTCGTTCTCCTCGCCCGCATATCGCCAAGCGACCCGCTGCTTTCGCGTATGAACGATCTTCGCAGGCGATTGGTGGATATCGCTTGCGCGTTCTGCGGCAGCACGCTGTGCGTCGTGGCTATGGAGGGATACGAGACGCGTTTCGGCGGCTTGTCGCCGTTCGATCCGCGTTCGGTGGTCCTTTCGCACACGCTGGCATTGGTCGTCGCCTTCTTGGTCGTCGGAGCGATCGTGCATTACGCCCTGCAAGCGGCAATTGGCATCGCAAGCCGCGCGAGCAGCGTCGTCGCCGAGTTTCTCGTCGAGTTCCTACGCAAACTCTTGCGCGCGGGCGCGCCACCTCGTTCGGTCGCATTATCGGCGTTCCAACTCTACGTGCGTCACGTCCCGCCTGGAATCGCCGGCGGCTCGCGCGGCTTCCGCGCGCCGCCTCGTTCGATTCATCCTCGCTACTTCGCAGCCTAAGTCCGGGGAGGTCGCGTGGGCGATCTCCCCGAGAGGAGATCGAACGCATGCGACCCTTTACGCTCTCAACCTGCGGGTTTATTGCCGCGACCGTGATCGCGAGCGCCGTTGCGCGCGGCGCCGAGCTTACGACTGGGGCCGTTCTGGGCAACGTCGAGACGACTTCAGGGAAGCCTTTGGCCGGCGCCGCCGTCACCGCGTTCGCGCCCTCGGGGCGCTACTGGGCTACGAGCGATTCGCACGGACGTTTTACGATTCTCGGACTTTCGCCCGATACATATGTCGTCAGCGTCGCGCTCAAGGGCTACGAGGCGTCCAGCGCGACCGTCGTACTCCTCCCGGGAGAGCATGAGAGCCTCACGTTTATGATGCGCCCGGCGATCAAAGAGATCGCGCGGGTCGAGTCTAAAGGTGAAGCGTTCAGCACTGGAAACACGAGCGACGTCTTTACCGTTGGGGGCGAACAGGCTCAGGCGGGGACTCCGCAAGCGTCGGCGTCAGGGCTTGCGAACTACTCGCGCGATTCGGTTCAGGGTGCCATCTCGAACGTACCCGGCGTCCAACAGGATTCGTTTGCGAACGTCATCGTGCGAGGCGGCAAAGTGCAAGACACCGTGTACGATTACGATTCGGTTCCCGTTCCCCAGGGCTTGATTGCCGAGCCTGGCGGAAATATCGTTGGCGCTCAGCTCGGCACGAGCGGTGTGTCCGCTGAAACCGTCACGCTGGGCGGTTATACCGACGAGAGTCAGAACGCGCTCGGCGGTGTCGTCAACGAGGTGCCGCTCGTGGGAACCTACCCCGGCAAATCGACGTTCGAGGTGGCCGACGGGATCGGCGCACAGCTCGGTGAGATGAAGTTCAGCGAGCAAGGCGCAACGCCCGATCTAAAATGGCGGTACGCTCTGTCCACGACCGTAGGCAGCGAATACTTTGCATACGGTGACGGCTACACGTTCTATCCGGCCGAGCAAGGGACGTATGGCTTGGGATTTCAGACCCGGGCCCAATACGCGATCGCCGGAAACCTTCACTACGCTGCGTCGCCGCACGACGACCTCTCGGCGACCTTCCTTACTGGAGCCGCAGCCTACCAGCAGTACGACTCTCCATACGTTGGGCTGCAATGGTCGACGTTCAGCGCACCGGGCGTGCCGTTTCCGGGTCAGCCGGCTAATCCGAATCAACAGGTCGATACGCCGTCGATCGCACGCGGAACCTACAGCGTCGAGAAGCTTCAATGGATACACAACTGGCAGCACTCGCTCGGGCGATTTCAGGTCTTTGAATCGCAAATTGGAGCGGTTGCGAATGGCCCGGAATGGGACGATCTCTCCTTTCCCGATGGAGTCATCTCGCTCTATTCTAACCAGTGGCAAAAAGAGTTTGGCTATGGCTATGACTACGAAGACCAGGCCGGCGCCAAGCACGACATCCGTGCCGGCGCGCAATACGACGTCAATACGAGCGACATCTACCAGATCGTGCCGACCGTGCCGCAGATCATTACGGCGGCGCCGCGTCTCAACCAGTACCTCGTCTACCTAAGCGACACGTGGAGCATGACCCCGCATTTCTCCGTGCTCGGTTCGCTGCGCTATGTCGGCCAGCATTCGCAGACGAGTACGGATGTGATCTATGGCGACGGTGCAATCGATCCGCATCTTGCGCTGGCGTATACGTTTGACGGGCTCAACGGATTTCGGGTCAACTTCGATCATACGTCGTCCCCGCCCCTGCCGCTTGAGGTGCAGCGGTCGTGCACGCCGGCGAGCGCGTGTAGCGGCGATTCGGGCTCGGACGCCGGCGGAACGGTGCCGGCTCTTCCGTTAGCTCCCGAAACCGCCGACGTCTATGCCTTCTCTTACGAGCACGGTGGCCCGATTCAAGTTCGACTCACGTACTTCGCGCAGTTCGAGAAGAACGTTATCGACGTGCTGCCGGAGAACTACCGCGATTCCGCCAACGCCGGTGAGAATCCCGATGCAATCGGTGTCCCAACCAACGCCGGCCAGCTCCGTTCGCGCGGCGTCGAGGTTTTTGCAAGCGGAGGCGGATTCACGCTGAATGCCAACTACAATCGCACGTTCTCGTCGAGCATCTATCAGTTCGCATTCAACGACTTAAACGCACCGGCAATTCTTGCCGGACATCTATTCCCGGCCAATTACATTCCGGATTTTACGGCGACGGCGTCCTACGAGTTCGCCTTCGCTCGGCGCCGCGCTCGTATAACTCCGATGCTCTCGTACGAGAGCGGCTATCCGTACGGAAACGGCACGATGGTTTGGGTAATGGTCAACGGCGTTCCCACCGAAGTCCCGAACGACAACTACGTGAATCCCGGCTACAACTACTACTTCTTGAAAAACCCCTCACTTCCGTACAACGCCAAGACCAACCCGTATATAGCGACGCTGGGCACGAGCGAAGGAGCCGATCCAAATACGCTGCACACGCTGCCTCAAACGCTAACCTCGCTGCACCTGGAGTACGATCTCACGCCGCACCTGACTGCAATGTTTGACGCGGTCAATCTTTTTGGAGTTGATACGCCAACCCAACTGCAAGGAAATCCGTATCTGATCGGCCCGCCTGGATACGCAGGCGGCGATATCTATTACGAAAAGGCCTACGGTGCGACCTATTGCAAGGGTTGCCTCTACACGCTCGGCAACGGCATACCGACGAATAACGGTACGAGCCCGGCGGTGCCGTGGAACTACAGTACGTCAGGTTACGTTCCGGAAGCGTATCCGATGGCGCGAACTGCGCTGATTCGCTTGCGATATCGGCTATAAAGGCGCGTTTCGCCGGCGAGTCGAAGCTGCCCGGCGATGCTGAGGGTCAAGCTGTTCGGCATCGGGCGAGTGCTGGACGGCGATACCGAAGTAAAGCTGCGCAGCCGGAATTGGACCCTCCCGCTCCTGGCATACGTCGTCTTGCATCGCAACGAAACTGTTGCGCGCTGGCGTTTGGCCTTCACGCTGTGGCCCGACGA
>Ga0187783_10001363_pt1 | contig 17961 bp, 12 predicted proteins | sample 1015_SJ02_MP02_2_FD_132471 | JGI IMG/M metagenome (GOLD analysis project Ga0187783, IMG submission 132471) | Tropical peat soil microbial communities from peatlands in Department of Meta, Colombia - 1015_SJ02_MP02_20_MG | ecosystem: Environmental > Terrestrial > Soil > Wetlands > Peat | place...
AAACTCCATCGCGATAAACGCGACTCCATTTTCGTGGCCAATGTCGTAAATCGTGCAGATGTTGGGATGATTCAGCGCAGAGGCAGCCTGTGCTTCGCGTTCAAAGCGGCTCAGCGCCTGCGGATCTTTGGCTACGTCTTCAGGCAAGAATTTGAACGCGACAAGGCGGCGCAGCCGGGTATCTTCGGCCTTGTACACCACACCCATCCCCCCACCGCCGAGCTTTTCAAGCACACGATAATGCGAGATTGTCTGGCCAATCATCCCCAGTTCCCTCTTGAATATCGCATCATGTTATGAGCCATCCCTGCTTGAGTCAACGAGAAGTGCTGCGACCAGCACTGCCGAAAGCTGCACTTCAAGCTACTACACCTGAGGTTGCCGATGCCTACCAAGGACGAAGCCCGAACAGCCGACTTCCGCTTTTTAGACGCTTCGGTCCTAGTTCCGCGTTCTAGCGCTCCTGTGGAAAGCAAACTGACCCAGTACCAAATCCTGGGTAGTGGGTCAGTCTGATCTCCACAAGGTCATGTCTGAAGTCCGCATTCGATACTCCAAACCGTGATCCAACAATCCGGCTTTCATAACAGGCGTCAAGGTTCGACACCGGTTACCGGATTGGTTGCGGGCCCGTTCCCACTTGTCGGGTGAATTCTTCAGCTCGAGGCTTCGCGAGCTGGCACTGACCATTGCTCCTCAAATCTTCTTGTTTTTCCACTTCCCCTGCTTGAACAGGATCGCGCTCGCCACCGCCATCGAGCTCTCCGCGATCGCTATGGAAAAGAACACTCCGTTCGATCGCATATCGAACGGAATCGCCAGTGCGTAGGCGAGAGGAATTTCGAATAGCCAGAAGCCGAAGAAGTTCACAATCGTCGGGGTCACCGTGTCACCCGAACCGTTGAATGCCTGCATCATCACCATGAAATACGCGTACCCCAAGTTGCCATAGCTCACGATACGCAGGCAGGCCGCTCCCAGAGGTACGACGCCGGGGTCGTGAGTAAACAGTTGAACGATCGGCTCGGCGAAAAAGATGAACAGCACTCCGACCGAACCGAGAAAGATCATGTTGTACAGACCCGTGCGCCACACGGCTCTTTCAGAGCGTTCGGGATGTCCCGCGCCTAGGTTCTGCCCCACCAGGGTGGCGGCAGCGTTGCTTAGTCCCCACGACGGCAGGATCACGAAGATCACGATGCGGATCGCGATTGTATATCCGGCAAGCGCGGCCGCCCCAAAGATACTCACGATGCGCACCAGCCCGATCCAGCTCGTATGCGCGATCGCGAACTGCAGAATTCCGGTCAACGACACGCGTAGAAGCCGCCACAGAACGTCGACTTGAACGCGAAGCTGGCGGGCCAGAATCCGGATGCGTTCGGTGCCGCGCAACAGGCGGTAGAACTGGCAAAGCACGCCGATCGTGCGCCCGCTGAACGTCGCCAATGCCGCTCCCGTCACGCCCAGACGCGGAAACGGCCCCCAGCCGAAGATCAGGCAGGGATCGAGAGTCAGATTGATGATGTTCGCAACCCACAGCAGCCGCATGGCGATGGCCGCGTCGCCCGCGCCACGAAAGATCGCGTTGTTGAGAAACAGCAACAGCACTGCGCAGCTGCCCCCCAGGCAAATACGAGCGTAACCGCTTCCCGTGGCGACAATCTGCGGGGAAGCACCCATCAACTGCAGCAGGCGCGGCGCATAAACCAGGCCGGGCACTCCGATCAGCAGTGACACGAGCAACCCGAGAATGATCGCTTGTACCGCCGACACCGCGGCACTCTCATGATCTTTCTCTCCGATGCGGCGAGCGACCATCGCCGTGGTCGACAGGCTCAATCCCATGCCCACGGCAAACACCAGGCTCAACATCGACTCGGTCAGACCAACCGTGGCCACCGCATCGGCGCCCAGCCTCCCCACCCAGAACACGTCGACGACCGCGAACAGCGATTCCAGCACCATCTCCAGCACCATAGGCACGGCCAGCAGAAAAATCGCCCGGTTCAAATTGACGGTGGTGTAGTCCTGGTGCGAGCCGCGAATCGCCTCGACCAGCGAGCGCCACAGGCTCGTGCGCGGCACCTCAGCTCGATCCATGGGAGTAATCACATCCATTGCAGACCTTGGGTTCTTTCTCGGACATCCCTGCGTCGAATGGCAGGTATTGCCGATTCATAAACTGTGAAATCGGGCGAACGCCTCGCGGATAGCGAGTAGGAGGATGGCGATTTAACGAGGGAGGAACATATCACGCCTCAATGGATCTTCTGACCAAAGTACAAGCCCAAGTGACAGCACGATTGTATCTTGAACTCACCGAGCTTGCCAATCGGATCGACAGGTGACGCCACCGGGTGAAGGTAGTGGTCCGTCGGCGTGAGGTTGCATCGGGAATGACGTCGACCCTGGTAGCCGGGATTGATTCAAATTCAGCTACTAATGCCCCACTGACGTCTCCAGTAGGCGTGCACCTCGTCGCATCCATCCGCGCGCCCACCTTCCAATCCGTTCGGCCAGTCCACGTCAGGGCGCATCAACGCGAGAACCCCATCGATGTCGCGTCTGCTGAATGCCGCATACACAGCGGTCAGCAGCTCTCGTTTTGACTGCATGTCTCCGTACTTTCATTAGTTGCCTTCGTTTACCTTGGCTCATGCGAGGCTCCCGGCTTCACTGTCAATCTGTTGGTTTAAGCGCCAAATGGCGCAGTAGGTATGCCGGATGTGCGCGATTAGACACAACTAGAAATCCTGGTTCGAAATTGTGCCATCCAATTCAGCCCGCGTAATTCCTCTGCTCGTGCGCCAATTGCCGGCGTCGAGTACCCATTCTTCACGGCGTCACCGGTTTTCGAAATCCTGTGTCACTAAAAATTTTCAGAACGTCGATAGCGTCCAAGAATTATTGGTCTCGAATTTCGTTCGAAGTGGCCACCGCCATTTCCGTTGACCGACTTTTGCGATGCGGTTACGTCGGCGTTAGGTGTTCGCTCGACCGGCCGTCCAATTTTTGGTGTCATCGTATACAAGTAATGGAATTTAAGATTCCTAGAACCGGAGAAGCGACTAACATGACACACGTCCACATGCCGTGTCTCTACCGTCTTTCGGGGTAAGCGGTGAACAGTTCAAGTTCAATGCTCGATGAAGTTTGAACTATGCTTTTCAGTCTAAAGACGCAAAGTTTGCGAGTCACGGATCGTCGTGTTGATCTGCATTTGTTATATGGGAAATTGAAAGACAGCCGATTTGGATGCTGAGTTGCTCTCAAAGTGAGTGACTTGTATCCGGGGACTCTCGGCTGCTTGGTGAAGGTCTCCGAGGGAATTCCCGTCAATTCGGTCAATCGCGAGGACACCGGTTGCAACATAACACCTAAGTAAGGGCGTGTGCAGTGGGTAGAGCTTATCTTGCGTTGACACCCGACCAGCGAAGGATGATTCCCTGTGTATCGGCTAGCGTATGGTCGGGGTGTGTTAACAGTACTGCGGACGAATGCACGCGTCACATGAGCCCGCCACGCCTACGATCGGGCAACCTGCGTGTCACTTTTTTCGGGTCTTAACCAGAGCTCCAGGCCAGTCCCCTACAAGTCCCACCTTCTTGGGAGGTCTTATGAGCAAAACTTCTTTCGCCTCTATGGTTTCTTTGCTGCTGCTGGTTGCCGTAGCCGCGGTTGCGCAAGGGGGCACCCGGGGTGCAATTACGGGAACCGTCACAGATCCCAGTGGTGCCGTGATTCGTGACGCTACGGTTACCATCATTAACCAGGACACGGGCGTAACGGAAAGGACAGTGACCAGTGGTTCCCAAGGAGCCTTCTCGGCCACGCTGCTGCCAATAGGCACGTATCGGGTTGAGGTCACAGCCCCAGGCTTCAGTAGGACGGTAGCCGCCGGCATTCCCGTTAGAGTGTCGGAAACCAGCGTTGTACCTGTTCAAATGCAGGTGGGTACGTCGACCGTAGAAGTCACGGTCACGGGCGCAGCCACGCCTGTCGAAGTAACCAACCCGACAACCGGCCAAGCGCTTACCGGCGATGTCATCCGGGAGATGCCGCTGGCCACGCGTAACTTTCTCGGCTTGCTGGCACTTTCGGCCGGCACCAACAGCGAGTTTGCTGACACCACCGCTCTGGGCCGCGGTCAGACGACGATCATCGTTAACGGCCAACGGCCGGTGAACAACAACTACCAACTCGAAGGTATCAACGCGAACGACGTCAGCTTGCCGGTCTTCGACAACGTGAATCTGCCGAACCCGGATGTGGTCGAGGAGTTTAAAACCCAAACATCACTGTACGACGCTTCGCAAGGGCGCAATGGCGGCGGCAACATGCAGGTTAATTTACGGTCAGGAACGGATCAGTACCACGGGGATGTCTTTGAGTACTTCCGCAACAACGACATGAATGCCAACGACTGGTTCCTAAAGCAATCCGAAATACTGGCAGGAACGCCGAACGTTGCCCCGGTGCTTCGTCAGAATGCTTTTGGAGCCTCCATCGGTGGTCCTGTGCCCGGCATCAAGAACTTCTTCTTCTTCGGCAACTATTCGGGAGTGCGGGAAGACTCCGGAATCGCAACGGGGACGACGATTGACACGGAAATTCCTGTTTTGCCGGCGAGCCGATCCGCGGCCAGCCTGGAGAAGGCCTTTGGTGTCCCGCAAATCGATCCGGTCGCTCTGGCTTGGCTGAACCTTCCGGCGTCCAACTGTCCAGGATTCAATGACGGGGTACACTGCATTCCCTCGTTACCCGGTACCCCCGGCGTGGTGAACGGTGTGACGAACTTAGCCTCACTGCATCTTTCCTCGGTGGGCACCTTCTCTGATAGCCAGTTTACGATCACCACCGATAAGAAATTCGGCACCAAGGACACGTTCACAGTGCGATGGTTTTTCGACGATACCACTGCGCTGCGGCCCTATGGCGAAGCCGCCACTCTTCCCTTCTCCGAAGACAACCCGCTCAGCAACCGTTTTCTCAAGATCGGGCTCACGCACATCTTCTCTCCGAGCATGGTGAATGAGTTCCGCTTCGGCTATAGCCGATACCGGTTCGATCTTCTCCCCACCGAACCGGTCTCCCTCGCTGATATCGATTCGACCCGCCCCAATGCGGCCGAGTTCCCGGGCGCATGGCAACCCAATATTACCGGTGGCGGGTTCTCGATCGGTGTCGGAGCCAACGATAACCGCGGTACTCGGGACAACACGTTTGTCTGGGGCGACGATCTCTCGAAGACCTTGGGCAAACACACCCTGCGTGTGGGCGGCGAGATCGACTACTGGCAACTGAACCGCTACAACCACTATGAAAAGCGGGGCGTGGTAACCTATGCGGCCAACCCGGTCGCTTTTCCCGGCCTCAACGGCTTTCAGAATTTCCTGCTGGGCAATATCAATACCACGGCAGGAGAAGCTGGCATTGACACGTTTCATTTCCGTGCCACGGATGGCGCAGCCTATGTACAGGACGACTGGAAGATCACTTCCCGCCTGACCCTTAACTTGGGCCTACGCTGGGAAGGCATCGATACGGCACACGAAGAAAACAACTACCTGACCAACATTGCGGGCATCGCGCGCTGCGGGAGCACCGGCTGCTCCTCGGACGGATACTCGGCTCCTCCCTTGAACTATATCCACCCACCCGGCGCCCTCGGCGGCTTTGGTACACCGGGGGTAAGCGATTGCACCGAACTGACTTGTTTCGCCTACAAGAACTTCGCCCCCCGCGTCGGCTTTGCCTGGGATATCTTCGGGGATCACAAGACGGCATTGCGGGGCGGTTATGGCATCTACTACCAGCGCGTCTCCAACCAGTCGCAGTTGCAGTCAGCCGGTGGACCTCCGTTCAACGTCGCCTTCTCCGCAACTCCTGGATCGGTTACGCCCGCAAACCCGTTTCCCCAGCTGCTGCCTAACTCGGCCTTCCCATTGCCGCTAACCAAGTGCCCGGCGGGAGTATGTACGGGTTACACCTTGGGAGCAACTTCTTACGGCATCCCTTCAGGCTTCCCGCGGCTGAGCGGGTTTAACGCCACCGGTACACCCCTATTCGACAACACCGGCGGCAATTTCTCTAACTTGCCCAACAGCGAGTTCTTCTTCTACCCCGTGCGCGACTTTGTTCCACCTTATGCGCAGCAGTTCAACCTGACCGTGCAGCGCGAACTGGCCCGAGGCTGGGTGGTTGAACTGGGATATATTGGCTCCGTCGGTGATCGTCTGCTAGGCCCCGGTCGCGGGCAGAATGCCGGCCGACTGTGTAACCTCGCCTCTCCCTGTGTCATTCCGAGGTCGGCGCTGTCACCGAGTTTCACTCCGCCCCCCGCGGGAACGCCCGATGTGGTAATGAACTCTAACGGAAGCGTCTCCATCACAGGCAGTACGGCGCCCAACCTCAATGCCCGCGTCTTCGTGCCGTATCTTGGCCTACAGAGCCCCTACGCCTTCGTGCAGGAAAACAACTCTCACTCTAATTACAATTCGTTTCAGGCCACTCTGATCCACCAGTTCGCCAAAGGCCTGTATCTCCAGGCGGCATACACGTGGTCGAAATCCATCGACAACGCGTCCGGCTCAGAAGTTAACGATGAGTTAAACGGACTCCAACAATTCGGCAATCTGCTGAATGTCGACAGCAACCGCGGGCTTTCGGACTTTGATCGCCCACAAAGATTGGTGATCAGCTACTCCTACCTGCTGCCCTTCGGTAGCCCGCATGGATGGGGCATTCTGGCGCACGGGTGGACGCTGCAAGGCACTACCTACTTTCAATCCGGCACCCCGTTCGCGATCTACGACTCTTCCGCGCTCTCGCTTTCCGACCCGACGGGTTTCGAAGGCTTGAACTTTGCCACCTTGGTTCCAGGGACCCCGCTCTCGGCAGTGTTAACCAGGGGGAGCAAGATGGACAAAATCAACAGTTTTGTGAACATGAATGATTTCGTCCCTGGGGGCCTTTGCAGCGACGACCAGGGCAACACCTTGTCAATCCCAGTTCTTCTCAGTGGAGCGCCCAATCCTGCCTGCGCCACCGGCCTGGCGGCGATCGGGGATGTGCGACGCAATAGCTTTCGTGGTTTCTTCCAGCAAGAGTGGGATTTCAGCCTTCACAAGACGACGAACATCACGGAAAGGCTTAACTTCTTAATCGGGGCTGATTTCTTCAATCTCTTCAACCACCCCTCTTTCGCGAGCCCGCAGTCGGGACCAAACAGCCCGTATGGTGCGTATACGGGAGGATCGAACGGCAACTATGGCGCGATCAACCTTGCCACCGGATCCAGTTCAATTCTTGACACGGTGAACCGACCGCGAATAATCCAGGTTGTGGCCAAGATCAACTTCTAACCCCATAGCAGGACCTCACTCGGGGAGCCCAAAAAGCTCCCCTATTCTTTTGCCGTATCCGCCAGTGCTCTAAAGGCAGCCCGCTGCCGTTCAGTTTGACGTCCGATCGCAACAAGTATCGGTTCTATGAATGATTTAGCCGACGCGTACACAGCATAAAGTCCTTGTCGATTGTCGTAGACACCGGGATTTCCTAACGCCGCCGTGTGGGGTGACTGATCGGCTTTCATGGCTGGCATCACGCTAAGACCTTTGGCTAGTTTTATGCCGTTTTCACCAGAACGCAAGTAATGTCGTCATGCTGAGGCGTGGAGCCGACATAGAAGTCAAGGTCAACCATCACCCGGCTCAGAAGTCTGGTCGGAGAGGTCTGAGCGCCTCCATTGATGACCGTGATCAAGCGGTTTTCGCCAAATTCCTCGTTCCAATTGTTCACCGCTTCCACCACCCCGTCGGTAAAGATCACCAGCCAATCCTCGCTCCCGAGGGTGACCGTGCCCATCTCGTAAGAGGTGTTGTCCTGAATGCCCAGCGGCAAACCGCCCACCTCGAGACGTTCGATATTCCCCGACGCTCGCCTCAAAATAGGAGGGTTGTGCCCCGCATTGATATAGGTCAGCGTCCGCGCCGCCGGATCGTACTCCCCCAGAAACGCCGTCGTAAACCGTAACCCGCTCTGGCTGTTAGCGCACATGTAGTGATTCATTCGCTCCAGCAGTTGCCCCAGAGACATCGGCGAGGCAGAGAGCGTCTTCAAACTAGCCTGGAAAGTAGCCATGAGCAGCGCCGCAGGGATACTCTTCCCCGCTACATCCGCCACCACGAACAGGTAATTTCCCTCGCTACCCTCTGCCCCAGCCCGCGCAAAAACATCGTAGTAGTCGCCGGCGACGGTGTTCGCCGGCCGCGTGGCAAATGCGATGTCCAACCCCGGCACCGCCGGAGGATTTACTGGCAACAACCACCTCTGGATCTCGCGCGCAATCTCCAGGTCGCGCTTCATGACGACTCGATCTGCTACCTCGAGCATCAGCAGCACGAACATCAACAACCCACCCCACAGGCGCAGGTCGAAGCCAACAACGTGCATCCCTCCTTTATCCGTCCACGACAGCTCGGGATTCAAAATGATGAGCAGCACCGCCACCAGCAGCAGTACCCGCCGAGCCGGTGACAACTTCTCCAAGATCGCCCAGAAAAACTGCTTCGCGACGTTCCACCAGTGTTGGCGTTTCGAAATCCCTTGCTTCGGACTCGCGTCGATATTCTGGGAATACAGACGATAGCTCGACCGCGCATCCAACTGAAACTGGTTCCACAACTGGTTCAGCTCAAGCCCATCCGTCACTCTCCGCCAGAACTGCTCCGCCTGCGCACGAAAGCGGCGCGTGGTCGGAGAGCTAAGGGTTCGGGATGGGCTGGTCGACACGGAGCAATGATTATAGAAGAGCTTGAGGATCAGGGCGGTGAGCGCCGCCACAACCGTGCATCAGCGGCTTTTCGCGAGCGAACCATGCCGCGCGCAATCGCACTCAATCTTTTCTCCCTTCGCCAAAATTCAGTGTGTACTGCCCGGAGGCCTCCCAGACGCGCGCGCACCTGATGGAAGTAATTCTCTCAAAGCTGGGAACAGCAGAGAGAAAACAAGCGTAACTCGATTTTGGCGTCGAGCGAATGGATTGATTGTTTTCCCTGCTTCCCCTCTTTGGTCCATTCCGGCTTCCTGGTCTGTTCCTCTTTCATAAGCTGGTTCTTATTTCTTGAAAATCACTAGCCTAGGGCCAAATTCTGTTATCTTTCGAATAATCAGTAAGATGCTGGGAAAGGGTGAGGGAGAGATGCATGTGAATGCGGAGTCGAAACTGCGGGTTGGCCAACTCGAAGAAGGCATCGATATTGCCTGCAAGGTGGTGGAGAATGGAGATGGCTTTCCCGCTGTCATCGACCCCCAGTTTGACTTCGCCGTTCGGCTTCAGGAATCTAGGGACGCAGATCGTCGAATCGCTTCGAGAAAAAGCCTGTTCTTCGTCATCGTGACCGTTCTCGTCCTTTTTGGCTGCGCCCACAATCCGCCCCCTCCCACCCCGCCTCCACCGCCGACGACGACGACGGCGACCGTCGCGAAACCAAAAGCTACACTACGCTCTGGGGACTGGATTATTCGCAACTGCCAACCCGCATCCGACAACAGCTGCTATTGCCATCATCCGGCGGAAGCGATCGATGCCAGCGGACAGCAACAGCACACAGTGATCGAATGTCGGTAGGATTGGCCGTCGCTCTGAATCTTGTTGCTGAGCGAATCCGGCGGACCCCAAAGGCATCGATGGGTTGGCGGTTTCGAGGCCCGATCTCTGCTACACTGGCGCCTCGTGAGCGAGACGACCCGACGGATGTTTCTACGACAATGCGGCGCCGCAGTTGCGGGGACCGTCTTTTCACCCGAGCTGGCACGCGCGGCGAGATCTTCCCAGCCCTCGGTCAGGTTTCCTTCCGAACCTCAGGAGCGCGTGTCGGTTTCTTCCTATCCCTTTCGCATGTTCATTGCGGGGCCTGACCATGAGGCTGACAAGCCGACCATCGAGCTGAGGGACTTTGCAGCCGAGGTGGTTGAGAAATTCCAGGTTCACCGCATTGAGCCATGGTCGGGACATATGCCGTCAACTGCCCCGCAATATCTGGCGCAGTTTCGCGCGGCGGTGGAGAAAGCGGGTGCGGAAGTTGCGAATGTCGCCGCAGACGGCGAGCACAGCCCTTATGCCCGCGACGCGGGTGAGCGCGAAACCGCCATCGCCTTCGCCAAGCAGTGGATCGATGTGGCCGCAGCTATCGGATCGCCCAGCGTTCGCGTGAATATCCCTGAAGCCAAAGATGCAAAGCCGGATGTCGGACGACTCGCGGAAAGTTTAGAGCGCGTGGTCGAGCACGCTTCGGCAAGAAACGTGGTCATGCATCTGGAGAACGATGATCCAGTGAGCGAGGATCCGTTTTTCCTGGTCGAAGTCATCGAAAAGGTCAACAGCGGGTGGCTGCATGCCTTGCCGGATTTCGGCAATACCTTGAACGCACACGATGAAGGTTATGCTTACCGTGCCATCGATGCCATGTTCCAGCACGCCTATGGCATCTGTCATGTAAAAGACAGCGAGGTCAACGAGCAAGGCAAGGCCACGCGCGTAGACTTGCAGAGGACTTTCGACATTCTGAGGCGGCAAAGCTACAAGGGATACTGTTCGATTGAGTACGATGCGCCGGGGGATCCGTACAAAATGACGGCGACGTTGATCGGCCAGACGGTGAAATATCTGGCATCACCGGTCGAGGCCACGGCCGGACCAGTCTCGAGTGACCACCTACGAAACAGATGAATCCGGGAACGAGCCGCGCTTCGTCGAACGCCACAAACTTATCTCATAACTGGCATACGTGAATCCTTTTTAGTTGCGGGTTGGTGTTTCGAACTTAGGACTGCGCTGGCAAAGGTTACGGCGGGGCCAGGCAGCGATTTGAGCCTGTCGCCACTGCCGAGGCCCCTTCGCCGGAACCATCAAATCCGTTCTATTCGCTGTCTTTGCGCTCACCGTCTTGGCGAACCATCGTGCCGGCTCCAACTCCCTGCGCCCCAGGCACGCTCGTCACCGAGAAGTCAAGCTCTTCGGCATTCTTGACGGGGATGACGGTCCAGATTTCGCCATTGCCGTGAGTAACAGTAAACGTGCAGTCAGAGTTCCGCTTGTAGGTGCCGGAGTCAATTACCGGGAAAACCGCACCACCGACGTTCACCTGCACGGACCTGTTCACGGTCCCATTACGCGCAAACGCCAGTGTACCTGAGACCGAAATTGGGCTGAACTTGGCGACGAGGAGGGGCGGCACCGAGGTGCTGAAGCTGATAAACCCGTTGATAGCGAGTCCGTATGCGCCAGCAAGCGTGGGAACCTTGCAGCCGTCTGCCGCGTGGGTCTGCGGACAAACGACAACAATAAACGCTGTCGCTACAGCGAGGGTAAGCGCGGATTGAGGGTGCGTGGCATATTTTTGTCCTCCATGACAGCAAGAGGTTAGGGTCATCTCGAGGTCGACAAACGGCAGCCACTATACACCTAATCGGTCTGACAGACCGAGATCGAGAGACCTAACTGCTGACCGGTTGAAGGGAACCAGCGCTTACGCACTGCGTGTGCCTGCATGCAAAAATGGTTCGAGAGGTCGCATGAGGTGCCGGACCAAGCAGGGCCTAAGTTATACTCCCAGCATGAGGTAACGGAAAGGCGACGTTTTTGGTTGCTCGGTGCGATACTGAGCTGATGGCAGTTGCTGACCCCAAATCGGTGAAGGTGAATCTCACGAGCGGCACCGGTGTCGACATCGAATGGAAGGACGGACACCGGTCGCACTACCAGTTTCCCTTTCTCCGTGACGCGTGTCCCTGTGCGTTATGCGACGAGGAACGGGGCAAAACAAAGCGGGAACCCGGCGAGCCGTCCAAGCCGGCCCCCGGCGCTTTGCCCATGTTCAAGCCGGCAGCGAAGCCGCTTTCAGCCGAGGGAGTAGGAAAATATGCCATCAAGTTTCACTGGAATGACGGACACGAACTCGGGATTTACTCCTGGCAGTTCTTGCGCGACTGGTGTCCTTGCGAGGAATGCAAGGCGGCCCGGACCGTAGCCAAATTCTAGCTCGACACGCTCTCGAGCGACTCGCTCGGTCGATTTCTCCGGACGAGCTGTGCTCCGCCGCGAACACCGCTTTTGTGTAGAATTAAGTACGCGGCGGAGTGGTTTCCTGACCATTGTCATTTCTTTCCCAACTCAACCCGCAACAGCGTGAGGCGGTCGAGACCACTCGAGGCCCGGTATTGATTCTTGCCGGAGCGGGCAGTGGCAAGACCCGGGTCATCACTTACCGTATCGCCCACCTGATCGAGAATCTCGGGGCGAGGCCGGAGGCCATCCTGGCCATGACCTTCACCAACAAGGCCGCCGCCGAGATGGTCTCGCGGGTGGACAAGTTGGTGGGAGGGTTGTCGGTCGTGAAGCCCTTGATCTCAACCTTCCATTCCCTCTGTGTACGGATTCTGCGCCGAGACATTGAGGCACTTCGGATTCCCGCGGCTGCCCCTGGCGTTGCTCCCATCGGGCTCACGCGACAGTTTGTCATCTACGATGAAGCCGACCAACAGCAACTGATCAAGTCCGTGATCCGCCGCTTGGGGATTGATGACAAACAGCTCACACCGCGCTCCGCTCTCGCACAGATCTCCTGGGCAAAGAACCATATGCTCGACCCCCAGGAAGTCTATTTGCAGTCGGCCGATCCCAGGACCGAGCATGTGGCACAGATCTACGCTGAGTACAAGAAGGAGCTGGCCCGGGCAAATGCGCTTGACTTCGACGATTTGCTGCTCGAGGCGCTGCGCCTGCTGAAAGCCGTGCCGCGAGTACGGGAGTACTACAACCAGCGCTACGAATACGTTCTGGTGGACGAATACCAGGACACCAACCGTCCGCAATACGAACTCATGCGGCTTCTGGCCGGCACACACCACAATATCTGCGCCGTCGGCGACGAAGATCAGTCGATCTATTCCTGGCGCGGTGCTGACATTCGCAACATACTCGAGTTCGAAAAGGATTTTCCCGGATCGAAGATCGTGCGTCTGGAGCAGAACTATCGATCTACCCAGAACATTCTCGCCGCCGCCTCAGCGGTTGTGTCAAATAACGTCAAACGCAAAGGAAAGAATCTTTGGACCTCGCGCCTTGGTGGCAGCAAGATCGGATACTACGAGGCATCCGACGCAGAGAATGAAGCGCTTTTCGTTGCCGACTCCATGGCGCGTTACCTTCGCGAGGCTGCCGAGCAAGGCGTCGAGGCTCGGGCCGCGGTGCTCTATCGCATCAACGCTCAGTCCCGGCTGTTTGAAGAAGCCATGCGCCGCTATCAATTGAAGTACAACGTGGTCGGTGGCTTTTCCTTCTATGAACGCTCGGAGATCAAGGATTTCATCGCCTATCTGAAATTGGTCCACAACCTGGACGACTCCATGGCGCTTTTGCGGATCATCAATACGCCGGCGCGCGGCATCGGGAAAACTACGCTGGAAACTCTGGAGCGACTTGCGCTCGAGTCCGGCCTCCCCATGTGGGCTGCCATCGGCGAGGCTATCGAGCGCCGGCTCTTACCGCAGCGTGTGCTGTCGGCTCTGGGCAATTTTCAGGATCTGATCGAGGACGCGCGTGCCCTGTTGGCCGGAACCTATCTGGAGCGGCTGGACGAAACCGCGCTTCCTCCGGAGCTTTCCGCCGCCACGCCGGTGGACAATGGGGACCCTGACATTGCCTTTGACCCGTCGACCCTCGGACTGGAGGCCACAGAATCGGACACGGCGAAGGCAGAAGGCCGGGAACAGCAGCCGCAGGAGGGAATCCGAGAACCATTCCGCACCCCTGGAGGTCCGGCCAGCGCCGCAGAAGTTCTGAAGTTTCTGATCGATCGCACCGGCTACATCAAACAACTCGAAAGCGAAGACAGCCCCGAGGCCCAGGCACGAATCGAGAACCTGCGCGAACTGGTCAACGCCGCCATGGACTCCCGCGACCGCGGCGAAACGCTCGCCCAGTTCCTCGATCACGCGGCGCTGGTGAGTGACGTGGACGCCTATGATGAACGAGCCCAAGTGACCCTCATGACGCTGCACTCGGCCAAAGGGTTGGAATTCCCTTTGGTGTTTCTCTGTGGACTCGAAGAAGGCCTCTCGCCCCATTCCCGCACCTTCCTCGAACCGGACGCCATCGAAGAAGAACGCCGCCTGTGCTACGTCGGGATGACGCGGGCGATGGATACTCTCATCCTGACCCGCGCCGTGTATCGTCGCCGCTACGGCAATGACCTGCCCGACGCGGCGGTTCCCTCGCGCTTTCTCGAGGAAATACCGCCGGAACTGATGGAAGAACTGGGCTCGCCCCGAGCTTCGCGGGCAGCGTTCGCGACCTCGTCGCTCGCGCGATTCGACGAGATCGAGACGGGTACCGGCTTCTCGAATTATGCTTACGAGGATGAGGACCAGCGGGTAAACTGGAGAGCCCGACAGGGGGGCCCTCCGCAGCGTTCCTCTTCGGTTCGCAGCTACAATTCCGCCGAAAGTATTGCCGAGTTCTTCGCCTCTCGGGGAAAGAAGTTCAACCTGGCCAAGTTGCCCATCCAGGAGCCCACGGGAGCGACGGGGTTCCGTCCCGGCCAGAAGGTGAAACATCCAAAATACGGAGAAGGCACGGTGCACCGACGAGAAGGAGAAGGTGATCTTGCCAAGATTACGGTACAATTCCCTCGGTTCGGTCTGAAGAAGCTGGTCGAAAAGTATGCCCAGCTGGAGCGCGCCTAGGTGGCCTTCGTGACCGCGTACTGAAACGCAAAATGAGGTGGGACATAAGGAATGGCAAACACAAAGAAGCTGAGCCAGGAAGATCGGAAAAAAGCCAAGCGGGCATCGCGCAAAAAACACAAAGCCGAAAAACCCCTGCGACCTCGCGAGTATGCCCGCGGTTCGAAGAAACGCAAGGTGAAGAAGATGGCTCGCGGCCAGGCCAAACGTTAACGATCTACCCATGATGCGTTGCGATGAATCACGCTGGAGCCCCAACCCGAGGTTTCCTAACCGCAAGGGGTGCCCCCGGGGCTCCTGGTGGATTGAAACCGCGCGCCTAGGAGACTGATTTTTTGGCACAGACGCCGGTCAACACCCATCGAGCAACCGAGCCGGTTCGCACTTCGGACAATCAGCTGTTTTGTTGCAAGTCCATCGACAAGCTGATCGCCGAGGCCAACGACCCCGGACACAGGCTCAAAAAGACTCTAGGACCTTGGTCGCTAACCGCGCTTGGTGTCGGTGCCATCATTGGCTCGGGCATCTTCGTGCTGACCGGCACGGCGGCGGCGGGCGAATACTTTCAAGCCCCATCCATTCTGCACGCGCAGGTGCTCGACCTGATCGTGAATCTTTTGCGGGGTGGGGGTACGGCCAGCGTTCTCATGCATGGCAGGCCGCCCGCCGGCCCCTCGATTGCTCTTTCCTTCCTTCTTGTCGCCGTCGCCTGCAGCTTCGCCGGCTTATGCTATGCCGAGCTGGCCTCCATGATTCCCATCGCCGGCAGCGCCTACACCTACTCCTATGCGACGCTGGGAGAGATCTTTGCCTGGATCATCGGCTGGGATCTGATTCTGGAGTACGTGGTCAGCAACGTTGCCGTGGCAATCGGGTTCAGTGCCTACACCAAGGAACAACTGGCATCGTTTGGACTCAATCTCCCGGATCGATGGTCGACTCCCGTGTGGGAGGCTGGGCATTGGACCGGGTCGTATTTTAATGTGCCCGGTTTTCTCATCATCTTCATTCTTACCGTGCTGCTGGTGCGCGGGGTGCGGGAATCCGCCGAAGCCAACAATGTCATGGTCGCGATCAAGATCGGCGCCATCCTGGTGTTTCTCGTGGTTGGTGGCATGCTGGTGAATCCCACGAATTGGCGGCCTTTCGCCCCCTCGGGGTTCGCCGGCGTGGTGACTGGGGGAGCCATTGTGTTCTTCACCTACATCGGTTTTGACTCGGTCTCGACCGCCGCCGAAGAGGCGAAGAATCCCCAACGCGACTTACCGATCGGTATCATCGGCTCTTTGATCATCTGCACCATTCTCTATGTTGGCGTGTCGATTGTTCTGCTGGGCATGATGAAGTACACGACCTTCATCTCGGGGGAAGCTGCCATGGCTCCTGTCGCCTACGCGCTCTCCATGCTGGGCGCGAGCCGCTTGTCACGCTCGATTATTGTGGTCGGCGCTTTGACCGGGATGATCTCTTCGTTGCTGGTTTTTCAGTACGGCCAAGCCCGCATCTGGTACGCAATGTCGCGCGACGGTCTATTCCCCAGGTTGTTTTCCGCGGTTCATCCGCGTTTTAAGACCCCACACTGGTCCACATGGATTGCGGGATTTGCGGTGGGCATACCCGCCGGAATTTTTGCCATCAGCGACGCCGCGGATCTCACCAATATCGGCACCCTGTTCGCGTTCGCACTGGTGTCGCTCGGTGTCATTCTCCTGCGCAGAACCCAACCCGACCGCCCGCGAGGTTTCCGGGTGCCCTTTGTCCCCTGGTTCCCTCTGATTTCGATCATTCTGTGCGGGGGGCTCATGACCGGCCTGACGGTCATCACCTGGTTACGATTCGTCGTCTGGCTGGTGCTCGGTCTCACGATCTACTTTTTCTATAGCCGCCACCGAAGCGAATTCGCTAAGAAATAACCCCCGGTTCCATTAGCCTAAGAATGATTACGATCCGATGGCACAAGCATCTGAGCGGTCACCGAGCGGTTTTATCCGTCAGCTTCCCAAAGCCGAACTCCACTTGCATTTAGAAGGCTCGATCGATCCCCACACTTTGGCCGAACTGCGCGCACGCCACGGCAAGACCGCGGACTCCGCCGAGATTGACGAGCTCTACCACTATGAAACCTTCGCCGACTTCCTCCGGTCATTCAAGCTGGTGACGGAGGAGCTCGAAACTCCCGAAGATTTCGAGCTCATCACCTATCGATTGATGGAAAAACTGCACGCCGAAAATGTGCTGCATGCTGAGGTCTACATTTCAGTCGGAGTGTACCTCTGGCGGAAGCAGGATTTCGCGGCTATTTTCGAAGGACTGGAGCGAGGGCGTCAGCGGGGGGAACGCGAATTCGGGGTTTCTTTGCTGTGGATCTTCGATGCGGTGCGCCAATTTGGAAGAGCCGAGGCCGAACGCGTCGCCGAACTCGCGGTAAGCTACAAGAACCGCAGCGTCGTCGGATTCGGGACCGGCGGAGATGAGCTGCAAGGCCCGGCGGAGATGTTTCGCGAAGTCTACGCCTATCTAGAGAAGCATGGCCTTCGGCTCACGGCGCATGCCGGCGAAAACGCCGGGCCAGACTCCATCTGGGGCGCACTCAATCTCCATGCCGAGCGGATCGGCCACGGGTTGACGGCGTACCAGGATCCTGAATTGGTGGAGGAATTGTCGAAACGCCAGATCCCGGTCGAGATCTGTCTCACGAGCAACCTGCTCACCCGGTGCTGCCCATCCATTCGCGAACATCCGATTCGCAACTATTTCGATCAGGGGGTTATGATCACCCTGAACACGGACGATCCTGCCATGTTCGCCACTTCCCTTTCGCGGGAATACCAGCTGGCCCAGAATCACTTCGGCTTCACCGATGAGCATCTGCGCGAATTGGCGCGCAACTCGTTCGAGGCCTCCTTCCTTCCCGCCGCGGAGAAGCTAAAGTTCCTGAATCTATTCGATCGGCGCCGAGCCAGATAGGTGGTCTCGCAGGGAGATCTCCCCTGCCGCCGAGCCGAATCCAGGGATCAACAAAAAACCTCTCAAGCACTTCGCCTGAGAGGCCTTCTCTGAACTTGATTCGCGAACAACCATGTCGCGTCGATCAGTGTTTCTTCTTCTTCGCAGCTTTTTTCTTGGCTGGCATGAAGTTTCCTCCGTGAACGATTTTCCCTTGCAAGCGAATCCGAGCGTGGCCGCTTGAGTCACCGGCGGCAACGTTCA
>Ga0187783_10001364_pt1 | contig 17959 bp, 15 predicted proteins | sample 1015_SJ02_MP02_2_FD_132471 | JGI IMG/M metagenome (GOLD analysis project Ga0187783, IMG submission 132471) | Tropical peat soil microbial communities from peatlands in Department of Meta, Colombia - 1015_SJ02_MP02_20_MG | ecosystem: Environmental > Terrestrial > Soil > Wetlands > Peat | place...
CCGCAGCAGCCAGCGCCGGTTTTCGACCGCGCGCACCCGCGCCATCATCAAATGCTGCGCCGGCGCCGCCGACCGACCGAACCACCCATCGTTCGACATATTGATTAAGAGTTCGGCGCCGCCGACCGTAAATCGTCGCACTTCGTCCGGGAAAATTGCTTCGTAGCAGATGAACGCACCAAATGTTCCACCGGGCAGACTGCCCACTTGGTACTGCGTGCCCGCCGCAAAATCTCCGATGTCGGCGGTCAGTTTGCCCGCAAATCTCAGCCATTTCCGTAGCGGGACATACTCACCGAACGGGACCAGATGAATCTTATCGTAGGTGAACAGCCGCGCTCCGGACGCGGCCAACAAGACCGCACTGTTCGTCGCGTCCCACTTTCCCGAGGAATTCTGCCGCCAATCCTCGACGCCGACCAGTACATCCTGTCCGGCATCCCGCGCAATCTGCCTGGCTCGCCCCGCGAAGGCGGCGTCCTCGAGGCTGAACGGCGCGGGAACTTCCGGCCAGATGATGAGTCCCGGTATTTTGGTTGCTGCCTCGATGCTGATTCGCTCGAGAAGATCGAGTTCGGCTGCGTGCTGCGGTAACCAATCAGGCGGATATTCATAGGACTGGGGGAAGTTCGTCTGAACAAGATGCGCCGTATAGCGCGTTCGCGCCGAGGGTAGAAAATATCCGCCGGCCGCGGCGATCAAAACCAGCACGGCTAGCGAAATAAGCACCGCTCCCCAGGCCTGCTTACTCCTGACTAGGATCGCGTAGGCCAACAACGCATTAAAGCCCGCGACCACAAAGCTGAGGCCGTAAATTCCCGTGACGGCCGCAAGCTGCACCAAGGCGAGGTTGCCCGTCGCCGCATAGCCCGCCAGATTCCACGGGAAGCCGATGATCGGAACGTGGGTGCGAGCGAATTCCAGCGCCACCCATAGAAACGGCGCCAACGTGCAGGCCAACCCGGGCCCTTTTCTCGAAGCGACCGCCACGCCCCAGGAAAAGACTGCCGTGAACATTCCGAATATGACGGCAATCAGCAACACCAACCCGGCGGCGATCACCGGCGGTACGTTGCCATACTGATGCACAACCACCTCGATCCAGGTAAGACAAATCGGATAAAACAAAAGACCGTGAACCAAGCCGTAGAGCGGCGCCACGGCCGGCCGGGCGCCATAGGACGCAAGAAGCAGCAATCCGACCGAAATCCAAGCCAACAGCGAGAAATCGTAGCTAGGAAAGGAAAGAGCGAGAGCCACTCCGCTCGCCAGCGCCAGCAGAAGCCGCGTGTGCCATGGATAATTCATTCCGCCGGCGATTCAGCGCTTGAGGATGGCTTTGAAGCCGGCACGGTCCAGAGCCACGCGAGCCGACTCGGCAGCGTGCTCGTCGAAATAAGGACCAACTTGCACGCGGTAGAAGCCGTCGGCACTGGGCGTTACAACGAAGGAGGGGAAGTTTTTCTGTTGCAGGGCATCTGCCATAGCCAACGCATCCGTTTCGCGCCGGAGTGCCGCAACCTGGAGCACGATCGCCCCTTTGCCTAATCGAGGCGCCTGAAATCGCGCCGACGTCGGCACCGTGCGGGCGTCGGTGGGAGCCGCAACAGCAGGCGGATGCGAGGAAACAGGTGGCGCGGGCGCAGAGGACGGCGCTGCCGCGGGTTCGAGCCGATTGTCACTGTTCTTGGAGTAAAAATCCCATTCGCTGTTCGCGGGAGCCGGTGAAGCCTCGCGTTCGGGGGTCTTCACGGGAGTATGCGACGGAGATAGGCTCCTTTCGACGGCGTCCGCGGCATGGACGGGTCCGCCGTATGCGTTGTGGCCCATCACATAGCCGAGCGTGAAAAAGACACCGCACAGCAGTACGACTCCTAAAAACAAGCCGATCAAGTGCCTGCTTTCCAGCACCCGTTCGCTGCCGCGTTGTCCTGCGCCCGCCATTTACTTCGCACCCCCACTCGCCCTCATCCACTGCGAAAGAATGTCGATGGGAACGGGAAAAACCACGGTCGTATTTTTCTCCACACCGATCTCGGTCAGAGTCTGCAAGTAACGCAGCTGGATCGAAGCCGGCTGCCTTTCCAGCACAGCGGCCGCGTCCGCCAGCTTGGCCGAGGCCTCAAACTCGCCAGCGGCGTGAATAATCTTCGCGCGGCGCTCGCGCTCTGCCTCGGCCTGTTTGGCGATGGCGCGCTGCATTTGCTCTGGAATATCGACCTGCTTCACCTCAACCTTCGTTACCTTGATACCCCAAGGCTCGGTATCCTGGTCAAGGATTAGTTGTAGCTTCGAGTTTACCTTTTCGCGCTCGGAGAGGATTTCGTCAAGCTCGAACTGTCCGACGACGCTCCGGAGGTTGGTCTGTGCAAGTTGCGACGTTGCATACAGGTAGTTCTGTACCTGCGAGAGCGCCAGGTTCGCGTCGACCACACGGAAATAGCACACCGCGTTTACCTTTACCGATACGTTGTCTCGCGTGATGACGTCCTGCGCGGGAACATCCAGGGTCTCAATGCGCAGGGACATGCGCGTCAGCTTGTCGATCGGATAAAGAACCAGTTGCAGGCCCGGACCTTTTGGCTCGGGCAACATTCGACCGAGCCGCAGGATCACGCCGCGCTCCCACTCCTTAATGACGTAAATGGAGTTGAAGAGCCAGAAGAGCACGATAATAACAACGGCCACTCCCAACAGCGACACGAAGCTGAAGTCCATCGACGCCTCCTCGATTCTGTTCGCTAAGAAGATACGGGCTGCTGCGTGGCCGGCTCGACGTCCAAGGTAAGACCATGAATGCTCCTCACGCGTACTCGCGCGCCTTTGGGGATGCTTCCGCCGTTTGCCGCCTCGGCACGCCACAGCTCGCCGTGCACCCGCACCATCCCCGTCGCGGGGGGTGCTCCGACCACTTCGGTTACCTCGCCCTCCTCACCGAGGAGCTCTTCCCGGCCGGTCGCGCGCTTCCACCGACGGGAGCGCAAGACGGCGCGCATCAAGATGGTGGCAATCACAGCAAAAGGAATCGCGACGGCCACGGCGGTGCTGAGCCGCACTCCCATCCCGGTCCAGGGCGACTGGACCAGCATGATGGCCCCGAGAATCATGGCTACAGTTCCCCCGATCCCCAGTACGCCATGGGTGGGGAATTTGGCTTCCAGCACAAACAGCGATAGCGCCAACACGATTAAAGCGATTCCAATGAACGTCACCGGCAGCTGTTGGAAGGCGAGCAAAGCCAGCAGGATGGCGATGCCGCCAATGACTCCCGGTGCGAACATGCCCGGATGATTGAATTCCACATACAGCCCCAGTACTCCGACGATCAACAGAACGAACGCCACATTCGGCTCAACGATGTGCGTCAACAGCTTCTCTCGTGCCGTCATTTCCACTTCCCGCAGCGCAGGCCGTGCCAGCCTCAGTTGCTCGGTCGAGCCGTCAAAGCGTGTAATGGCGCGGCCGTTGAGCTTGGCAAGCAGATCGCCTTCAGAAGAAGCCACGAGGTCGATGAGCTTGCCTTCGAGTGCTTCGGTATCGCTGAAGGCCTTTGCGTCTGTCACGGCGCTCACGGCGAGATCGGTATTACGCCCACGCTTGATGGCGTAACTGCGAAGAAATGCCGAGGCGTCATTGGTAACCTTCTTGCGCATGGTCTCATCGATCTGCACTACCTGGCCAAACATCTCAAACACAGGAGAGGCTGCGCCCGTGTTGGTTCCCGGAGCCATCGCGGCAACATCGGCGGATTCCAGAATGAAAAATCCCGCGGAGGCGGCGCGCACCCCCGACGGCGCCACATAAATCGCAACTGGCACGGACGATCCCAAAATAGCCTCTACAATCCGGCGCATGGAGGTGTCGAGGCCTCCTGGCGTATTCATGGTGATCAAGACGAGACGGGCATGATCCCGGCTTGCCTTTTGAAGGCCGTTCACAATGTATTGGGCAAGTATCGGCTCGATTTCGCCGTCAATCCGCAGCAGTACGACGTCGTCGACAGAGGAATTCGAGGAAGGGAGCGGCGCTTCGGCTCGGGTGGCAGTGCCGAGCGATAGCCCGAGCAACACTGCCACGGAGACGAGCAGGCGTTCGAATGAAAGGAAAACCATTCCGAGCGCGTATTATAGCAATACCGACGGGACCGAGAGGATTCAGTTTGTAACGGGCTTGCTTTGCGTGGCCTCGTAGGCAGGAACCCGATGCAGCACATCCTGCACCTGCGGATCCTTGATGACGCGCGCAAAATCAGGGTCCTTCTCGGCGGCGAGAAGGTTCTTGTAGCCGTCGTCTCGAGCCAGCTTGAGATAGCGCGCCGTATGCTCGGCATCCCCCAACCTCGCATAGGACTTCGCCACCAGAAAATACAATGTTCCCGGATCGCCGGTAGTCCGGTGTTGTACGAGCGAACCGGCCGTTCCCTTCGGTTCGAAGATATTGGGGTCAAGCGCCAGCGCCTTGTTGAATGAATCCATCGCTTGCGCATACAGCTTCACGTTGCAGTACGCATAACCCAGGTTGGTGTAGATGGGAGCCAGGTTGTCACCCCCCATGGCCAGGGCTTTCTTGTAATACTTAATGGCTTTGCCGAAGCGTTGCCGCGAATACTCGACCGTTCCGAGGTTATTCATTGCGAAGCTGGATTTCGCATTGGCGCGCAGCGCCCGTTTGTAGAAATGCTCGGCAAGGTTATCCTCCCCCAACTGCTGATACGCGATGCCGATCTTATTAAGGATTTCGGCGTTTCCGGGTTGCCGTTCCAAGATCTGCTGATAGGCCAAGGCTGCTTCGCGATAGTCCTTGCGAGCCATCAAGAGGTTCGCCTTCAATAGGGCGGCGGCCTGGGAGTCGGTCACCGGCGTCGTGGCGGAATCCTGGCCCGCAGAGGCCTTGGGAGATGCCGCAGCAGGCGCATCGGATGTCTGGTGCCGAGAGGGGTAGGCAAATGCGAGCAAGAGCGGAAGCGCGACGAGGGCCCAGAGTTTCACTGCCCTGCCTCTTGTATGCGACCGGCGTTCGGCTGGCCTCGACTACGGCGAGGGCTTGGAGGTGCTCGCCGGCTGCTTGTTATTTCCAAAGATACCAAATATCCGGTCCAGCAGCCCTTTTTTCTTTTCCGACTCCTCGTTGGAGGCATCGGCGCTGCCTTGCCCTGGTTTGACCGACGAGGCAGCAGAAGGATTGGTTGCTCCGGGCGGAAAAATCGGTTCAGGCGGGGCCGATGGATCGCCGCCTTTGCCAAACAAATTCTTCAGCCACGAACCGGGCGTCGTCTGCGCATGGCCGGTATTCCCGTCGCAGTACTGCGTCGGCTCGCTGCCAGCTATGAAATGTTCGCTCACGGTGGTCGGGCATGAGGAGTCTGCTAGCTGCCCGGTCTTTGGATCGATCATCGCTTCTGTAACTCCAGGAGGCGGCTCAAACTCCTGGGTGTTGCGATACCTGGGAAGAACAACCGCGCGCTTCATGAACTCTCCCCAGATCGGCGCGGCGGCCTGGCCGCCCGCGAGCCCTAGGTCGCGATTATCGTCGAAGCCAACCCACACCACACAGAGAAGGTTCGACGTGAAGCCCACGAACCAGCCATCGCGCGAAGTACCCGTCTTGCCTGCAGCCGGTGCGTCAAATCCCATGGCCCGCACCGGATAGCCCGTTCCATGGTTGATCACGTCCTCCATCAGACTCGTCGTCAGATAGGCGACGCGCGGATCCAGCACCGCCCTGGTGGTTGGCTGAGTCGTTCCTTCCGAAGCCCCCGCGGCCGCCACCACGTTGCGGATGAGCAGGGGTTCTGCACGAATCCCGTTGTTCGCAAAGGGTGTATAACCGGCAGCGACCTCGAGCGGGGTCATTTCGTACGCGCCCAGTGCCACGGCCGGCGTAGCCTGAATGTTGTTGCCGAGCCCCATCTGCCGCGTCACATCGACGACCCGCTGATAGCCGATCATCTCCGCCACCTTTACGGTCGCAACATTGAGAGAACGCATCAGCGCGTCGCGAACCATGACCGGACCGTAGAATTCTTGACCGTAGTTGTCGGGCGTGTATTCCTTGCCGTCAAATTCAAACGTGGTCGGCGAATCATCGACGGTGGTTGCCGGTGTAACAACCGGTTGGAGGTTTTGCACCGCATTATCAAAGGCCGCGGCATACACGAAAGGTTTGAATGCCGAGCCTGGCTGCCGGTGGGCCAGGGCGTGATTCAGCTGGCTCTCGCCGTAGTCTCGGCCGCCGATCAACGCGCGAACCTCGCCCGTGCGCGGGTCCAGTGCCACCAGCGCGACCTGAGCAGGCGGAACGGGCTGACCCTTCTTCTTCCAGGCGGCATAGCGGCGCGCAAGCAGCTTGTCGAGATTTTGGACCCCGATCTGCACGGCTTCGGCCGCCGCACGCTGGAGGCCCGGATCCAGCGTCGTGTAGATGCGGTAGCTCTGTGTTTCCAGATCGTTTTCCGAGAATTTCTCAAGCAGTTGGTCCTTCACCATATCGACGAAATATGGCGCGGAGCTGCTGCCCAGCCCGCCATTTGTGAATTTCAGCTTCGATTTCTTGGCAACGGCCTCCTGCTCGGGAGTCAGAAAACCATCCGCAACCATTTCGCCCAGCACGCGATCCCGGGCTTCGTCGGCGCGGTCCACGTGGCGCTCGGCGGAAGAGTAGCGGTTCGGCGCACGAATGATTCCGGCAAGAAACGCCGCTTCCCCAGTGGTCAACTCGCGGACATCCTTGCCAAAATAAGCGTTTGCAGCTTCGCCGAAACCGCGAATCGAAAAGCTGCCCCGATTGCCGAGATAGATGTCGTTGGCGTACAGCTCAAAAATCTGTTGCTTGGAGAAACGCTCGTTGATTTCGGCGGCCATTACGATTTCCTTCAGCTTGCGCCGCCATTCGCGCTTGGTCGTAAAAAAGAACGTCCGCGCGACCTGCATGTCGATCGTGCTGGCCCCCTGCGCCTTTTGCCCGCGGCTGATGTCGTGCAAGGCGGCGCCAAATACGCGGAACACATCGAGAGCGCCATGTTCGAAGAAGCGTTTGTCCTCGGCGGCCAGCACGGCCTGGACCATCACGGGTGGCAGATCGTCGAAGCGAACGACCCGACGCTTCTCTCGTGAGCTATCGAACAGATTGGTCAGCAACTCCGGCTCGATGTCTGCGAAGTCCAACGGGCTGCCATCGGAAGATCGAGTGATGCCGGAAATCTCCGTACCTGAAAAGCTGACGCGCACACCGTTGTGGCCCTGAAAATAGGACGTCGACGACGGGACAATCTCAACGGTAGATCCAGTGGCCTGGAACTTCCCTGGAGAGCCAGCCACGACGCCTTCTTGGTATCCGGCGCGCAGCAGGTAGCTTGCGAGTTCGCTCGGTCGCATCGTCTCGCCAACATAAATCCGGTCCGCCGACGAATACACGCGCGACGTGTTCTGGAAAACCTGTCCCGTAAGGCGCTGGTCGATCAAGTGGCCAAACTGGATGTAGTAGTAAGCAAAGACGCTCGCGCCGGCGAGCAGCAGAGCAAGGCATAGGGTCAGCAGGGCTATGCCGATCCGGGACGTAAGGAAGCCACTTGCGATTCGAATGCGCAATCAGTTTCTCCGGTACAGCCTTTTCAAGCGCCGGGGTGCGCCGCGGGCCGGGGCTGGACCGTGCGGCTTTGCGGGGAGCACCGATATAACCCTATTTTAGATCGTGTGATTGTCGGCGTGGGGATGAAATTGCAACGTGAATTGATACACCTTCAAGTCGATGGGCACCGAGTAGTCAAGGCCAATATCCACGAAGCCCTTGTTGGCGTCCACGGCAACGCGGATGCTTTCTCGCTCGGCAGGGATGTCGAGCTCCTGAGCCTTCTTGTACACGTCTTCGCGAAGGTCGTCCAGGCTCTTCTTAGGATACCCGGTGAGTGCAAACTTGGCTTCCGTTTGGATGGCATCCTGGAACTGATAGTTCGCAAAATAGACCGGCACAACCTTAGCGATGACGAAAATCATCCCACCCAGGATGAGCAGGGGAAGAATGACATTGAGCTTCGAACCGCCACGCTCCCGGATTTTCCCTCGCAGAACCATAAAACCGCTGGCCTCTGTCGCTTTCCCCTAATTCCGGCAACTTATGCTTTTAACCTAGCATGGGGCGGGTCAAGCGGGCGGGAGCATAGAAGATGGTGTTCGCGATGAGTAAACGCCGGTGGCTCGATCCCCATCGTTCGCAACGGGTGGGTGTGTCTTAATACGCGCGGGAGAAGATGGCCTTTTCCTTGGCGGGCTTTCCACAATAGACGCATTTGCCAGTGCCGCCTGACCCGGATGAATGGGCGCCAAGCGATTGGTCAAGCGGAATACAGCGCATCGTGGCTTTCGTCTCTTCTTTGATCTTCTCCTCGCAGTCGCTGCCGCCGCACCACCAGGAGAACGCAAAGCCCTCCTCGACCGCCTTCTTGAACTCTCCATAATCGGCTGGCTCGATCGTGCGGGATTTGCGGAACTCCAGCGCGCGGCGATGAAGAGCCTTTTGAATGTCCTCGAGCAACCCCGTCACAGCCGTGGCGATTCCCTGCTGTGGAACGAAGGCCTTGCCTTCCTTTCCTGGACGATCGCGCCTGGCGAGCACCGCTGAGCCTTTGGCTACGTCCTTGGGACCTAACTCGAGCCGCAGGGGCACGCCGCGCATCTCCCAGTCGTTGAACTTGAAGCCGGGGCTCATGCCTTCGCGCTCGTCCATCCTGACACGTATGCCCGCATCGGTGAGCTCGCGCTGCAAACGCTGGGCCGCATCGAAAACGGTGGCCTTCTCGTCGTCCGTCTTAAAGATCGGCACGATCACGATTTGATAGGGAGCCAGACGCGGAGGGAAAATGAGTCCCTGATCGTCGCCGTGAACCATGATGAGCGCACCGACCACGCGAGTGGAGAGTCCCCACGACGTCGTCCAGCAGTGCTGCAGGACTCCATTCTTGTCGAGGTAGCGAATCTCAAAGGCCTTCGCGAAATTCTGGCCCAAGTTGTGCGACGTGCAAAACTGCAATGCTTTGCCGTCCCCCATCATCGCTTCCAACGAATAGGTGATTTCGGCCCCTGCAAACTTTTCCGCTTCCGACTTACGTCCCGCAATCACCGGAATGGCGGCTTCGTTGACGGCGAAATCGGAATAAACGTCCACCATTTGACGCGTCTCGCCCTCCGCCTCATCCGCCGTGGCGTGTGCGGTGTGCCCCTCCTGCCAGAAGAATTCGAGCGTGCGCAGGAAGAGCCGCGTGCGCAATTCCCAGCGCACCACGCTATTCCACTGGTTGATGAGCAGCGGCAGATCGCGGTAGGACTGGATCCACTTTGCGTAGGAGTGGCCAATGATTGTCTCCGAAGTCGGCCGGATGACGAGCGGCTCTTCCAGCTCTTCGCCGCCGCCATGCGTCACGACGGCCAGTTCCGGCGAAAAACCTGCCACATGGGACTTTTCCTTCTCAATGAAGCTGCGCGGGATCAGCAGGGGAAAGGCCGCGTTCACGTGGCCCGTGGCTTTGAACCGCCGGTCGAGCGCCGCGGTGATGTTCTCCCACAACGCCCACCCATACGGCCGGACGATCATGCAGCCACGAACCGGCGCGTAGTCCGCCAGTTCCGCGCGGAGAACGACTTGGTTGTACCACTCTGAGAAATCCTCTGCCCGCGTGGTCAGTTTCCGTTCAGACATTCATCACCGCATCTGCCTTCTCTCGCCGCTCAGCGTAAACGAGTTAGGTTAGGGGACAGTCGAAGCGAAGTCAACCGGACTGACACCGGTGTCGCGGCAAAATGAGATGTCCGGTTTGTGCAAAGTAGAAGTGTCCGGTTCCACGCACACCAGAACAAGGCATGGAGCTTCCGACCCCAGGAACCTTAACGAATCGACGAACATTGCGCTGCCTTCCTCAAATCGATGCGAAAGTGGGCCTTCGCCGAGCCAGCTGGATTTGCTAAGATGAGCGCACTTATGAGGAAAGACTCGCCCGATCTTGTGAGAATGAGCCGCTCGCTCGAAGAAACTGACCCTGCGATTGCAGCGGTGCTTCATGAGGAAGTGCGCCGCCAGGCGACCGGGCTCGAGCTAATCCCTTCGGAGAATTTTGTTTCCGAAGCCGTACTCGAGGCCCTGGGCTCTGTACTGACAAACAAGTACGCCGAAGGCTATCCCGGAAAGCGCTACTACGGCGGCTGCGAATTCGTGGACCAAGCCGAACAGCTCGCCATGGACCGTGCGAAGGCTCTGTTCGGCGCCGATCACGCCAACGTGCAGCCGCACTCCGGCACGCAGGCCAATATCGCGGTCTACATGACCGCGCTCAAGCCAGGCGACACCGTACTCGGCATGAATCTCGCCCACGGTGGTCATCTAACCCATGGTCATCCCCTGAATTTTTCAGGTCTCACTTACCGATTCGTGTCCTATGGTGTCGCCAAGGAAACCGAAACGGTCGACTACGATGAGCTCGCTCGACTGGCCCAAGAGCACCAGCCCAAGATGATCGTCGCAGGCGCAAGCGCCTACTCGCGCCAGTTCGATTTCCCTCGCATGGCGCAGATTGCGCAGTCGGTCGGCGCATTGCTCTTCGTCGATATGGCACATATTGCCGGACTGATTGCGGCAGGGGTTCATCCGAATCCCGTGCCGCACGCCGATTTCGTCACGACGACCACACACAAAACCCTGCGTGGCCCTCGCGGAGGGCTCATCTTATGCCGTGAGAAATACGCCAAAGATCTCGACCGTAGCACGTTTCCCGGCACACAGGGTGGGCCGCTGATGCATGTCATTGCGGCAAAGGCTGTTTGCCTGAAGGAAGCTTCCGAAGCAGGATTCGCCGATTACCAACGCCGGGTCGTCGCGAACGCGAAAGCGCTCGCCGCTGCCATAGCGCGACACGGATTTCGCATCGTCAGCGGGGGCACCGACAACCATCTCTTCCTGGTGGACGTCCATTCGTGCGGCCTGACCGGGGCCGTGGTCCAGCCCGCGCTAGATCGCGCCGGCATTACGGTCAACAAAAACTCGATTCCTTTTGACCCCCTGCCGCCACTCAAGGCCAGCGGCATTCGCATGGGCACTCCCGCGCTCACCACCCGCGGCATGCGCGAAGCGGAAATGGAAAAAATTGCGGACTGGATCGCCGAAGTGCTAAACCACATCGGCGACGCCGCAACCGAGCAGCGTGTTCGATCCGAAGTAGCCAAGTTCGCCGCCGATTTTCCTCTCTACCTCCGGCGCCTCGAAGCGGCCGAAGCCGCTCTCGCCGACGCCCGCTCCACCCGCTGAGGGATTGCCGATGGACCGTCCCGCAAACGGGCGCTTTACAGCTGGACCTCGAGTTCGAGTTCCGTCACTTGACCGTCCCGGATGGAAAACGCGCGGACGGGCTTCAAGGCATCGGCACGCGGCGAGAGGATGACGTACGCCGCCTCGGAATAATAGGCAAGCTCGATATCTCGCGCCGACGGCCGATTCTCACCGGTAGGATGGGAGTGGTAAATCCCGAGGAAGTCGAGCCCTTGTGTGCGGAATTCGCGCATCATGCGGACGATTTCGGCGGGTGCGATCTCATAGTTCTTGGCTGGATCGCCCGCCACATTTCTCGCCGGAATTCCGAGCGTGATCACACCTCGCTCGCCTGCCAGCAACCCGCAGCATTCGCCGCGCGGCTCGCGCGCCGCGTGCTCGAGCAACTGCTCGAAAAGGTCCCGGCGAATCTGAATCTTGGTGTTCATCTCGAGGCATCTATTGCGGGAGTGCGGAGAAGGCCCCCCGGATCGGGGCGGGACGATGAAATAAAAAAAACGCAAGGGGCGCGGACCGCTGCGCCCCCGATCGGTCTGCTCGAATCCGCGCGCTACGCCTTTTGTGCCTGACGACGCAGAAACGTCGGCACATCAAGATCATCGGCAGCCATTTCCGGCGCCAGGTCGCTCACATTGTGCGCGACCTGTTGCACGATGTTGGTGTGCTCAGGAGCAATGTTCACGTCGCGGCCAGCCTTCCACGTTTTGGGCAGATAGGAGGGCCGCGTCTGCGTCTTCTTGCTGGCAATCTCTCGGAAACCCGCGGCGATCACCGTGATCTTCACCGACTCCTTCATCTGATCGTCCTGCACGGCACCGAAAATGATGTTCGCATTTTCATGCGCCGCCTTCTGGATGATCGAGGACGCTTCGTGAACTTCATGGAGTGAAAGTGTCGATGAGCCAGTGACGTTGATCAGGATGCCTTGCGCGCCACTGATGTTGTTGTCTTCGAGCAACGGGCTGTTGATGGCGCGGTTGGCGGCGTCGATGGCACGGTTCGATCCCGATGCAACCGCCGTGCCCATCACCGCAAAACCTTGGCCGGACATGATCGTCCGCACGTCGGCAAAATCGCGGTTGATGATGCCCGGAATGGTAATGATGTCGGAGATTCCTTGCACTGCTTGCCTTAGAATGTCGTCGGCGATGCGGAAGGCCTCGAAGAAACTGGTTCCCTGTTCGACGCATTCCATCAGCCGTTCGTTGGGAATCACGATGACCGTGTCGACCGATCCAATCAGTTCAGCCAGTGCCTGCTCAGCCTGGTGCATGCGGCGCTTACCTTCAAACGCGAACGGTTTCGTAACCACGGCGACGGTCAGCGCTCCCAACTCGCTGGCCAGATTCGCCACCACGGGCGCCGCGCCACTGCCAGTCCCGCCGCCGAGACCGGAGGTGACAAACACCATATCGGCGCCGTCCAGGGCCTCCAGAATTTTCTCCGTGTCTTCGAGCGCCGCCTTCCGGCCGACCTCGGGGTTCGCGCCCGCCCCTAGCCCCTTGGTCAACTTTGCACCGAGTTGCAGCTTTACGGGTGCCTGCGAAAGCTTTAAGGCTTGCAAATCGGTGTTGGCCGCGATGAATTCGACGCCCTCGACCTTGGCGCGAATCATTCGGTTGACCGCGTTTGACCCGCCGCCGCCGACGCCGATGACTTTGATCTTCGCGCCGTTTTGCGGCTCTTCGCTAAATGAGACCCGAAGGTTCGATTCCTTTGGTGCCATGCTCCCTCCCCTAAGAAAGTGTCCGAAACCGCTCACGCCCCCGCAAACATGCTCTTTAACTTCCCCAGAAAACCGCTCGGACGCCCCCCTGAAACGCGACGTGCACGCGCCGTGTACAGAACGAGTCCGATCGCTGTGGAATACTCGGGCTGAGAAACCTGTTCGCTCATCTCAGCAAGGCCGCGCGGCAGAGCCACGCGCACCGGCAGATTGAAGACGCGCTCGGCCAGTTCCGGCAGGCCGCGCAGATGCGCCCCGCCTCCGGTGAGCACGATGCCGGCGGGAATTTGCGATTCCAATCCGGCGCGCCGCAGCTCATCACGAACCAGGGCCAAGAGCTCCTGCGCCCGTGGTCCAACGATATCTGCGACCATGCGCGTGAAAATCGTTCGCGACGGACGGTCGCCCACGCTCGCAATCTCGATCGGAAGATCTTCCGTTAGCAACTCGCGGAATGCCTGGGCGTGTTCGCGTTTGATTTTCTCGGCTTCGGGGATCGGCGTTCGCAACCCAACGGCCAAGTCGTTTGTGAAATGATCGCCACCCACGGGAATCGCCGCCGTGTGCCGCACCACTCCTCCCGCATAGGCAATGAGCTCGGTCGTCCCGCCACCCACATCGAGTACGCAGGCGCCGAGTTCGCGCTCATCCTGCGTGAGGCAGGCCTCGGCGGAGGCGAACGGCTCAAGCACCGTATCGTCCACACGCACACCGGCGCGATTCACAGCGGTCACGATGTTTTGTGTGGCCATACCCGACGCAGTCACGATGTGGACGTTGGCCTCCAGGCGCTGGCCGACCATGCCGATGGCATCGCGAATGTTGTCCTGCCCGTCGAGAAAAAACTCCTGTGGCAAAACGTGGAGTACCTCGCGGTCCTCTGGCAGCGTCACGGCGCGCGCAGCCTCGATCGCACGACGCACGTCGTCGCGCTGAATATCGCGGGGCTTGGCGCCCACCGTGATTCCGCCGCGGCTATTCACCCCGCGCACATGCTTGCCCGCCACGCCGATGACGGCCGATTCTACCGGCACGCCCACGATCGTCTCGGCCTCTTCGACAGCCCGCCGAATCGAACTGACGGCGAGGTCGAGATTCACGATCTGGCCTTTCCGCCAGCCCTTTGACTCGGCCGCTCCCAGGGCAGAGAACTTCACCCCGCCGTCGTCTTCCATTTCGCCGACCAGCGCACACGTTTTCGTGCTTCCGATATCGAGCCCTACAATGTGCCGTTCTTTTTTGGTCAAATCCCCTGCTCCTTTTGTAGGACTCGATCTCATAGAGCAGACCGAGCACGAACTCCTGAAATGGTCAGCGCAGCCGACCCGGCGTCCCCTTCGCGGCCAGCACCTGGCTGGCCGAAGGTGTCCCGTCCTGATTCACGACCGCTTCCCGGCTAAAGCGCAAATCGACCGACTCAATGCGCCCTGCTCTGTCCTGCCACGCCCCAAACTCCTCGATGAACGTCTGGTACTTTCCGGCGAAGTCGCTCTCTCCGAAATGAACCAGGACCGGCGCCGGTTGGTTTAAATCGGCTGCTTCTGACGCCGACGGGTTCGTAAAGTCGGTGAGCGTGGCCCGCACGTCCCGTGCGTCCGACAGGTCGACCTCGCTCACTTGGTCGGCTGCCTCTCGCTTGACCGAACCAATCTCTTGCATGAATTTTGAGAATTGCTGCATGCGTTGCTGCCGGTCTTCCAGGGGCATCTCCCGGCCCATGCCAGTCACCACGGGAAAATGAAAATCACCTTCCAGAGGACGTTCCAGGATGACTCCGTGCGCGTCAACGAGAGAAAGGTCGCCTCCGTCACGCAAAAACGCAATCGGCGTGCGCTCGGTAATCTCGACCTGGATTCGATTCGGCAAAACGCGGCGCACAGCCGCCTGCTCAACCCAGGAGATCGTTTCCAGCTGGTGCCGCCGCTCGGCGATGGGAATTCGAAGAACGCTCCTACCACGGTCCCGAACAAAGACTTTGCGTACGCTCTCCGGTGTGACGTAATGATTGCCTTCGAGACTGATCTGATCGGGATGAAGCAGCGCCATCTCTGGCGATGTCAGTAGGAAGCGACCGCATTGATACACGGCGCCGGCGCCCGCTAAACCGACGGCCGTCCACATGGTCACGCGAAGATATGTCTTCCAAGCCTGTCGACTGAATTTTCTCCGCTTGATCTCGACCGGCTTTTGCCGCCGGAGATACTTCGGCTCTTCATCCGCCACCACTTCCCGCGGATAAACTTCGGCATCGATGGCCTTTAGTTTCGCCAGACGATTACCTCGTTCTCCAGCTCGATTCCGTAAGCATCCCTGACTCGCTCCCGCACCAGATCGATCAGCTTCAGCATGTCCGCACCGCTCGCCTCGCCCGCATTGACGAAGAAATTCGCATGTCGGTCACTCACCATGGCATCGCCCACGCGGTGACCTTTCAGACCCAATTCATCGATCATCCGTCCGGCCGATCTGCCCGGAGGATTTTTGAAAATGCAGCCTGCGCTCTTCTGATTGAGCGGTTGGCTGGACCTTCGTTTCTCGTTGCATACCTTGATTCCCGCCAGGATTTCCTTAAAGGGCTGAGACGGCAGCTCCAGCTTTACGCGCAGCATGAGGTCTTCAGCCGCGAACGATGTATGCCGGTAGTCAAAGCGAATCTCGCTGCCGCGCACTGTTTCAATCTCGCCCGAAGCCGCGCGGTACAACTCCACCTCGCGCACATGCGGACCAATCTGTGTGCCATAGGCGCCGGCGTTCATCCGCAATGCGCCGCCGACGCTCCCGGGCACTCCGATGAGTCCTTCCATGCCGCCCAGATCGTGTTTGGCGCAAAACGTGACCGTGGCGCCCAAATCCGCTGCTGCATCCACATACGCCGCGTTTCCTTCCACGCGCATACCGGGTCCCGCGGCGGGTAAGTGCAGTACTACGAAGGACAGCTCACCTTCGTCTACCAGCACGTTCGTGCCACCTCCGAGAAAACGGCACGGGACTCCTGCATCGGCCAAAAGGCGCATGATCTCGGGGATCGTCTCGTAGCGGCGCAGTAGGATTTCGTCGGTGGTGCCACCGATCCCTAGCGAAGTCTGCTCGGCAAGCGACGCGCCCGGACGCAACTCAGCGCCCAGTTCCCTCAGCTGCGTTTCGAGCTGCGCGCTAATCCGCACGGGAGGTTGAAACCCTCGATTCGAGCAGCATCGCCAACTCCTCGGTGACCCGGCCCACACTACCGGCGCCAATCGTGAGCACCGCATCGCCGGGGCGAGCCTCGCGGAGGATGAATTCGATGCCACCTTGCAACGTGCTTGAATAAATGGCTCTCTTGTGTCCCGCCGTACTGATGGCGTCCGCCAGTGTTTCGCCGAGGATGCCCTCTCTGGGCGGTTCCCCGGCGGCGTAGATATCGGTGATCACCAGCACATCGGCTTGGTTAAACGAGCGCCGGAAATCCTCCCAAAGGTACTCTGTGCGTGTGTAGCGATGCGGCTGAAAAAGCACCAGAAGCCGCTGGTAGCCGCATCCACGCGCGGCCTCGAGTGTGGCGCGAATTTCGGCGGGATGATGACCGTAATCGTCGATCAGCGTGACGCCGGAGAATTCCCCTTTGACCTCGAACCTGCGACCGACGCCGGAAAACTTCGCCAGCCCTTGCCGAATCAGATCCGCTGGAACGTTGAGCGTCAGCGCCGCCGCCGCGGCAGCGGCTGCATTGCGGACATTGTGGATTCCAGGCGGAGCGGGCAAGCCAAAAACACCGAGGTCTTCGCCGCGATATTTCAAGTGGAACTCGCTCGATAGACCGCGGAGCTTCACTTCGGAAATCACCAGGTCCGCTTGGCTCGAAGTACCGTAGGTGACGACGGGACGCTTCACCCGCGGCAAAATCGCCTGCACGTTCGGTTCGTCCAGACATAGGATCACCGAGCCGTAGAAGGGCACGCGATTTGCGAATTCCAGAAACACCTCTTGGATTTCCTCGAGCGACTGGTAGTGGTCGAGATGCTCGCGATCGATCGTGGTGATCACGGCAATTACTGGCGCGAGCAAAAGAAACGATCCATCGCTTTCGTCCGCCTCCACCACCATGTACTCACCTTCGCCTACCGAGGCGTGCGAGCCCGCGTGGTTCACGCGGCCACCGACTACGAACGTCGGATCGAGTCCCGCCGCCTCCAGCACAGCAGCCACCATGGAAGTCGTTGTCGTCTTTCCGTGTGCACCGGCCACGGCGATGCCGGACTTCAGCCGCATCAATTCGGCAAGCATCTCTGCCCGAGGAATCACGGGAATCTTCCGGCGATGAGCTTCGACCAATTCGACGTTGTCAGCGGGAATTGCGGAGGACACGACCACAACGTGGGCCCCGTGCACATTTTCGGCCGCATGCGACTCATAAATTGTCGCGCCAAGGTTGAGCAGTCGCTCGGTAACGGGAGAGGATTTCACATCCGAGCCCGAAACCGCATAGCCACTGGAAAGAAGCACTTCAGCGATGCCGCTCATGCCGCTGCCGCCGATGCCGACCAGGTGAATGCGCTGGAAATTGCGAAAGGTGACGTTCACGGCCTGGCTACCTTTTCGAGGAGATCGACGATATCTTCGACCGCGCGCGGACGGGCCAAGGCGCGGGCAGCATCCTCCATCTCTTGAATTTTGCGGGGCTGGTCCAGGAGAGAAAAAAGCTCGTTGGTCAGTCTTTCCGGAGTCAGTTCATCCTGTGGAAGGAGACGAGCGGCGCCTGCATCCTGCATGGCCTGGGCGTTCGGTGTTTGGTGTGCGTCGGCTGCCGCGCCGAAAGGGATGAAGATGGCGGCTCGTCCGGAGGCGGATACCTCCGCGACAGTAATCGCTCCCGACCTGCAAACGATCAGGTCGGCTTGGGCAAACCTCTCCGCCATGTTTTCGATGAAGGGGACGACCTCCGCC
>Ga0187783_10001365_pt1 | contig 17958 bp, 17 predicted proteins | sample 1015_SJ02_MP02_2_FD_132471 | JGI IMG/M metagenome (GOLD analysis project Ga0187783, IMG submission 132471) | Tropical peat soil microbial communities from peatlands in Department of Meta, Colombia - 1015_SJ02_MP02_20_MG | ecosystem: Environmental > Terrestrial > Soil > Wetlands > Peat | place...
GCGCTGTCGGAAGTGCTGCCTGAGCTCTTGGAGGGCTGGGAGGTCGAGCAAAACGAGTTCCACCGCTACACCGTGTATTACCACGCCTTGCAGACGTGCGATGACATCGCGCCAGACCTCGTGTTGCGACTCGCTGCATTGCTCCACGACGTCGCCAAGCCGCGCACGAAGTCAGGCGCGCACTTCTACCGCCACGAGGTCGTCGGAGAAGAGATGGCGGAAGCGATGTTGACGCGCCTGCGGTTTTCGAGCGATGTCGTGCAACGCGTCGGGCGTCTCGTCAGGTACCACATGTTCGCTTCCGACGACGCGCTGACAGATGCCGCGGTCCGCCGCTTCATCCACCGCGTCGGTGCGGGCAGCGTGGAGCCGCTCTTCGACTTGCGCCGCGCGGATATCACGGCCTCGGGCCTGCCCGAGCGCAATCCGGCCGAGCTCGACCGCTTCGCACGGCGAGTGCGCACGGAGCTGAGCGGGCACAGCGCGCTCGGTCTTGAGGATCTGGCGATCGATGGCGCCACCGTCATCGCAGTGATGCGCGAACTCGGTCTCGTCGACCGCGAATTTCGTGGGGACGCGCGCGTAGGGGCCGCTCTCCGCGCCTGCCTCGACGTGGTCCTTGAAGATCCTGTGAAAAACACGGCACGCGAACTGCGCTCGATCGTGCGGGAATTTTTTTCGCGCAAGGAAAGGTAACGGGCATGTTGCACAACGGCGCCACCGCCGTCGCGAAGAGCGAGCACGCCGAGGCGAAACCACGCGCGGCACGTGCGCGTGTCATAGCGGTGACCAATCAGAAAGGCGGCGTTGGGAAGACCACCACGGCGATCAACCTGAGCGCCGACCTCGCGCGGCGCGGGCGGCGCGTCTTGCTCGTCGACGCAGATCCCCAGGGCAACGCCACGACCGGCATCGGCATCGAAAAAACGTCGCTGCCTGGGTGCATCTACGACGTGTTGGTCAGAGATCAGCCGCTCGAGGCCGTCATCCGGCCAAGCGGGGTCGCGTCGCTCTCGGTGGCGCCGGCGACGCTCAATCTGGCGGGAGCCGAGATCGAACTCGTTTCCGCGATCTCGCGCGAGTTGCGGCTGCGCAACGCGCTCGAACCGAGCCTGCCGTCGTACGACGACGTGGTGATCGACTGTCCGCCCTCGCTCGGACTCTTGACGTTGAACGCGATGAGCGCGGCCGATCGCCTCATCGTGCCCATCCAAGCGGAATACTTCGCGCTCGAGGGACTCGGCCAACTCACGGGCGTGATCGAACTCGTCAACCGGCATCTCAACCCGAAGATCGCCATCTTGGGCGTGCTGATCACGATGTTCGACGGGAGGACGAATCTCGCGGCACAGGTGGTCGAGGAGGTCGAGCGGTTTTTCCCTGGACTCGTGTTCCAAACGAGGGTACCACGCAGCGTGCGCCTCTCCGAGGCGCCCTCGCACGGAACCCCGATCGGTCTGTTCGACCCCAAGGGCAAGGGCGCGGCTGCGTACGCAGCGCTCGCAGAGGAGGTCTTAGCACGTGAATAAGCCCCGTGGACTTGGCCGAGGCCTCGGCGCTCTTTTTCCAGTCGCCGGTTCCATCGTCGCACCGCCTGCCTCGGACGTGCTCGTGCGCCGCATCGAGATCGAGCGGATCAAGCCAAATCCGCAGCAGCCGCGCCGAAGCTTCGACGAAGAGTCGCTAACCGCGCTCGCCGCTTCGATCCGTACACACGGGATCTTGGCGCCTATCATCGTGCGCCCACACCCCGACGTACCCGACAGCTATGAGATCGTGACCGGTGAGCGCCGCTGGCGGGCGGCGCGGCTCGCGGGCCACAGCACGATCGCAGCCATCGTCCGCGACGCGCCACCCGGCGAAGCGATAGAGCTCGCCATCTTGGAGAACGTCCAGCGAACGGATCTGAATCCGATCGAAGAGGCGGCGGCGTATCGGGCGCTCATCGAAAAGCACGATTTCACGCAGGAGATCATCTCGCAAAGGATCGGCAAAAGCCGCCCGGCAGTCGCCAATGCGCTTCGGCTGCTCGCGCTGCCGGACGCGGTCCAGGCGCTCGTGCGCGACGGCGTCCTGTCGGCAGGCCACGCGCGCACGCTGGCAGCCCTGCCTCACGGGCGCGCGCAGGCGCTCGCGACCGAAGCGGTACGCCATCATTGGACCGTACGCGAACTCGAGCGCAAGAGCGCAGAGGCGAAAGAGCGCAAGACGTCTGGCGTCGCGGGCCGCGCCATGCTGCCACCCGACCTGGCCGAGGCCGAGAACCGGTTGCGCTTCGCGCTCGCGACGCGCGTGTCGCTGCACCCGCGTCACGGGGGCGGTGGGACGATCGAGGTGCACTACGCGGACGATAGCGAGCTCACGCGCATCTTGGACCACGTCGCACCGCACGACACGTAAGCGAGGATTTGATGAGGTATTTCCGGGTGGCCGCGTGCGCCATCGCCGCGGCACTCGTCTCCTGCCTCGGCGGCGCGGCAAGCGCCGCCTCGAACCTGTCGGTGGCCTTGATCTGGCGCGTGCCGGCGCCCCAGGCGACGAGTGCCGACGTGCAGCCGATCGAAGCAGGCATCGTCGCCCTGGGGTTCATCGCGCCGCAGCTCGACGCGCTCGCGCGTCACCCGGGCGCCAAGGTCACGCTCGCGCTCGATCCAGTCTTCGTTGACGCGCTGCAGCGCGCAGCGCAAGGCTCGGACGCACTCGCGGGTCTGGGAGCAGGCGCCTTGCGGCCCAGCGATCCACGCACGAACGAGCTGCTCGAGTCGCTCGCGACAGATGTCGTGCCAAGCGTCGATCTCCAGTCCAGGAAAGCGGCCTCGCGTTTTCTCGCCGAGGCGGCAGAGGCGCGGTTGATCCTCATGGGTAGCACTGCCGCGAACTTCACGCACGCTGACGACGTCGACTTCGTCGCCAATGCGCTGCTCCTGTCGATGCAGAGCAGCGGGTATGCGTCCGACGAGGTGGACTTGCTCGATCGCACAACGCTCTCGAGCGAGGACCTGGGCGCGGTGAGCAGAGATTTCGCGACTGCGTGTCAGGACGTGTTGCAGCGATTACGCCAGGACGCGCGCGCCGGCACGGTCGAGCTCGCAGCGCTGCCGGCATACGAACCGATCCTGCCGCTCGTGATCGACGCAGCCGGGCGCGATCAGCGAGTGCCCTTCACCGTCGCCTTCAGCGCCAGCAGCGATGCGACGGCGGCTATCGATGAAGGGCTCAGCGCAGTCGCGTCGCTCGACCCGACGCACGGGGCGGCCGGTGTCGTGTCGCCGAGCGGTGCCTACGATGACGAGACGGCCGCGCTCTTGCAAGCCCGGCACGCCGCGTATGCGGTCTTCTCCGAGCGGGTTGTCAAAGCGAGCGTCGGCGCAGCAGCCGCAGCCGTGGCCGATGCTCGCGGTGCGGCTTACCGCGCGTATCTGATGGAGACGACGAAAACCGCGACCATCCCGATTTTCTTCTGCAGCGATACGGCGAGCACGGCGATCGACTCGCAGCCGCTGCGTTCTCCGGCGACGTCGATGGCGGACCGCCTGCGTCTGGCCGTGCGGGCAGCCCTTGACGCGACGCAAGGACAGGGAGCGTCTGTCGTGGTGCTGTGCCTGCCGGCGACCGGTTCGATCTTGCACCGTCAAGATCGGGCAGCGGCGTTGGACGCGATCGCGGCGGCGCTCGCGTCAGGCGTAGAACGCGGCACGACGCCGCGCGATTTCCTCGCGACAGACCCTCCGACCGCGCCCACGTATGGTTACGAAGCGGCAAGCGAGCTCGGCGACTTCTCGTTGTGGATGGGATCGGCGAACCAAGCGAGCATGTGGAACGCCCTGGACGCGGCGCGCACTGCCGCCGGCGGCGACAGCGCGGTCGCAAACGCGGCGACACGCGATGCCTTGCTACAGGCAGAATCGGGCCGCTGGTTTCTCGCGCTGGCACTCGCGCAGCCGCAATACCTCACAAATGGCGCACTCGCGCAATTTAGGGACCTCATCACGCGCATCTATCACTCGGCAGGCAAAGATGCGCCACGCACGATCGCGCCGGTGAAGCTCGGCACGCCGTCACCCGCACCCCTAACGACCCCTGCCGCGCGGCCATCCCCCGTTCCCACAGCCTCGCCGTCCCCGGCAGCAGGCACGTCTGCGCCTCCAGGCACGCCTAGTCCGAGCCCGTCGCCCGGGCCAAGCCATGCCTGACCCAAACAGTTGTTCTCCACATATGCACAGGGCTTGTGGACAGGGCCAAAGCGAGCGTGAAACGCAGCCAAGCCGTCGCCCTTAGCATTGGAAGCGTGGATCCGACGCAAGCTGCGGGCGTAACCGTCGATCTTGCCGTTTATCGCGCCGCCGGGGTGGCAGGCACCTGTGCGATCGCCGCCTTAACCGCTCAGAACGCACGGCGCGTGACTGGCATGCATCCGATACCCGCCGCGTTCTTGCGCCGCCAGCTCGAGTCGATCTGGCAACAAGTGCTGCCCCACGCGATCTGCATCGGGCTGTTGCCGGATGCGCGACTCATCCGATCCGTCGACGCGTTCTTACGAAGCCACGCGCCGCGCTATGGCGTCGTCATCGATCCGGTCGCCGCCTCGAGCAGCGGCCACACGTTTTGCGGTCCTCGCGAGATCGCAGCGTTGCGCACGCTCTGCGCCCGCGCGACCATCGTCACGCCGAACGCGAGCGAAGCGGCCTTGCTTACGGGCCGGCCGGTCCGTTCGATCGCAGAGGCGCTCGCGGCCGCCCAGACGATCGCGCGTGCCGGATGCGCGGTCCTCGTCACAGGCGGACATCTGCCGGGTTCGCGCTGCACCGATGTGCTCGTCGATCGATACGGCGTCGTGCGTCGCTTCAGCGGCGCGCGCATCGCTTCGACGTTGCGTGGTTCCGGCGGGATACTTGCGGCCGGTATCACCGCGTGGCTTGCTCGCGGTGCCTCGCTCGAAGAAGCGGTGCTGCGAGCGCGTGCGATCGTGCGACGCGCGTTTCGCGCAGCGCGGCGTGTTGGACGAGGCGCACCGCAACTCGTCATCTGACGAGGCGCTGAACATACGGCGGGCCGCCATGATGATGGCGGCCCGAGAGGGTGGTACGCGAAGGGTCGTTGCGCGTCACGCGCGCGAGGCGCGCTGTTTTTGGAAACAGTTGCGGCAGTACACGGGCTTGTCGCCGCGCGGTTGAAACGGCACTTCTGCTTCGCTGCCGCACTCGCTGCAGACGATGCGGAACATCTCGCGCGGGCCGCCCATCCGGCTGCTCTCAAATCCACCGCCATTCGAACGCTGCGCTTTGCGAGCGCGCCGGCAATCCGGACAGCGGTTCGGTTTGTTCGTGAAGCCCTTTTGGGCGAAAAATTCTTGCTCGCCGGCGGTGAAAGTGAACTCTTGTCCACAGTCGACGCAGGTCAGCAGCTGATCGGTAAACACCGTACGCAACGACTCCTTTCGGGGTGTCGGAACCCTAAGGGATTTTAGCACTTGCAGGCTGCGAAAAGCAAGGCGCGCGCAGGACTTGTGCGCCGACCGCGTTGTAGTGTGCGCCGCTCCCTTGGAGGTGGTCGTCGTTGGGCGTCGCCCAGACCAAACAGACTTTCGAAGCGCGCGCCAAACGGCGCAGGATCATGGCCGGCATTCGGCCGACGGGACGTCTGCACGTCGGACATCTGCTCGGCGCGCTGCAAAATTTCGTCGCGCTGACCCGTGACGCGGACTGTTTCTTCGAAGTCGCGGACCTGCACGCGCTCACGACGAAATTCGATCGCAGCAAGGAGATCGCGCACGACGTCCGCGAGGTCGTGATCGATTGGCTCGCTGCCGGCCTCGACCCCGAGTTGTGCACCATCTATGTGCAGTCGCAGATCCCGGAGATCAGCGAACTCGCCGTGTTGCTGTCGATGATCGCACCGATCTCATGGCTCGAGCGCGTCCCCACATACAAAGATCAGGTCGCTGCGCTCGGCTCCGACATCGCCACGCACGGTTTCCTGGGCTATCCTATCCTCCAGACCGTCGACATCGCGATCGTGCGCGGCGAACGCGTGCCGGTCGGACAGGACCAGGTACCGCACCTCGAACTTTCCCGCGAGATCATCCGCCGCTTCAACCATCTCTACGGTCCGGTGCTCGTCGAACCCGAACCGTTGCTCTCGCAGACGCCGCTCGTCCCAGGCACCGACGGTCGCAAGATGAGCAAGTCGTACGACAACGCCATCCTGCTGGCCGATGACGAAGCCGCGACGAACGCGAAGATCAAGACGATGTTCACCGATCCCACGAAGGTGCACAAGACCGACCCGGGCCACCCCGAGACGTGCCCCGTGTTCTTCTTCCAACGCGTTCTCAATGCGGGTGCGGCTGATGACATCGCGACGCGCTGTCGCACGGGCCGCCTGGGCTGCGTGGAAGACAAAGCGGACATGGCGCGACATCTCAACGCATTTCTTGCGCCGATCCGCGAGCGTCGCGCGCGTCTTGCGGCGAAGCCGGAGTTGGTCCTCGAAATTCTGGGTGACGGCACGCAGCGCGCGCGTTCAGTCGCGATGAAGACGCTTGCCGACGTGAAATCCGCGATGGGTCTTTAGCGCTTGTAAGTGGCGAGCGCCGAGCTCATGCGGCGCAACGCCTCGCGCAGGTTCTCTTCAGAGTTCGCGTATGAGAGCCGCAAGAAACCCTTGCCGTAAGGACCGAAGGTCGAGCCCCCGAGCGTGGCCACCCCGGCCTCATTGAGCAGATAGTCCGCAAGTTTTTGATCGTCGGGTTCGATCTTCGAGACGTTGGGGAAGACGTAGAACGCGCCGCCCGGCATGCGGCAGCTGACACCGGGTATGGCGTTCAGCCCTCGCACGAGCAGGTCGCGCCGGCGCAAGAACTCGTCGTGCATGGCCTGCACCGCTTCGTCGGGGCCGCCGAGCGCCGCAATCGCGGCATCCTGCACGAAGGTAGCGGTGCACGAGACGGTGTTGAGGATGAGCGCGGTGGCGGCTTCGGCGATGTAGTGCGGCATCACGCCGAAACCCAAACGCCATCCCGTCATCGCCCAGGCTTTTGAGCAGCCGTCGATGAGCACCGTGCGCTCGGGCATGCCTGCAAGCCCATAGTAGGATGCGAAGTCGCGGTCGTACGCATGCCGGCTGTAGATCTCATCGCTGATCACCAGGATGTCGTGCTTGCGCACCGTGGCCGCGATCGCCGCGATGTCCTCGGCCGTGAGGATGCCGCCCGTCGGATTGTGCGGCGAGTTGAGCACCAAGATCTTCGTCTTCGGCGTGATGGCGGCTTCGAGCGCCGCGATCTCGAAGCGGAAGTCCCGGGCCTCGAGCAGCGGAAGCGATACGGCCTTGGCCCCGACATAGGTGACGATCGAGCGGTACGCGGGGTACGCCGGATCGGGGATGATGACTTCATCATCTGGGTTGAGCAACGCCATGAGCACCGCGGCGATGATCGGTTTGGCCCCGGGCGCCACGACCACCTGATCCGGCGCGACCGTGACGCCGCGCGTCTGCTTGACGTAATCGGCGATCGCGCGGCGCAGCTCGGCGATGCCGGCGGCCGGCGTGTAATGCGTGCGATTCGAGCGCAACGACTGGATGGCAGCCTCTTTGATGTGCTCGGGCGTGTCGAAATCCGGTTCGCCTATCTCGAGATGGATGATGCTGCGACCTTGCGCTTCAAGGGCTTTGGCGCGTGCGAGCACGACGAACGCGCTTTCGGTGCCCAAGCGGCGCATCGAATCGGCTAGCGGAAACGTCGAGGCTTGCATGATGTGCCGAAATTTCGCGCCGTCAGTCGCGGATTCCGCTGCCGTTGGGCCCGGTGCTCTTGATATGAAAGTACGATTGCACGATTGCTTGAGCGACTGGTGCCGCGTTCACCGCGCCGAAACCGCCGCTCTGATCCATGAAGACCACGACCGCGATCTTCGGATCGTCATACGGCGCGAAGCAGACGAACCACGCGTGGTTGCGACCTGACGGGTTGTCGGGTGTGGGCACGTTCTCAGCAGTCCCCGTCTTGCCCGCGTAGTGGAACCCTGGGATGTCGACATTATACGCGGTGCCGTAGCCGCTCTCGATCGCGCCTAACATACCCTTGCGGATGAGCGCCAAGTCTTGCGCTGACACCGGCACGTGACCCTCGACGACCGGCGGGAAACTCGCGATGACGCGGCCGTGAGGATCCTTGATCTGGCTCACGACGTGCGGCTGATACAACGTGCCGCCGTTCGCGACCGCGCTCACCACTTTGAGCATTTGGATCGGCGAAGCCTCGAGATATCCTTGACCGATCGCCATGTTGACCGTGTCGCCACCGTACCATGCATCATCGTATTCGCGCTGCTTCCACGCGGGCGTCGGCAAGATGCCCGACGTCTCGCCGGGGAGATCGATGCGTGTCTGATGGCCGATCCCATACGCCGCGGCGAAGCGATCGAGCCGGTCGATACCAAGCTCGTGGCCGACCTGATAGAAGAAGACGTCGCACGATTCCGAGATTGCGGTGGGGATGTCGAGCGTGCCGTGGCCACCTGCACGGTCATCGTTGAAGATGTAGCCATTGAGATCGAAAGCGCCACCGCAGTAGCGTGTCGAGTTCACATCCATGAGGCCGCTGCCGAGCGCCGCGGACGAAGTGATGAGCTTGAAGGTGGATCCTGTAGGGTACGCTCCCGAAATCGCGCGGTTGAAGAGCGAGTGCAGTGGGTCCGCAAGGTACAGAGCGTAGCGCTTCTGACTGATCCCGCCAGCGAAGTCATTGGGGTCGATGTTCGGCTGGCTGACGAACGCCAAGATGGCGCCCGTGTTCGGATCTTCGACGATCGCGGCGCCGCCGGTGCGCTGGCCGACGCGTTTTGCGATGACGTCGATCTGTCGTGCCAATGCGGTTTCGGCGGCCTCCTGGAGGTGCCAGTCGATGTTGAGGACGAGATCATTGCCGGGTATGGCCGGAAACGATTGGAACGACGCGACCGCGGCGCCGGCCGAGTTGACCTTGATGCGCCGGCCGCCTGCGCGCCCACGCAGCCACCGGTCGTAGGTATATTCGAGACCGTCCTCACCGACGATGTCGTTCGGACCATACCCGTGCGCGCGCCGCACTTCGTATTCTTGCTCTGAGATCTGGCCGACGTATCCCAAGAAGTGCGATCCGAGCGTGTGATGCGGGTACTGGCGTACGGGGATGAGCTCGACGTCCATGCCGGCAAAACGGTCGGAGGCTTCGGCGAAGCGCCCGACCTGCGCCGGCGTCAGATCTTCGGCGACGTTGATCGGGCCGAGCGGTATGTTCTGCGCGAGCGCGTCGAAGTTGGGGTAGGTCACCCCGTTCTGGTAGAGGATGCGGCGCCACAACTCGTCCGCATGCAACCCCAGCAACCGCGCGAGCGCCACGATTTCGGTCTGCGGATCTTTGACCTGCATGGGCACGATTTGCACGACGAACGAAGGGCGGTTGCGCACGATCACCACGCCGTTGCGGTCGTAGAGGACGCCGCGCGGGGCCGTCACAGGAATCGTGCGCAGCTGGTTCAGGTTGGCCAGCTGCTCGTAGTACGCGCCGTGGCTGAGCTGCAACGACGTGAGCCGAGCGAACAGCACGGCGAGCGCGCACACGATCGCGACGCACAGCACGATGATGCGGCGAACGCGCGGCGCCGATGCCTCGGTCGGAGCGGCGATGGATCCAGCCACGGCTGCTACGAGCGCGCGTGCGCGATGGCGCGCAGCGCGAGCAACGTCAGGCTTGCTGCCACGACGTTGAGCAGGATCTGCCAGACGAGCTCATGCGAGGAGCGATGGAAGAGCCCGCGCTCGCCGAACCCGAGCTCGAGCACGGCGTAGGTGGTCACCGCCCGCACCACGGTTGCGCCCGCGACGGCGCTCACGAAGACCGGCAGCGAGTCGGCGAAGAAACGCGTGTTGAGCAGGCCAGCGCCGAAACCGACGAGCGTCGTTCCCAAGACGTTCGTACCTCCGCCGCCAAGAGCGTCCTCGATGAGGCCTGCGCAGAGGCCCAACAAACCGCCGGTCGTGACGCCACAGCGCAGGCCCGTCCATACGAGCAATACGGTCACGAGACTCACCGTCGCGCCCCGAAGTGACACGACGTGCAGTATGGTCGACTGCGCGAGAATAGCGGCGACGGCCAGCAACACGAGCACCCAGAACTTCGGTGGTACCCACACCTCAGCGTCCTGCGGGCGGATGCGCTCGCGGCGCGGATGCTCCGACCGGAGCCGCTCGATCGCGGCCGCGTCGAGCGAGCTCATGGTTTCTTCAACACGAGGACGTGCGCCAGCGAGAAGAAGTCGACCGCCGGCGCGACGACGGCCGACTGATACAGCGCGTTGTCTTTGCGGTCGACCTCGAGCACCGTGCCGATCAGAATGCCGCTTGGATAGACCTGCCCGAGACCTGTGATCACCGCGTCCCCGGCGCGGACTTTCACGTCTTGGCCGATGTATTTCATGCGGATGTGCTGCCACGTGCCGGTGGCGATGCCCCAGCTCCGTGCGTCGCGCAGGTACGCAGGCACGTTGCTCGTCGGATCGATGATGAGCAAGACGTGGGCGTCGTGTCCGCCCGTGTCGATGACGCGGCCAACGAGACCGGCGGCGCCCACGACGCCGGCGTCGCGTCGCACGCCGTCACGCCAGCCGCGATCGATCACGATCTCCTTGCGTGCTCCCTCGGGCGCGTAGCCGATGACGTCTGCTGCGATGGTCGCTTGCGGCAGCGATTGCGCGAGCCCGAGCATCCGGCGCAGCTCGACGTTCTCCGAAGCGTGTTCTTCCAGCCGCTCGTTGCGCGCAGCGAGCTGCGCGACTTTCTGCTCGAGCGCCGCATTGCGCGATGCCATTTGACCTGCGTGCACGAGGTTCTCGAACGTGATCGCGACGTCCGACCCGGTCTGCACGAGCGCTTCCTGCACCGGCACGATCACGCTCGTGACTAGCTGGTCGCTCAAACTGCGCTGCCCTTGACGAGCGGCATTGATCTCGAACAACATCGCGAGCGACGCGAAGATGATCAGCGAGACGAAGACGAGGAGCTTTCTCTCATCCCAAAACGAAGCGATCGCCACCACCTACCGATCAAGGATTGCGGCACCGGGAACAACGCCGCGAACAGTTTGCGATCGCGCAGGATTTGCGCCGCGCCGAGCGCCACGCAGAGCATCGGCCGCTCGGCGACCCGGACCGGGATGCCCGTGATGAGCGCGAGCGTCTGGGCGAGACCTGCGATCGAGGCACCGCCGCCGGCGAGGACGATGCCGTGCTCCGAGAGGTCGCGGACGATCTCCGGCGGCGTCTGCTCCAAGAGCGCGCGGACCGTGTCGACGATCTGACCGAGCGGCTCGGCCATCGCCGCTCCGACATCTTCCTCGCGCACTTCAAGCGTTCCCGGCCGCAGGTGGCGCGTGTCCTGACCCATGACGGTGACCGGCGGCACCCCGCGCGGGCGGCCGTAGTAACCGAGAGCGATCTTCAAGGACTCGGCCGTGCGCTCGCCGATCAGAAAGCTGCGCGTGGTGCGCAAGTAGGCGATTATCGCTTCGTCGACGTGATCGCCGCCGAGCTTGACCGAGCGGGCAGCCACCATGCCGCCGAGGGAGATGACGGCAAGTTCCGTCGTGCCGCCGCCGATGTCGACGATCATGCTACCGCGGGCGTCGAGCACGGGCAACCCGGCGCCGATCGCCGATGCCATGGCTTGGTGGACGAAATACACGCGTCCCGCGCCGCCCGCGCGCGCCGCCTCCCGAACGGCTTTCTTTTCCACCTCTGTCGCCGAGCCCGGCACGCCCACAATGACCCGCGGGGGGACGAGCGATCTTCCCCGCAGCGCGCGCTCGAGGAGCGTCGCGACCAGTGCTTCGGTGTAACGGTAGTTGGAGATCACCCCATTGCGCAGCGGCCGGATGACCGTTATCTCGCGCGGGGTGCGGCCGATCATCTGCTTGGCGCCCTCACCGACAGTGACGATCTGGCCCGTGTCGGTGTCGATGGCGACAACGGTCGGCTCGACGAGGCGCACCCCATATCCGCGCACGTGCACGGGCGTGTTCGCGGTGCCGAGATCGATGCTCACCTCGGGCGCGAGCTCCGCATAGATCCGCTCGAACAACATCATGCGAGCACCGGGTGGCCGAGTTCTCGCAAGCTCGCGCCGACGCGCGCGAGCGGCAGACCCATCACCGTGTAGAAGTCGCCGTCTATCGAAGCGACGAGAAGACCGCCGCGTCCTTGGATACCGTAGGCGCCCGCCTTATCCATCGGATCGCCGGTCGCGACGTAGGCGTCGATCTCCGCCGCCTCGAGCGTCCGAAATCGCACCAGGGTCGCTTCGACCCCATTGCGGGTCAGGCCGGTGGAGCGATCGGCGACCACAAACCCCGTGAACACGTGGTGCTCTCGACCGGACAGCCGTCGCAGCATCTCCTTGGCGTCGCGTTCGTCGCGTGGCTTGCCGAGCATGGAACCGTCCAACAGCACGATGGTGTCCGCAGCCACGAGGACGGGAGGTCCTACGGACGCGGCCATGCGGGCTTTACCGAGGGCGTGTGCGAGGGCGGTCTCAGCTGCGGAGCCACCGCGATCCCGAACGCGCTCGTCGTACCCGCTCTCTACGACGCACACGTCGAGGCCCAGGCTCTCCAGCAGCTGCTTGCGCCGCGGCGATGTGGACGCGAGAGCGACCTCGCGCAGGCGCTCACTCATAGATGCGGCCGTCGACCTCGACGAAGCCCGGTTGATGGCGAAAGCGAGGGTCGCGATGCGTCCAGTGCAGCACGGGGCCCATGTCGTTGAACGCAAGCTCTCCTTTGACCATGATGACGTCTCCGACGTGGAGCGGCGCCGCCGCTGCGATCGAGATGTTGTCAGCCACGAAGAGCGGTACGCTCGCGCTCGCGCTCGTCACCTGGACGACGAAGCGCTCGTGCACGCCGCTCGGTCCGCTCGACGCTGGGAAGACGCGCAGCACAGGGCCCTGGATGACGATCTCCGCCCCGTCGTCGTGGCGCGCGATCTCTGCCAGCGCCGCCGCGTTATCCGGACGAGGAACAAGCGAGCATGCGGCCAGCAACGTGGCGACGACAAGACCGAGGGCGAGCTTGCGTGTGCGCATCGTCACCTGTCGTTCATCGAGCGGGTGTTCGCCATTGTGCTTCGTCCACCAATCGACTATAGTTATGTCCGGCGACGTTCTCGTCGCCCACCCTATGCCTGGATTTCGTTCCGACGATCCGTTCTCGCGCGATCTGCACGAGGCGCTCTTGCAAGGTCCCCGGCTGCGGCGTCTCGTCCGTGCTGCCGGCAACATCCGCATTCTCCTCTTCGGCTTGCCAAGCCGCTTTGGAAAGCACAGTTCCCGTCCGGTCGCGACGGGAACGTTTTCCTATCCGACGTTCGGCGCCAACTAAGAAGGCTGTCGCGATTCCGAGCGAGCGCGGTGCCGGGCGCTCACGCGCTTCGGCCGCGATCATGCGCGCGTCGTGTAGAGTCCTCGTTCGTGGACGTACGCCGCGACGCTGTCGGGCACGAGATACCGGACTGGTTCGCCGTTCGCGACGCGCGATCGGATCGCGGTCGAAGAGACATCGACCAGCGGTAACTTGACGAACGCAAACCGTACGGCGAGCTCTTGCGGTAGCGCGGTAAGAATGGTTTGCAGATCGGCAGGGCTTGCGCCCTCGCGGGCGACCACGAAGAAGCGTTCAAGGGAACGGGCGACCTCATCGAGGCGACGCCAAGGGCTCGCCACGAGCGAGTCGATCCCTGCGATGAAGGAGAGCAAGGCTTTAGGGTAGGCCGCTCGCAGCAAAGGCATCGTGTCCACTGTGTACACGGGACCGGCTTGGCGCAGCGCCGTGTCGTCGAGCGCGAATCGCGGGTTGTCCTCGATCGACATTCGAACCATGGTCGCGCGTGCTTCAGGCGAGGCGTGCGTGCGGCGATGCGCGGGTTCGCCGACCGGCATGAAGAGCACGCGGTCGAGCTGTGCCTGCCAGAGCATTGCGTTCGCCACGAAGAGATGGCCCACGTGGATAGGGTCGAATGTTCCCCCGAAGATCCCGAGCCGCTCTGGGTTCACGAGAGGACCACTTCGTGGTCGCCGATGCGGATCCGATCGCCGGGGCGCGCACCCGCGCGTTCGAGTTTGCGGCGCGCGCCGACGCGGTGAAGCGCCCGGAGGAAGTACGCTTGTCCTTCGTCCGTCGAGAGATCGGTCATGGCGGCGACGCGCTCGATCGCTCGGCCGCGCACGCGATACGCGCGCCCTTCCTTGATGACAGAAACGCTGGCGGTCTTCGGCTTTTCCTGTGGGCGCAGCACGATCTCAGACGGGATTCTTGGGGTCGCGGCGCGCTCGGCCACGATTGCGCCATAGACGGCCCGGATGAGCTCCTTGACGCCAGCGCCCGTCGCAGCCGAGATCCCATAGACGCGCCCGTCGACGGCTCGCGAAATCGCTTGCAGCGTCTCACCTGCCGCCGGGAGGTCAAGCTTTGAGACGGCCACGATGCGGCGCAGCTGCAGCAACCGAGGATTCCACGCGCCGAGCTCTTGTTCGATCATCGCCAGTTGGGCGACTGCCTCATCGGGCGGCGCTGCGCCGTCGACCAAGTGCACCAAGACGAGCGTGCGCTCCACGTGTGAGAGGAACCGGTCCCCGAGCCCAGCGCCTTGGCTTGCGCCTTCGATCAGACCCGGCACGTCGACGAGCACGAAACTCGCATCGACGTCGACGTTGACCACGCCGAGCTGCGGCTCGAGCGTGGTGAACGGGTAGTCCGCGATCTTCGGCCGCGCCGCCGATACGGCGGCAAGCAGGGTGGATTTGCCGGCATTCGGCACTCCCACGATGCCGGCATCTGCCAGCAGCTTGAGTTCGAGATCCAGATCAAACCGCTCGCCAGGCTCGCCGCGCTGCGCAAGCCGTGGCGCTTGGTGGGTCGGTGTCGCGAAATGCTGATTCCCAAGGCCGCCTCGGCCGCCTCGCGCGACGCACACGCGCTCTCCCGGCCGATCGAGATCGGCGATGAGCTTTCCGTCTTCGCGGACCAGCGTTCCGCAAGGGACGGGCACATCGACGTCGGCACCGGTCCTCCCATGGCAGTTCGCGCCTGACCCTTTGCCGCCGTTTTCAGCAGCGAACGACTTCTTGTGACGGAATTCGCTCAGCGTCGTTCGCTGCGGATCGGCGATGAGGTATACGGAGCCCCCGCGACCCCCGTCACCGCCGTCAGGTCCTCCCCGGGGCACGTACTTCTCGCGGCGGAAAGAGACGACGCCGCTGCCGCCATCGCCACCGTGTACCGAGATGCGTGCTTGGTCGACGAACATCAGCGGGAGAAAATCAAACGGACCGACGCATCGGCCGGCCCGAAGATCGAGTGGGGGTGACGCGTGGTAGCCGCCTAGGACTTCGCGCCGGCGAGCTCCGCCGCCACGATCCGGACGGTCTGGCCGTCGCGACCTCGTCGCACGAACTCAACGCGGCCGTCCACCAATGCGAACAGGGTGTTGTCCTTGCCCATGCCGACGTTGCTGCCGGGATAATACCGCGTTCCACGCTGGCGCAAGATGATGTTGCCCGCGACGACGCGTTCACCACCGAACTTCTTGACGCCCAGACGTTTGCTCTGAGAGTCGCGACCGTTACGCGACGACCCGAGCCCCTTCTTGTGGGCGAAACGTTGCAGATTTATAAGGAAGGACAAGGCGAAAAACTCCTGTGGAAGGTCGGACTTGCCGAAACGGGGCGCTTGCGTAGTATAGCAGAGGAGCTAAAGGCCGGTCAAACAAGGGGCACTGCTCGACGAAGCCCCTTAGAGACCATGGTCTCCAAGGCTCTGCGGGACAATGGCCAGCCGGAATCCGAATAGGGCAACCGAAAGCCGGTGACGAGCGTCCGCCTCTCCAAGAGAGTGGGGTTTTTGCATGTTGCGTCAGCTGACCCGCAGCTCAGTGCTCGCTGCACTCGTACTTTGCGCGTGCGTCTGCCCCTCGCAAGCGAAAGTCCGCACCTATTACATCGCCGCGGACGAAGTGCTGTGGAACTACGCGCCGAGCGGCATGGATCTCATCGGGCAGCGTCCGCTGCCGCCGCTCTTGCCGTTGCAACTTGGGTGGCTCTTCCACAAGGCGATCTATCGGGAGTATACCGACGGGACGTTTACGCACCTGAAGGCCCGCTCACCGCAGGACGCTTACCTCGGCATTTTGGGGCCGGTCATCCGCGCCGAGGTCGGCGATACGATCGTCGTCGTCTTCAAGAACAACGCGCACATACCGCTCAGCGTACACGCGCACGGCGTGTTCTACACGAAATCGTCGGAAGGCGCGCCGTATCAAGATGGGATCGCGAAATCGAGCAAGCCGGGCGACAGCGTGCCTCCGGGAGGGACCTTCACCTACCGATGGCAGGTCCCGGCGCGCGCGGGACCAGGACCGAGCGACGGAAGCTCGATCGTGTGGATGTATCACTCGCACGTGGATGAGGTCAACGACGTGAACGCGGGTCCGGTCGGCCCTATCGTGGTGACCGCGAAGGGCATGGCCAATCCGGACGGGTCGCCCAAAGACGTCGACCGTGAGGTGTTCGCGCTGTTCGCTGAATTCGACGAAAGCTCGAGCCCGTATCTCGCGATGAACATCGCCGATCCGAAGACGAATCCGTGGCACAAAAAACCCGTCGGACCGTTTCTCTTCGACGACGAGCTCTGGACGATCAACGGCTTTGTCTTCGGCAACATGCCCATACCGCAGATGCGGCTCGGCGAACGCGTGCGCTGGTACGTGATGACGACGATGAGCGACTTCGATTTCCATACGCCCCACTGGCACGGGCAGACCGTAGTGGCAAACGGAAGCCGGACCGACGTGGTGACGTTGAGTCCCATGTCGATGGTCGTGGCCGACATGATACCGGACAATCCGGGGACATGGCTCTTCCATTGTCACGTGAACGTGCACCTCAAAGGCGGCATGGAGGCCCGCTACCAGGTGTTGCCGTGAAACTTGCGGCGCTACTGGCAAGCTTCGCGTTGGCGTTTGCTCTTTCAGCAACGCCGGCAGCCGCGCGCGAGCGCATCTACTATATCGCGGCCGACGAAATGCTCTGGAACTACGCTCCCTCGCACCGCGATCTTATCGCCGGCAAGCCGTTGCCTCCGCTCCAGATCTCACAGATCGGGTGGGTCTTCCACAAGATCGTCTACCGGCAGTACACGGACGCGTCATTCGAAGCGCTCGCACCGATTCCAGTGCAAGACCGCTACGAAGGCATCGTAGGTCCGACGATCCGCGCGGAGGTCGGCGACACGGTCGTCGTCGTCTTCCGAAATCACACAGACGAGCCCGTAGACATCGCGCCCGCCGGTCTGTATTCTGATCCAGCTCCGGCTGCGGTCAAGCCTGAAGCGACGGTCACCTACCGCTGGCCGATCCGTGAGAGCGTGGGGCCCGGACCAAGCGACGTGAGCTCGGTGCTCTACACGTATGGCTCGGATGTCGATCAGACGCGCGATGAGAACGTGGGTCTGATCGGACCGCTCATCGTCACGCGCTGGGGCGATGCGCGGCCTGACGGATCGCCGAAGGACGTCGACCGCGAGATCGTGACGTTGTTCTCGAGCCAAGCAGAGGGGCGAAGCCTGCTCATCGGCCAGAACCTCTCGGATCCCAAACTCAACCCGCGGCACATCACGAGGAAGTCACGGCTCTTCGACCTGTCCAACGTGTTCCCGTCGATCAACGGGTACGTGTTCGGCAACATGCCGGTCCCCGTCATGCGCGTGGGTCAGCACGTGCGCTGGTACTTGCTCTCCACTCAAAACGACGTCGACGGCCACGCGCCGACGTGGGACGGTGGGACCGTGCTTTCGAGCGGCAACCGGGTGGATACGGTCGGCCTCATCACGCCGCACTCGGTGGCGGACATGGTTCCCGACGACCCAGGTCA
>Ga0187783_10001366_pt1 | contig 17956 bp, 16 predicted proteins | sample 1015_SJ02_MP02_2_FD_132471 | JGI IMG/M metagenome (GOLD analysis project Ga0187783, IMG submission 132471) | Tropical peat soil microbial communities from peatlands in Department of Meta, Colombia - 1015_SJ02_MP02_20_MG | ecosystem: Environmental > Terrestrial > Soil > Wetlands > Peat | place...
AACGCCTTGACCGCAGCCGCCATCTCGGACAGATAGCGCTGGTAGGCTCGATCCACGTCGCGTCCTGACTTGTGAAAATAAATCGTGCGGTAGTGGGTTTGCTTGTACGCGCCGAAAAGGGTTCTCGCCAGAAACTTGGGGACCGAGGGCTTCACAGGCCACCAAAACGGGTTGATGGGACAGACGACGAGAACCGGCTTGGTACTGTCCCACCCGGCATCCGCGAGTTGCTTCCGGCCATATTCCGGGCCATATGGCTCAAAAGTCCACGCGGTATCGGTTCCGAGCTCGGTTGGGATGCCCAGTTCGCTCAACAATGCGCGCGATTCCTCGCTCCGCGTCACGATTAGGGACTTCTGGCAGAAGCGCTTGCACATTTTCGCGACAAAAGGATCCATATGGCCCGCATCGCCGCCATAACCGATCGACAACTTATTCTCCGAGGCAGCGATGCCGAGCGAGCCGATCGTCATAACGGTCAACGCGTTCGCGAACTTGCTCTTGAACATTGAACCTTCGCAGGCGACGGCCCCGTGGTGACGCGGCACTTCGCGCTGCAAGAATGGCGGAAAGACGTCCGGCAAGTAAACCTGTCGCGCATCGCCGAAATAGCCGCGGGTCTTCTCAAAATCTTGCGTCATGACGCTGAGTTCGATCCGATCGGCGCCCAGCACCTGCCTGATCTGCCGCAGCGTTTCGTGAACGCGCAAATCCGAACCCGTGTTGCGCGCTCCGTTGTAGCCGGCGAACAAAAGCTTCAGCGGCTCGCCCGGCTGCCAGGGGCGCCCTGCTCCGAGCATCCAGCGGTTGCGCTTCCACTCGATGATTGCGCTCACCCACTCGGCAAGGACATAGTCCATCATGATGCGTGTCCTCCGCGGACAAGGGGCATTTCGGCGGCCCAGCCGGCAGCGGCTGGCCAGGCGCGATAGGGGTAGGAAAAGTGGTTTTCAACGCTGAACTGCAGCAATCCGTGGCAATACGACGAAAACGGCGCGGGTGTGCGGCCCATCTCCTCGACAACACGCGTGTTGTCGAACACCGTGTCCCAAACCAAGTACGGCCAGAATACTTTAAGAAGCGAGGCTCCACGGCCGAAGCGACCTCGGCCGCGCGACAGCCGAGAGATTACGCCCTCGAACGTGGAGTCGAGTCCTTCCCAGAAGAGAGGCGGCAGTTTACCGCCAGCGCGGGAGAGCGCGTCTGTGATTTGGCGAAATGTCTCGGAGCCTGTGCCGGAAGAAAGGTGATAAATCTCGTGTTCGGGCCTTTCCTTCTGATGAATCGCAACGACTGCGTCGGCGACGTAGTCCACGGGAACGATGTCGATCCGGTCGTCCGGGCGGAACGGCAGGATGGGAAGCCGCGCGAGGAAGACAAATGCGCGAACCATATCGAACTGGGTGGTTTCGGGCCGACCGCTATCGCCCAGGACAATGCTGGGACGAAACACGGTCCGCGGCACATCGGGAAGAAGCTCCCGGACCATGTGCTCGCAGAATTTCTTGGTGCGCGCGTATGGATCGTAATCCGAACGCTCCCAATCGATCGACGTGTCCTCCTGAACGACTTCGCGGTTGCGATGACCCGCCACGGCGACGGTGCTGACCTGGCTGAAGCGGCGCAAACCGCGAGTCTGCCGCGTGCGCCTAGCGAGTTGAATCACCTCGAGGGTGCCGCGCAAATTCACATTCAGGCAGCTCTTTTCCGATTTGCGATTCAATGAAGCGGCGCAGTGGATCACCGAGTCGGTCGTCTCTGCTAGCCGCCGATAATTCGTGTCATCCAAGCCAAAATGCGGCGAAGTGAGATCACCGAGAAAAATCTGAAAGCGGCTTCCGAGTGCTTCGTGGAACGCCTGCGCTCCGAGATGAAGTTGAAGCGAGCGCCACAGTCGCTCCGAAGCATCGTCCGCATCGCGCGCGCGCACCAGAACGTTCACCCGGTCGGGATGCCGCTCCAAAAGGCGCGCAGCGATATACCCGCCGATGTAGCCAGTAGACCCTGTCAGGAAGATGGCCATGTGGGGTTCGACGCTGCGTCGCCACCGGAAACCGCGGCGTGGGCCTCGGTCAGACGAAATTCGCGACGAGTGCGCGGCTCGGGCGCGCGCCCTTCGATCAACGGATAGCACCACTTGCGCAACGCGGGGATATGAATGTTGATCCAGTAGTCCCACCAATCAATCGATGCGGGATCGTAGCCGAATTGTTTTTTCTCGGACTCAGGCAGCGACGCCGAGAGCAATTGGACGTTCTCGCTCTCGAAGATTTGCTCGTTGTACAGGATGAAAGGCTCATAGAGCTGGATGAGCTTTTCGATGCGAGCGAGATCGCGTTCCTGACGGGCGAGCGGCAGTTTCTTAATGGGCAGCAAGGCCGCGGCGCGATTGATTCCCTTGACTACCGCCATCTGCGCGGGTACCGAGAGTTTCTTGTATCGCTCCTTCGACACGGGAATCGTCTCGAATCGCAGCCGCAGCCAATGCTCCAGACCCTGCTGAGCGCGGTAGTGCTTTCTGTGCGCCAGCCCCGTGAGTTCAATCGAACGGCCCATGTCACAAGGATTCGCTCCGGAAGTCGCGAGCTGATAGATAGGCTCGTGACGCCGTTCGATCAGCGCGGCTGCGATCAGCGTCATTCCGCGGCAAACCATGTCCACAGGAATGATGTCAAGGCACTTGCGTGCATTCGTTGGCAACTGGCGGAAATAGGTGCCCAACAAATAAGACAGCGGCGCCGAAGTGTTGATCCCTTCGTTCCAGCCGAGGAATGGCTCCTGCGTCGAACTCTCGACGATGGATGGCCGGGCAATGGCGATCGGTAGCCCGACACCACGGCGCAAGATCAGAGATTCGGCGATGCTTTTGGAAAATGTGTAGGTATTCGGCCATCCAAGTCGGCGGGCGCGTCGCATTCCGGCGTGAACCAAACGATTGCGCAGCCACCGGGCGCGGTTCTTACGGATGAGGTTCTCAAGCTCCGCACCCTCCGGAAGCTCTTTTTGCCTGCGGCTGTTCGCTGTTCCCGGTTTGCCGAGCGCCAGTCGCTCCAAAGCCGGACGTAATTCGGCGCTTTCGGATCGCGCCTCAGCGTTATGGATAACTTCCTGAAGCTGCTCCCACTCATGCTCGGCGTCAAAATCCGTGACATGCAGTGGCGTGAAGTCGGGCTCGAGTTCCTCCGCGACGCGTCCGTCGCGCGCGCCCGCAACATAACAGGTTGAAAGATGAAGCAGTGCGGCGTGATCGGACTCCCGCAAGAATTCAATCAACTGGATGGCAGGCTCGACGTTCCCCTGTAGCGCATCGCGAAGATCGGGATTGAATTCCGTCAGGCCAGAGCTGTTCACCACGACATCGATCATGCGACCCAGTCGGGCTCGCGTTGCAGCTTCCATGCCGAGGCCGGGTTGACTCGCGTCGCCTTCGATGACTTCGACGTGGTCGCGGAGAAACTGGCCAAACCTGTCTCCAAAGAACTCATGAAGAGGCTCAAATACTGGAGACTCTTCAACGATTCTCTCGAATCGCGTTTCGGCCGTCGTGCTGCGCTGGCGGCGAACCAGCAAGAAAATCTTCTTGATCTCAGGAATGTCCGTGAGCACGTGCGCGAGCCAGACCTTTCCAATGAAGCCGGTGACGCCGATCAAGAGAATGTTCTTCCCCGCAAGGGCGCGTCGCACGGAAAGCGGGCGAGCGGACTTCAATCGATCGACGACGACCAACGGCTGATGCCCGGCTCTGTTTGGCTCGGCTGTGCGCGAGGATGAAAGGACGGCCTGCTGGGCGAGTGCGGGCCGACGCTGCCACCCCAGTGAGCGCAGAAGGCGATTCGCGTCCAAGTGACCGTCGGGCCCTTGACCCGTCAGCCAAGCAAATGGGCCACGGGGCCGGGCTACAGGCTCCAGCAACCGGCCAGTGGCCACGCCGTCCCGAAACTCGAGTCGATTGGAGATGAGTTGCTCGACGCCAAGGTGGCGGGCGAGCGGCCGCATCACGTGGTCCAATCCCTGGCTGACCAGAACGACGGAACCGTGCTCCTCCTGCCATTCTTTGAGGCTGGCCACTCCTCGAGACTTCAACTGTGGCTTCAGTATGTACTCAAAATACTCCTCGCCGAGGAGATCTAGGCGATCCCGCGTCACGCCGGCAAGGAGAGTGTGAAGCACCCGGGTTGCAAAAACGCGGTGGCTCGCGTAAAGCACAGGGCGAACTAGGGCAAGCAACAGCATCGAGCCGCGCCGCGTCCATCGCTCGTAAAAGTTCTGGGAGTTCCAAGTGAAATAAGCGACGGGGCGGACAGCGCCGAGGTCCACCAGGCTTCCCTCGACGCGCCAATAGGTCGGCGCTTCCTCCCTGTATTTCGGCGAGGGAGCGCCGAGCCGGGGCGACTGATCGGCTTCGGTGTCTGAACGAGCGCCATTGGACGGAGCGAGTTGTGAGTCGGGGCGGCTCAATGCCAAGTCCTTTCAAATCAGGACGCTGACCTCAAACCCAACTTCGTGGGAAACAAAGAAGTTAACATCCTCCAAGACGTGTGGCAAGCCCACCCGATCCGCATCGAAGCTCTAATGGGGCATGCGCCCAATGCGCGGCCAATTGTGGAGCCAAAGGACATCGAACGGACGCGTCATCGGCAGGCCTGGCTTGCCCGAACACTAGGTTAGGCGCTCCTGCCCTTTCCGGCCTTCGGCTGGGCGACAGTCATGATCTCCGACTTGAGCCTCTCAGTAAACTCGCGACAACCGACTACGGTGCTGCCCGGCTGCGCGATATCAACTGTGCGGATGCCTTCCGACAATATCCGGTCGAGGGCCGACTCGATCCAAGCCGCCTCGGCGCCAAGCCCAAAACTTTCTCGCAAGAGCATTGCCGCGGAAAGGATTGAGCCAATGGGACAAGCCATGTCCTTGCCAGCCAAAGTCGGCGCTGAGCCATGGATCGGCTCGTAAAGCGACGGCCCGGAACCACAACTCATCGAGGGAATTAAACCGATCGAGCCCACAAGGGCGGCCGCAGCATCGCTCAAGATATCGCCGAACATGTTCGACGTGACCAGAACGTCGAACTGGCCCGGCGCGAGCACCAATTGCATCGCCGCGTTGTCAACATAGAGGTGCTCAAGTTTCACAACCGGATGCTCGGCCGCGAGCTGTGTTACCGTTCGCCGCCAGAGCGCAGAGCTGGCCAACACATTGGCTTTGTCAACTGAAGCGAGCTTTTTCGCGCGTTCTTCGGCACGAACAAAGGCATAGCGCGCGACGCGCTCGATCTCTCCCGTGGTGTAGGTTTCCAGATCCCACGCTCGCTCTGAACCTTCGCGACCTTCTATGCCCCGCTCGCCGAAATAAATTCCTCCCGCGAGTTCACGGACAATTTCGATGTCGATCCTGCCGATGCGTTCCGGCCGCAGCGGGGAAATGCCAGCTAAGGATGGGCGCAAACGGATCGGTCGAAGATTGATGTAGAGCCCGAGCTCCTTTCGGAGGGCGAGGAGCCCGGATTCCGGACGCTGACCCGGAGGACGGGCGTCCCAGCGCGGGCCTCCGACGGCCCCCAATAGAACAGCGTCCGAATGGAGGCACGCCTCAAGAGTTGCGCTCGGCAATGGCTCATTCGATGCATCAATTCCAGCCCCGCCGAACGGATATTCGCGAAACTCGAAGTGGTGGCCGCCGGCGCTGGCGCAGACTCCGAGCACGCCTGCCGCGGCGCGAGTCACTTCCGGGCCGATGCCATCACCTGGCAGCAGAACAATTTTCTTCCTGAGAACTGAAATCGCGGTCATTGTGGGCGCATTTTCACCCGTGTCGTCGCAATCAGGCAAGAGGCGGGCTCCGCGCGGTCAGGAGGCAGCGGATGCATCCCGGGGGAGGCCGGCGAAGGACTTTCTCCGGATCACTTGGTGAGCAATCGCGAGAAGGTCGCGCTGGCGGACATGCTTTGCTTCGTCAGCCAGGGCGATAACCTGACGATAGCACTCGGCCAACTCCTCATCAGTCGGCTCGTAGCCCAGTTCCTTCAGACTCGCACGCAGCGCGTTGCGGCCGGAATGCTTCCCGACGACAAGTTGCCGCGCGGGAACGCCAACTGCCTCGGGAGGCAGGATCTCGTAAGTGAGTGGATTTTTGAGAATGCCGTCCTGATGGATACCCGCTTCGTGCGCGAAGGCATTTGACCCAACGACCGCTTTATTCGGGGGAACGTGCACTCCAGTCACTTCACTCAACAAGCGGCTACTGGCGTAAATTTTTTCCAAACGAACCCCCGTCGAAACGCCGAAGGATGACTGCCTCACCGCAAGGGCCACCACGATTTCCTCCAGCGACGCATTTCCGGCGCGCTCACCAATTCCGTTGATCGTGCATTCCACCTGGCGGACTCCGGCGCGTATCGCGGCCAATGAGTTGGCGACGGCGAGGCCCAGATCATTGTGGCAGTGAGCGCTGTATGTGATTCCGAGGGGATCTCCCAAGTGCTCTTTCACGCGCGTAAACATTGCGGCGTACTCTTCGGGAACTGCGTATCCCACGGTGTCCGGCAAATTGATGACCGTCGCCCCGGCGCGAATAGCGGTCTCCACCGCCTGACACAGGAAGTTGATGTCGCTGCGGCTCGCGTCCTCGGCAGAAAACTCGACCTCCGGGCAATGATTGCGGCCATAAGCCACCATCGACCGAATCGCTTCCAAAGCCTCGTCGCGCGAAAGACGGAGTTTGTGGTGAAGGTGCAAGTCCGAAGTGGCGAGGAAAATATGCAGGCGGGGGAAGCGTGCCGGAGCGATTGCCTCAAGCGCGGCGTCTACGTCCTGCTGGCGCGCGCGAGACAGCGCTGCTACTCGGCTCTCCTTTACCTCTTTTGCGATTTCCCGAACCGCGTCGAGGTCTCCCTTCGAGGCGATTGGAAAGCCGCCCTCGATGACGTCCACGCCAAGTTCGGAGAGCTGCCGAGCTAGCCGGAGCTTCTCCGGGACAGTCATCGAGAAACCGGGGGATTGCTCCCCGTCCCGGAGAGTCGTATCGAAGATGTGTACGCGTTCCATGGACGGTGAATGGCAGTGGGGACTTCCATTAGACCGCAGATGCGGATTCGTGTCCAATTTATATTGATTGTACTTCCCATAATTTCCAGTTATAAGGATTTGCGCGCTTTTTGGAGGAACTTTGGACCTGGCTCAATTGCAAGTGTTCCTGGCTGTGGCCCAGGAACGCAGTTTCTCTCGTGCGGCGGAGAAGCTATTTCGGACGCAGCCCGCCATCAGCATTTCTGTCCGCAAGCTAGAAGAGTCCGTGGGGCAGCCGCTTGTGGTTCGTGGGGCGCGGCAGGTGAAATTGACCGACGCGGGCGAAATGCTGCGTGATTATGCCGAGAGGCTGCTGAATTTGCGCGACGAACTGGGCAAGGGACTTGAAGGTTTGAAGGGACTCAAGAGCGGGCAGCTCAGTTTTGGGGTGAATGAGAGCTCAATCCATGCGCTGCTGCCGTCGCTGGCAAGATTCCACAGGCTGCATCCAGGGGTGCGCATCGTTGTGCAGCGCGTTTATTCGCGAGAGATCCCCCGCGAGATTCTGAATTATCGATTGGACCTCGGCGCGATTTCCTATGTGCCGCAGGATGAAAAATTGGAGGCGAGGGAAATCCTGCGCGACGAATTGACGCTAGTGGTCCCGCTAAATCACCGGTTGTCGAAGCGAAAGGAGGCGGATCTGACGGAGCTGGGGTCGGAGACTTTTGTCGCGCATGTCGTGGATTCGCCTTTTCGTTCGCGCGTGATTCAACTTTTCGCGCGCCATCACGTTCCCTTGCGCATCGACGTGGAGTTGCCGACGATTGAGACAATCAAGCGATTTGTGGCGATGGGGATGGGGGTTGCGATCGTGCCGCGTATGTGCGTCCAGTGGGAAATCGAAAACAACTGGCTTGCGGAAGTGCGCGTGCGGCAGCTCAAGATGCCCCGGCACCTGTATCTTATTTCGCGCCGAGGCGCCCGGCTGTCGCACGCCGCGCTGGGATTGATGCGGCTGTTGCGCGCCACTCCCATTGCGACACCTGAAACCGAAAAGTAGTGTGCCACTCAATTCATCGCAGGCAGCGCCAAGTTCAACTTGGAATTGCGGCCGACCTTCGAGCGCCTCCTATCCGCAAAAGGAATCGTCAAGAATAAATTGCGGCGCCCAACCCTTCGGATGGGCGCCGCAGAAAAGCGATTTGACTTTTCCCGAACTAGGAGCTGGCTGAGCTCGCCGCCGCTGCCCTCTGCTCCTTGATCTGCTTCACCTTGTCCAAGAGGGCGTCAGCCTGCTTTTCGAGGGAGTCGCGTTCATTCATATCGTCGACCTGGTCCGCCTTTTGCCGATATAAAAGATTCAGCATTCCAATCGCCTGATCGTCATCGGGCTGCAGATCGACGGCCTTCTTCAGCCTATCGATGCCGTCGTCCACAGTCGAGCCGTAGTCCTGGACGAACTGCTGGCGGACATTCGGCGGAAGGGGTTGATCGTCCTTAATCTGCTTGTGCGGGTTATCCTGGTTGTACTTGAGCCGCAGCTCCTGGTTGGCCCTATTGGCCAAGGTCCAATCAATGTAGCCAACCCAGTAGTATGGTGCCGGATCCTCCGGCTTTAAGGCGATGTGCTTGAGGTGATAGCTCTCGGAATCCCTGAACATGTCCGCGTTGAATGGCGGTCCAACGGCCATGTTGAATAGCATCGACCCGATGCCGTCAATTGCGGAAAGATTGTCTGGATCCGTTTTCAAAACGTCTTGAAATTCTGCGACCGCCTGCTGGCCCATCCGAAGGTTGTCGTCTGAGGGCGCGCCGGGAACGTATTGACTCGCGTATGCTGTGGCGAGGTAGAGCCTCGCATTCAGGAGGGTTGGATCGAGTTCCTTCGCCTGCTTGAAATCATCGACGGCAACATCGTAATGCTGGTTGCGATATGCATCCACGCCCTTGTTGAGCAGATCCCGCGCCCTCAGCTTGTCGCAACCGCCGGCCCCCGCTGCAGCCACGATAACAACGAGAGCCAGCCAGGCGCCGGAGACATCCTTGCGAAACCACTCACGCTTTGCGACTAAATTCATAGCTGGCAAGTCCATTCTGACGAAGGTTCGCTTCTACTCCGCGTGACGGACAACCCCGCCTGATGGTGAACCAAAAGGTTCAACCAGGCAATAGCAACTTCCACTTCATCTAACCGCCGCTGCCGTTCGCTATCTTTTGCGTTATAAGGCCGACGGAGTCAATCCCCGAAGCGCGCACTATTCTCGCCGCTGACAAAGGCGATCTTCTGGCCGCGAAGCCTGAATATGTCACTGAGACACGGGCCTGTCGTTTCCCACGTGACCCACTCGCCGTTGATCCTGAGCCCTCCACCGTTCAGCACCTCCACAACTACCACGTCAGGCGCGGATACGGGAGCACGACCCGGTGAAGGGATCTGCGGAACTAGGGCTTCAAGGCCCTTCGTCCCCAGCGGGGTGATGACCATGAAAAGGATCAAAAGAACCAAGAGAATATCGATGAGCGGAACCACGTTCATTGAGGCCATCGGGCCGCTCTTGTTTCCCCCGAATTTCATGATCTCGGTTGTCCCCGCTTCCGATGAAGATGGGCCACAGGTCAAACGATAGACGGAAAACAGCAGAAGCCTTAGCTGCCGCTTTCCATTTTGGCCGTGATGAGGCCGACAGAGTCAATCCCCGAGGCGCGCATGATGTCAATCGCGCGCGCGACATCGGCGAAGCGCACCGTGTCGTCCCCTTTGACGAAAGCGATTTTCTCCGCACGAATCTTGAATATATCGTTTAGCCGCGCGCCCATCGTCTCCCAAGTGGTGTCTTCGTCGTTGATCTTAAGCTTCCCGTCAGCCAGCACTTGGACCACAATAACCTTGTCCTGGACGTCCGGCTGATTCTGCTGGTTCGGCGGAGGCGGCTGAGGCACGAGCGCATCGAGGCCATGCGGGGTCAACGGCGTGATCACCATGAAAATAATCAGCAGCACCAGGAGAATATCGATCAGCGGCACGACATTCATCGAAGCCATCGGACCGCCCTTTTTTCCTCCAACTTCCATACCCATGGTCGTTCAACTCCTGCCCTGAATGCAGGGCGAGATGCGAAGCAAATTGCCGGTTAACTTGTCGGCGGCGGAGGCGGTGTGGGCTCCTGGGTTGGCTGAGTCCGGTTCGTCAAAAGACCCAGTTTGTCCACGCCTGCTGCGCGCACAGCATCCACGACTTGGACGACGTCTGCGTAATGAGCTCTCGCATCGGCCCTCACGAAGACCGTTTTATCCCCGCGATTCTCGATAATATCGCGCACCTTCGAGGTCAAGTCGTCAATTGAGATCTTCGTGGTTCCGAGGTACGTGTCACCGCTGGCCGAGACGGCGATCAAGACGGCATCGTCGCGGTCCGCGTCGGGCATGTCGACCGCGTTATCCACCGTCGCCATGTTCACGGCGTAGCCGTGCTGCAACATCGGCGTGACCACCATAAAGATGATCAACAGCACCAACATCACATCGGCCATCGGGACGACGTTCGGCGCCGACATCACCGGCGCCGCTTGAGGCTTATAGGCCATGGCTTACTTCTTTCCGCCCCGCCGCGTAATGAAGTAGTTGATTAGTTCCATCGAGGAGTTATCCATCTCGACGTCAAAGGCTTCGACTTTGTTTGTGAAGAAGTTGAAGGCCCACACGGCAGGCACAGCCACGAGCAAACCAAGCGCCGTCGTCACGAGCGCTTCAGAAATACCTCCCGCGACCGCCGAGAGACCCGAGGCGTGCGAAGACTCAATGCCCTTAAACGCGTTGATGATGCCGACCACCGTGCCAAACAAGCCGACGAACGGGGCCGTCGAGCCAATTGTGGCGAGGCCGGAAAGTCCGCGCTTCATCTCGGCGTGCACGATTGCGACGGAGCGTTCGAGACCGCGCTTGGCGGCGTCGATGACCTCGGCGTCGGAGACTTGAGCGGAAGCCGTCTGAAACTCAGACAATCCAGTGGCCACAACCTTCGCGATGTGACTCTTCTTGTTGCGCTCGGCGATCGAGATGGCCTCGTCGAGTTTGCCTTCGCGCAGCGCCCCCGCCACCTGTTGTACGAAAACGCGCGACTGCTTTCTCGCGGCGTTGTACATCAGCACGCGGTCAATCATCACGCCGAGCGACCACGCGGAGAGAAGAAAAAGAATCACCACAACGATTTTCGCGATGAGGCTCATCGTGCCCCACATGGCCCGTAAGTCCCAGCTGGTTCCGCTAGTCTGGAACACCCACGTGTTCAATGCCCAAACGCCTACGTTGGCAAGCATAAATGTTGCTCCTTTTCGTTCGTTCGCAAACTTCCAGGCCACAAACGGCCCGAGGGCCGTTCGTGGCCAAAATCCGGATTGCCTCGACCAGAAGACTCTCCGCTTACCCACCCATCGTAAAGGTGACCGAAATCGTCGTGTCGACTTCCACCGGCTCACCGTTCAGAAGAGTAGGCTGATAACGCCATTGCTGCACCGCATCCTTTGCGGCCTGAACCAGCAACGGGTGACCTGAAATCACGCTCAGCTCCTCAATGCGGCCGTCCTTGGAGATGATCGCGTGAAGAACCACGGTGCCCTGAATTCGCGCCTGCCGCGCCAACTGGGGGTACACGGGCATCGGCTGGCTGATTAACTTGGCCTGTTCGACATTGCCTCCCAACCGAATTCGCTGAGGCGTCTGCTTTGGAGGTGGCGGTGGTGCCGCAGAAGGTATACCGCCCAGAATGCCTCCCATAACTCCGCCAGAAGAACCACCTTCAACGCCTCCCGGCACGCCGCCCTCGATGCCTACCGAGCTGACGTCGGGGGGCATTTCCTCTTCCTTGATCATTTTAACTTCTTTCGGGATGGCGCGTGGAGCAACCAGTTCGCCGTTGTGCATAAGCCGAACTACCGGCTTCACGATTTGCACCTTTTGCACAGCCGGCGGGGGAGGGGGAGGAGGAGGGGGAGGAGGGGCCATAATTAGAGTCGTCATCATGGCCGCCGGAAGACTTTGCGTGTAAATCAAAGGGATGAGGATCAAGACGGCGATCACAACAACTTGAGCAATCCCCATGGCAATCACAGACCAAGATTTGTTGGTCTTCTTCCTGACGACGCTCGATTCCACCAAATCATCAAACATCTCACAACCTCCTGCCGGCAAAGTTAGGCGTAATACGCCTAACCCTTCCGGCTCTTATTTCCGGCTGCGGTTCCGGTTGCTGCCTCACCCTGGCCCCTCCAGTTACTCCAGGCGACCACCAGAGGCGCGGCAATCCCAAAACTAGAATACGTTCCTACCATAATCCCCACGACCAACGCAAAAGAGAAACTGCGCAAAACTTGGCCGCCCATCAAGAAAAGAACGAGCACGGTGACGAAGGTCAGACCGCTCGTCAGTATGGTTCGGGAAAGTGTTTGATTGATGGAGCGATTCACGATCGAGGCGAACGGCTCCCGGCGCATCAGCCGCAGATTCTCTCGGATACGGTCGAAAATAACAATCGTATCGTTCATCGAATAGCCCACCAGGGTCAGCAATGCCGCGATCACGGTCAAAGAAATTTCGAAATGAAGCAGCGAGAAAAGTCCCAAGGTTATGAGAACATCATGAAATACGGCCAGCACGGCAGCCGCGCCGAAAATCACGAAGTCGATCCACTTCCAGAGAAAGAAAGTGCCAGCGCTGGCAGTGAGATGGAGCAGCCCACCCCCTGAGAAGCGAAAGGCAATATATATCAGCATGCCCCCCAAAGCATAGAGGGTAACAATCACGGCCTGCTTCCGAAGCTGAGCCCCCACCTGAGGGCCCACAATCTCTTCACTAATGACGGCGAAGTTACTCGGAAAATAGGAGTCGCGAAGGGCCGAGATTACGGCAGGCGTGGCCCCTGCACCCTGCAACCGCCTCAAATCCGAGACAACACCTCGCAGGTCATGATCGCGATAATCGGTCAGTTGCTTGGCGAGCTGCGTGTACTTGTCTCCCACGTTGACGCCCAGGTTCAGCGGATCTTTTCGAGTCAACTGGTCGGCTAGCGCCTGCGGAGTTACGGAATTGAAGTCCTGCTTTCCCGGCTCGCCCGCACCAAGCGAAGCATAAAGAGCGTTCAAAATCGCTGTCCTACCTGCAGCCAGGGCTTCCTCGCCCTGCCCCCGCTCGTCCAAACCAATCACAACTTCGTTCGCATTCGGACTCGAGATGTCGCTGATCTGCTGGATCGTGCTGTCACCCAATCCTTGCGAGGCCAGTCCTTGACGAATCTTGTCAATCGGCGGAGTCGTGTCGAACCGGACGTAAACGAGGGTGCCGCCTGTGAAGTCAATGCCGTAATAAAGGCCCTTACGCGCCCAAGAAATTCCGCCAATGATGAGGAGGGCCAAAGATAGCGCGACGAAGTACTTCGTCTTGCCCATCCAATTGATATTGACCTGTTTGAAGAATTCCATACCTTCCACCGCGTTAGAGTTAGACACCGAACCAAGCGATCTGGTTCCCGGTCCGGGAAAACCTCCCCGAATCTAAATGCTTAGCTCCGCCTGCCGAGGCATCTTCGCCAAGTGCCAATCGAAGATCACCCGGGATACATAAACCGATGTAAAAAGGTTCGCCAAAAGACCGATGGTTAGCGTCACAGCAAATCCAGCGACCGCCCCCTTTTCCGCCACACCGACAAACAAAATCGCAGCCGAAACCAGCGTTGTCACGTGAGTATCAATGATCGTCAAGAAGGCCCGCTTGAAGCCGAGATCGACCGCAGACACCGGGGCCTTTGCCGAACGCAGTTCTTCACGGATTCGCTCGAAAATCAGAACGTTTGAATCCACGCCCATGCCAATCGTCAAAATCACTCCTGCGATGCCGGGGAGGGTCAGCACGGCGCTGAAGTAACCGAGCGCGGCTAGCAGGATCACCAAGTTCAGAAGCAGCGCAACGACAGCATTCACTCCGGCCTGCCTGTAGTACGCAACCATGAAGATGAGGACAACAAGTAGACTGACCACAGACGCTTGAACGCCGTGGCGAATCGAGTCGGCGCCGAGCGACGGTCCAATTGTACTTTCCTCCAAATATTTGACCGAGGCCGGCAAGGCGCCCGATCTCAATTCAAGAGCGAGATCGTCCGCTTGTTGCTGGCCGAACTGCCCCTCAATCACGCCCGAATCTTCAATCCGACTCTTAATAACGGCGGAGAGAATAACTTGGTTGTTTAATACAGTTGCCATTTGGTTGCCGACGTTTTGCTCAGTGAAGGGGCCAAAGCGGGTGGCGGCGTCCGTCGAAAGATGGAATGCCACATCGTAGTAGCCGGGGTTTTCGGTACTGGGTTCTGCGTCGGCGCTCTTCAGGTCGCGGCCCGTCACGATGGGCGTTCGCTGGACCAGATACCACACACTGCCAGCGGGCTGGCCATTGTCAGCGGTGCCAGAGCCACCAGGTAGAAGCTCGGTGTCCGGAGGAAGAACTCCGCCCAGCGAAGCCATCGCTTCCTGCTCAGAAGGATACGGTTGATTTCCGACTACCTTCGTTAATTCCAGCCGTGCCGTGGCCTGGATCACTTCTTTCGCATGGTTGGGATCGCTCTCACCCGGGAGCTCAACAATGATCTCGTTATTGCCCTGACCGTAGGTGGCGACGAGCGGCTGGGTCAATCCAAGATTATCGATTCTTCGTGTGATCGTCTCGACAGATTGATCCATCGTTTGCTGGCCGATGGCCGCGATGGCAGCGGGCTTCAGCGACAAGACGTAGCCGGAAGCCTCGTTTGGCGCGGGAGAAATGTCCCAATCGGGAAAGCTCGAGCTCACCAGGTCACGAAAGGCGCCCGTTTGATTCGTCGCGAGGTTGTGCACGACGATTTGAGTGCCGTTCAACTCGCTGGCGTCGTCATAGCGAATTCCCTTGTCGCGCATATCGGATTTTAGGTGATCAAGAGTTTGGTCGGTTTCGAGATTCACCGCCTCCTGGACTTGGACCTGAAGAATCAAATGCGTCCCGCCCTGCAGGTCGAGGCCGAGCTTGATGCGCTGTGCGAAATTCTGCTTTGCAGCGGTCCAAGAAGTTGGCAGCCCGATGATCCCGTAAATCGAGATCAGCACCACAATCACGATCGAGACTGCCTTCCATTTGAGATTGGAACTCATGGCTGGGTGAAATGGCGGGAACTTGGCGGCATGGCCAGCGCCTTACTCCTCTTTGCCTTCCTCCGGCTGGAGCCCAGCGATGGCTGACCGCGCGACCTTTACCTTCACCTGATCCGCGATCCGAAGCTGCACGGAGTCGCTTTCGACTCCGACAATTGTTCCGTAGAGTCCTCCGTTCGTGACCACCTTGTCGCCGCTCTTGAGAGCGCTGAGCATTTGTTGGGTCTTTTTCTGCCGACGCTGAGCGGGCAGGATCAGAAGGACATAAAAAATGACCATGATGACCAGCAGCGGCGCGAAAGTGATCAGGCCCCCGCCGGCTTGTCCCTGCGCCCACAGCCAGTCGTGCGATGGAAGAATCGCTGTTGCCATCGGGATTCGATCTGCTCTCTTGGGAAACCTTCGTTACCGCGCACCGATGAAGGCACGGCAAATCGCGCCCTTCGAGCGAGATAACTCCACGGGGAGTTTTGCGGGGTCATCGTCCCGCCCCCACACGGGACGCCGCGCTTTGCGATGCGGGCCAGAAAGATTTCCCTTCAGACGACAGCGTCATCCGGTCCAGCTACAAGAGACTCAGGATGGGCCCGCCTTCATGCGTGCCTGAAGCTCTGCGGAGAATCCTGCCACGTCTCCAAATGCGATAGATTTGCGAATTTTCCGCATGATGTCAAGGTAAAAGTGGGTGTTGTGAAGGGTGTTTAGTATCGCGCCGAGGATCTCATTCGCAAGAAAGAGGTGGCGCAAATACGCTCGTGTGTAGCGAGCGCAAACAGCACAATTGCAAGTCTCGTCCGGAGGGCGCTGATCGTCCGTGTACCGCGCGTTCGCAATATTCAGCCGACCCTCGCTGGTAAACAAACAACCATTGCGCGCGTTGCGCGTCGGAAGCACGCAGTCCATCACGTCGATCCCGCAACGAACGTAGTCCGGGATTTGCTCAGGAAGCCCCACGCCCATCAGGTACCGAGGCCGCTCCACCGGCAATTCGGCCGCCGCCGCGGATGTAAGCTCACACGTGAGCGGATGCGGTTCGCCGACTGCGAGTCCTCCGATCGCATAGCCGGGAAAATCGAGACTTACGAGTTCGCGCGCGCTTTCTCGCCTCAAATCGGCGAATCCTCCGCCTTGAACGATTCCAAAAAGCACCTGAACCGGATTCACGCTGGCATGCAAATTTTCGCCGGCAAAATCTCGGCAACGTCTAGCCCACTTGAACGTGCGCTGGGCGGCCGAGCGCGTGCGCTCGCGATCAGCCGGATACTCGATACACTCGTCGAACGCCATCGCGATATCCGAACCGAATAATTGCTGAATCTCGACGGATTTCTCAGGAGTGAGAAGATGCTCAGACCCGTCCAAGTGAGAGCGGAAAAGCGCGCCTTCGTCGCTTATCTTGCGCAATTTCGCCAAGCTAAAAACCTGGTAGCCGCCGGAATCGGTGAGAATTGCGCCCCGCCACGCCATGAAACGATGAAGGCCGCCCATTCGCCGGATCAGATCGTGGCCCGGTCGAAGATAAAGGTGGTAAGTATTCGAGAGGAGAATCTGGACGCCCAATTCCTCTAGCGCCTGCTGGGTAAGCCCTTTGACCGTGCCCGCTGTGCCCACCGGCATAAAAGCAGGCGTATCAACCACGCCGTGCGGCGTGGTCAGACGCCCCAAGCGCGCGCCGCTCGGGTCGGTCTTCAACACCTCGAATCCAAATTTCATGCGGATGAGTCTAGCAGAGGGAATTTGCCAGTACGGCTGCTCGCTCTCACAAGAGAGCCCAAATTACTTTTCCCAGAACCCAAACACCCCAAAGTCCAAACACAAGTGCGAAGGCCGTTCCGCGTTTCACTTTGCGCGGGTTTGCCGCCGCGAAACCAATCGCGACCAGCACGAGAATCCAAATGAAGAAAAGCTCCAGCGAGCTTCCGAGCGCCTGCAACCACTTCGGCGCGTCAGCGGGAAGAAACGCATACAAATCCGTTGCCAACGGGTGGTTCGGATCTATAGTGCCGGGATCCTTCACCATCAGTACGATCACCGCGAGCACACTGCTGATCAAAGACGGCATCAGAGCGTGCGCGACAATTCCGACGGACTGCTCAAATCTCAATCCTGCGTTCGCCAGCACATTGAACGCGCCGAGATAAATTCCAGAAAAAATTAGTAGCAGGATTGGGCTGCCTAGAATACCGGCAGCGCAGCAAATGCCTCGCGCCACTTTGGTGCCAACCTCGACCCTCTGCGCGCGCTGCTCGGCCGAGAGTTGCTGGGCCTGCGAAGAGGCGTCCATTTGTCGGTTGATGACCTGCTCCCAATCGACCCGCTGCGCCAACTCCGCGCCCACTGCGGTGCCCAATAAGACGAGAAGTGCCAATGGCAAAATCCAATCCGGGCGGCGCGCGATCGATTCAAACGTGGGAACGGGATTGAAGAGCGCGCCGAAGACGCGCGCGATCGGACTTATCTCTGCGGGCGCGTCGGAAAGTGGGGCACTCGGAGCAGTGGACATGACAGGCTTCCTCCGGATCAGAACAGATGAGGCCGGATTCTAGTTCTCCTTCGCGGGTAATCACACCGAAAAATGCGCGGCGACGTGATAGTCCTGCGCGTCTCAACCGGGAAGGCCAGGCATTGCTGCGATCAGCGCCTGAGTATACGGATGCTCCGGATGCTCCAGAACCTGACGCGCCTCGCCGGTCTCGACCACGCGGCCCGACTTCATGACCGCTATGCGTGTGGCAAGTTGGGCCACCACTGGGAGATTGTGCGAAACGATGAGGTACGTCA
>Ga0187783_10001367_pt1 | contig 17948 bp, 14 predicted proteins | sample 1015_SJ02_MP02_2_FD_132471 | JGI IMG/M metagenome (GOLD analysis project Ga0187783, IMG submission 132471) | Tropical peat soil microbial communities from peatlands in Department of Meta, Colombia - 1015_SJ02_MP02_20_MG | ecosystem: Environmental > Terrestrial > Soil > Wetlands > Peat | place...
AGAAGCTCTTCGAGGTCACAAGCAAGATCATCAAGCTGCGCGACCCGGCGAAGCAGGGATCGAGCACCACTATTGAGACAGTCTGGCAGATGCCCGATGGCGCCATCATCAAGGGTGTCTACGCCGGAGCGCCGGGGCGTTGGACTCTGCAGGCGAGCGGCGCTCCGGTGAAGCCCGAGATGGCCGCGCAGCTGGATGCCATCGAAGCGCGCTCACTCGCAGCGCGCACATCCTAGTACGCGGCTTCTCGGGGTCTGCGCCACCAGTCGTGACGCCGGACCCATGCCCGCGGCTGATTCCTGTTTACGCCCGAGTGCCGGACGAGTATTTATCGCGAGGATTTTCCCAAGGGCGAGAAGCCAATTCCACCAGCCTGAACTGCGACACGACGTGCGGTGCAGTCCTGGAAGCGGCTGGAGGGCAAAGTCATGAAAGCAGTGGTGAACTACGAGTACGGCGGCCCGGATGTCCTCAAGTACACAGACTACCCGGACCCGGTCGCTGGGCCCGGAGAAGTCCTGGTGCGCGTGGCTGCGGCCGGCGTCAACCCGATCGACATTATCGAACGCTCCGGGGGCATCAAGGACTGGCGGCCGGAACTTCCGGACATCCTGGGCTGGGATGTCGCCGGGACCGTTCTCGGCCTGGGGCCGGGCGCTAAGGGGTTTTCAGTCGGGGACCGCGTGCTGGCCTGGACCTATCACACCTATGCCGAGCGTTGCGTCGTCAAAGCTGAGCTGTTGGCGAAGGCACCCGAAGGTCTCGAGCTGGTTGCGGCGGCGGCTCTGCCGCTGGTAACGATCACAGGAAGTCAGCTGATCACCGTCGCAGCCCAGCCGAAGGCAGAGCAGACCGTACTCGTCTCGGGCGCGTTCGGTGGCGTGGGCCGATCGGCGGTCTTTACCGCCAAGGAACTGGGAACGAGGGTGGTCGCAGGCGTGCTCAAGCGGCAGCTGGACTCGGCAAAGAGCCTCGGCGCGGATGAGGTAGTGGCTCTCGATGACGAGGGTGCCATGAAAAACCTCGCACCAGTCGACGTGGTGGCAAACGCCGTGCGCGGAAAGACGGCAGAGCAGCTCCTCGGCAAAGTTAAGCCGGGAGGGATGTTCGCCTCGGTCACCGGCGTGCCGCCCAACGCCAAGGACTTTCCGTCGGTCCGCACGGTAGCGTTCGTCTCAAAGCAGGACGCCGATCGACTTCTTCACATGGCCAACGCGGTGTCCGCCGGCAAACTCGTCATTCCGATCGATCGGCGACTGCCGCTGAAGGACGCCGCCGAGGCGCACGCCGCCCTCGAGCGAGGCGGAATCGGTAAGGTGCTGCTGCTGCCATGATTGCCCGGCCATCATCGGCCGCTGGGGGCTGCCGTGCGTTGCGGCTCCCACAGTTCGATCTTGTGGCCTTCTGGATCGAGAATCCACGCGAAGCGGCCGTTCTCGTCGTCGGCGCGCTCCAAGATTTCGACGCCTTTTGCGCGTAGCCGCGTGAGGCAGGCATCCATGTCGTCGACCGCATAGTTGATCATAAACTCACTGGTCGACGGCCCGAAGTAGGTCGTTGAGGCAGCGAACGCATTCCAGGTCAGCACCGGAGGATGCCTCGGCGCGTCGTAGCGCAACGCTGCTCCGCCCCAAGATTCCAGCGGCAGCCCCAACACGTCTCGATACCACGCCGCAAGTGCCTTCGGATCCTTCGCCTTGAAGAACACGCCGCCAACACCGGTGATGAGTCCGGCGGGTTCGGCAGGCACAGATTCACTCGTACTGGTCACCATGAGAACCCCCGCGCACAGCACGCTGATCGCTCGCATGGCCATGGCCATGCTTCCTCGACATGGAGATTCTCTACTTACACGGAGCTGCGCGTCAAAACCCGGATGGCATTGATTGGTGAATGTCCGGTGCCAAGCAGGTTAGACCACGAGCTACACAGCCTTACACTTACAGCCAAGCTCGGGGTCGCAAACGCAGGGCGCTACCTGCGGTGTCGGGAACTTCGTCGCCGCGGTGCTCGCAGGGGCTGTCGCTTGGGCGGTGCCCAACGCTACCAGCAGAACCAGGACGGATGACAGTAGCTTGCTCATGTGGATCTCCCTAGCCGGAATGGATGATCAGACGGGAGGGCACTCTGCGAGAGAAGGCGCTCGTCAGCGAGTGCCTTTGGTCACAGCCGCGATAGCGCGCCGCTACAAGCCCGGAGGGAACGCGTTGAAGGTCGTGAACACGATTGTCACGAAGGGCAGCCGTACCGTGCCCAGGCGGGAGGCGCCGCATGGAGCTTTACGGCTGATGACGTGCTCAGCTCGCGGTGGACGGATGGTCCGAGTCGAGGTTCGTGCCGCAATAGGGACAGAAGTTGGTGGGAAACGGAAGCCTGGCGGAACTTGCCGTTGCACTGAGCCGGCTGAGGCATCTTGGGCATCTCGTGAGCTCGAGATACCACAGTCCGCCGCAAATGATGATGCCGCCAACAGCAGAGCCGACCCCGCCTACCCACAGATAGCCGAATCCGAACAGAGCTATCCCGGCCACGGCGACAGCGACGCCGATCACGATTACCTTCAGCGCGCGGCGGGTGCGGCGCTTGAAGTAGGCACGGATTGTCTCAGCCACCGGCTGCAATGGTATCGCCTTCGGTTTCGGGTCGTGCAGCCGTGAAGCTCGGGGGCGATGCGCCTCCTCCGACCGGTCCGAGACGCGCGCGCAGCCCGTCGCCGACGCTCTCAATCATGGCGATCTGGCGGCGCGGCCAGCCGAACGCTTTGCTTCATCACTCGGACTAGGACGGCGGGTAAGTCGGCGCAGTGGCCGGAAGTTGCCGGCCGATAACGGCGTCAATTGCGTCGCTGATCCGGAAATGTCTGACACGACGTTGCGATGGAGAGTTTTTCTCATCTCTTAAGAGAGAAAACTCAGTGTGGCCCTTCTTTCTAATTAAGAACGGCAAACACGAGTGGTAGTGCGTTGCAACATCGCTGCAAATAACACTCACATTATGGCAAGTAACCCTGCAAAGGGCTTTGGCTTATGTTAAAGAACGGCCAACAGCCGTCTGCGGCTGTCTATTCCGACCATCGCTTAAGAATGGCCTGGCATAAGGGCTAGCGGAAGGAAGAGGGGGCGACGCCGTTTGCGCGGCGCTGGAGCTTGCCGTGCGGGAACACACCTGTTCCTTCGGCTAATCGTCATAACACTCATAACATCGAGCGAGGTTATACCCATGACATCAAAGCATCGATGGAAATCCGCGACGAGGCTCACCGCTGCTCTGACCGGGGCGGTCCTCATCGCCGGGATGGCGACATTGCCGCGGCTCGCCTCGGCGCTCGACTGGCAGACGGCACAGAGAATTGCGGCGGGCTATGCGGCCACGCCGGTGGGCGTCGACCTGACGGGAAAAGACCCGTTGCAGGTGGGCCTGGGCGCCTACATCGTCAACGCGACGGGCATCTGCAATCATTGCCATAGCGCAAATCAGTACTACAAGGCCGGGTTCCCGCTTACCACGAGCAACTTTTCCGCGCAGACCGGCAACCCTTACTTCCTCCCCCCGCCGAATGGACCGTATGCCTTTGCTGGAGAGTCAAGGCCCGATGGTGGGGCGGTGTTCCAGATCGATCCGACGACGTTCGTGGCCGGCGGCCAGTTCTTTGGCATCGTTTATTCCAAGAACCTGACCGCTGATGTCAATAGCAGCCCGTCATCGTTCGCGCCGTATAGCGTGAACTACGCCGAGGGTGGCATCGACTGGATAACTTACTGGGCGGTCCTCCACAACGGCGTGGATATCGACCAGCTCTTCTACCAGGGCACGAACAACGCGGCCGGCCAATGTGTCGGACCAACGCCCACTCCGCCAAACCCGAATGGATGCCTGGCTGCTCCCTCGAACGCTGCTTTGCTCCAGGTCATGCCCTGGCCGACGGTACGTCAACTGACCGACAACGATCTCAATGCGCTCTGGCAGTATCTGAGCGCCATCCCCTGCACTACCAATCTCTCGAATATCAACGGCCCCTCAGGCACCAACGTCGCTAACACGTATGGAGGCGGGGTCCTGATAAGTACTTGCTCGAAGCCAGGGACTTATCTGTTTTATGCGTTTGTAGATGGCCATGTGGTGCCCATTTCGGGTGACTCATCGGTCGAGACCGCGGCGTCCGCGGCCCAGTCCGCCAAGGCGAATGCGAGTGCATGGCGGGGCACACAAACGGCGGCCGGCCTGAGCACCCCGAGCTGCGGCCTGGGCATTCAGCCCTACCCAAGTTGTCCGACCACTCGGGACGACGAAAGGATCGCCGAGGGTTACAGGATAAATCCTGTTCCGCTGAACCTGACTGGACTCGACCCGAGAAAGGTCGGCATCGGCTCTTACTGGGTGAACTCAGCCGGCAACTGCGATGGCTGTCACGGCGGCACGAACGGCGGGCAGTTTACCGCCGGTGGAAACCCGGCGGATCTACCGGTCGCACTGGGCGGCACGTACACTGGTAACTACCATTCCTCCACCGCCATCCCGTACAACCCCACATCGACCCAGAACCCCGTGTCGTTTCTGGGAGGCGGCGCCAACTTCGGAAGTCCGACGGGAGCCTGCGATTCATCCGGCATGGGTGGGTGCGGGACCACAACGCTCCTCGTGCGCAACCTGACGCCGGACTTCTCGACCGGGGTAGCAATGCCGGAGGCAAATACGCTGCAGAATTTCATTCTGACGCTCAGGACCGGCCATGACTTCCAGGATATCCACGTGACCACCGTTACCGCCCCTGCGGACGGCAGCAAGCTGCAGATCATGCCCTGGCCTGCGCTGGGCAGCGCCACCGACTATGACCTCGAATCGATCTATGCGTATCTGACCGCCATTCCCTGCATTCCGACGGCTGCTCCTCCGACTGGGACCGAGGCCCCGCCGACCCACACCTGCCCGGCGGCGAGTTCGTCGACTTATGGGACGGCGACCTATCATCGATACCAATATGTGAACGGGCAGGCCGTGCGAACGGATTGACGCGTTGCACGTCTATGGCGCCACGGATGGCGCTTACGAAGCCGGGCGCCCGGGGCCCGGCTTCACTGTTTGCGTAGCGCGAGAATCTCACGCGGCAGCCGGAAAAACGCCGTGCAGATCCGCCGATGTGGTCGCCGTGACGGACGGGACCACGAAGTCCAGCTTCGTCAGGTTGCAAGGTCGGCCGGCCGAATTACCCGTCAGGAAGCGGAATGAGACCTGCGTCACAGCCCCTGCCGAAAAACGTAATCCCCGTTCGCAGTTCAAGTAGTGATCCAACCATAACATGGCGCACGCCAACTGCGGCCTTATGGATCTCGCGTTCGGTGGATCGGTGCCGACCACGGCGTTACGAAGAAGCAGGAGGAAGCGGTGAGCGCTGAGCCGTTGCGGCAGCATACCGCCTCGCCAAGTCCTATCTCCGCGCCAGCTGCGGGCGTTGACGCGCCCCGCACGGTGTTGAATCCGCGCGTGGAGAGCGCTTCGCGATCGAGCGAGGGGGCGCTTCCGGCTGCGCGAGCAAGCACGGACAAGCTTCACATGAGTCGCTCGGAAAACGAGCGTCGCGGCCAGCTGGTCACGGCCGGCATCGGCGTCGCGCTAACTCTCGCGATGGCCCTGGTGGTGCTCTTGGGCTATCGGCTCGTCACCCACATCCGTGCGAGCATCAATGCGCTGCAGGCCGCGAGCGCTCTGCAAAGCTACCCCGAGGAGATCTCCGGTCAGCTGAATGAACTGTGCGAGCGTCTCGAGGCTCGCGCCTATTCCGGCCAAGCGCTCGCGGATCTGCAGAACACGGTCAGGCGTTTCGACAGGGATCTTGAGCAGCTTGCCGACTCCGGAAGCGACTCATTGCAGCTCGCCCGTGCGCTGCGGCTGTGGCACCAATACCGCGCGGTGATCGATCCGGTCGTCTCCTTCAAGGGCCAGCCCTACGCACATTCCGATAGCGCAGAAACCATGTTCTCGCCCGAAGGCCGTGAGCACTATGCCGCGGCGGAGCGCGCGCACATGTTCGCGGCGGAGAACGCCAAGGCATTGCAGACGCAGGTAGTGGATCTCGCCGCGACCCTCCAGCACACCTCCTCGGATGCAGCATTGCGCCTGCGGACCCTGCTGTTTGGAGGTGTAATTGCCACACTGACGCTGGCCGCCGCTGCGGCTTGGTTCCAGCTCATGCGCTCGCGGCTGGTGAAGGCACACGCCGAGGCGCAGGAGGCTCATCAGGCCCTGGTGCGTGCCTCCCGTCAGGCGGGAATGGCTGAAGTTGCCAGCAGCGTGCTTCACAACGTCGGCAACGTCTTGAACAGCGTCAACGTGTCCGCGAATTTGCTGGATGCGCGGATGCGGACGTCCAAGGCTTCCGGACTCGCCCGAGTCGCCGCGATGCTCGAGGAGCAAGGCGATCAACTCGGATCCTTCATTGCGAGTGACGATCGGGGGAAACGACTGCCCACTTACCTTGCACAGCTCTCTGCCCAGCTGCTCGCCGATCGCGAGGCCGCACTCGAGGAACTGGCATCACTCGTCAAGAGTGTCGAGCACATCAAGGACATTGTCAGGATGCAGCAGGGCTATGCGGCGCACGGCGGCACGGTGGAGAGTGTGGCGGTCGCGGATCTGGTAAACGACAGTGTGCGGCTGAATGCGGAAGCATTCTCCCGCCATCGGGTCACGCTCGCGTGCGAATTTGAGGAGGTGCCCGCCATCACGGTAGATAAACACCGGGTGCTGCAGATTCTGGTGAATCTCATCCGCAACGCCAAATATGCCTGTGAGGACTCGGGACGAAGCGACAAACGCATCACGATCCGGGTCACACGGTGTGCACTCGGAGTCGCGATCGCGGTGGTCGACAACGGCGTGGGAATTCCAGCCGAGAACATGACTCGTATCTTCAGCCACGGGTTCACCACCCGCGCCGGCGGCCATGGCCTCGGACTGCACAGTGCAGCGCTCGCCGCTCAGGAGCTCAAAGGGTCATTGCAGGTCGCCAGCGATGGCCCGGGGTGCGGGGCCACCTTCAGGCTCGAACTGCCAATCACTGCCGTGAAGGACTCGCGATGACTTCCTCCAGTGGACCCCTGATACATCGGGTGCTCACGATTGATGACAACCCGGCCATCCACGAGGACTTTAAGAAGATTCTGAGCCGAGATACCAACGTGGACACAGCCCTCGCCGCGGAGGAGGCGCTATTGCTCGGGGACGCGCTCCCGCGGAACGAGGACGCGCGTTTTGAGCTCCACAGTGCGCTTCAGGGTGAGGCCGGTGTGGAGCTCGTGCGACAGGCTCGGGTCGAGGGCCGTCCCTTTGCCGTGGCGTTCATTGACATGCGCATGCCGCCAGGGTGGGATGGTTTAAAGACTATCGAACAGCTGTGGAAGGTCGATCCGGACGTTCAAGTCGTCATCTGTTCGGCCTATACGGAGTACGGCTCGTCGGAGCTGCGCGCCCGGCTCGGTGCTTCCGACAAGCTCCTCGTCCTGAAAAAGCCGTTCGAATCGATCGAGGTACAACAGGCGGCAAGTGCCTTGGGCTGCAAATGGCACAATGCACGGATGCTCCGGCGCCATGTCGAGGATCTCGAGCACGTCATCGCGGCGCGCACCAAGGGACTCGAGGCGGCGAACCACCAATTGGAGCAGCTCGCGACCCACGATGTGCTCACCGGGCTCCCCAATCGCGTCATCCTGCACGACCGGCTCGAACAAGCCATCGCTCACGCCATCCGCGAACCGCGTGAATTTGCCGTACTTCTGCTCGATCTCGATCGCTTCAAGGTGATCAACGACTCCCTGGGGCACCGAGCGGGCGATGAGCTGCTGAAAGAAGTCGCGCAGCGCCTGAGGGGCGTCGTGCGCAGCGTGGACACACTGGTGCGTCTTGGGGGCGATGAATTCGTGATCGTGTTGGCATCGATCCAGAGCCGGGATCAGGTTCCGGCGATCGCCACCCGGGCAATTGAGGCCCTGAAACCGCCGACCCGTATACAGGGAGTCGACGTGCGAACTTCCGCAAGCATCGGCATCGCCTTTTATCCCAGCGACGGGGCCACCGTCGAGATGCTGCTCGCGCACGCCGATGCGGCCATGTACAGCGCCAAGCAGAGCGCGCACGGCACCTACCAGTGCTTTGCCACTTCAACGAGCACCTCCACGCGCGATCGGATCAAACTCGAGAGCGAATTACACGCAGCACTCGCTGCCGGGCAATTTGAACTGCACTATCAACCTAAAGTCGACACGTCTTCCGGCCGGGTGCATGGCGCGGAAGCCCTGATCCGCTGGCGACATCCGGAGCGCGGGCTACTGATGCCGGCGGTGTTCATTCCCATAGCGGAGGAGTGCGGGTTGCTCGACTCGATCGGCGAGTGGGTCCTGCGGGAAGCCTGCCGGCAGGCGAAACTCTGGCAGCGGCACGCGGACCGTCCACTGCGTGTCGCGGTGAATCTCTCGCCTTCGCAATTTCGCCTGGGGACTCTTCTTGAAACGGTCCGCAGCGCCCTGGCGGCTGCGGAGCTCGAGCCGCGGTTTCTCGAGGTGGAGCTCACCGAAACTGCGGTGATGGGCAATGCGGAGGAATCGATTTACATACTCGAGAGCTTAAGCCGTCTGGGCGTGCTGGTCTCGGTGGATGATTTCGGCACCGGGTATTCCAGCATGAGCTATCTGCGGCGCTTTCCGATCGACAAACTCAAGATCGATCACTCCTTCGTAAAAGAGATGACCAGCCGCCCCGAGGCGGCCTCTATCGTGCGTGCCATGGTCTCCCTCGCCCACAGTTTGAATCTGAAAGTGGTCGCTGAGGGCGTTGAAACGGGAGACCAGCTCGCACTGCTGCAGCAACTTGGCTGCGATCAGTACCAGGGGTTTCATTTCAGCGCAGCGCTGCCGCCGAAGGATTTCGAGCGGTTGATCAGCTCCCATACTGATCCCGCGCAGGCACCGGAGATGGATCCCACCGCCACCCAGAGTCGACTGGCACTGGGCTGAAGCGGCGACTGTCCCTGCCCGCCCGCCAGTTACACGGCTACTGTTGCCGAACTCAGTTATTTGCGCCGAATGTGTCCTTCACCTTGGTTGAAATGGCATCGAGAAATGGACGACCGACGAGGTCCGGTCGCTCTTTTTGCAGTTGCCTGGCATAGCGCACCGCAAACTGGGTGCGGGCATAGTCCGACCCGAACCAGGGATTGTCCGCTTTCCAGCTCTTGAGCTCTCCACGCCTCGCATCGGGCGCGGCGGCAGGTGGCGCGGGTTGGTTCGCCGCTGTGTCTTTCTGATGCGCCAGCTCTTGCTGTTTGGCGATTTCGTCTTCCTGGTGCGCTAACTGCTCTCGCTGTTGTCTTAACTGTTCTTGCTGTTGAGTCAATTGTTGTTGTTGTTGCGCCAGCTGTTGCTGCAGTTGCGTTAACTGCTGTTGCTGTTCGGCCAGCTTCTGCTGTTGGAGCTTCTGCTGATTAACCTGGCACCGATCCAGAGCAGTACCCACCAACGCAGTACACGGATCTGACTGTTGGGCCCAAATCGACCCCGGGAAAACCGCGAGGCAAAACGCCGGCAAATACCACTTCATAGTCTCAGCTCTCCTCACAGGAGCACAGAGCTCAGGTCTCTGGCCGCGGGGATCTCTCTCCCCAGGTGTGCGCAATCTCGAGCCTCTGCCTCGATCGTTCAGCCGGCTCCCGGGGCTGCCACTCGCTCGCCGCGCGCGCGGCCGCGGATGACTGCAGCGTGCCGGGATAAGCTGGTCCGGGAAGTCGCTCCAGGCGCAGCGAATTCAGCACCACCAGCAGACTCGAACCGGCCATGACAGCCGCTGCCAGAATCGGCTGCAGCAGCCCGAGCACGGCGCCGGTCAGCGCGATCAGGTTGTAGCCGAACGCCCAGGCGAGGTTAGCGAGGATGCTCGAACGCACCGCACGGGCCCGGCCGACCACCCAGGGAAGGAGCCAAAGGCCGTCACGCGGCAGCACCAGATCGGCCGTCTCCCGTGCCAGATCGGTCGCCGAGCCGACGGCGATGCCGACATCCGCCCATGCCAAGCCGGGACCGTCATTCAAGCCGTCGCCGACCATCGCCACGGCGCCGTGGCGCGGTCGGCATTGGTCGAGCGCCGCCCGTTTGGCGTCCGGCGGGAGGCCGGCCTGCCAATCGTCCACACCGACCGTAGCCGCGACTCGCGCGGCCGCACCGGCATGATCGCCAGTCAACACCATCACGCGGATTCCGAGAGCGCGCAGTGCCTCGATCGTGGCTCGTGCCTCGGGGAGCGGCGTGTCGTCGAACGACAGCGCGGCGCGGGCCCGCCCGGTGGAAGCCTTCTCACTCCAACCGATGAATACGACCGAATGGCCACTCGTCGCCATCACGTCGGCGCGCTCGACCAGAGCCGGCGGCAGCTGCCAGCCCAGCTCATGCATGAACGCCGCACTCCCGGCCGCAACCACCTCGCCATCCACAACGCCGCGCAAGCCGCGCCCGGGAACGACGCGGACATCCTCGGTGGCGATCGGATCGAGGCCGCGCGCGCGGGCCGCCAGCGCGATGGCGCGCGCCAAGCCATGCTCGGAATGGCGCTCCAGACCCGCCAGTCGCCCCAGCACCTCACCCTCCCCGACCCCATCGCTCGCGAGATCGACAAGCTGCGGCGAGCCCAGAGTCAGCGTGCCGGTCTTGTCGAAGGCGATCACGCGCGTGACCGCCAGTGTTTCGAGCGCGCCGGGGCTGCGGACCAGACAGCCGTGCCGGGCCAATTGCCCGATGCCAAGCGAATGCGCCATCGGCGCGGCCAAGCCGACCGCACAGGGACAGGCCACCACCAACACCGAAAGAGCCGCGAGCATCGCCTGACCGAACGGCAGGCGGTGACCCCAATAGGCCAAGGTCAGGCCAGCGAGAGCCAGCACTACCGGCACGAAGGCACCTACCAGGCGGTCGGCGATGCGCTGCGTGCGGCTCGGCTGCCGTAACGCCTCACGGACCGATCGGCAGATCTGCGCCCAGCGACTTGCGTCTCCGCAGCCGCTGCTGCGGATCAGCAACGGACCGTCGAGATTGATGCTACCTGCGAGGACCGAGCCGCCGACCGTTTTTGCGATCTGCCGGCTCTCGCCGCTGATTACCGAGTCATCGGTGTGCGAGCAACCCTCGACGATCACGCCGTCGACCGGAATCCGCTCGCCCGGCCTCACCCGGACCAGCATCCCCGCACGCACCTCCCGCACTGACCGGCGATGCTCCTCTACCCCCTCGACCACCGTGGCCGATTCGCTTTCCGCAGCCAACAACGGAGCAAGATCGCGCGAGGCCCGCGCGCGCCCTGCCGCTTCGAGATAGCGGCCGAGCGTGAACAGCAGCAGCACCATCGTCGCGGTATCGAAATAGAGGTTGCCGCCCAGGCGGAAAACCGCGAGCGTCGAATAGATGTAAGCGGCCAGCGACCCGAGGACGATGAGCGCCGAGGAGCTCAAATGTCCGCGCCGGGCCTGCGACCAGGTCTCACGCAGGAAAGGCTCCCCGAGGACCAGCACCGCCGGCGTCGCGAGCCCCCAGAGCAGCAGATGAATGGTGGGAAGCACCCGCCGGTCGGTACCGGTAAACGCCCCCGAATACACCAACAGACTGAACATCATGATGTTCATCGACAAGAAGCTGCCCACGCCGAGTCGCACCAGGAACCATGCCGCCTCCGAGGCGTCGCCGCTGCCGCTTTTCACCTGATGGGCGATGCAGCAGCCGTAGCAACAGAACTGGCAACTCTCCCCGTTCACCGTGCGGACGAACCCTCGCCGCCCTAGCGGCAGCAGGCAATGACGGCACAGAGCGTCAGGGAGTGGCGTCATGTGACATGCCAGACGTGGTGCAGTCCATGCGCCGTCATCGGCACGATGCCGCGGCCGAGGGTGAGGAGCCCCAGCACCAGAATGAAACTGCCAGCCAGCCGGACGCCGTGCTGGCGCCAGCGGGGCGCAAGCAGCCGGCCGAGACCGCCCATGAGGAGCATGGTGGGGAAGGTTCCCAGACCGAAGGCTACCATGGTGAGACAGCCGGACAGGACGTCAACGGTACTCGCGGCCTGGGCGACCATGGCATAGACGAGCGGACAGGGCAGAAAGCCGTTGAGCACACCAAAGGCCAGTGGCGCAGCGTGACCACGCCGGCTCAGCAGGCCGCGCAGCGCGCTGGCGAGTGTCGAGCCGCCGAAGCCGGTCGTGACGCGGCCCATGCCCCGAATGCCGAAAAACTGCAGCGCCATGGTGATCATCAGCAGCCCGGCGACCACGGCCAGACCCCGCTGCACAGCTTCGAGCGACCCGCTGAGAACCGGAGCTCCGAGCTGCGATCTCGTTCCGAGGCATGTGTAAATCGCCCAGCCCAAGCCGCCGGCGAGACCCCCCAGGAAACAGTAGGTCGTCAACCTTCCGATATTGTAGAGCGCATGACGCACCGCGGTGGCGCTGGCCCCGCGCGGATCACCCCCGAGTGAGCAGGCAAAGCCACCGCACATCCCGATGCAATGGAAACTGCCCGCGATGCCGGCGATGAACAGCAGCGCGTAATAGCTCATGGCCGATGTTCCCCGACAAACCGCCCGCTCCGGGGCGAAGGCAGGCGACTGGCCGCTATTTTCTCCGCGCCAGCATAGCGACCCAGATAAAGAACCCGATCGTAAAGATCGCGAAGCCGACGAACGCGATGTCCTGCAGCAAGCTGGCCCGGGCAAACGAGAATGCAGTGTGAGCCAACATGGCTTGGTTCTTTTCAGCCGGTCACGGTGCGGATCACGTTGATGGCGAGCTCGAAAGCGAGGACCACCAGGTTGATTGCAGCGATCCCGAAAATTATCTTAACGCCCCGCAAAGCTGCGATCTCCGCTTGAGAACCCTGTCGGCACCTGATCGGGAGGCCGCAAAGCATCCGCCCGATCGAGTGCGCTAATGACTCTCCATTACCCGATTCGGCCCGGCCCGAGTCCACCCCAGTAGTGCACCAAATAGTAGCACGCCCAGGCGAACAGCCCGAAGTACACAACCAACAGCCAGAGCGGAATGGCCCCTTCGCGCGCCTTTATATAGCCGCCGGCATATTCGTGCAGTTCGTGCGTGTCACGCCCCGCCTGCTCGGCCTCATGACCCGTCATGCTGGTCCTTGAATCGGTCATTTGCCATCTCCGCGTAAAAGAAGTTGCGGGCTGCCCGGTCCGGATCACTCAGGGCTCCACCCATGACTCCCCAGATGAAGATACAGGTGGCGCCCAATCCCATCAGGATTGCCAGGGCGTAAGGGCCCAGTATCTCGTAGTCCGCCATGACTTACCCTCCTCGTCGCTGCGGTTTGTACGGCAGCGCTCCGGCATCGCCGTCGCTAAGGCTGTAGCAGTCCATAGGCTTGCTCCGGACCTGGCGTTGCCAACTTCGGATCGTCGAGTGCCGCACGATCCGCGGCAGAGATCTTCAACGGCTCTCCCGTCAGCGGGTCGGTGAAGGCGGAAAGCGAGAGGATATAGTAAGACAATGCCCAGCGATCCGCATCCGGAAACGCATCCCGGTACGAGGGCATCGGTGTTCCGTTGAGGCCCGTCGAGATGGTTCTGAAGATGTCGGTCGCCGACGAGCCGGATTTGAACTGGCCGGCCCTCAGGTTCGCGGGCCAAATGGTGAAGCCTGGATCATCCGTCAACCCGGCCGCCTTCGCGCCGTCGCCCCTGCCCGTCTCGCCGTGACACTCCCAGCACTTGGCCTCGACCCAGACGTCCTTGCCGTGAGTGAGCATGGCCATCGTGGGCGGCGGCGGCGGCGGAATATAAAGCGGCTCGCCCGGAGACTCCGCGAAGTATTGCACGGGCTTGTCGGGATTCGAGCGGTCCACCGCCAGCGCGTACTTGATGTACTGGATCACGGCGAGTCGATCATTGAGCGGCAGATCGTACCAGGGGGGCATTGCAGTGCCGCGCACCCCGCGCGTTATCGTGCGCAGCAAATCGCCATCGGTCGGGAGCGAGCCCTCGGTTAGCCTGAACTTGAAGACGCCCTGGGTGAAATTGCGCGGGCGTTGCTTGTACATGAAGGTTGCGGCTGGCCCGTTGCCGTCACCGTGCACGCCATGGCAGCCGACGCAGCGACGCTGATAGACCTCCTTGCCATGCTCGATCCATTCCTCCGAGCGTGGGATGCTGACCCCGGCCCCCTCCATCTCCTGCGGCTCGAACAGATCCCGCCACTTACCGCGGTTCATGCCCAGCTTCTGCACGTACGCGACCAGTGCCGCGACGTCCTCCGTCTCGATGGCCAGTCTGACGTTGTCGCCGGTGTACTCTTTGTTGGGCGTCCAGATCAGCGGGTATTTGCCCTGCGCGACCAGTGGGACGAACAGCAGACCGTCGGCATTGGGCGTGAGCTTCACCTGCTCCTTGCTCGCGAAATCGAACAGCTTCTCGGTGACTGCATTGCGATCGAGCGTCTTGGCCGAGGCTGTGCCCGCGACGATCTTCACCGCCTGCGACGGCGCATCGAACAGGCCCCGGTACGAGTCCATGATCGAGTCCGGCGTGAGCATGCGCGGATCCCAGTAATGCGCCAGGTGCCACTCGTCCCCGTATTTGAGTCCCACTCGGGTCAGGTCCGGACCGATGCGTCGCGTACCGAACAGGTGCGGTACGTCGTAGGCATATTCACCGGCTTCGCTCACCGGTCCCCAACGGCGCGTCTCGCCCGCTACCGGCCGCACGTACTGCGAATGGCAATACCAACAGCCCTCGCGCAGATAGATAAGCCTTCCGCGGTTCTCGAGCGGCGTGTATTCGGTGGCGGAGGTTTCCATCCATTTGAGCTGGCCGAGATCGTTGCGGATCACGGCGGTCACATGGATGGTGGTCGCCGAGGGCTCGAAAAAGGGCAGCACGCCCTGCGTGGCCACGGCGAGGAAGAAGAAGCCGACCCCGGCTATGAGTGCAACCCCGCGCGCGTTCATCGAGTGAGCTCCCCGGCAGCGAGCGGAGTCAATCCGGTTGGCTCACGCCTTTCGGGCTCAAAGCCGATCGCTCCGTCTGATCTCCGCAGCGCGGTCATCATGAGATTGATCACCAGCAGCGACATCCCGACATCCATCGAGATCCCCGCCAGCGTGCGCACCAGCCAGTACGCCCGCATCTGCACCACCGTGTCCACCCACTCCGTGCCGTTCATCCACTGGAAGCCCTGCTGAAGACCAGCGGCGCTCAGGACAATGCCCATGGTCGAGATGCCGGCAGTGATCAGCCAGAACGACCAGTTGCCGAGCCTGAACGACCACAGTTCCCGCCCACACATGCGCGGCCAGAGATAGAGCAGTCCGCCCATCGCCCACACGACGAAGGTGCCGAATACCGTGAGATGCGAATGTGAGATCACGAAGTCACTGAAATGGGTTGGCTGCTGGATCTCGCGCAATGCTTCGGTCGAGCCCTGAAAGCAGCCGAAGAAGTACATGATCGAGCCCATGATCAGGAACTTTGCCGGCAGGTTGGTCCCGAACTCGCGCCAGCGCCCGTTCACCGTGCCGAAGAAGTTGACCAGCACGGTCCACACCGGAATGATCAGCAGCATGGACGTGATGATCGCCAGAGTCTCCGCCCAATCGGCGATCGGGCTGTAGAGATAGTGGTGAATGCCGACGAAGGGATAAAACAATGCCAGTGACCAGAACCCGACCAGTGAGAGTTTGTGGGCGTAAAGCGGATTGCGCACACTGAGCGGCAGGAAATAGTAGATCAGCACGTAACCGGCCGGTGTAATCCACAAGCCGACGACGTAGTGAATGTAGAGTCCGTGGAAGGCGGCGCTGTTGATGCCCGCGATCGTGTAGGGGAGGATGAAGCTCCCCAGCACCAGATTCAGCGACGTCCAGACGAAGGCGCCTATTAGGTACCAGAGCGCCACGTAGAGCGCCGGATCGAGGCGGCGGCCGATCGTCGTCAGAAACTGCAGCGTGACGAAGGCCGTACAGAAGAAAATGGGAATTTCCGCGAGTAAAGGCAGCTCGCCTGCCTCGAGCCCGTGGTTGTAACCGAGCGGCACCGCGATCAGTCCGGCCGCCAGGAACACATTCCACACCCAGGGGAAAACTACGCCCGAGCGATTGAACGCAACCCGCACACCGCACAGGCGCGGCACGAGGTAATAGCATTCCCCGATGAACAGGTTGGAAAATGCGCCGAAGATGACCCCGTTGACGTGCACCGGACGGAGTCGACCGAAGGTCAACGGCAAGTGCGTCCCGAGATACTCGGGGTAGTTGAACATCCCTGCCAACAGCGCGCCGACGGTGGGCGCGACCATCAGCCAGAACATCCCCCACAGCAGCCAGGTGCGCACTACCGGCCAATCGACCAGTGCATCCAGATCAAGACCCGCGTATGGACCGTGCAACGCCTCTGTTGTTGTTCCCGTGGTCGCCTCTGGCATGGGCGCTCTCCCCCCTGACTCGATCTGTCGGGCCTCTAACGAAGCATTTGGCCTCTATTCGGCAGACTTCGCATCGCGAAGCCGCCTTCGCGCTCGCCTTCCTTTTTCACGGTGCGCCTTTGCCGCCAGGCGCAGCCGGCGCTCCGCTCACGTTCTCCGGGCAGTTCGGACTTCGGCCGCTCTCCGATCGCCGGAATGATTGTCTTTATCGCTCATGGGGTTGCGCTAGCCGTGCTGTTGGCCGCCGTGCCCGCGAGATTCTTCGCATACGCGGGGCTCAAGCTTTGGATGAAATGCACGAGGTCCCATGCGTCGCTGGGACTCATCGAATCCGCGAACGTCGGCATGGGAGTACCCGATAAGCCAGTCATGAACGCTCGATAGAGATCGGTGGACTTGTCCCCGCACCTCGCGTGTCCCTTGGTCAAGTCGTATGGAACGATGGGGTTGCCCCAGTCATCCTTGAGCTCGTGCGCGGAGGGCCCGTCGCCCCGCCCGCTGGCGCCGTGACACTGTGAGCAGTTGTACTTCTGGTAGACGGCCGCTCCGCGTTTGACTGATTCATCGCTATAACCCGGATCGGGCGGGATGCTGATCGGTTTCTGCGGTTGCTCACTCGCGAAGCGCGGCGCAAAAGTCTTGATATAGGCAATCACGTCCTGCCGCGATCGCTCATCGAGCGAGCGCCAGCTCGGCATGTACGTACCGTAGACCCCGTTCAGCAGCGTGTGTTCGAGGTCGGAGTCGAGCGGCAGCGAACCGGACGGCGTGGTGCGCCATTTAAAGGTACCCTGGCGATAGTCTCGAGGCTTGGTGGCCATATACTTGGCGGCCTCGCCTTGGCCGTTACCCTGCTCGCCGTGACACATCACGCAATAGCGTTCGAACAGGAGCTTGCCGTTCCGAACGTCGCCGGTGTCCGCCCCGGCCGTGCCAACAGGAAGCAGCAGACCCGCGACTATGGGAACCAACGGTCCTATGCGAGATAACATATGAACCCCCTCACGATGGGGCCGGCGCGTGTGCTGCGCGCAAATGCGGGGACAGCGGAAGGCTGCGAGACCAAAACGCACATAATGACGGCGAACACCGCAAACCGAAAATCATGCTTTCAACGGTCCCTTAACCTGTCACGGTGACTCCCAGAGCTGAGGTTGTTTATTTTGCGGCGAGCGTTATCTTCGAATTTGTGGTCTTACCGCCCGTGACCACTACAGGCTCGGACTTCTCACCTGCGGCCTCGTGCCAGACCGCCAGCGTGTAGCTGCCTGGCGGCACGTCCTTGATGGCGAAATGACCGTTCGAATCAGTCGTCGCATAATACGGATGGTCGAGTTCCATGATCCAGGCGTGCATCCACTCGTGGGCGTCGCACGAGACCTTGATCAGCTCCGGATTGGCCGGCAGCGGCTTGGTCACGGAGAATCCTTTGAAAGGCAGCGCAATGTTATAGATCGTCGCGTTGGTTTCGGCGTTCCGCGGATGGGTGTTG
>Ga0187783_10001368_pt1 | contig 17947 bp, 13 predicted proteins | sample 1015_SJ02_MP02_2_FD_132471 | JGI IMG/M metagenome (GOLD analysis project Ga0187783, IMG submission 132471) | Tropical peat soil microbial communities from peatlands in Department of Meta, Colombia - 1015_SJ02_MP02_20_MG | ecosystem: Environmental > Terrestrial > Soil > Wetlands > Peat | place...
GCAGCGCAATCGGCACGTTGTCGTAGCTGAAGTGCTTGCTCTTGTAGGTGAGCCAGTCCGTGGTCAAGCCGGCGCTGATGCACTTGAAGGCGTCGGCGAAAATCTCGCGCGAATAGTCGAACTGGACCTTGTGGAAGCGAAGCTCGTGCGGCGACACACCGCGCCCGACGCCGACGTCGAGCCGGCCATGGCTCAGATGATCGAGCATCGAGATTTCCTCGATGAGCCGCAGCGGTGTGTAGACCGGCAGCAAATAGACCAGCGGGCCGATGCGCATGCTTTTGGTCGTGCGCGCCAGCGCACCAAGAAACACGCCCGGCACCGGAACGAGGCTGAGCGGCGTGGCATGATGCTCGGCGAGGTGCAGGCAATAGATGCCAGCGTTTTCGGCGGCCTGCGCGAATTGCAGCCGCTCGTCATAAAGCGCCGCCGTCGGGCGCTCGCCGTACTCGACGTGATCGAAAAGCCCAATTTTCATGGTACCTCATTGAGTTGATGCAGTGTTGTGCCATCTTCCATACCGCCGCGCCATAGCGCGGCCGCGTATGGAACCCCATGCGCCCCTTGCCTCCGACGGCGCAGCGCGCCACATCTGCACGATGCCGATTGCCGCGCCCATAGCCGTCGAACATCTAGTCAAAATCTATAAAACCGTCGCCGCGGTCGACGACATTTCCTTCACGCTTGCGCCGGGCTCGATCACGGCGCTCCTCGGCGGCAACGGCGCCGGCAAGACCACGACCATCGCCACCATCATGGGACTGACCACGCCGACCTCCGGCCGCGTGACGGTGCTCGGCGCCGAGATGCCGCGACAACGCTACCGCGTGCTGCGCCGGATGAATTTCGAAAGCCCGTATGTCGAGGTGCCGATGCGGCTGACGGTGCGGCAGAATATGACGGTGTTCGGCATGCTGTACGGCGTCGACGACTTGGACGGACGCATTGCCGAGCTCGCCCGGCAGCTCAATCTCACCGATCTGCTCGACCATCCGACCGGCCGGCTTTCGGCCGGACAAAAGACCAGGGTGTCGCTGGCCAAGGCGCTGATCAACAACCCGGACCTGCTGTTGCTCGACGAGCCGACCGCCTCGCTCGATCCCGACACCGCCGACTGGATCCGGGGACACCTCGAGCGTTATTGCCACCAGCGCAGCGCCACGGTGCTGCTCGCCTCGCACAACATGACCGAGGTCGAGCGGATGTGCGAGCGCGTGATTATCATGAAGCGCGGGCGCATCGAGGACGACGATACGCCGGCCAAGCTGTTGGCGCGTTACGGCCGGCGTACGCTGGAAGAGGTTTTCCTCGACGTTGCGCGCGGCAGCGGCATCCAGAGGGAAGCGGCGCAATGACCGGCCGCGCCGCGAGCGCCTACCTGCTGTCTTCGCGGCGCATCGCCGCGATGATGCTGCGCTATTGGTACCTGCTGCGCTCGTCGTGGCCGCGGCTGCTCGACCTCATCTACTGGCCGACGGTGCAGATGGTCACCTGGGGATTCCTGCAATATTACATCGCCACCAATGCCGGTTTCTTTGCGCGCGCCGGCGGCACTTTCATCGGCGCGGTGCTGCTCTGGGACATCCTGTTCCGCGGCCAGCTCGGATTTTCGATTTCGTTTCTAGAGGAAATGTGGTCGCGCAACATCGGCAATCTGATGATGAGCCCGCTGCGGCCGTTCGAGTTCATCACCGCGTTGATGGTCATGAGCGTGGTGCGGTTGTCGATCGGCGCCGTGCCGGTGACGTTCCTTGCCATCGGGTTCTTCGGCTTCAATCTCTACGGCTTGGGGCTGGCGCTGGTCGCGTTCTTTTTCAATCTGATGTTCACCAGCTGGGCGATCGGCATTTTCGTATCCGGCCTGATTTTGCGGAATGGCATGGGCGCGGAAAACCTCGCCTGGGGGATCATGTTCCTGTTCATGCCCTTGACCTGCGTCTATTACCCGGTCACGACGCTACCACCCTGGCTTGAGCCGGTGGCGTGGGCATTGCCGCCTACCTATGTATTCGAAGGCATGCGCGAGCTTTTGATCCATCATGTTTTCCGCGGCGACTTGATGATCGACGCGCTCCTTCTCAATGCCGTGCTGTTCGGCGCCGGAGCATTCGTGTTCTTCAAGCTATTGGAGAGCGCACGCCGGCACGGCTCGCTGATGCAGACAGGCGAGTAGGGATGGCTCGGAAAGCGGAAAGCCGACTGTGCAAAACGGGGCCGGCTCCGCCAAACGCCAAAGCTCCGGGAAAAGGCGGAATGGACGCTATTGCGCCGCGAATGGCAGCAGGGAGGCTGCCGTCGTGTGTAACGAATAGGGAAAAATTATATTTTATATTGACGACATGACACATCATCATCACAATGCTGCGCTGCAGCAAGCCGGGCAAGATTCAGCAATGGCTATCGGAGAGTTTGGCGGCGCGCCTGCCGTGCCAGGCGACAACGGTATTCTTCTGTCGACGCCGTTGTACTGGCTTTACGAAATGAGCCATGCGGCGCTGAATCCGTCACGGGCCTGGGCCGACGCCACGCGTTTGTTCTTCAAGAACCCGATCAACCCGCTGTCCTTCACGACGTTCGGCAAATCCGTCGCCGCCGCCTGCGAATTGTTCGAGCGTTCGACGCGCCGCTACGGCCGGCCGGAATGGCGCATCGACTCGACGCTGGTCGGCGGCGAGCGCGTGCCGGTACGCGCCACGACCGTTTGGGAACGGCCGTTCTGCAAACTCGTGCATTTCGAGCGGGTATTCGAACACCCGCCGAAGCGGCCGCAGCCCCGGCTCCTGATCGTCGCGCCGATGTCGGGCCACTACGCCTCGCTGCTGCGCGGCACGGTCGAGGCGTTCCTGCCGTACCACGACGTCTACATCACCGATTGGGTCGATGCGCGCATGGTGCCGCTCTCTGAGGGCGGCTTCGACCTCGACGACTACATCGACTACGTCATCTCGATCCTGCACGCGCTCGGCGGCGACATCAACATCGTCGCGGTATGCCAGCCGTCGGTCCCGGTCATGGCCGCAATCGCGCTGATGGAGGCTGACGGCGATCCCTATGTCCCGAACTCGATGGTCTTGATGGGCGGACCGATCGATACGCGGGTCAATCCGACGGCCGTCAACATGCTTGCCGAAAAGCGCGGCACCGACTGGTTCCGCAGCCACGTCATCACCAAAGTGCCGTTTCCCAATCCCGGCTTCATGCGCGACGTTTATCCCGGCTTCCTGCAACTCAACGGTTTCGTCAGCATGAACCTCGACCGCCACATCGAGGCGCACAAGCAATTGTTCCTGCATCTGGTGCGCGGCGACGGCGATTCGGCGCAGAAGCACAAGGAATTCTACGACGAATATCTCGCCGTCATGGACCTGGCGGCCGAGTTCTATCTGCAAACCGTCGAAACCGTGTTTGTGCGCCACGCGCTGCCCAACGGCGAGATGAGCCATCGCGGCCGGCCCGTCGATCCCGCCCGCATCAAGCGGGTCGCGCTGCTCACCGTCGAGGGCGAGCACGACGATATTTCCGGCGTCGGCCAAACCGAGGCGGCGCACCGCTTGTGCGTCAACATTCCGCCCGACCGTCAGGCGCATTGGCTGCAACCGGGCGTCGGACATTACGGCGTGTTCAACGGCTCGCGCTTTCGTTCCGAAATCGCGCCGCGCATTTCCGATTTCGTGTTGTCGATGAGCCAATCGAGTCGAATCGCGCGCGGCTGGCTCGGCACGCGCCGTGCCGGCAACGTCGCGGCGCTGCACGCCGTCTGAACCGTACCGCCCGCAAATCTCGCCAGCGGCGCCCGCGATGTGGCATTATCCCGGTCGCGATTGGATTCGGGGTGCTCCGCCCATGCCGCTGCGCGCGCTGCTCTATCGTCGCCCGAGCGAGCCTCAGCACATCGAGATCGTTTTCGACGAGTTGGTCTACGTGGTGCGGTTGCGGCGGCATCGTCAGGCGCGCCGCTACACGCTGCGCATCCAGGCGGCGACCCGCGACGTCATTTTAACGATCCCGCCGCGCGGTACGCTGAGGGAGGCGCGCGATTTCGCGCAAAAGTACGGCGGCTGGATCGCCGCGCGGCTCGGGCGGCTGCCAGAAGTCGTGCCGTTTTTGCACGGCGTTGTAGTGCCGTTGCGCGGTGTCCCGCATCGAATAGCGCACCGCGAGCGCGCACGCGGCACGGTGTGGACCGAAGTCGACGAGGGCGGCGAACGACTGTTGTGCGTCTCCGGCTATGCGCCGCACATCGAACGACGCATCAGCGATTTTTTGCGCCGCGAGGCCAAGCGTGACCTGGAAGCCGCCAGCCGGCGCTTTGCGCGCGAGCTCGGCCTCGCCGTCCGGCGCGTGAGCGTGCGCGATCAATCGAGCCGCTGGGGCTCCTGCTCAACCACCGGCATGCTGTCGTTTTCCTGGCGGCTCATATTGGCGCCGAGCCCGGTGCTCGAGTATCTCGCCGCGCACGAGGTGGCGCATCTCGTCGAGATGAATCACTCGGCGAAATTCTGGCGGCTGGTGCAACGGATCTGCCCTGATCATGAACGCGCCAAAGCGTGGCTCGACGGCCGCGGCGCGGATTTACACCGCTACGGCTTGGCCGCCGCCAACGTCGACCAGTGCTAGCGCCGCGCCGCATGGTCAACGCACGCCCGTTACCGACGCCGCCGTGCCGTGCGGCGGATGATGCATGTCCAGCGATAACTTCGTCGCGACCACCACGAGCGTCGCCGCCAGGACCAGGCGCAGCGCTCGCTCCGGAATGCGCACGGCGGCGTAGCTGCCGACCAGGATTCCCGGAATGGACCCGACCAGCAAGGCGACCAGGACCTCGACATTGATGGATCCCAGGAACCAGTGGCCGATTCCCGCCGCGAGCGTCAGTGGCACCGCATGAGCGATGTCGGAGCCTACGATTCGCGCGGCGGGCATTTGCGGATACAGCAAAATCAGCGCCGTGACCCCAAGCGCACCGGCGCCAACCGACGTGACCGAGACCAGAACGCCGAGAACGGCGCCCACCAGCACCGTCAGCGTCGCCACGCGCCCGGCCGGCAAGGCGCCGATCCGTGCGGCATAGCGGGCAACCAGCTTGGCGCGAAACACCAGGGTCACCGCGGTAAGAAAGAGAGCGACGGTCAGGAACAGGGTGATTAAATCCCGCGCCGCCGAACCCTCGATATCGAGGCGGCTTAAGGCAGCGATGGTAATGACGGTGAGCGGTATGCTGCCGGTCGCCAATAATCGCACCACGCGCCAGTCGATGTTGCGGTTGAAACCGTGCACCGCGCTGCCGGCGGTTTTGGTCGCCGCGGCATAGAGCAGGTCGGTGCCGACCGCTGCCGCCGGATGAATGCCGAACAGCAGGATGAGGAGCGGGGTCATCAGCGAGCCGCCGCCGACGCCGGTCAATCCGACTAGCAGGCCGACGACGAACCCGGTGGCGGAATAGACGAGGTGCAAAAACGGGATCGCGTTCATTCCGTGGATTTTCGCTCCGTCGCCCAAGCTCATGATCGCCACGGGCGTGCCGGAGTAGCCTAGCCTAACGGGGCGGCGGTGTCCGCTAGGGATCGAGCCGCGATAAGGGAATGATTTTCTTCAATAAGGCAAGCAATCGAAAGAGTATGGCTCCGCCGTTGTAACTCGGCAGGCGCCTCCGGCATGCGGCGGCGGCTGCGTGGATTGCGGCAGCTCATCACATTCGATCACACTAACGCGTGATCTGCATTGCATCCGTCGATTGGGCACCTATTTCTCCGTGATGAAGGCCGACCGGGCGACTCCCCATCCCCCGACACCCCGTCGCCCGGTCAGATAAGCCTGAGTTGAGGCAACAACTTACGGACCCCAAGCGCGTATTCTGCTTGGGGTTCTTTTTTGTCTGCAGGCTCCGGCCGATCGCGCCGGCGCCCGTCAATCTTTCACCAGATCGCCCAGCAGGCTCGCGGCAACGGACAGCTTCGAGAGTGTCAATCCCGAATTGGCGATTTCGTGGATCGCCAGGCGGATACGCTCGACCTGGCTTCGGCGCGGCGCGACCCAGGCTTCGACGGCGTCCGATCCAGCCGCGCCATTGCCGACCATCGCCGCGGTGAGCCGACGTTCGGCATCGCCGATCGAGTCCCGGGCGCGATCGAGCGCCAGCCGGTCGAAATAATCGGCAACGGCAATGGCGCTTACGGCGTTGGCGATGCGATCGAGCCGGAAAAAAGCGGCCGAGGCAAAATACGTCGCTGCGACCTCCCCGACCGGCTTGCCGGTGCGATCGGCGACCAGAACGATGTCGGGTGCGGCGCTCAGCGCACGAAGATCGGCGATCTGCCCGGCAAGCTCGTCGGGAACCGCGGCGGCGTTGAGCTCGCGGCGGCGCGCCGTGCGCGCCTCGCGGATTTCCTGTGGCGGCACGCCGTCGAGCGTTGCCGTGACCGCGGCGATGCCGTCCCGGTAATGCGCCACCACTTGGGCGAGACCTCCGGAAAGATCGACATTGCGCAGAAACCAGATGATGCGATCGAGCAGCAGATCCTGGACCGCGGCGTAAAGATCGAGCTGGAGCTTGCCGGGAATCCTGTTGTCGAGGCCGTCAATGGCGGTATTCAGCGCGGTCATGCCGTAGCTGTCGCGCACGGCGGTGAAGGCCGAAGCGATGGCGGCCGGGGCGGCGCCGGTCTGATCGGCGATGCGCACGATCAGCGACGGACCGCCGCGATTGATCATCGAATTGCCGAGATGGGTGGCGATGATTTCCCGTCGCAGGCGATGGTGCTCGAGCGCGTCGGGATAGCGCGCCGCGATCGCCTTGGGGAAATAGCGGCCAAGCTCGCGCGCGAGGTAGGGATCATCGGGGACCGCCGATTCGAGAAGATCGTCGTAAAGCGCGAGCTTGGCATAGGCGAGCAAGACCGAAAGTTCCGGTCGCGTGAACGGCTGCGAGCGGCGGCGCCGTTCCGAAAGCTGCATATCGTCGGGCAGATATTCGACGGCGCGGTCGAGCAAGCCGCGCGCCTCCAGCGTCTGAATGAAGCGCTGCAGGAAGCCGAAATCCTCCATGCCGCGCCGCTCGGCGAGCGATAGTGCCAGCGTTTGCAGATAGTTGTTTCGCAACACCAAGCCGGCGACCTCATCGGTCATTTCGGCGAGCAAGCCGTTGCGCGCGGCGATGGCAAGGCGGCCGTCGCTCAACGGAATGCTCAGCGCAATCTTGATGTTGACCTCCATATCGGAGGTGTTGACGCCGGCGGAATTGTCGATGGCGTCGGTATTGAGCCGGATACCGCTCGTTGCCGCCTCGATACGGCCGCGCTGCGTCATCCCGAGATTGGCGCCTTCGCCGATGACTTTGCAGCGTAAATCCTTAGCGGCAACGCGAACCGCGTCGTTGGCGCGGTCGCCAACCGCCTCGTCGCTCTCGTCCGCGGCGCGGATATAGGTGCCGATGCCGCCGAAGAAGATGAGATCGACCGGCGCTTTGAGCAAAGCGCGGATCAGTTCCTGCGGGGTGAGCCGCTCGCCGACGCCAAACAATCGCTGCGCCTCCGGCGCGAGCCTGATTTCCTTGGCGCTTCGCGAATAGACGCCGCCGCCCTTGGATATCAGCGTCTTGTCGAAATCCTGCCAGCTCGAGCGCGGCAGATCGAACAGTCGTTTGCGCTCGGCGAAGGTCCGCTCCGGATCGGGATCCGGATCGATGAAAATATCGCGGTGATCGAAGGCGGCGACAAGCTTGGTCGTGATTTCGCGCAACAAGCCGTTGCCGAACACGTCGCCGGACATGTCGCCGATGCCGACCACCGTGAACGCCGTCGTGGCGATGTCGACGTCCAACTCGCGGAAATGGCGTTTCACCGATTCCCAGGCGCCGCGGGCGGTGACGCCCATTTTTTTGTGGTCGTACCCGGCCGAGCCGCCGGAAGCGAAGGCGTCGCCGAGCCAGAAATCGTGGGCAATGGCCAGCTCGTTGGCGATGTCGGAGAACGTCGCCGTGCCCTTGTCGGCGGCGACCACGAAGTAGGGATCGTCGCCTTCGTAGCGAACCACGTCGGGCGGGGCGACGACGCCGGCCGTTCCTGGCCCGATATTGTCGGTAATGTCGAGCAGCGTCGTGATGAACATTTTGTAGGCGGCGACGCCTTCCGTCTGAATGGCTTCGCGCGGCCCCCCTGTCGGCAGATATTTCGGCACGAAGCCGCCCTTGGCCCCGACCGGCACGATGACGGCGTTCTTGACGTTCTGCGCCTTGACCAGGCCGAGTATTTCGGTGCGGAAGTCCTGCGGCCGGTCGGACCAGCGAATGCCGCCGCGCGCCACCTTGCCGAAGCGCAGATGCACGCCTTCGACGCGCGGCGAATACACGAAGATTTCGTAGAGCGGCCGCGGCAACGGCATGGCGTCGACTTTGCGGCTGGAGAATTTGACCGTAATCGGCTCCTTGACGCGGCCGTCGCGGCCGACCTGATAAAAATTGGTACGGATCGCGGCGGCAACGGCGTTGACGAAGCGGCGAAGGATTCGGTCCTCGTCCAGGCTCTGCACCGCCTGCAAAGCGCTTTCGATGTCGGAGGCGATTGCCGTCTCGCGCGCGGCGCGTTGATCGGGCGCCACGCCCAGATGCGGATCGAAGCGCGTCTGGAACAGGCTCACGATCCGCGCGGCGATGTCCGGATATTTGCGTAACGTCGCCCACATGTAGTCCTGTGAATAGGGCACACGGATCTGGCGCAGGAACCGTGAGATGGTGCGGATGAGTGCGACTTCGTGCCACCCCAATCCGGTCGCCAGCACCAGCGCGTTATAGCCGTCGCTCTCCGCCCCTTTTCCCATCACGGCCAAAAAGCACGACTCCAGCCGCTCCCGGAACGCGGCTAGATCGAAGTCCGCACCCAGTGCGCTTTCGAGCGTCATGTCGTGAAACCAAATCTCCGCCTCGTCCGCGGGCTGGATATGATAGGTGCGCTCGTCAACGACGCGAAAACCCATATTCTCCAGGACCGGCACGCGCTCTGAAAGCGGGATCGGCCGGTTGTGGCTGAAGACTTTCAATCCGGCGCTCCGCGCACCGGCATCGGCGGCGCGGTAGAATTCGACGCCGAGCGGGCGTTCGGACGTCAGCGCTTCGATCACCCCGATATCGGCGACCGCCAGCGACGCCGCATAGACCTCGCAATAATCGAGCGGAAACGCGTCGCGGTAACGCGCGAACAACGTGCGCCCGCGCGCCGGATCGGCGCCGGCGAGCAGCGCCTCGCGCAGACCGTCGGTCCAGGTACGCACGATCGCTTCGACCGCGCGTTCGAGCGACGCGCGGTCCGGATTCGGCGTTTCGCCGCCGGAGCGGCCGATGATGTAATGGACGCGCACCAACGGCCCTTCGGGGAAAAACGGGTAGTAGGCGCTCAGTCGCCCTTTGAATGCGGCAGCGAGATAGTTGCCGATCGCCGCCCGGCTCTGGCCGCTGTAGCGGTCACGCGGAACGTAGACGAGAACCGAGACGAAGCGATCGAAGCGGTCGCGCCGCGGCAGCACCCGCACGCGCGGACGCTCGTCGAGCTGAAGGATGGCGAGCGCGAACTGATAGAGCGTGTCTTCGTCGATCTGGAACAGTTCGTCGCGCGGATAATTTTCGAGCACATTGACCAACGCCTTGCCGGAATGACTCGACGAATCGAATCCGGCGCGGCGGATGATGCTGTCGGTTTTGCGCCGCAGAAAGGGAATAGCGCGCGCCGGCCGCGTATAGGCGGTCGAAGTGAACAGGCCGCACAGCCGATGCTCGCCGACGAGCTTGCCGGAACGGTCGAAGCGCTTGACGCCGACATAGTCGAGATAGACGCGACGGTGCACGCGCGAGCGCACCGCCGCCTTGGTGACGATGAGCAGTTTCGGTTCTTTGAGGAATTCGAGCATTTCCGGCGTGTTGGTCACCAGCGCGTCGCCGCGCCGCAACAGCCGGACTTCGTGCGAGCACAACAGGCCGAGCCCGGTTTCGAACGCCGGTTCGAGGCCTTCCTCGCGGTCGCTGAAGGTATAATCGCGCGCGCCAAGCAGCGTGAAATTGTCGTCGATCAGCCATTCCAAAAACTGGATTGCCTCGGCAATCTCATCGACGGGAAGCAGCGGCGGATTATCCCTTAACTCGGCGATGACGCCGCGGACTCTCCCCAGCATCGGCTGCCAGTCCCGCACGCAAACGCGCACATCGGCGAGGATGCTGTCCAGCGCATGGACAATTTCCGCGCGCTGCGCCGCGTCCTCGGCGCCGTCGACATGAGCATGGATGAAGCTTTCGCGCTGACCGCCGATCGTGCGCGCGCCCTTGAAGTTGGTAAGCCCGCCCGCGGCGTCACGCTCGACGACGAACACCGGATGGACGAACAGGCGAATGTCGAGGCCGCGCTGGTTGAGTTCGCCGACCACGGAATCGACCAGAAACGGCATGTCGTCGTTGACAATTTCAAGCACCGCGATGCCGCGCGGCGCGGCGGCCGGCTCGAAGCGCAGTTTCGGCACGCCGGGGCGGCGCTCGGCGAGAAACGACCATGACCGCTCGGCGATATCGGCAAGCTCTTCGGCGCGGTAGCGCTCGAGGTCCTCCGGCACGGCCAGCCCCAACAGTTTGGCGACGAAGTCCGCCGGAATGTCGTGCCGTCGCCCGGCGAGAAGCGCCGTGGCGGCATCGATGAGCGCCATACCGGCATAATCGTCGCCGCGGGGAATATCCTGGACGTTCATGTTTCCCCCTTGATTCGCGGCATTTTACCCGCTTGGGCTGCGTGTTCGCTACCGCCAGTCCCAGGCGGAAGGCGGTCGAACACCTGATATAATTTTACGTCTCTTCCACCCACAGGGGCACAAGGAAGCACCATGAAAAGGCGCAAGAGCAAGGCTGTCCATCCCGAGAAAGCGCACGGCGCCAGCGCAGCAGCGGCAGATGATACCGCAATTACCGCGCTAAAACTTCCGCCGGCGCCGCTGTCCGCCGAGATGGCGGCTTATTTCGCCAAATGCGAAGAGAAGCTCGGTTTCGTGCCGAACGTGCTGAAGGCCTATGCCTTCGACATGGATAAGCTTTCGGCCTTCGTCGCCATGTATAACGACCTGATGCTGGCGCCGTCGGGCTTGAGAAAGCTCGAACGCGAGATGATCGCGGTCGCGGTATCGGCGCACAATCGCTGCTATTATTGTCTGGTCGCGCACGGCGCCGCGGTGCGAGCGCTGTCCGGCGATCCGCGGCTCGGCGAGTTGATGGTGATGAATTATCGCGCGGCGCGCCTGTCGAAGCGCCAACGCGCCATGCTCGATTTCGCCGTCAAGGTCACCGCCGAGCCGTGGCTGGTCGAGGAAGAAGATCGGGAGCGGCTGCGGCGCTGCGGCTTTTCCGACCGCGACATTTGGGACATCGCCGCGGTCGCCGGCTTCTTCAACATGACGAACCGCGTCGCCTCCGCCACCGATATGCGGCCGAACAGCGTTTATCACGGGCAGAGCCGTTGACGTTAAAAATGCCCTGACAGATTCCGGATGGTCGGCTGCGCGCCGGTGAGCGGATTGGCCGGGTCCCAGGCATAGCGCAGCGTCTCGAAGCGCATGGCGCGCGCGTCGAGCATAAGGAGACGACCGACCAGGTTCTCGCCGAAGCCGACAATCTCCCGGATCACTTCCAGCGCCATCATCGATCCGATCACGCCTGCAAGCGCACCGAGGATACCGGCCTCGGCGCAGGCCGGGACGGTGCCGGGCGGCGGCGGCTCGGGGAACAGACAGCGATAGGTCGGGTTTGGCTTGCCGTCGGCGCCACGTTCATGGGCGCGGATCGTGGTCAGCGTGCCGTCGAAGGTGCCGAGCGCCGCGGTCACCAGCGGCTTGTTGGCAAAGTAACAGGCATCGGAGACAAGATAGCGCGTGGCGAAATTGTCGGAGCCGTCGGCGACGATGTCGTATCCCTCGATAAGACCCAGTGCGTTGTGCGCGGCCAGCCGGACGTTATGGGCAGCGACCGCAACATGCGGATTGAGCCGGCGGATCGCGGCTGCCGCGCTGGCGACTTTGGCGACGCCGATATCCGGCGTTGAATGGATCACCTGCCGCTGCAGATTCGACAGCGCCACCACGTCGTCGTCGGCGACACCGAGCGTGCCGACGCCGGCGGCAGCGAGATAAAGCAGCACCGGCGCGCCAAGTCCGCCGGCGCCGACCACCAGCACGCGCGCGCGGTTAAGCGCGGCCTGGCCGGGTCCGCCTACTTCGCGCAGCATGATGTGGCGCGCATAGCGCTCGAGTTCGTCGGCAGTGAGCATGGCGGCAATATAAGTCGCAACCGGCCGCCGGGCGACTATTTGTGCTCGAATTTGGGCGGCCGCTTTTCGATGAAGGCGGCCATGCCTTCCTTCTGGTCGCCGGTGGCGAACAGCGAATGAAACACCCGCCGCTCGAAGCGGATGCCTTCGGCGAGCGAGGTTTCGAAGGCGCGATTGACCGCCTCCTTCGCCGCCAGCACCGCCGGCAGCGACAGCGCGGCGATGGTCTCGGCGACTTTGAGCGCCTCGTCGAGCAGGCTTTGCAGCGGCACGACGCGCGACACCAGCCCGGAGCGTTCGGCCTCCTGCGCATCCATCATGCGGCCGGTGAGAATGAGGTCCATCGCCTTGGCCTTGCCGACGGCATGCGTGAGCCGCTGCGTGCCGCCAATGCCGGGGATGACGCCGAGCTTGATTTCCGGCTGCCCGAACCGGGCATTGTCAGCGGCGATAATGAGATCGCATTGCATGGCGAGCTCGCAGCCGCCGCCCAGCGCGAAGCCGGCAACCGCGGCGATCACCGGCTTGCGGGCGGCGCCGACGCGATGGTACGCCGCGGTGAAATCGGCAAAAAAAACGTCGGTGAAGGACTTGTCCGACATTTCCTTGATATCGGCGCCGGCGGCAAAGGCCTTGTCCGATCCGGTGATGACGATACAGCCGATATTGCGGTCGGCCTCGAAGCCGTCGATGGCAACGCTCATGTCCCGCATCAGCGCGCTGTTGAGCGCGTTGAGCGCCTGCGGCCGATTGAGACGGATCACTCCCACGCGGCCGCGGGTTTCGACGATGACGTTTTCGCTGCTCATGAATGCTCGCCTGGACGCTATTTCTGGCATACCGGACAATAAAACGTCGAGCGGCCGTTTTGCACGAAGCGTTTGACGGTGCCGCGGCAGCCCGGCGTCGGGCATGGCTCGCCTTCGCGATCGTAAACCCGAAAGTGGTGTTGGAACATGCCAAGTTCGCCGTCAGTCAGGCGGTGATCGCGCAGCGACGAGCCGCCGTCCTTGATCGCCGCATGCAGCACCGCCCTGATGCTTTCGACCAGGCGTTCGGCGCGCTCGTTCGGCGCGCCCTCGCGACCGGCGATCGTCGCTGCCGGGCGTTTGGGCGACAGATGCGCCCGATGCAGCGCCTCGCAGACGTAGATATTGCCCAGTCCGGCGACGACCCGCTGGTCCAGCAAAACTGCCTTTAAACTGGTCTTCTTGCCGTGGCACGCGCGCGCCAGAAGGGCGGCGCCGAATTCGTTCCCGAGCGGCTCGGGACCGAGACCTTGCAAAAGCGGCTCGGCGTCGAGTTTCTCCCGGGTCACGATTTTCATCGATCCGAAGCGGCGCGGATCGTTGAAGGTCACGCTTGCACCGGACGACATGTGAAATACGACGTGGTCGTGGGCGAGGTGTTTTTCGCGCATGCGATGATAACCGCCGAGGCGCCCGTCCCGTTCCTGCAACACGTGAAACGAGCCGGACATGCCGAGATGCATGATAAGCACGCCGCCGGACGACAGATCGACAAGGAGATATTTCGCGCGCCGACCGAGTCCGGTTACGGTCTTGCCGGTAAGCCGCCGCGCGAAATCTTGCGGCAGCGGCCAGCGCAGATCGCGGCGGCGGACTTCGACCTTGACGAAACGCTGCCCCGCCATGGCCTGTTCAAGCCCACGGCGAACGGTCTCGACTTCGGGAAGTTCGGGCATCGCTCAATCCGCCGCACCGGCGCGGCAAAATGGTTAATTTCAAACACATAGCGCCCCCGGCGCCGCCGCGCTATGCTCATTGCGTGAGAGGACAGGGATGACGGCGACGACGCATTTCGGCTCCCGGCAGGTGCCGCTTGAGGACAAGCAGGCGCTAGTCGACGACGTATTCCACAGCGTGGCACGACGCTACGACCTGATGAACGACCTGATGTCGTTCGGGCTGCACCGGGCCTGGAAAGCTGCGCTGGTCACCGCCGTCAATGCGCCAAAACATCAGCCGTTTGCGCTCCTCGACATTGCCGGCGGCACCGGCGACGTCGCCTTGCGCGTGGTCGAGAGCGGCGGCGCCGAGACCGGCGCGAGCGTCTGCGATATCAATCCCGACATGCTTGAAATCGGCCGACAGCGCGCGGCGGTACGTTCGCTCGACCGAACGATCACCTTCCTCGAAGCCAATGCCGAGGCCCTGCCGTTTGCCGACAAAAGCTTCGATGCCGCGACGATCGCGTTTGGCATCCGCAATGTGCCGCGCATCGAACAGGCGCTCGCCGAGGCCTATCGCGTGCTTAAAATCGGCGGCAAATTCCTCTGTCTCGAATTTTCCGCCGTCAACGTACCAGGGCTCGACCGGCTCTACGACTTTTATTCGTTCAACGTTATCCCCGCGCTCGGCCGCTTCGTCGTCGGCGACGCCGATTCGTATCGCTATTTGGTGGAATCGATCCGGCGCTTTCCTAACCCGCAAAATTTCGCCGCCATGCTGCGGGCGGGTGGTTTCGCCCGGGTTTCGTTCCAGCCGATGAGCGGCGGCATCGTCGCGCTGCACGCGGGCTGGCGTTTGTGATCGCCGCACCTGCGCATCTCGTCCGCCTCGGCCGCGCCGGCTTCGTGTTCGCCCACGAGGGCGTTTTCGGCATCATCGACCCCGCCGCGGCGCCAGCGCCAGCGCGCACGCTGATCCGCATCGCACGCCTGTTCGAACGGCGTTCGACCGGCGCCGCGGAAACGCGGCTGTCTGCAGCATTGACTCGCCTCGGCCCGAGCTACGTCAAGCTCGGCCAATTTTTGGCGACGCGGCCGGATGTGGTTGGTGCGGCCTTGGCCGACGACCTCGAACGGCTGCAGGATCAGATGCCGCCGTTCCCGCAAAGCGAGGCTGAAGCGGCAGTCGCCGCCTCGTTCGATAAGCCGGTCGCCGCTGTATTCGCCAGTTTCGGTCCGCCGGTGGCCGCCGCCTCGATCGCCCAAGTGCATCGCGCCACGGTGGCGACTGCGGCCGAGCCGCGCCCCGTCGCGGTCAAGATCCTGCGGCCCGGCGTCGAGCGGCGGTTTCACGCCGACCTTGCCGCCTTCACCTTTGCGGCACAGCTCGCCGAAAATCTTTCCGCCGAGGTGCGGCGCTTGCGGCTCATTGAGGTGGTCGACACGCTACGGCGCTCGGTCATGGTTGAGATGGACTTCCGTCTCGAGGCGGCGGCGCTCTCGGAAATGGCCGAGAACACCAGGAACGATCCCGATTTCCGGGTGCCCGCGGTCGACTGGGACCGCACCAGCAAAGACGTGCTCACGCTGGAATGGATCGACGCCACGCCGTTGTCCGACCGCGCCCGGCTGCTGGCCAAGGGCTTCGACCTGCGCCAACTCGCCCGCGCCTTGATTCAGACTTTCCTGCGACACGCGCTCCGCGACGGCTTCTTTCACGCCGACATGCACCCCGGCAATCTGTTCGTCGACGATGACGGCCGGCTCATAGCGGTGGACTTCGGCATCATGGGCCGGCTCGGCGCCAAGGAGCGGCTGTTTCTTGCGGAAATCCTACACGGCTTCATCGTCCGCGATTATCACCGCACCGCCGAAGTTCATTTCGAGGCCGGTTATGTGCCGCCGCAGCACTCCATCGAAAGCTTCGCGCAGGCGATCCGCGCCATCGGCGAGCCGATCCATAACCGCACCGCCGAAGATATTTCGATGGCGAAGCTCTTGACGCTGTTGTTCGAAGTCACCGACCTGTTCGACATGCGCACGCGGCCGGAATTGCTGCTGTTGCAAAAGACCATGGTGGTGGTCGAAGGCGTGGCGCGATCGCTGGATCCCAAGCTCGATATGTGGAGCACGGCCGAGCCGGTGGTACGCGGATGGATGGAGCGACATCTCGGGCCGGCCGGGAAGCTGGAAAACGCGACCGAAGGCCTGATCGAGGTCGGACGTTTCGTCGGCAATGCGCCGGCATTGCTCGTACGCGGCGCCCGCGTGCTCGACCAGCTCGACGAAGCCACCCGCGACGGCCTCATGCTGTCGCCGCAGACGATCGCGGAAATCGACAAGGCCGAGGCGCGGCACAACCGCTGGACCATCGCGGCGTTGTGGGTCATCGCGGCGCTGTTGTTCTGGATCGCTTTCATGCGCCGATGACAGCATTGATTGCATTGCAATCAAGACTGTGATAGCTTCTTGAACTCATTGAAGGTTTCGCCATGGCCAGTCTGACTGTCCGCCAGCTTGACGAGAAACTGAAGACGCTCTTGCGTCTGCGCGCGGCGCGGCAGGGCCGCTCGATGGAGGACGAAGTCCGCGTCATCTTGCGCGCCGCGGCGACGGAGGCCGAACGCGACAGTCCCGAGCCTATCGAACCGCCCGGCCGGACGACGCGGCAGACGGCCTCCAGCGATGCCACGAACACGCCTTCGCGCATCCTCGTCATCATCGGCGGCGGCATCGCCGCCTACAAATCGCTCGATCTGATCCGACGCTTGCAGGATCGCGGCGCGCGGGTGCGCTCCATTGTGACGGCGGCGGCGCAGCACTTCGTAACGCCGCTGGCGGTCGGCGCGCTTGCCGGCGAGCGCGCCTATACGGACCTGTTCGATCCGGAAAGTGAATTCGACGTCGGCCATATCCGGCTTGCCCGCGAGACTGACCTCATTGTCGTTGCTCCGGCGACCGCCGACCTGATCGCGAAAATGGCGGGCGGCCATGCCAACGATCTCGCCACCGCCGTATTGCTGGCAACCGACCGGCCGATCCTCATCGCGCCGGCGATGAATCCGCGCATGTGGGGGGCTAAGACAACGCAGCGCAATCTGGCCCAGCTGATCGCCGACGGCATCGGCATCGTCGGCCCAAATTCCGGGGCGATGGCCGAGCGCGGCGAAACCGGCATCGGTCGCATGGCCGAGCCTTTCGAAATCGTCGGCGCGGCCGAAGCGCTGCTGCGGCGGGGCGAATCGCTATCAGGCCAGCGCGTCCTGGTCACCTCCGGTCCGACCGCCGAGCCGATCGATCCGGTCCGCTTCATCGCCAATCGCTCGTCAGGCAAGCAAGGTCACGCCATCGCCGCCGCCGCAGCCGCCGCCGGCGCGGATGTGGTACTGGTGAGCGGCCCGGTGAACCTCCCCGATCCGCCCACGGTCGCGATCGTCAAAGTGGAAACCGCGCGGCAAATGCTCGACGCGGTCGAACGGGCGCTGCCGGCTGATGTCGCCATATTCGCCGCCGCGGTCGCCGATTGGCGCGCCGCTGAGCCGAGCGTGCAAAAGATCAAAAAGGATCACGGGCGCGCGCCGACGCTCAAGCTGATCGAGAATCCCGATATCCTGTCGACAATCGCGCATCGCAAAACCGGCCGGCCGCGGCTCGTTATCGGATTCGCCGCGGAAACCGAAAACGTCATCGCCAATGCCAAGACCAAGCTCAACCAAAAGGGCTGCGACTGGATTCTCGCCAACGACGTCTCGCCGGCAACCGGCGTCATGGGCGGCGATGTCAATACCATCCACTTGATCACCCAAGCGCGCGTCGAGTCGTGGCCGCCGCAATCGAAGGAGGACGTCGCCCGCATGCTCACCCAGCGCATAGCCGCGGCGTTCGCTGGAACCGGGCAATGAGCGCCGAAGTGCGCGTCATGCGCTTGCCGCACGCTGCCGGCCTGCCGCTGCCGGCCTATCAAAGCGCC
>Ga0187783_10001369_pt1 | contig 17924 bp, 22 predicted proteins | sample 1015_SJ02_MP02_2_FD_132471 | JGI IMG/M metagenome (GOLD analysis project Ga0187783, IMG submission 132471) | Tropical peat soil microbial communities from peatlands in Department of Meta, Colombia - 1015_SJ02_MP02_20_MG | ecosystem: Environmental > Terrestrial > Soil > Wetlands > Peat | place...
ATGCGAAAAGGCCGTGTGAGTTGGCGGGAGCGGATTCTATTGGGCCTTGGATTGGCCGCTGCTGGCGTGCTGGATTATGCCCCGTCTCGTGTGGCGGCATCTCAGCCATTCCACGCGGTCTATCCTGTCCGGATGGCGGGCGCCGGGGCGTCCTCCGCGCCGGCATGTGGTGCGCCGGCGATCGACGTGGCCGCATTGGACGCCGGACAGGCGCGAATTGCTGTCGCCTCCGATTGTCGTGCTGGTGAACTGATCTTCATAGCGTATTCGGGTGCGATGTTCATTGAGAGACTCGATGCCGCCGGAAAGTTGGATTTCGTTCTCGACTGTTTCGCTGGACCCGCGACGGTTACGATATCGTTCTCCGACAAGAGCGAATATTCGCGCGAGCTCCACCCGCGTGATCTCGACCGCATTACAAAAGTTACGATCGTGTGGGTTGAGCAAGTCGCTCTTGACCTGCATGCCTTCGAGTACGCGGCAGTCTCAAGTGAGACAGGTCACGTGTGGTCCGGTAATCCGCGCTCATTGGCGCAGGCGCAAGCGCTAGTGAGCGAAACCGGAAGATCGCACGGATATCTAAGCACGGTTAGCAGCGGCAGCGAAGTCGGGGTCAACATGGAAGTGTACACGCTCTGGCATCAACCGGGGCAAGCCGACGGTTCGATCAGGCTGACGGTCGATTACGTCTCACGCGGCAGCCGTCCTCAAGGCGAGTTTTGCTCGGAAGGTCGACTCTCCGAGCTGCGGTTCGACGTCTACATTCTCAATCGTGGGGAAAAGGTGCGGCGCATCCAGCGGGGGTTCTCGGCAGTTCCCTGCGGCGAAGTCATCAGCGACGCGAGCCGCTTCACCGCCAAGCTCATACCCGACCTGGTATTTGGCAAGTAACGCAGCCATGACTGACGACCGCACCGGCACTTCCATCCGACCGCACCGGCCGAGGCTGCAGCGATGGCTGTTCCTTCTCGGCCTCGGGATCTCACTGCAGCTCGGGGCCTCGCCGCACGCCTCCGAAACCCAAACTGCGCCGCGCATCGGCGCGCTTGCAACCGAGTCAGACCTGCACGCTCAGCCTTCGTCTCATGAGCCGGCAGGGTCGACGATTGCTCAAGATGGTGGGGCGGCGGCCGGCGGCGCGGTGCCGGCGTTTGGCATCTATGGGTCGAACACGATCGGTGCTCAGCTGATGCCGGCCTTGCTTGATGGCTACGCGGCCCAAATCGGTGTGCGGGCCATATCGCTGGTCGGTAATGACCCCGAAGAGGTGCAATTGCACCTTGCTGCCGCGTCCGGTCTGCTGCTGACACGGATTGACCTGCGGTCGCACGGATCGGCAACGGCCTTTCCGGCCCTCGCCAGCGGCAAGGCCGCCATCGGCATGTCGTCACGCCGCATCAAGCCCGATGAGGCCCATGCGCTGGAGTCGATAATATCCGGCGGCAACATGTATGATCGCGACCATGAGCACGTCCTGGGCCTTGACGGCCTGCTGGTCCTGGTGTCGCCGGACAATCCGGTGAAATCGCTCACTATCGACCAGATTGCCGAGATTTTTTCCGGCCAGGTGACCGATTGGTCGCAGATCAGACAGACACCGGGACCGATCAATATCTATGCGCGCGATAACAAGTCGGGAACCTTCGATACCTTCCAGTCGCTGGTGCTTGGCACGCGCAAGCTAGCAGCTGGTGCCAAGCGTTTTGAGTCCAGCGAGGAACTCTCGGATGAGGTGGCGCGCGACCCGAACGGAATCGGTTTCGTGGGATTCGCCTATGTGCGCAACGCCAAGGCGCTGGCCATCGATTCCCACTGCGGGATCATGTCTCGAGCGACAGCCATGAACGTGAAGACCGAGGAATATCCGCTTTCCCGACGCCTCTACCTGTACACCGCAGACATGACGGATCGCACGCCGGCGGCCAACATCGTCGACTATGCGCTCTCCGAGCGGGCACAGCCAATCGTCAAAGCCCAGGGTTTCGTCGATCAGTCGCTGGAATACCTCAACGCCGAAGATCAACTCGCGCGGCTCGACAGGTTGACCGCAGAGCCCGTACCGCCCTTCGATGCAACCTTGTCCAAGCAACTGGCCCTTAGATTGCGCGGCACCATTCGCATATCGAGCACTTTTCGTTTTCGATCAGATAGCGCTGAGCTCGACAGCCGTGCCGGCGTCGACGTGCGACGGTTGGCGGAATTTGCGCGATTCATCGACGACCCGGCGCATCACCAAGGCCGCACCCTGATTCTGGCTGGGTTCTCCGACTCGGTTGGAAATCCCACGAACAATGCGGTGTTGTCGGTGGAGCGAGCCCGACAGGTGCGCGATGCGGTCATCGCCGCCATGGGGAAACAGCCGGCCGCCGGCATGCTGGAGGTCGAAGGTTTCGGCCGGCTGTTGCCGGTTGCTTGCAACGACACCGTCGAGGGCCGAGAAAGGAATCGCCGGGTCGAGGTCTGGCTGCGTGCTCAATAGCAAAAGGGGTCATTAAGGAGAGGGCGACGCCACTGGCGGTTGGCCGGCGTTGGCACGCGCAAATCTGAAGGGCTGACCGGCAAGCGGTTATGTTCTGGGTGCCGCTCTTCGCGCGCACATTCGCCAACACCGCTGGTTCGGAATACGCCGATGCCGCGCTGCCCGCCAACATTGTTTTTGTTGAGATTTTCGGTGCACCGTCGCGGCGTGACCAATTCACAGGCGGTGTATTGATCTCGGATTGGCCATTTTCGCGCCATGCTCACGTGCGAATCCACGTGGCGGGGCGACTCTTCGCGAACTTCGCGTGTGTGGTCGAACATCAAATATCGGCGGATGTGATGATCCGATTGGCCAAGCGCCCCGGCCACGGACGGCCGCGCGGTCGAGAGAGTACCGATGCAAACGCTCTATGGCGTGCTCGGAATCCGGCGGGATGCCGACCGTGACCAAATCAGGGTGGCCTTCCGCAAGCTGGCCAAGATCTACCACCCGGATCTCAACCGCGGCGATCGGGAGGTCGAACAGCGTTTCACCCTGATCTACGAGGCCTATCAGACTCTCAAAGACGACGAGAAGCGCGCCGACTACGACCGCCAGTTGGAGATCGAAGAGCAGCGGGCCCGGGAAGAATGGAAGCGCGCCCTCCTGCGTCTGGCGAGCGCAGCTGCATTTTGCGCAGCCCTGATCGGCGCCGGAATTGTATTGCTGCCGCCGGCGTTGGCCAACTGGCCTGCCGCACTGACATGGCTCGAAAAACAGAATGGCAGCTGGCTCGGGCCACACGTCGCGCCGTTGTCAAGCGTGCCACGACGCTCTGTCGAACCGGGCCGCACGGCAGACGGTCCCGGGCCAATTCTGCTCCGCCTCGCCTCGGTCGGCGATTCACGCGCAACGCCCGCGTCCAGTCTCGCCGGCGAGCAACCCGCAAGCCGCATTCCGGCTGGCGGAACCGAAACTGCCAGTAGCGCCCGACCAGCGGGCGCGGCATCCCGGTTGGAATCATCTTTGCAGACAACACGGCTTAGCGGTGGACCAGCCGAGAATCTTGATCTCGGCGATCGCGGGCCGACCGACGGCCACTCGAGCGGTCCAGGGTTTAGCCAATATCCGGCGGAGGCGCTGGCAGGCGGGCTAGGAGGCGCCGCTCAGTGCGGCGCACCAACGATCGAAGCGATTCCGCTGGAGGCCGGTCTGGTTGATATTGCGATCGCTTCGTCGTGTCGGGCCGGTGAGAGGGTGTCGTTTGTCTATTCGGGTGTACAATTCGTCAAGCAACTCGATGCTGGCGGAAAACTTGCTTTCAGGATTGACTGCTTCGCTGGACCAGGCCCCCTCAAGATATCACTTTCTGACCGGACCGAATACGTTGTTGATCTGCCGCCGCGCGATCTCGATCGTGTCACGAAAGTCGCGATCACTTGGACCGAGCCGGTCGATCTCGACCTTCATGCTTTCGAATATGCGGCCGCGGAGACGGGCGACGGACATGTCTGGTCTCGCAACCCGCGCTCGCTTGCGCAGGTCAAAAGCATGAGCGCCGAGACTGGTCAGGGTCACGGTTATCTCAGTACCTCCAGCGTGGACGGTGAGCCCGGGACTCAAGTCGAAGTCTATACGTTCTGGCACCAGCCATCTCAGAGTGATGGCGCCGTCAGATTGGTGGTTGATTACGTCTCGCGCGGGAGCCAGCCGCAAGGAGAATTCTGCTCCGACGGCCATCTCGCCGGACTGAAATTCGACGTCTACATTCTTGAGCACGGGATAGCACTACGCCACATCCAACGCGCCTTTGCGCCGGTGCCGTGCGGGGAACCGATCAATAACACGGCTCGGTTCAGCGCGAAGCTGATTCCCGATATTGTGCTTGCCAGGTAGCGCATCACTTGCGCTCCGCGCGACTATTTCGGCGCTGCGCCTCGTCAGAGTTTACACATCATGGTGAACCGCGAGCGCGAGCTACGAACGAAACTTTCATCGGATCTGTGCAACTAGCGGCGCGCGCTCGACTGGCAGCCGAAAACCGGACGACGTCGAAGCTTGCAGAAACGGTGAAGTTCGCCAGCAGTCCGCTGTCAAGAACGGCATGCAGGAACCCACCGCCCGGAACTGCGGCCGCTGCAAATCTTGCTGTGGGCGCTCACGCATGCACGGCCCGCTCTGGTTAGATAGGGTCAAAGACTGCTAGCAGCCGGTGCTCTGAACACGGCGACGCCGTAGAATGCTTCGCTGCGACCCTCCCTGAAGAATCCGAGAAAACCGGCCTTTTCGGGCAAGATCGCGCTGATTGTCTCGAGTCTTACGAACTCCCATCCTTCAGAAGCCTGTTTGGCAATCAGATTTTCCAGTTGCTTCGCCACGTCGGCGGAGCTTGCCACCCGCTTGGATACGGGATCAAATGGCAAGACCTTGTACTTCATCAAGACTCCCCCTGATCCGGTATTCACCTCTAGGTTGTTCATATTGAGACAATCATCGTGATTCTGCCATCGAGAAAATTGGGTCAGGACACCGGTTCGAGCCTGTCCGAGATCTTAGGAACTGCCCGCAACCTGCTTTCGCGGCTGATCACGGCTGAGATTCGCGCCCCTTCGATCGACGCGGACGCTTGCGCCCCTTGGCTCGCTTCTTTGTCTTGACGGCACTTGCCATCTGAGCGAGGCGCCGTGAGGTCTCTTCGAGTTTGTCGGCGGCCGACCGCTCGGGGGCGTTGCCGGGGTTGGCACGGGTGCCATTGGCACGGTGAATTTCCTTAAGGGCATCGGGGCTTAGGACGCCCTCGAGCAGCTTGGCGGTGGCGCGCGAGTAGTGCGGTTCAATCGATTGCGACGCTGCGAGTTCGCGCATGGCGCGTTCGAAATCGATCCACCGCGACAAGAATTGGCCTACCGCATTCTGCGGAGGTTCGCTCTCGAGCTGACGCGGCTCCGGCGATGGGCGCGCCTGCGCAGCCAAGCGAGCGCGCAGATCCTCGTAGATCTGATAGCGATCTGGCGCTTCGTCTAGCATTTGATCAATGATCTGCTCGGCCAACGGCCGCCGTTCGAAATCACTAGTCAGCAGCGCCAGATAAGGCTGAAGCTTATCGGGAGTTGCGCAGTCGATCGCCTTCAGCAGTTCGTAAAGCACGTCGACGCGGCCCAAAATGGCCTCGGACTTGGAGCTCTCCAGGATCGGTGCCGCACGGTCAAGGAGATAGGCTGCCAGGTCGTAGTGATTTGAAAATCTGCGCCCTTTGGCTGCAACTCGGTTTTCGCCTGCCCGCTGCAGCCGCTCCAAGGCTATTTCGCCGGCGAGTACCAGTCCGTTGAGTTCGTCAAGGATCGCATACTCGTCTTCGGATAAGGTACCCTGCAACGGTTTGTAGACGAGATCGTGCTCGATCTCAGCCCACGCGTGCATGAGAACCGAAGCAACTTGGATTTCAATGACGGCTTCACCATAACGCTTCTGGGCATCATTCAGCGATGCGTCACGCAATCGAACCCGATAGTGAGTGGCCCAATATCCGGAGAACCGCTTGGCGTAGGTCGACCGTGATGAGGCGGGAAATTCCTTGGGCGGACATTCGAGGACGAACAGTTGGCAGATCATTTTGCCGACCTGGTCACGTTCGCCCGGAAAGCAGACAGCGATGCGAACGCCGGCCAAATCGATGATGTCGCGAAAGATGTCGTCAACGGTTTGATAACGTTTTTCGGCCGCCCGTTGCGAGATCTTCTGTTCGAGACGCGCTGGCGATTTGGCACGAAACGTCACAATCGCGCGGATACCGGCGCTCTGGATACTCTGATCGACTATCTGGGCGGCGAGACGCGCCGCCTGATCATAAAAATCGAACTCCTTGCGATAGCGACCCACAAAGTGTTCGATGAGCGTCATAACACTACAGAATACGGAATGATTCGATCAATGAGGCTAATACGATAGATTTCAAAGTACAAGGCAACTTGCGCCCGATCCGCGGCCAAAGTCAGCGCCCCTCGGGAACTCGATCTCCAGGTATAACGTCGTTGCGCGGCGCAACTGCACATCCTGGCCGACCTCAATTTGACATGGAATCGCCACCTTATTGGACCAATACGCAAGAACTTCAGGCACCGTGATCGACAGAAGACCGCGCCATTGCGAGCTTATAGCTGTTGCGCATAGTCAGCAGCGTCAGGCAATTGTTTGGCGGAACCGCCGCCGCAGCCGGCGGGCACCGCGACCCCACATCCAAGTCGAGCTGAACTTATGGGCCGGCACAACGCTGGAGGGCGGTTGGCTTGCCCCATCATCGTAACGCTAGGTGGCCTCGCCATTGAGACTTGCAGTCTTGCCGTGGGCTCGGCGCACGACCCAGCGGGCTCGTCGCCGGGCTACGGCGGCCACCTGCCTTCCGGTTAGGAATCATCGTCATTAAGGGCCCCGTAAGGCCTCCGGGGTTAGGCTCAGAACCGTCGGAATTGTTGCAATTTCAACGCGGCGCAACGGCCGGAAGCCGGTCTTGGCCAACGCTCAAGGCGCTGCTCAGATCGCTCAAATCTCGGGGTCTGACCGATCCTGAACCTTTTGCCCGCGAAAGGTGACCAAAGGGTTGACGAGGTTAGTGGCCCTGCCGGGCCCGCGTCCGGCGAAGAGCGATCAGGGCCCATGTGAGACGGAGTAGACCCATGTTGAAATTGATGGCTGTTGCGGCTTTCAGTGCACTTGCGGGCGCCGCCCTCTCCTCGATCTTTATCCCGTCTCTGTTTGCCGATGCCCAACAGGCACGCACCGTCCAGGTCGAGAACTCAATCGACGCAGCAGCGCTGACGGCGCAATCCAAGGACCTGCCGGTACTAGTGATCGAGGACCCGCTCTGATCAAAACCCTGACGGGTGCGCCTCGGTCCTCCGGCGACTGAGTCTCAACCTCCCAGGGTCGGGAACCAGACGATGGGCTTGGGAGGCGGCGCGCTGATTGCTGGGGCAATTCGGCGCCCAGGAGGGCTACGCGCGGGTTGCAAATTGTCGCGGGCCTTGACTGTAGATGAGCGGAGATTAGGTCACATCAATAAACGCAAAGCGGCAAGGGTGCTCCCCGTGCCCCCCAAACCCTTGCTGGACTTTTCAGGCCGCTCCGTGATCGCGGAGCGGCCTGCCCTTTTGTCGCCCGCCGCGCGAGGCAGATTCTCAGCGGACCCAGAGACCAGAAATGTCCGATTGTCCCTGCCCGATGGTGGTCGGAACGGATAGAGTACATAACCATCATGGTAGGGATGTCCGAGCACCGTCGTTTGTTAGGCGGTCGCGCTCGCTTCGACTCGCCGAAAGCGGCGGCGGGCCGCGTCGAACGCCTCTAACAGCCCGTGACAAACGGCTCGCAGCATGAACGCTTTGGCGCTCACAGGCGACCTGCGCGCTGCCAATCTGGCTTAGATCTCGCCGGAGCGGTGATCGGAGCTTTGCGACCTCCAAACGTTGAGGATCTCGCCGCGCCGGTCAGAGGCATTCGCAATTAGGACCCGAGCCCAAACCGATCGGGTCGGTTGCGCATCAACTTGACGAATTGCGCCTGAGCGATCGGCTCGCTGAACAGGTTCCCCTGAGCGAGATCGCACCCCATGCTCTGCAGAGCTGCCACGTCGCTGCCTTGCTCCACACCAACGGCCACGGCTCTGCTGCCCCGGTTGTGGGCGAGATCAATAATGGCCTTGCAGATACCGGCCTTGCGGCGGTCACGACTGCAGCCCGCGACAAAGCTGCGATGTAGCTTCATTTCTGCGAACTTCAATCGCTTGACGCTGGCGATCCGGCTTATGGCCCGCTCGATCTCGTCTTCGATTACCCGTCCGGCCCGATCGAGCAGCGGCGCCACGCAACCGCCGAGTTCGTCGAGGGCCAACGCAACCTCATCGCCCGTGAGCGCACCCACGACATAGTCCACATGCTCGGCGCCGTCAGCGACCTCGTCCTCGGTTACGTCGATGAGAAGACCTGCCCAACTGCGGACCGGAGGTCGGTATTTGTGGACGGTAGGTGCGATGTTCAGTTTGCCGAGTGCGATCAACGGAATATTGATCGCAAGTCGAAGGTTGATAGCCGCCTTGCAGAGATCGGCACTGGCGGTGAGGGCGTGAAGGAGAGAATGTTCCGCGAGCGCCTCGAGGCTCTTGCTGCCGGCGCACGGAAGAAAGGCGCTGGGTGGCAGCATGCCGAAATCCGGGTGGCACACACGAGCGAACATCTCGGCGCCAACGATCCGCCAATTCTCAAGTTCGATCTTCGGCTGGAAAAGGAATTCGATCCAACCGGCCTCGAGGGCTTCGTAGAGCGAGATCTCCGACGGCTGACGCCGGCTCTTGTCTGGTGCCTTTGCACTCGCCGAGAGCGTCATCCCACTGGGCATTCCACGCCGCCCTTACATTGCCAACCGCAGCCCTGACGGATCAATCTAGGGGCAGGCAATTAATTAAATATTGCAGTGCTTTACGGACCGGTCTTTGGTTGAGACCCGCACATGGTCAGTCGGCCATTTCGACGTTTTGTGTCGACCTGTTGCAAATGGGTGACAACGTCCGGCGTCAGATAGGATATACTCTGTTTACCGTGCCAGCCGGCTTCAGGCCGCAGCGCACGTGCGTTCGGCAGTGCCGACGCCTTATGGGCATCAGCCCGTAAGTTCCGGCATTCGGCGGGGGCTCGGGGAACGGCGGACGTAGGGGGCTGCGTCCGCCGTTTCCGATTCATAAACTCAGTATTTTTACGATCTGCCCTCGAGGTATTGCATCGATCGGATGCCGCCGCGGTAAGGTCGAATTATGCACCCCCCGCAGCGCGATCATCCCGGTCCATTCACACGCTTGCTTCTGCTTTGGTTGGCAGGCGCCGCGCTGCGCTTGACCCTTCTGGCGGTGCCGTCGCTGATCCCCCTTATTCATGTCGAGCTCGGGCTCAGCGAGACCGAAGTCGGCGTCCTGTCCGGATTACCAGCTGTGCTGTTCGCTCTCGCGGCAGTGCCGGGATCGTTGCTGATTGCGCGACTGGGAGCACGCGCCACCGTGATCGTCGGGCTGTTGCTTTGCGCCCTTGCCGGAGGCTTGCGAGGTGCCGCCACTGACATCGCGCTGCTGGACGTCACAACCGTGCTGATGGCTCTTGGCATTGCTTTCATGCAGCCGGCCTTGCCACCACTGGTGCGTGAGTGGATGCCCAACCGCATCGGCCTCGCAACCGCCGTCTATACCAATGGCCTGGTGGTTGGAGAGATCCTGCCGGTCGCCCTGACCATCCCGTTCGTTCTTCCATTGGTCGCCATGAGTTGGCGCTGGGGGCTCGCGCTATGGTCGTTGCCGGTGTTGCTGATCACCGTCCTTTTTGCCTGGCTCGGGCCGCACGATCTGGAGAGGGGGCGGGAAGTGACGCCAGCGCGATGGTGGCCCGACTGGTCGAATCCCTTGGTTTGGCGACTTGGCGCAATGCTGGGTGCTGCCAATGCCTGCTATTTTGGAACCAACGCCTTTCTGCCCGACTATCTGCACCAGCTTGGTCGGTCCGATCTGGTGAGCCCGGCGCTGAGTGCGCTCAATATTGGGCAGCTTCCAGCATCATTCGTGTTGCTCGCTGTGGCCGGCCGGCTTGAGCGACGCGTGTGGCCGTATCTAGCCGGTGGCGTCACGTTGTTGATGGCTCTGATGGGCATCGCGCTTTCAAGCGGCGCCATGATCATTGTTGCGGCCGGCACGATCGGATTTGCGGCTGCCGGTATGTTGGTGCTGATGCTGGCTCTGCCGCCGCTTTTGAGTACACCCGGTGACACCCACCGCCTCACCGCTGCGATGTTTACGGTCAGCTATTCGTGCGCCATGCTGGTGTCGGTAGTGAGTGGTCTTGCCTGGGATCTGACCAAGGTCGCCGCGGTTACATTCGCCCCCATGGGCCTCAGTGCGGTGGCGCTCATCGCGTTTGCTCCGGGAGTCGCGGTCAAACGCGCCGTGCCACGAATGGGTGGGAATCCCATGGACTAAATCTGCGTTCCCGAGAACGGGCCACACATCGACGCCATCAACAGGACCGTCTAACATGCGCTTTGCTGCGATCGGCCTTGATCATCGCCACATCTACCATCTCGTCGGCGGACTTCTTGACGCCGAAGTAGATTGTGCCGGCTATTCGCCGGATACCACCGATGCGCGGGTGCTGGCCGGCTTTCGTGAGCGATTTCCCGATCTCGTGCAGCGGAGGCGTGACGACCTGCTCGACGATCCCTCGATTTCGATCATCTGCTGCGCGGCCGTTCCGTGCGATCGAGCCGGAATTGCCATTGAGGCGATGCTGCGCGGCAAGGACGTCATGGTCGATAAGCCCGGTGTCATCAACTGGCCGCAGCTCAAACAGGTGACTGAGGTTGTCGAGCAAACAGGCAGGATTTTCTCAATCTGCTTCTCTGAGCGACTGATTGTACCGGCGGCCGAGGTTGCAACCAAGTTGATTGCGGATAACAAGATCGGTCGTGTTTTGCAAACGGTTGGGCTTGGCCCACACCGGCTTAATAGGGCGATCCGGCCGGCATGGTTTTTTGATCCGGCATCCTATGGGGGCATTCTGGTCGACATCGCTTCGCATCAAATCGATCAATTTCTGTTTTTTACAGGTTCCGATGACGCCGAGGTGGTGGCCAGCAGTGTATGCAACTTTGCAACCCCGGAAGATCCGGGATTCCAGGATTTCGGCGAGGTATTGCTGAGCAGTGGGCATGCGCGCGGTTATCTGCGCGTTGATTGGTTCACGCCGGACGGACTGCCCAGTTGGGGTGACGGCCGCCTCACGATCCTCGGCACTGACGGCTACATCGAATTACGCAAATATGTCGATCTCGAAGGGCGCCCCGGAACCGACCATCTGTTCATGGCGGATAAATCCGGTACCCGTTACATCGATTGCAGCCGCCAGGAACTGAGCTACTTCAGGCGTTTCGTCGCCGACGTTCGCAATCGAACCGAGACCGCAATGGCGCAGGTGCATGTCTTGACGGTGTGTCGGTTGGCATTGGAAGCGCAACAAAGGGCCCAGGAGCCCGGGCCGGGAACAGGTCGAACCAGTGCGGCCGACAACCCCTGAAGGACCACAGCAAAGGCACGTCGAATCTTGGAGGCTGCTGAGACCATGCGGACTCGAATTGCGATCATCGGCATCGGACCGGCTTCAGGGCCGCATATGCAAAGCCTGCAGGATCTTCGCGATCGCGTCGAGATAATCTCCGTGGCTGGCCGTAATCCCGAACGCACACGGGCATTTGGTGAAAGATTCGGTGTCCCGACGACAACGGATGTCGACGCGGTCTTGCAGGACCCGCGGGTCGAGGCGGTGCTGGTGCTCACGCCACCCAATGCTCATCTCGAAATCGCCGAGCGCTGCTTCGCCCAGGGCAAGCATGTGCTGTTGGAAAAGCCACTTGAAGTGTCGATGGATCGTGCTGAGCGTCTGGTTGCCGCTGGTCGCGTCGCGGGTCGACGGCTGGGAGTCGTATTGCAGCATCGATTCCGCCCCGGCAGCTTGCGGCTCCGGCAACACATCGTCGCAAACGCGCTGGGCCGCCTTCAGGCGGCGTTCCTGGCGGTGCCCTGGTGGCGACCGCAATCCTACTATGATGAACCTGGCCGTGGGACAATGAGGAGGGACGGTGGCGGCGTGCTGCTCACACAGGCCATTCACTCGCTCGACCTGTTTCGATCACTGGTGGGCGTGGTTGAAGTGACAGCCGCCCACGTCACCACCACGACGCTACATCGAATGGAAACCGAGGACTATGTGAGCGCATTGGTGCGGATCGGCGACAGCGGTTACGGCACGATCATGGCAACCACGGCGGCCTATCCGGGTTCCCCGGAGCGCATCGACATCATCGGGCAGAGTGCTTGTGCCCATCTGGTAGGCGGCGGCTTGTATATCAGCTGGCTCGACGGACGAACTGAGACCATTGAAACCGAAGCCCGCACCGGCAGTGGCAGCAACATCATGGATTTTTCTCACGAACCGCACAGGGCTCTCCTGACGGATTTTCTCGATTCGCTCAGGCAGGATCGTGATCCAATCGTCTGCGGCGAAGAGGCGTTGGCTTCGCAGCGATTGGTCGATGAGATTCTGGCACTGGGGAAGACCGCGGTTGACCAATGATATCTGGATTCGAGAGATTGATTGGTAGTCGTCAGATAACGAGGTCGCGCAGACCGCAGCAACAAAGCACTCTGGCGACGAGCAGGAATCACGCGCATATAGCGAACGAGTGGGCAGCCCTGCAGGCCCGCGGCCAAGCGATTGCTTTCCTCAAGTCGCTCGATTCGTTTTCGCGGGACTTAGGCGGTGGCGCAAGAAGGCCGTGCGAGTCTGGTTTGCCAGGATGCTCTGCGGCTATCGGGCATAGTCGCGATGATTGACCGTGAAGGCTAGATATTCTGATCGATCAGACTTTTTGATGGGCTACGTACTGTTCCCGATTTGATGCGAATCACGTCAAGCAAGCTGGCCGCGATCACGAGATGTTTGCTAGTAGTGTAACAAAACAGAAATAGGCTGGAAGCCCAGGGTCACGAACTCAGCGGAGGTGCAATGATCCGCCTGACCGTATCGCTTGCGGCGGCCGCCGTCTTCGCGGGGTGTTCATTACAGGCGATCGTGTGGCTGCGATTGGGGCTCATCGCCGCATTCGGGACCAGGACCGCCTACATTGTGCTGTCGCTGATTTTCGCCGGTATGGGTTTACTCTTCCTTGGCTTTGGTTCGACCAATGCCATCTGGTGGGCACTTGCCTCTTTCTCGGGCGCTGGCCTGTTCCTGCTGGCGGTCGATGAGGTCGAACGACGGCAAGCGAAACGGATCATTTCACCGATCGACGAGCGGAAAGGAGATGATCGGCGAGATGTCAGGGTGCCGGATGCCGCCGAAGCGCAACGGCGAGTTCACGAGGCAAACGACGTCACTTTGGAATTTGTCAATGGACAGTGGGTGGTTTTTGACGCCGCCGACCGAACCGGGCGTCCAACCGAAGATGCTCCCCCGTCCATTGGTCTCGACAACGCCGATTCACAGGTGAGCACGGAAACCGTAGTTGGCAGCAATGTGGATAGCGGGTCAAACGTTCCGATGGAATCCTCCGCGCTGGCGCGCAATGCGCTCGTCCTCGTGAGCAGGCCACGGGTCTCCGCCTCGGTTGGCGTGGTTTTTATTGGGAGCACCGCGATTATTGCGCTGATCTTCGGCTTGGTTGTCGGATTTCATTTGATCAAGCCGTGAATTGACCCAGCAGTCCCGTGGTCGATGAGGTTTCTCCGGCGACCAAGCGAGAGCTTCTTTCCACCGCAAGGGAGAGTCTCGATCAGGCCGCGTTTGCTCGCCTTATGTCATCGTGCGGGGCGGCCGGAGGTCCCCGGCCCAGTCATTCTGCAGCAATCGGCGATGAACTTGAGCGGCAAGCGTAGTCGTAGAGCCAAAGTCGCTGGAACTGGCTGTCCGACAGGTGTTGGCGAAGCAGATCCGGATGGTCCGAATTGATGCTTTCCGGATTCAATATCAAGGTGTTGAAGGCGTCCTGTTGAACTGACTCGCAAATCGCCTTGAGCCGCTCCTGCGCCCCAAGTTCATGCGTGACCGCCCCGCCGCCCGACGGCTGCGTCCGAAGGGCATGGTGAACAGCAACGACCAGCAACGCGCCCATCACCGCGGCCATGATGGCTGCGGACGGAACCAGTGCTTCGCGAAGCGTATCCTGACGAACGATCGAGGGCATCTGCCATCCTGCCAGTTTGCGGACCTTAGCATGCTTCGCGGCAAGCCAAGCGAGATTATCAGCGGACGGGGCCAAGATCGATAGCCTTGCTCAAAAGGAAATTAGGACTGGGGATTTCTCTGTGCCGGCCATGTTGATTCCGTGGCCCATTGAAATCGACAAAATGCACCTAAGCAACCATAGACCGCTATTCGTACTGCGTCCGTACGCGAAAATCTCAATGGTCAATGTCGCTGACGCATATCCGACAACGAAAGAGAAGAGGAGTCTGTGGTTTCAACCTAAACGGACGTTCCTATTTCGTTCCGGTCTCGGGTTCGTTCCTCCTTCGCCGCAGATGGATACCTGCCCGTCAAGGCGCGGCTTGCGATGCGCGGGCATCCCGACGACTCCGTGAGCATCAAAATTTCCGCCACTCGCGACCACCCAGGAACCTAGGCATTTGGTTGGGTTTTGATCCGTCTGTCTATTTGATCAAAACAGCAAACCGGTCGACTTCGGAATAATTCTGGTCTGCATCGAAGATAGCGAGCGCATCAATCGCCTCTGTCGCGGCCGGAAGTGCGCATCGAGGGAGCCGACGCGGCTTTTGAAAATTTGTCCAATGTGGCGGTGTCAGATCCGGCACATGAAGACGCAAGCGCGAATGATCCGAAAGCGCATCCTTGCGCCCGGTGGTCTGCGAGATCTCAACCGTTGGTTCTTTTGTGGATTAAGACGGATCGGCATCCCGTCGGACAATTCCTGCCGTCGCGTACCGCGTCCGAGACTCATAGATAGGACCCTGTTCAGAAACGGCCGCAGCGTTGGATGTGGCGCCAGCGGATCGAGTTTCGTACCGCGCGCACCGCGGTCGCGGGGAAACCAGAATGACGCCCACCACGAGAACGTCGAGTCAAAGGTGGGTTTCCACAAGTCGTCAAGACAACGCAACATGCAGGCCACGGTTGGACTACCAGGCAAGTGCCCATTCCTGGGCCATCAAGGAATAATTTGGCATGGTTAGTGCCTACGGTGTGGGCGGGCGCCCAGTCGGCCCAATGTGACAATCATCGGGCGCGTCTTAAATCGGTAAGATTTGGCGACCCCGAAATGGCATAATTGGAAATTTCAGTCTTCAACACGACGCCAAGATTCCGACGCAGTCAAAATGTCGCAGAGCCACCGATCGCGGGCGGACGTTGGTACCGACGATTCTATTAGAGAAATGATTCGCGAAAAGATTTTCGCAATCCACGGTGCTGCGTCAGGCTGGTTGGTTGCTTAAGGCACGACGGAGCTAAGCAACCGCTCCGCCAACACTTTTTTCAATCTGTCACTGCTGGCGAGATCAAAAAGAGGGCCCGGCTGGCGGGCCGGGCCCAGAAGCAAGCGAGTTGAAGCCGGTTTGCAGTATGCGGCCCGGATCTCGATCGCCGAGGTGATCGCTCCTGCGTCCGCGATGGCAACGTCGGTCGCAATTTGGGCGCTCCTGTGATGCTGACGGTAATCGGTCACAAATGTTTCATTTATCCCCAACATTCACTATTGTGCGGACGGATCACTCAACTGGCGCGATGTCGGGCATATTGCTTTGTTTGAGGTCAACACCCGATTCGCACCAATGCAGTCTCATTTGGTCTAATTCAGTCCTGTCAGTGGAGACGCGTCTGAATGAGATCTTGAATATCACTTTGATTGGGTCGATTGAGAACGCCGGGGGCGCTGTTGTGGAACAATGCGGAACCAGCAATTGTCGTGTCGAATCATTTCGTCAGCAACGCGCTTGGTATCCGCTCGAAGGCATGTCGGCCGGCTATGTCTAGGAGACGACGACTGGCTAGCAGTCTGCCGAATCCGAAGAATTGCCCGCGAGCGGCGTGTTGCAAAATTTGCGGATGACCGGGCCTCAATCAAAAGACCGCGCGTGACCGACGCTAGCGCCGACGTTTCGGCGATTGAACATGAGTCTCAATACTCAGTTCATATCGCGGGCCGATCAATCCCTTCCGCGCAGACTGTCATTCGGGCAAACGGTGGGGTAGCTGGGTGTGACGAGAAAGTTTCGTCATTCGAGCGGCCGGGCATTTCGCATCGAAGTCGGCTGCGCGCGACAAAAACCCGACGCGGACGCGCCAAGCGATCGTCGTGCCTCGCCACCGATCGTGAAATTCGCATTTGGCAGCAATTGTTCTGAGAGTTGTCCGTCATTTTGGCAACCGTCGACGAGCGCACAAATGAACGGTACCTCCACAAGCTCAATGCCGATGCTCCGGCGAATCCGGCGGCGAGGTCGCTCGGCTTGGGCACGCCGACGCGCCGATTCGCGTTGATCGTGGGTTGACCGCGTGATCGACCGCAGTGCTTTGCGGTGAAAGAAGTGGTCAGGCGTAACATTGAGGATGGCTCACGATCCGTCGACAGGGCCCGCGCCAGGTGATGGCTGCTACTCTGAGGAGGGGAGGGGCGCTTGGCACGGGCGCAGGTTGATTTCGAGCGAGCGTGGTGAGATTGCGCGAGTCGCCGGGCCTTTGAAACGACGGCGCCGGTCGGGATTGCGATCACCTTAATCTGTGGCTGCCAAGCTGGGATCATGGGCCACCGCCGCGCACCATTCTAATTCCGTAGCTAAACCAGTTCGCGGCAGGCGGCCACAACAGCATGGCTTTACACGCGCTGGCTGCGATTTGCGCTGAGTTGAGACGGTGCCGGGTTTGACCAGTGTCGGCGGCAAATGAGTCAGCAACCCCGACACCCCCACGACCACGCGGCGGACGACAATAGCATGGCGAACGGTCAGGGCACGATCATCTGGTAGACGCGTCGATCGATTGCAACCTTTGCAAGACCGAGGGAAGCTGCAATCCCGATGGACCAAAACGGTGTACGCCGCGGGCCGCGACCGACCGATATCGACCAATCGTCCCGGGCTCGAACGCACAACGACGCCTGCCAACTCATCGGGCAAGTCATCGCAAGCGATTCTCGGATCGGACCGCAATCGTCGAGCGGGCATCGTTCGGGCGTGCCGCCGAGGCGCCATACGGCTGATCGTCGGATTTCTCAAGCCCGCCATCTGTGGCGCGGGTCGGCAGAAATCGGCCACGCAATCGTCCCGAACGTCCTCGATCGGTCCCACTTTGTTCCGCTGTTGTTGTCCGAATCAGTCTGGTCCTTGTGAAATCCAGCATTGCAGGGAGCGCGCCTTGACCGGAACATCCAAATGTGCGACCTGACCGCCATTGCCTTGCGCGGGTCAGGCCCGCGAACCTGAGCAGACACCGAGCACGGCCATGGCGATTTTCACCAGATTGCGGGCATTTGTGTCCGCCAGGAGCAATTGGTGGCTCAGACCTATTCTAGTGACAGCTCTGCTGTTCGCCGGCATGACGCTCTTGGCACGCGGGTCGGCGGTAACTCCATTTGTCTATAAGCTATTTTGATGCAGCCAGCGGATGGCAGCGACGCAATTTCGTATTTGCACGTGAAACGAGTCGCCTCGCTGGACCTGTTGCGCGGTCTGTCGGCGTTTACGGTCGCTATACCGCATTTCTTCGTCTATCACCAAACGAATGCAGGTACCCTCGAGGCTTGCTCGGCGATCGCAATCGAAATCTGCATCGTATTGAGCGGGTTTGTTCGCGCCCCGCAAATCCTGATCTGCGTCGAACGCGGAACACCGCGGGATCTCGGCGTATTTCTTGCTCGACGGTGGATG
>Ga0187783_10001370_pt1 | contig 17922 bp, 19 predicted proteins | sample 1015_SJ02_MP02_2_FD_132471 | JGI IMG/M metagenome (GOLD analysis project Ga0187783, IMG submission 132471) | Tropical peat soil microbial communities from peatlands in Department of Meta, Colombia - 1015_SJ02_MP02_20_MG | ecosystem: Environmental > Terrestrial > Soil > Wetlands > Peat | place...
CCTACGACCAAGGGATTCACTTTGCCCCGGTGTTTCCGCCGGGAGTGGACTATCTCTTCACCCGCGCACTTCGCGGTGCGTCATGCGTGTGGGTGCGGGATGCTCCAGCCTGTCATCAAGGGCACTCGAGCCCTCAGGTAGTCTCTGCACCTTCCGCCGGTGTACCGGCGGCTCGGCTCAGGGTTGCCATGGGGAGCCGCCCCGAAGGTTTCCCTGAATTCATCCCGTCCACTTCGCGTGTTTCCACGCGAAGGCACCTCGTCGATGAGTCCCCTGCACTAACCGCTGTGCTACAGGCCCAATCGGCCGACAGTGTAACAGCGGCCGGTGCCGGCGCGGACTGCGGGCCGGGAACCGGCTGGGTCCGCTTGCTATGGCAGCCACTCAGCATCAACGCCACGGCGACGGCCGCCGCCGTGATCGAAAGCGCGCTCATGGCAGTACCCTCTTGCCACCACGCCGGGCAACGTTAGCATGGCTGTCCGCCGGCGGGTATGTCGGCGCTGCCGCCTCGCACGCGATCAGGAGAAACTGCTGTCATGAAACTCTATTACTACACCGGCGCCTGCTCACTGGCCTCCGACATCGCCCTGCGCGAGGCCGGCTTGAAGTTCGAGCTGGTGAAGGTCGACCGTCGCACCAAGCGCACCGGCGATGGGCTGGATTTCAACGAGGTGAATCCCAAGGGCTACGTGCCGGCGCTGCGACTCGATAACGGCGAGATCCTCACCGAGAACGTCGCCGTGCTGCAGTACATCGCCGATCGCAATCCGTCGGCGAAACTCGCGCCGCCCGCGGGCACCATGCCGCGCTACCGCCTGATGGAGTGGCTCAGCTTCATCAACTCCGAGGTGCACAAGCAGTTCACGCCGCTGTTCCGGCAGGAGGCCCCCGAAGACACCAAGGAGTACGCGCGCAAGAACCTGAGCACGCGCCTCGACTACCTGCAGCGCACCATCGGCTCGAATACGTTCCTGATGGGCGAGCAGTTCACCGTCGCCGACCCTTACCTTTTCACCGTGCTCAGCTGGGGCGCTCACGTGAACGTCGACATCGGCCGCTGGCCCGAGCTGAAGCGTTACGTTGAGCGTATCGGACAACGCCCGCAGGTCATCGCGGCGCTCCAGGCCGAGAGCGCGCACAAGTAGCGGTGGCGGCAAGGCCGGGGCCGCCGGTGGACGGCGGCCGTCTGACTGCTAACATCGCGGTACGTGGGTTTGCACCTGAGAGGACACAATGGCTACCAAGCTGAACAAGCTGCTGAAGCGCGAGATTGACGTCGATGGCAAGCCGTACATGATTACGCTCTCGCCTGCGGGAGTGAAGCTCACGGAGAAGGGCAAACGCCTCGGTCGCGAACACACCTGGAAGGATCTGCTCGGTGCCGACAGCGGCAGCTCCGCCGCGCCCGCGTCCGCCTTCGGCAGCGGCAGCTGAGGCGTTTCCCGGGGGAAGGCGATGAGCGAGGAGAGCCTGCGCGAGCTGCTTGCCCGAGTGCGTGAGCGGCTCGCAGTGAGCGGCTCGCTCGAGGGCGAATCACGGGCGCTGCTCGTAACTCTGATGCGCGACATCGAGCGCGCCCTCGGCGCCGGCGGAACGGCGACGGCTGCAGCGCCGGATCAGACCGCCGCCGCGCACGCACCGCGCCTCGAGGCACTTGCGGTCAGGTTCGAGGCCGGACACCCGGGGCTTGCCGAGACGCTGCGCGAGCTGGTCGAAGCGCTCGCCAGGGCGGGCATCTAGCGTCTTTGCCGGCCGGCACCGCCGGTTCAGTACTCAACCCCATCCTTGGGCCTCGGCCCTGCGGGGCTGCGGCTCACCGCCGGCGTTCAAACCGGCCGGCACCGCAGCCGTTCAGTCATCCATTAAGAAACTGCGTAATTGCTCACTACGGCTCGGATGGCGCAGCTTGCGCAGCGCCTTGGCCTCGATCTGACGGATGCGCTCGCGCGTGACGTCGAACTGTTTGCCGACCTCTTCCAACGTGTGATCGGTGTTCATGTCGATGCCGAAGCGCATGCGCAGCACCTTCGCCTCGCGCGGCGTGAGCTGCGCCAGCACCGAGTGAGTGGTTTCGCGCAACGACTCCATGGTCGCCTGGTCGATGGGCGAGGCCACCGAGGTGTCCTCGATGAAGTCCCCGAGGTGTGAGTCCTCGTCGTCGCCGATGGGCGTCTCCATCGAGATCGGCTCCTTGGCGATCTTGAGCACCTTGCGCACCTTGTCCTCGGGCATCTCCATGCGCACCGCCAGCTCCTCGGGCGTGGGCTCGCGACCCATTTCCTGCAGCATCTGGCGCGAGATGCGGTTGAGCTTGTTGATCGTCTCGATCATGTGCACCGGGATGCGGATGGTGCGTGCCTGATCGGCGATCGAGCGCGTGATCGCCTGACGGATCCACCAGGTCGCGTAGGTCGAGAACTTGTAGCCGCGGCGGTATTCGAACTTGTCGACCGCCTTCATCAGGCCGATGTTGCCCTCCTGGATCAGGTCGAGGAACTGCAGCCCGCGGTTGGTGTATTTCTTGGCGATCGAGATCACCAGGCGCAGGTTCGCCTCCACCATCTCCTTCTTGGCGCGGCGCGCCTTGGCCTCGCCGATCGAAACCTCGCGATTGACTTCCTTGATGTCGTTGATGCTGAGGTGGTAGAGCTCCTCGAGCTGCTCGAGCTTCTTCTGCCGTCGCTCGATCTCGTCCTTGAACCTGGCGAGCGGCGCCGAATACTTCTTGCCGCTCTTGACGTGCTTGCCGAGCCAGCGGGCGTTGGTCTCATTCTTCGGAAACGAGGCGATGAAGTCCTTGCGCGGCATGCCGGCATCGCGCACCGCGATGATCATGATCTCCTTCTCGAGCTGACGTACCTCGGCGACGTGCGTCCGCAGGTTGAGGATCAGCGCATCGAACATCCGCGGCGACAGCCGCAGCTCCATGAACTGGTCGGCGAGCCGCTTGCGCACGCGCAGAGTCTTCGGCTCGCGCGCGCCGAGCTTGGCGATCGCGCCCAGCACCTGACCGTGCAGCTTGGTAATGGTGGCGAAGCGCGCCGCCGCCTCCACCGGGTCGGGGCCGGTGTCGATGGCCTCCTCCTCGCTGTCACCGTCCTCCTCGTTCTCCTCGTCTTCCTCCGACTTCTCCTCGGTGGCGACGACTTCGACCTTGGTCGGGTTCTGCGGTTGCGCGATGACGTCCGGTGCGTTCGGGTCGATGAAGCCGACGATCACGTCCACCAGACGCGCCTGGCCGGACTTCACCGGCTCGTAGGCCTTCAGCAGGAAGCTGAAAGTGGGCGGGTAGAGCGCCAGCGCGCTGCGCACCGCATCGAGCCCTTCCTCGATGCGCTTGGCGATGCGGATCTCGCCCTCGCGTGTGAGCAGCTCCACCGTGCCCATCTCGCGCATGTACATGCGCACCGGATCGGTGGTGCGGCCGAGCTCGGCATCGAGCGCCGCCAGTGCCGCGGCGGCCTCTTCGATCGCCTCCTCGTCTGCGGGCGCGGACGGCTCGCTGGCGAGCAGTGACTCGGTATCCGGTGCCTTCTCGTACACCGGAATACCCATGTCGTTGATGGTGTTGACGATGTCTTCGATCTGCTCCGGATCGACGATCTCGGAGGGCAGGTGGTCGTTAACCTGCGCGTAGGTGAGGTAGCCCTGCTCCTTGCCGCGGGCGATCAGCAGCTTCAGCTGCGACTGCCGGTCCTCGGGCATCACCGGAACGCGCCGCTCGATCCCGAGCGGGCGCCGCTCGGCACCCGTGCGGCCCGTGCTCTTCAGCTCGGCGCCACGCGCGGCGTCGTTGGTGCGTGCGTGCCCGGCAGCTGCCGCCGCAGCCGCGCGCACCCCACTCGCCACCTTCTTCGCGGCGAGCGCGCCCTTGGCGCGCTCTTTCTCACGCACAGCAGCCGCCGCCGCTGCTGCCTTGTCGGCGGCGGCTTTTGCGGGTTTGCGGGCTTCTGTCGGGCGCTTCCTGTGGGCAGTCTGGGGCTTGTGCTTGCGTGTCATGTGCTCGCGGCGCGCTGCATGTGGGCATCCCCTATGTGCTGCCGGAGGCGAGGCCGCTCAAGGGGGTCAGAAGGCAAAGCAGGAAATTCTATGTGAGGACGGGTCATACCACCAGCTACGGCTCAGCCCCCGTGCGCTTCACGATGGCTCAGTCTTTCAATAAGCCTCTGAAATTCCTCGAATTCATGGCCGTCAAGGCTGCCGGACCGACTCTTGGCCTCCAACGCCTCGAGTCGCCGCCCGGCCGCCTGATCCGCGAGCTTGATGAGCGCTGCCCGCAGCTCGCCCGCGGCGGCGGACGCTTCTGTAATGACTTCCCCGCGTTCGAGGAGTTTCTTCAACCACTCGCCGCCCTCGCGAGTGCTCCAGCGCTCGATCACCTGCGCCGGGATCTGCGCCGGTTGCTCGCGCAGGTTGTCGAGCAGCTCGCGCAGCAGCGCGATCCCCTGCTCCTCGCTGGCATCGAGCCCGGTCCGCTCGGCCGTCGTCACCTCGCCGGCGATCGCCGGATAGTGCAGCAGCCGCACGATCGCCTGTCGCACCAGGCTGCCGCGTCCCGCGCCGCGGGCCACGCGTCGGGCGCGCCCGGCAGCGTCGGCGGTGGCAGTGGCTGCTGCCGCAGCTGCGGCGACGGCCGCGCCAGGCGCGGCCTGCCACAGCTCCTCGAGCCGCTGCGGCGCGAGGCCCACGACCTGCGCCAGCCGCCCGAGCAGCAACTCGCGGTAGACGCCCGCCGGCACTCTGGCAAACAGCGGTCGCGCTGCTTCTGCAAAGCGCGCGCGCCCGTCGGCTGTATTGAGATCGCTTTGCGCGGAAAGCCCGGCCACCAGGTACTCGGACAGCGGCACCGCGCCCTGCAGCCGCGCCTCGAAAGCCGCGCGTCCCTCGGCCGCGACCAGCGTGTCCGGATCGTGTCCCTCGGGCAGGAACAGGAAGCGGATCTCGCGTCCCTCGCGCGCCTCGGGCAGCGCCTGCTGCAGCGCGCGCCAGGCGGCCGCACTTCCGGCGCGATCGCCGTCGAAGGCGAACACCAGTGTGCTCGTCAGGCGGAACATCCGGCGCAGATGCTCCGGCGTGGTCGCGGTGCCGAGCGTGGCCACGGTGTAATCGATGCCCGCCTGGTGCAGTTGCACGGTGTCCATATAGCCTTCGACGACCACCAGGCGTGCAAGGTTGGAGCGCGCCCGCCGCGTCTCGTAGAGCCCGTAGAGCTCGCGCCCCTTGTGAAACAGCACCGTCTCCGGGGAGTTCAGGTACTTCGGCTCGCCGGCGTCGATGATGCGCCCGCCGAAAGCGATCGTGCGGGCGCGCGCGTCACGGATCGGGAACATGATGCGGTCGCGGAAGCGATCGTAGTAGCGCTCACCGCCGGCGCTCGCGGCGCGATCGCGCTCGACGATCAGCCCACTGTCCGCGAGCCGCCGCCGCTCGCTATCGCCGGGTGCGAAGCGTTGCAGCAGCTCATTCCATGAGTTCGGCGCGTAGCCGATGGCGAAGCGCTCGAGCGTCGCCTCGCTCAGGCCGCGCTTGGCGAGGTAGGCGCGGGCGCGCGGCTCGCGGGTCAGGCATTCGCAGTAGAAGCGCGCGACGCGCGCCATCAACTCGTACAGCGGCTCATCGGCGCGTCGCGCCCCGGCAGCGGCCAGCGCCTCGCGCGGTACCTCGAGGCCTAAGCGCGTGGCGAGCTCCTCCACCGCTTCGGGGAATTCCATGTGATCGTGATCCATGAGGAAGCCGAGCACGGTACCGTGCTTGCCGCAGCCGAAGCAGTGATAGAACTGCTTCTCCGGGCTTACCCAGAAGGAGGGCGTCTTCTCGGAGTGGAACGGGCAGCACGCCTTGTACTCGCGGCCCGCTTTCTTCAGCGGCACGCGCGCGCCGATGATCTCCACGATGTCGGCGCGGGCGATGAGGTCGTCGATGAAGTTCTGGGGGATGCGCCCCAAGCTGCCTCGCGCCGCGAAAGAAAGGTTCTACCCGCCCAGTTTCTGCTTGATGCGCGCGCTCAGCGCGCCCATGTCGGTGCGACCCTGCGCCTTTGCCTTCACGGCCGCCATCACCTTGCCCATGTCCTTCATGGAGGCGGCGCCGGTGGTGGCGATCGCCTCGAGGATCAGCGCTTCGATCTCGGCCTCGGTGAGCTGCGCCGGCAGGTACTGCTGCAGCACCTTGATCTCCGCAGTCTCCTTCGCCACCAGGTCGGCGCGCCCGCCGCTCTCGAACTGCGCGATCGCCTCGCGCCGCTGCTTGATCATCTTCTCGAGCACGGCGATGACCTGCGTGTCATCGAGCGTGATGCGCTCATCCACCTCACGCTGCTTGATGGCGGCGAGCGCCAGACGGATCGTGCCGAGCCGCTCTTTGTCGCCGGCCCGCATCGCACCCTTCATCTCATCGGTGATGCGATCCTTCAGCGCCATGACGCCGAGGCTCGCGTTAGCGGGAGTTGCGCATCCCGTCGCGGGAGACGCGCTTCATGTGGCGCTTGATGGCGGCCGCCTTTTTGCGCTTGCGCTCCTGCGTGGGCTTCTCGTAGAACTCGCGCCGACGCAGCTCCGTGAGGATGCCGGCCTTCTCACAGGCGCGTTTGAAACGCCGCAGGGCGGCATCGAAATACTCGTTCTCACGGACACGCACGCTCGGCATCGAACCCTCAAATCGTTGATCGCAATGGAAATCCGCCTGACCTGAGCGCGACGGCGCGCAGGCGGCGCCGCCCTCGGCGGGGCGGGGGATTCTAAGGTAGGTCCGGGGCAAAGGCAAAAGCGGCCACGCGCGGTCGCCTGCAGCCGCGGGCGCGGCGCACGCCATGCACTAGAATTTCCCCATCATGCGGGTGCTAGCCCTCGAATCTTCGTGTGACGAGAGTGCCGCCGCGGTGTTCGATGACCACCGCGGGCTGCTCGCGCACGAGCTTTACAGCCAGGTCGAGCTGCACCGCGCCCACGGCGGCGTAGTGCCCGAGCTCGCCTCGCGCGATCACGTGCGGCGTCTGCTGCCACTGGTGCAAGCCGCACTGACGCGCGCGCAGACCGCGCCCGCGCAGCTCGCCGGCGTTGCCTACACCGCCGGTCCCGGGCTCATCGGCGCGCTGTTGACCGGGGCGGCGCTGGCGCGCAGCCTCGCTTACTCCTGGCGAGTGCCGGCGATCGGTGTGCACCATCTCGAGGGCCACCTGCTGGCGCCGCTCCTCGAGGAGGAGCCGCCGCCCTTTCCGCACCTCGCGCTGCTGGTCTCGGGCGGGCACACGATGCTGATCGAGGTGACGGCGGTCGGCGCCTACCGGCTCCTCGGACAGACGCGCGACGATGCCGCCGGCGAGGCCTTCGACAAAAGCGCCAAGCTGCTCGGATTGCCGTACCCCGGGGGTCCACAGCTCGCCGAGCTCGCCGGGCATGGCGTCGCCGGCGCGGTCACCTTGCCGCGGCCGATGCTCGCTCGCCCCGGACTCGAGTTCAGCTTCTCGGGACTGAAGACCGCGGTGCTGCACGCGGTGCGCGCTGAGGCACCCGACGAGCAACGGCGCGCAGACCTCGCGCGCGCGGTGCAGGAAGCGATCGTGGAGACGCTCACCGCCAAGGCGTTGCGCGCGCTCGAGTACACCGGGCTCGATGTGCTGGTCGTCTGCGGCGGTGTCGGTGCCAACCGCGCGCTGCGCGAGCGGCTGTCAGCGGCGGTCGGTCGTCGCGGCGGCCGTGTGTACTATCCGCGGGTGGAGTTCTGTACCGACAATGCGGCGATGATCGCCGTGGCCGGAATCGCCCGTCTCGCCGCCGGCCAGCACGATGGCCTCGGCATCGAAGCGCGCGCCCAATGGCCGCTCGCGTCGCTGCCGCCGCTGGCAGCCTGACCATGAGCGACACGCGCTACCGCGGCGACCGGATCTTCGTGCACGGTCTCACCACCGAGTGCGTCATCGGCTTCATCGACTGGGAACGACGCGTCAGGCAGACGGTGGTGATCGACCTCGAGCTGGCCGCCGACTGCCGCCGCGCGGCGCTCACCGACGAGGTCGGCGACACGCTCGATTACCGCAAGGTGGTCAAGCGGGTGCTGGCGCTGGTCGAGGCCTCGCAATGCCATCTCATCGAAACGCTGGCCGAGCGGGTAGCGCGCACGCTGCTCGAGGAATTCGCCATCGAGTGGGTGCGCATCTCGCTCAGCAAGCCGGGCGCATTCCGTCACTCACGCGATGTCGGTGTCACGCTCGAGCGCTGGCGCAGCGAGCTGCCGTCCGGGAGCTGAGCACGATGCCCGAGGTGTACGTCGCCCTGGGCAGCAACGTCGCCCCCGAGCGGCACCTCGCCTGCGCGGTGCGCGAGCTGGCGCGCGAGTTTCCCGGCGCGCGCTTTTCCGCCTGGTACCGCAACCGCGCCGCCGACGGCGCGGGCGCCGATTTCATCAACCTGGCCGCGGGCTTTGCCACCGTGCTGCCGCTGGCCGAGGTGCGCGCGCGGCTGCGCGCCATCGAGGAACGCTGTGGTCGCTCGCGCGCCGCCGGCGCACCGCACCCGCCGGTGCTCGATCTCGATCTGCTGCTGTTCGGCGACCTGGTGTGTGTGCGGCCCGGTCTCGAGCTACCGCGCCCCGAGCTGCTGTGTCGCGCTTACCTCCTCGGGCCACTCGCCGAGCTGGCGCCCGAGGCCCGTCATCCGACCGCGCAGCTCTCCTTTGCGCAGCTGTGGCAGCGCTTCGACGTCACCCAGCATCCGCTCGAGCGGCTGCCACCCTGAGCAGGCCGCTCGAGGTGCTACCAGCCGATGCTGCGTCCGCCGTCGACCGCCAGCACCTGGCCGGTGACGTAGGGCGCTTCGCGGGCGAAGAACAGGCAGGCGCGCGCGACATCGTCCGCGCTGCCGGCGCGCTTGAGTGCCGTGCCCGCGATGATGCGCGCCTGCAGCGCCTCGTCCAGTCCGCCCTCGGGCCACATCACCGGCCCCGGCGCAACTGCGTTCACGCGCACCTGCGGACCGAGCTCGCGCGCCAGGGACTTGGTGAGCATGATGACGCCGGCCTTGGCGAGGCTGTACACCGGGTAGCGCCGCAGCGGTCGCGTACCGTGGATATCGGCGAGATTGATGATCAGCCCCTGTCGCGAGCGCAGCAGCGGCGCCGCTGCCTGCGCCAAAAACAGCGGCGCCTTGAGATTGGTGCCGACGAGATCATCCCAGTCCATCTCGCTGATGTCACCGATCGGGGTCGGATAGAAAGTCGAGGCGTTGTTCACCAGGATGTCGAGCCCGCCGAAGGCGCGCGTGGCCTCGGCTACCAGCTCGGGGAGCTGTGCGATCTGCAGCAGATCGCATTCGGCGGTCGCCGCCGAGCCCGGACGCGCCTGGTTCAGCTCCGCAGCCAGCCGTGCGGCATCGTCGCCCGAGCTGCGGTAGTGCAGCAGCACGTTCGCCCCCGCCCCGTGCAGCGCACGAGTGATCGCTGCGCCGACGCGGCGTGCGGCGCCGGTGACGAGTGCCGCCTTGCCCGCGAGCGGCGCGGGGTCGGGTGTCTGCGGTTGCTGCCCCATAAGGGGCGATTATGACCGCATCGGCCGCCCGCTCAATCCTGCCGCCCCTGTCTGCCGAGGAGCGCCGGCACAGCGAGGCGGTCCTGGCGCGCATCCGCACAGAGCTCGCAGCCGCCGGCGGCTGGATCTCCTTCGAGCGCTTCATGGAGCTCGCGCTCTACGCACCCGGGCTCGGCTACTACAGCGCCGGCAGCGTCAAGATCGGCCCGGGCGGTGATTTCGTCACCGCTCCGGAAGCTTCGCGGCTCTTCGGCTGTTGTTTGGCGCGTCAGTGCGCCGAGGTGCTGCGCGTGAGCGGTGGGCAAATACTCGAGCTCGGCGCCGGTACCGGGGCGCTGGCGGCGGTTATCCTTCCCGAGCTTGCAGCGCTCGGTGTGCTGCCGGAGCGATATGCGATTCTCGAGGTGAGCGCCGACCTCGCCGCACGACAGCGCCAGCGCCTCGCGCAGCTGCCGCCGCCGCTGCGCGAGCGCGTCAGCTGGCTGCAGCGGCTTCCCGAGCGGCCGGTCAACGGCGTGCTGCTCGCCAACGAAGTCGCGGATGCACTGCCCTGCCGCCGTGTGCGCTGGCGCGAGGCCGGCCTGGAGGAGATCGGGGTGTCGCTCGATGAAAGCGCGCCGGTAACCGCGGCAGAGCAGGAAGCGCGCGGCAGCGCGCGCTCCGCCCTGTGCGAGCGGCCGGTGGCCGCCGATGCCGCGCTGCGACGCGCCTGGGATGAGATCTGCGCGGCCGTGCCCGGGCCACTGCCTGCCGGATACACGAGCGAGGTGTGCCTGCGGCTGCCCGCGTGGATTGGCTCGCTGGCCGAGTGCCTGCAGCGAGGGCTGCTTCTCATCTGCGATTACGGGCTACCGCGCCGGCACTACTATCACCCGCAGCGGGTGCAGGGGACGCTACGCTGTCATTTCAGGCAGCTTGCACACGATGACCCCTATATCAATGTTGGCGTCCAGGACATCAGCGCCTGGGTCGATTTCACCGCCGTCGCCGAGGCGGCAACCGCCGCCGGGCTCGCGCTCAGCGGCTTTGCGACGCAGGCCGCGTTTCTTCTCGGTCTCGGCATCGAGGCGCGCGTGGCTGCCGCGGACAGCGACCGCGAGCAGGTGCGGTTGGCGGGGGAAGCGCGGCGGCTGCTGCTGCCGGAAGAGATGGGCGAGGCCTTCAAGGCGATGGCACTGACGCGCGATTTCGCTGCGCCGCTCGCGGGCTTTGAGGTGCAGGACCTGCGACACTTGCTGTGATGGCGCCGCGCCTGAGCGAACGGCGTTGGAAAGGATGAGGTGGCATGTCACTGCTCAGTGTCCTGATACTCGCGATCGTGCAGGGGATGGCCGAGCTGCTGCCGGTGTCAAGCTCTGCGCACGTGGTGGTGGCCGAGAAATTGCTGGGCCTCGATCCGTCCTCGCCGCCGCTGACGCTGCTACTGGTCATGCTGCACACCGGCACGATGGTCGCGGTCATCAGCTACTTCTGGCCGCAGTGGCGCGCGGCGTACCTCGAGAGCGCTGGCGCCTTGCGCAACGCTGCGCTGCAGATCGTCATCGCGACCGCGTGCACCGCGGTGATCGCCTTAGGGGTTGCCAAGCTCATCGAGAAGACGGTGCTGGGCGGTGTGCCGCACGCCGAGATCGAGGATCTTTTCAGCCACCTCGAGTTCATGGCTCCGGCACTGGCCGCCGGCGGCGTGCTGATCCTGATCGCCGGCCTGGCCGGCAACCGGCGCAGCGCGACTGCAAAAGAGGCGGGCGATGTGACTGCGGGACGGGCGGCGATCATCGGTGCGGTGCAGGGGCTGTGCCTGCCGTTCCGAGGCTTCTCGCGCTCGGGGGCCACCATCTCGACCGGCATGCTGCTCGGCGTCGCCAAGCCACGAGCGGAAGCCTTCAGCTTCGCGTTGGCCGTCGTGCTGACGCCGCCGGTCATCGCTCGCGAGATCCTGCGGCTGGTGCGCGCCGCGCATGCCGGCGGCGCCACGGATCTCGGCAACGTCGCGCTCCTCAGCCTCTTCGGCGCAGTGGTGGCTTTCGTGGCAGGCCTGCTGGCTTTGCGGTGGCTCAGCCGCTGGCTCGAGACGGGGCGCTGGTACCTCTTCGGCATCTACTGCCTGATCGCGGCGGCTGCGGTGACGCTCCTGCATCACGCCGGCTACTGAGGCCGCGGGAGGGTTGCGTCCGGCCGGACGCCGAGTGTTTGTCAGACGGGCTTCGCGAGCGGCGTCCAGCGTTTCTCACGGCGCTCGATGCGCTCAACGGAGTCTTCCGCAGCGTAATCCGCCGCCACTGCCACAGGCAGCCCGCCGGGCGCAGGGCTGAGGGCTCGCAGGTTGACGATTCCGAAGGCGCCGCGCGGGGTCTCGATCTGCGCGCCGAGGTAGACCCCGCAACGCTTGCACAGCAGGAAGTCGGCGGTTCTCAGGCCGAAGCGATAGTGCTGCAGCGCTGCGGGATCGTGGACATGAAACGTCAGTCGACCGGCTGGATCGGAGGTGGTCAGTGCTCGATGCGCGCGGCAGAAGCGACACTGACAGGCGCGCACGCTCCAACGAGCCACCGGTAATGCTGTTTCATAAGAGAGGCTCAGCGCTCCGCAGTGACAGCCGCCCGGAAAGCTCTGCAGCTGGGAGGTCATGGCGGCCGGCCGATGTTGAGGTCTTACGCCGCTACGGCGCGTCGGGAGCGTTCGGCGGCCGCGCGCTCGGCTCAGGCGGGATGACGAGCTCTGACTTGACCCGGGTGATCGCCGCCAGCCGCCGCCGGCGCAGCTCCTCGCCGATCTGTTTGCCATCGAGCCCGCCCCGCTCGTCCGCCGACAGCGTCACGCCCGCCGCCGCGGCCTGGGCCGCTGCGAGGTAGGCCGCCTGCGGATAAGGCTCATGCTCCTTGCCCGTGCGGCCACGCGCATCTGCCTCGCAGGCGAGCAACAGCTCCGCGAAGCGCTCCGGGCGGCGAAACGCATCGCAGCTCTCGAGCAGCGTGAGCACCGTAGCCGGCTTGAGCTCGCGGGCGCGATGCACGTGGGTGTGATAGCGGGCCGCGAGGATTGCGAGCTCACGGTGTCCGTTTGGAACCTTGAGGCGCGTGCACAGTGCCTCGATGAGCGGCACCCCCGCCTCTTCATGCCCATGATGGCTCGGCCAGCGCTCGCGCGGCGTGCGTGCCTTGCCGAGGTCATGGGTGAGCGCGGCGAAGCGCACCGCGTTCGAAGCACCGAGACGCGCCGCGCACTCGAGCGCCAGCAGCACGTGCACCCCGGTGTCGACCTCCGGGTGCCAGCGGGGCGGCTGCGGCACGCCGTAGAGCGCATCGATTTCCGGAAAGATCACCTTGAGCGCCCCGCAGGCACGCAGCGTCTCGAAGAACACCTGCGGATCAGCGCTGGCGAGCGCGCGCTCGGTCTCCTGCCAGACGCGCTCCGGCACCAGTGCAGCAACTTCACCAGCGGTCGTCATCCGCTGCATCAGCTCGAGAGTCTCAGGTGCGATGCGAAAGCCAAGTGAGGCGAAGCGCGCGGCGAAGCGCGCCACCCGCAGGATCCGCACCGGGTCCTCGACGAAGGCCTCCGACACGTGCCGCAACTGCCGTGCCGCGAGATCCGCCTGGCCGCCATACGGATCGATGATCGTGCCGTCCTCGCTCTCGGCCATGGCATTGATGGTGAGGTCGCGCCGCTTGAGATCCTCTTCCAGCGTCACCTCGGGAGAGAACTGCGTGGTGAAGCCGCGGTAGCCGGGAGCCACCTTGCGCTCGCGCCGCGCCAGCGCGTACTCCTCGTGCGTCTGCGGGTGCAGGAACACCGGGAACTCGCGCCCGACCTCCTGGTAGCCCGCGCGCACCAACTCCTCCGGCCGGGCACCGACGACCACCCAGTCGCGCTCGCGCACCGCCAGCCCCAACAGCCGGTCCCGTACCGCGCCGCCGACCAAGTAGACTCGCATCGTGCACATGGTAACCGAGACGCCCGCGGGCCGGGCCCGGGCGGCCGGCGTGGCCGCGCGCTGGCGCGGCGGGGCGCTCGCGCGCGCGGCGGTACGCCGCCGCAGTGAGGCGCGATCGTGGGCCGCACGTCTGCTGGCGCTCGCTGCGCTGTGCCTGCCGCTCGCGGGCTGCGGCACGTTGTACCTGCTGCAGGCCGCGGGCGGAGAGCTCAAGGTGCTGCACGAGCGCGTGCCGATCGCGCAACTGCTGGCCGATCCGCACACACCGCCAGCGCTGCGCGCGCGGCTGCTCAAGGTGCAGGCAGCGCGCGAGTTCGCCTCGCAGCAGCTGCATCTGCCTGACAACCGCAGCTACCGCACCTATGCCGACATCGGCCGCGACTTCGTGGTATGGAACGTGGTCGCGGCGCCGGAGTTCTCAGTCGAGCCGAAACGCTGGTGTTTTCCCGTAGCCGGCTGTGTCGACTATCGCGGCTACTTCAGCGAGCAGCGTGCGCGCGAGTTCGCGGCGGCGCTGGCGGTGGAGGGCTACGACGTCGCGATCGAGGGGGTGCCCGCCTATTCGACCCTCGGCCGCTTTGCCGATCCGGTGCTGTCGAGCATGCTGCGCTACGGTGACGATGATCTTGCCGCCACCATTTTCCACGAGCTCGCACACCAGCTGCTGTACGTGCGCGACGACTCGGAGTTCAACGAAGCCTTCGCCACTACGGTGGAGGACGTCGGTCTCGAGCGCTGGCTCGCGCACCAGGGTGAGACCGAGCGCGTGCATGTCTTCCGCAGCGAGCAGGCGCTCGATGAGAGATTCACCGGCCTGCTCACCGTGACGCGCGCGCGCCTCACGCGCTTGTACGCTTCTGCCCTGCCGCGCGAGCAGCTGCGCAGCGCCAAGGCGCAGATCTTCGACGCCCTCACCGACGAGGTCCGCGCGCTCGAGAAGAGCTCAGGTCTCGGGCTGCCGCTGTACGATGAATGGCTCGCTGCGGGGCTCAACAACGCGCGCCTGGCGGCGGTCGCGACCTACTACGAGTGTGTCCCGGGCTTCATGCGCCTGCTCAGGCAGCAGGATGACGACCTGCTGCGCTTCTATGCCGCCGCGCGCGAGCTGGCGCGCGCGCCGCGCGCCGAGCGCCACGCGCGTCTGTGCGGGGAGGCGAGTACCGCGCTCAGGTGACTACGGCCGCTGCCGCGGGCGCGAGGTACTGCGGCAGCACGGCGAGCATCGGCGTCGGCACGATGCCGAGTGCCGCGCAGCCGTCTTCGCGGCACAGGCAGTCGACGGTGAGCGAGCGGAAGTTATCGAGCGAGAAGGGCTTGCCCGGCAGCATGCCCATCGCCACACCCTGCAGCCGCGCGATGAAGTCCGGCAGCGGCACGATGTGACAGGGCAGGCGCGCCACCCGAGCGGTGCGGCGCACGATCTCCGCGAGCGTCACCACCTCGGGACCACAGAGCTGGTAAGTGGCGCCGCGGCTCGCAGCGCTGCCGAGCGCGCGCACGAATGCTTCGGCTACATCGGACACCCAGATCGGCGCAAAACGCGCCGCCGCGCGCGCCAGCGGCAGCCAGCCGGCGCTCAGGCGCAGCAGCGCGGCGAAGCGGTTGGTGAGCGAGTCGCCGGGACCGAAGATCACCGACGGCCGGAAAACCGTGACCGCCGGCTGTGAGGGGTCCGTCAGGGCCGCCGCCCGCAGGTGCGCCTCGGCGGCGCCCTTGGTGCGCAGGTAACGGCTCGGTGCGTGCTCGTCGGCGCCGAGCGCGCTCATGTGCAACAACCGCCGCACGCCGGCGGCGCGCGCTGCGACCATGACCCGGGTGGCGAGCGCGGCATGCACCGCCTCGAAACTGGCGCCACCGCTCGGGTTGAGGATGCCGACGAGGTTGATGACCGCATCGCAGCCGGCGAACAGCTGGCTCAGCATGCGCGGGTCGTGCACGTTCGCGACCCGCAGCTCCGCCGTGTCGAGCACGCGCAGCTGCTCGGCATGGCGCAGGTTGCGCGTCGCTACCCGCACCCAGTGACCCGCACGCACCAGCCGGATCACCAGCTCGCTGCCGACGAAGCCACTGCCGCCGAGCACACAGACGATCACAACATTGCCTTCGTCAGGCGAGTTTTTCCCATGGACTACCGCAGCGGGATGAGCACGATAGTGTTGCCGCGGCGCACTTCCAGCACCAGCACCGCAGCTCCCTTGGCACGTTCGCGCAGCTCGCGCAGATTTCCGACACGGCCGCGGTTGGCGCCGACGATGACGTCATCGGCCCGCAGCCCCGCCTGCGCCGCGGCGCTGCCGGCCTCGACGCTGCGCACCAGTGCGCCGCCGCCATCGGCCGCATCCGCCAGCGTCGCGCCCTCGAATCCCTTGTGAATGCTGGCCGGGCCGCCGCTCGGCTCGCTGGTGGTGTCGGCGATGACGGCAGTGACGCGCAGCGGCTTGCCGTCGCGCACCACACCGATGTCGACCTTGTCGCCGACCCGCAGCAGGCCGATCGTGTTGCGCAGCTCGCTGTTGGATTTGACCGGCTGGCCGTTGACGGAGGTGATCACGTCGCCGGTGCGGATGCCGGCCTTGTCGGCCGGCGAGCCCTCGACCACTTGCGACACCAGCGCGCCCACCGCGCTGCTGAGCCCGAGCGAGTGCGCAATGTCCGGGGTGACCGTGTACATGCTGACGCCGAGCTGGCCGCGCTTGACCGAGCCGTACTTGATCAGCTGCTCCATCACGGTGCGCGCCATGTTGACCGGGATCGCGAAACCGATGCCGATATTGCCGCCGCTGCGCGAGAGGATGGCGGTGTTGATGCCGATCAGCTCGCCCCGCAGGTTGACCAGCGCGCCGCCGGAGTTGCCGGGATTGATGGAGGCGTCGGTCTGAATGAAGTCCTCGTAACCGTCGGGGTTGATACCCGAGCGCGACAGGCCGCTGATGATTCCCGAGGTGACGGTGTGCTGCAGCCCGAAGCGGTTGCCGAACGCCACCACGAAATCGCCGACTTCGGCCTTGGCCGAGTCGCCGAGCGCGATTTGCGACAGCCCCTCGGGCTTTACCTTGAGAACGGCGACGTCCGAGGGCGTATCGCTGCCGACGATTTCGGCTTTGAGGTCACGGCCGTCCTGCAGCGTGACGGTGATCTCGTTGGCGTTCTCCACCACGTGCGCGTTGGTGACGATGTAGCCGCTGCGGGCATCGAAGATCACACCGGAGCCTGCGCTCTGGAACGGCCGCTCGCGCGGACCGGTGTCCGGCGGCACGTCGAAGAAACGTCGGAAGAAGGGATCATCGAGCAGCGGATTCTGCGGACCGCGCTCGCGAATGGTGCCGCGCGTGGCGATGTTGACCACCGCCGGCGACACCTTCTTGATCATGGGTGCGAGCGTCGGCAGCGGCGTGTCGCCGACCGCCGGCGGCATGGCGCCCGGAAGCGGGGCGGCGGCCAGTACCGCCACGGTCAGGCCGGCAAGCAGAATTCGTCTCATGATTCGCGGGGAATTCTAGCCCCAAAGCCCGCGACGGAGGCTGCTGCCCCCGGCACAAAGAAAAGCAGAGGCGGTAGCACGCAGCGCGTGCTACCGCTCCTCTGCCGGAAACAGACCGCTTAGGCGGCCTGGACCGAAATGCGCCGCGGCTGCTCCTGCGGGCGCTTGGGAATGGTCACCTCGAGTACCCCGTTGACGTGCGACGCCTTGATGGTCTCGGCATCGGCAGTCTCGGGAAGCGTGAAGCGGCGCAGGAACGAGCCGCTGGCCCGCTCGACACGCTCAAAGCCGTCCTTGGAGGACTTCTTCTCCGAGCTGCGCTCACCCTTGATGGTCAGCACGCCCTTGTCGGCCGTGATCTCGATGTCCTTGCCTTCGACACCCGGCAGGTCGGCGGTCACGACGAAGCGCGAGTCTTCCTCGTGAATATCGACGCGCGGGATCCAGCTGACGTTTGCTCCGTCAGCATATTCGCCGAGGGCGTGATCGAGGTGCCGCTGGAAGCGGCCCACGAGCGTCCAGGGCTCGTAACGAACGATGGTCATAAGAACTCTCCTGTTGGAAAAGCGGTAAAAGAAAACAGTCAAAAAGTTGGGGCGCAATTTGCGCGTACGAGCGATGTGGGAGCGGCTGCGGGAGTTTCAAGTGTTAGTCGCTCGGCGGCGCGCGTCGTCGCGGCGCCGCGCCGCAGGCGCGGCATCTTCACGCAGTGATGAGGTTGTGATCGCGGCGATCGCCCTCATCATCGCGCTGCCCTCACACGCGCCCGGCGGAGCGCGAGCCCCGCGGGCGCGACTACCGCTCGGCAAACCGCACCGTCTCCGTCGCGACTTCGCAGGCGGCCCTTAGGCCATCGGTGATCGCTGCGAAAAGGCTTTACTGCCGCGCCTGAGGTGAGTCTTCTGTGGGCAGTCTGTGCAGAAACTGTGCCCGCCCTGGGCACAATATATGGGGTCGGCGAGGGGCTCACCCAAGACCGGCAGA
>Ga0187783_10001371_pt1 | contig 17911 bp, 16 predicted proteins | sample 1015_SJ02_MP02_2_FD_132471 | JGI IMG/M metagenome (GOLD analysis project Ga0187783, IMG submission 132471) | Tropical peat soil microbial communities from peatlands in Department of Meta, Colombia - 1015_SJ02_MP02_20_MG | ecosystem: Environmental > Terrestrial > Soil > Wetlands > Peat | place...
CGAACGGTGAGCTCGAGCTGCGGCGTTCGCAGCAGCAGCGCGTCCATGCGCGTGCGCAGTCGGTGCAGCGGCGCCCGCAGGTCGTGCGCGGTGCTGTCGAAGGTGGCGCGCAGCGTACCGGCCTGCTCCTCCAGCCGATCGAGGACACGGTTGACCGACACCGCGAGTGCATCGAACTCGTCATTGCTGCCGGTCACCGGCAGCCGCCTGCTGGCTTCCCCGGCGAGGATGCGCTGGCAGGTACGTGCGACTTCGCCGACGCGCCGCGCCAGTCGGAAGCTGAACCAGAAGCCGGCCAGGGCCGCCGCCAGCGTCGAAAGCCCGATACCGCTCAGCGTGGCGAAGCGGAACTTCTCCGCGAATCGCCGCCCCTGCGAAATATCGGTGCCGACCAGCAACAGGTCGCCGCCCGGCAGCGTGCGCACCGCGGCGCGCACCGGGTGCACCGCTCGCCTGCCAGGCTCGATGGTGGCGATCTCAAACTCCGGCCAGCGCTCAGTGGGGAGCCCATCGAAGGGCCAATGAGTGACGTTACCGGCGAGCGGTTCGAAGTTGGCGTCGGTGAGCATGTAGACCGCGCCGATGCGCCCCCAGCTGTCGATGAGCGAGTTGATTTCCTCGGTGACCCCCGAGACGCCGCTGCGCGCGTAGCGCGCCTCGAGGCTCTGCAGCTCGGTGCCGATGATCAGGTCGACCTCGTCGGTGATCAGGCTCTCGGTGAGCAGGTAGGCGCTGCCCAGGGTCACGGCGACCGCCAGCGTCACCAGCAACGTGTAGCCCACCGACAAGCGGAAGGCACTAGTCTTGAACAGGTCCGGCCGCATGCGCTCGCTAGCCGTCGCTGCGCAGCACGTAGCCTGTGCCGCGCACCGTGTGAATCAGCGGGTGATCGCTGCCGCGGTCGATGGCCTGGCGCAGACGGCTGATGTGCACGTCGATGAGGTTGCTCTGCGGGTCGAAGTGCAGGTCCCACACCCCCTCGAGCAGCATGGTGCGCGTCACCACCTGACCGGCGCGGCGCATCAGGAATTCGAGGAGCTTGAGCTCGCGCGTGGTCAGCTCGAGCTCGCGTCCGCCGCGGGTGACGCGCCGTGCCAGCAGGTCGAACTCGAGATCCTCCACCTTGAGGCGGGTGGCGTGCGCCGTACCGGCATGTCGCCGCAGCAGCGCCTCGATGCGCGCCAGCAGCTCCGCGAACGCAAACGGCTTGGTGAGGTAGTCGTCGCCGCCGGCCTTGAGGCCGCGGACACGATCGTCGACGCCCCCGAGGGCCGACAGCACCAGCACCGGCGTGCCGATGCCTAAGGCGCGCAGCCGCTCGATGATCGCGAGTCCGTCGACCCGCGGCAGCATGCGGTCGGTGACGATGAGATCGAACTGCCCTTCGCTGGCGCGCGAGAGCCCATCGCCGCCGTCGGCGGCGTGCTCGACCGTATAGCCGCTCTCGCCCAGCCCCTTCACCAGGAAGCGCGCGGCTTCGGTGTCATCCTCGATCAGCAGCAGCTTCATCGGGCGCGAGAGTAGGAGGCGACGCGACTGGTACGCAAGGGCCTGCGCGACGCCGCGCAGTCACCGCGCTCAACGATCGAGAGGGGTGCGGACTCAGGCGCTCGGCGGCAGCGTGCGCTCGGCACTCTGCAGCCGGGCAATCAACGAGGAAAGGAATACGCGGTTGAAGCGCAGCTGGCAGGAAGCCGAGACCTGCTCGAGCAGCGTCGAGCTTACCTTGAGCACGGTCACCGCGCCGGCGGCGCGGATGGTGGCGGTGCGCTTGGCGCCCGGCACGTAGCTCGCTTCGCCGAAGCAGTCGCCGGTCTCGAGGACACCGATGCGCTGCCCGAGGCGCTCGACCACGCAGCTGCCGGTGACCAGGATGTAAAAGCGATCGTCCATCTCGCCTTCCTTGACGATCTCCTCACCCGGCGCGTAGTCCTGCCAGCTGCTGGCGCGCAGCACCTCCCAGATCTCCGCGTGCGAGAACTCGTGGAAGAACTTCAGCCGCCGCAGCACGCCGAACTGCTCCTGGCGGTCGATGCGCGCGTTGGCCTCGCGCAGCCGCTGATGCACGCGGGTGAGCTCGGCGGCAAACGCCAGTCCGCTCTGGCAGCGCTTATCGGGGTCCTTCTGCAGCGCCGCGGCCACTACGTTCTCGAGCTCCTCGGGCACGTCCTTGCGCAGCGTGTGAATCGGCGGCGGCGTGGCGTAGACGATCTGATGCAGCAGCTTCTGCAGGTTGCCGGCGCGGAACGGGCGCGCGCCGGTGAGCAGCTCGTACATCACCGCGCCGAGCGAGTACAGGTCCGAACGGTTGGTGAGCTCGAGGCTCTGCACCTGCTCGGGTGACATGTAGGAGGGGCTGCCGGCGATACCTTCGATGCGCGAGATCTCCGAATCGGAGACCAGCGCGATGCCGAAGTCGATGATGCGCACGTCGCTGTCCTGCGTGAGCATGATGTTCGACGGCTTGACATCGCGGTGGATCACGCCGCGCGAGTGCGCGTAGTGCAGCGCCTTGGCGCACTTGAACATAATCTCCACGGTGTCATCGATGCGCAGCAGGTTATCGGGACGGCAGTAGGCGGCGAGCGTACGCGCCCCCTGCACGTGCTCGGTGACGATGTAGCAGTTGCCGTTCTCCTCGCCGGCGTCGTAGATCGGCAGGATGTGAGGATGCTGCAGCATCCCGACCAGGTGCGCCTCCGACAGGAACATCTTGCGGGCGATGCGCGCGCGCTCCTCGTCGCCGCCGGTGTCCATGTTGTAGACCTTGATGGCGACATCGCGGCCGTAGTACGCGTCGTGCGACAGGTAGACGATACCGGTGCTGCCGCGGCCGACTTCGCGAACGACCACATACTTGCCGATCTTGTCCGGCATGCCGGCCGCAGGTTTGGCGGGTGGGACGGTTTTTGAGACCGGTAGTGACATGGGGCAGCACGACAAGCAGACGGCGCCTCAGCATAAGGGCACGCCGCGCGCCGCGACTGTGATCCACCCCTCAGGGGTCCGCCGGCAATTAGCGCTGAGTCCTCGCAGCAGCGCCCGCTTCGCGGTGCGCTCAGTCAGACGAAATGCTCGTAACCCGAATGCGAGAACTCCATCACAGTACCGTCGCGCACCACGCGCGCCCCGGCGCTCTCGCGCAGCGTGCCGATGCGCGTGTAGCCCCAGCGCTGCGGCGGCAGCTCGGTCGCGAGCCGGGCGAGGTTCTCCGCATGCACGGCGAAGCACAGCTCGTAGTCATCGCCGCCGGTGAAGGCGAGCTCGTGCGCGCGCGCTTCGCCCACCGCCGCGAGCAGCGGCGCCGACAACGGCACGGCCTGGTAGGCGAGCTCGACGCCCGTGCCGCTCGCCGCCGCGAGCTTGCCGGCATCAGCCAGCAGTCCGTCGGAGACATCGATGCAGGCGCTCGCGTGTCCGCGCAAGCGCTCACCGAGCGCCAGCCGCGGGGTCGGCAGTCGGAAGCGCTGGCGCAGGTAGGCATCGACCTCGGCTGGCAGGCCGGCGACGTCGAGCTCGCCCTGCTCGAGCGCGAGTCCCGCCGCGGCATCGCCGGGCGTGCCCGAAACGAACAGCGCATCGCCGGCACGCGCACCGCTGCGCCGCAGCGCCGTGGCCTGTGGCACCTGGCCGAGCAGCGCCACCGTGACCGTCAACGGTCCGCGGGTGGTGTCACCGCCGATCAGCGCTACGCCGTGGGCGCGCGCGAGGGCGGCGAAGCCCGCAGTGAACTCCGCCAGCCACTCCTCGCGGCTTTCCGGCAGCGTCAGCGCCAGCAGCGCCCACGCCGGCCGCGCACCCATGGCGGCAAGATCGCTCAAGTTGACCGCCAGCGCGCGGTGACCGATCGAGCCGGCCGGCGAGCCTTGCGGGAAATGCACGCCCGCGACCAGCGTGTCGATGGCGGCCACCAGTTCGCAACCGGGAGCGGCGGCGAGCAACGCCGCATCGTCACCAACGCCGAGCAGCACGTCGGCGCGCGCCGTGCCGCAGTCACGGAAGTAACGCTCGATGAGCGCGAATTCTGACAGGGCCACAGCCTGAGCACCCGCCGCCTTGCGTTCCGGCCTCAGTGCTCCGCGGGCCGCAGCGCGCGCGCGGCCCGGTCGAGCACCGCATTGACGAACTTGTGGCCGTCGGTTGCGCCGAAGCGCTTGGTGAGCGTCACCGCTTCATTGATGGCGACGCGATAGGGTACCTCCGGTCGTGCGCTGAGCTCGTAGAGTGCGATCAGCAGCACCGCGCGCTCGATCGGGTCGAGCAGCCGCGGCTCGCGGTCGGCGTAGCTCGCGAGCTGCGCATCGAGCTGCTCGCGGGCGCGCCAGACACCCTCGACCAACGTGCGGAAGTACTCCGAGTCGGCGCGCGGCATGTCCTCTGCAGCGTCGAACTCCTGCACCAGCTCCTGCCACGGCGCCGCGTTCAGCTGCCAGCGATACAGCGCCTGCAGCGCGAGCTTGCGTGCCACGCTGCGCGTACCGCCGAAGGCGCGCGCTCCCGCTGAGCTCACGGCGCGCTCAGCCCCCGAGATGCGCCATGACGGCGGCCATCTCGAGCGCACTCTCCATGGCCGCACCGCCCTTGTTGCCGGCGCTGACCGCGGCACGTTCCACGGCCTGCTCGAGCGAGTCGACGGTGAGCACGCCGAAGGCGATGGGTACACCACTCTCGAGCGCGGCCAGCTGCAGGCCGCGTGCTGCCTCGCCGGCGACGTACTCGAAGTGCGGCGTGTCACCGCGAATCACGCAGCCGAGCGCGACCACGGCGTCGTAACGGCCGCTGCCCGCGAGCTTGCGCGCTGTCAGCGGCAGCTCGAACGCGCCGGGCACGCGAACCACGGTGAGGTCCTGCGCCGCGCCGCCGTGCGCGAGCCAGGCGGCCTCGGCGCCCTGCAGCAGGCTGGCGACGATGAAATCGTTGAAGCGGGCGGCGACGATCGCGATCCTGCGTCCGCGGCCACTCGGCTCACCCTCGATGAGCCGGGCACTACTCACCCCGCTTCCCCGACGTAGCCCTCGATTTCCAGACCGAAGGCCGAGATGCCGTGCATCTGCTTCGGGGCCGAGAGCACGCGCATGCGGCGCACGCCAAGGTCCTTGAGGATTTGCGCGCCGACGCCGAAGGTGCGCAGCACGGTGCCTGCGGCGGGCTCCGTGACGTAGTCGGCCGCGGCGGGCGATGCAGCGCCTGCCGCCACCCCAGCGGTCGGCGCGCTGCTCAAGGCACGCAGCGCGTCCGCAAGCTCCGGCGCGCTCTCCTGGTTGCGCAGCACCACCACCACGCCGCTGCCGGCCTCGATAATCCGCTGCATCGCAGCGCGCAGCGTCCAGGCGCGCGCCGTGCCCGCGACGCCGAGCAGATCGCGCAGCGTGTCGGCGACGTGCACCCGCACCAGCGGCGGCTCGCGGCCATCGAGCTGGCCGTGAGCGAGCGCCAGGTGCATATCGAGGCTGATCGCATCCTGGTAGGCGTACAGGCGGAACTCTCCGAGCTCGGTTCGCACGCTCTGCTCGGCGATGCGCTCGACGGTGCGCTCGGTACGCAACCGATGACGGATGAGATCGGCAATGGTGCCGATCTTGAGGCCGTGGCGGCGCGCGAACTGCTGCAGTTGCGCGCGGCGCGCCATGGTGCCGTCGTCGTTCATCACCTCGCACAGCACGCCCACCGGAGCAACTCCTGCGAGCCGGCACAGGTCGACGGCGGCCTCGGTGTGTCCGGCGCGCACCAGCACGCCGCCACGGCGCGAGCGCAGCGGAAAGATATGACCGGGGCGAACGAAATCGGCGGCCACCGCCGCCGGATCGGCCAGCGCGCGGATGGTGGCGGCCCGGTCGACCGAGGACACCCCGGTGGTGATGCCGGCGCGCGCATCCACCGAGACCGTGAAGGCGGTGCGCTGCGACTCGCTGTTGAGCGGCACCATCTGCGGCAGCTCGAGCCGCGCCAGCGCCGCCTCCTCCATCGGCACGCAAACGATGCCGCTCGTGTGGCGGATCATGAAGGCGACGTTTTCGGGAGTGACGCGCTCCGCAGCCATGATGAGGTCGCCTTCGTTCTCGCGGTCCTCATCGTCGATGACGACGACCATCCTGCCTGAGCGCAGCTCGCCGAGAATTTCGGCGATGGAGTCGAGCGGCGCGGCCTCGGTCAGCGAGGAAGCCTTATCGGACAATGGCAGGATTCTGGACATGGCGCAGGACGCTCGGGCTACACCGGGCAGTATACCCGAGCGCCGGCCCGCGCCCTGCGCCCTGCGCCCTGCGGCGATCCAACATACTGCGGCAGCAGCGCGCGGCGCACTGAGGTAACATCGGCTGCGGGGAGAGATATGCGCAGCGCATGGCGCAGGCACCGCGGGCGTGAGCTGATCGCCGCTTTGATTCTGGCGGCGTTTGGCGTGCACGCGCTCCTTCCCGCAGGCTACATGCCCGGCGGGGGCCGGCTCTCGCTGCAGATCTGCCCCGAGGGCTTGCCCGCGCAGTTTCTCGCCGGCGGCGCTGCGCACCCGCATCACCCTGGCAGCCCCACCCCTGGCCACACCGACCATTGCGCGTTCGGCTGCGCCGGCGCCGGCGGACCGCTGCCACAGTTCTCAGCGCTGGCCACCGTCGCACTCATTTCACACGCCCCGCCGGTCGATGCCGCCGCGGTGGCGCCCGCCATCCGTCTCGTTCATCTCCCACAGCCCCGAGCACCCCCGGGTCCGCTGAGCTGACCCGATCGGCTGGGCTTGCCAGCTGCAGTTTCGAGCGTGCGCTGCGAATGGCGTGCGCTCGCCTCAGTTTGCAGGGCTTCGCGCACTGGCGCCGCCCGGAGAGTTCTGTCGTGAAAGATCACGTCAAGGCGCCCGCCGCGCGCGCGCGCCGGCACCTGACTCACCCGCTGCCCCCCGCAATGGCAGTCGTCCTGCTGCTCCTGCTGCTCGTGCTCCCGTCGGCGCCCGTCTGGGCCGCGGCCTACGGCAGCGTGAGTGGCATCGTCCTCGATCATCGTGGCCAACCGCTGGCGGGAGCGAGCGTCGCGCTCGAGTCCGCCGCCCACGTGATCACGGAGCGGCAGACAGACTCGACCGGCCGCTTCGCCTTTCCACAAGTGGCGATCGGTCACTACAACCTCACCGTCTCGCAGCGCGACTTCGTCTCCTACAACGAGCCAGTCACGGTCGAGGCCGGATATTTTCCGTTCGCGCGGGTCGTGTTGCTGCCTCCCGCGAAGCTCGCCGAGGTGACGGTGACGGCGCCGGTCGCGGCCTCGGTCACCCCGATCACGATCCTCAGTCAGCAGGACATCGACACCACCCCGGGAGCGAGCAACGTCAACAGTCTCGCCATGATCACCGACTATGTCCCGGGGGCCTACCAGGCGCATGACATGCTGCACACGCGCGGCGGTCATCAGACCAACTGGCTGATCGACGGAGTCGAGATTCCGAATACCAACATCGCGGAGAACCTAGGTCCCGAGGTCAATCCGCTGGACGTGCAGACACTCGGCGTCGAGCGCGGCAGCTACCAGGCGGATGAGGGTGATCGCACCTACGGCATCTTCAACGTGATCCCGAGAAGCGGGTTCAGCAGTGAGAATGAGGCGCAGCTCGACCTCACGGCCGGTAACTTCGCCCAGACCAACGACACGGTGAGCGTCGCGAGTCACACGAGTGCCTTCGCCTACTATGCGAGTCTCGAGGGTAACCGCAGCGATCTCGGCCTGCAGACCCCCGACGCGCAGGTGATCCACGACGGCTCGCACGGCTACGGCGCGTTCACCAACCTCCAGTACCAGCCGGGCGCGCAGGATGCGGTGAGCTTCATCGCTCAATTGCGGCAGGACGATTACCAGATACCCGACTGCACCGCGCCGCTCGCCGACGAGCCGGACTGCATCGGTCAGTTCGGCGACGTGCAGGGCGAAGCGGACAACTTCGCGGTGCTGTCGTGGGCGCACACCTTCACAAACAACGCCGTGCTCACCGGCGCGCTCATGTACCACTTCGAGCGCGCGGATTACGACGGTGGCGCCGCGGACTATCCGAGCATCACTACCTATCACCACAGCTCGCAGTACGAGGGTGTCAAGGAGGACCTGCGGATGAGCTTCAGCCGCAATCATCTGGACCTCGGCCTGTTCAGCTTTGCCCAGCAGGATCAGGCCGACTTCAACCTGGCGTTCACCGACCACAGCTCACCGACGCTCGAGGAGTCGCAGAGCCCAACCGGCGGACTTGTCGCCGCCTGGGTGCAGGACACCTTCGAGGCGGCGCATTGGCTCAACCTGTCGGCCGGGGTGCGCGAGTCACACTTCCACGGAAACATCACCGAGAATGCGACCGACCCGCGCCTCGGCGCGACCGTGCTGTTGCCGCAACTCAACTGGGTGCTGAGCGGCTTCTGGGGCAAGTACTACCAGGCTCCACCGCTCGAGACACTCTCGGGGCCGCTCGTGGCCTACGCGACCTCAAACGACACGGCCTTCCTGCCGCTACGCGGCGAGCGCGACACGGAGCGCCAGTTTGGCGTGACGATCCCGCTGCAGGGATGGACGATCAAGGCGGACTACTTCGTCACCGAGGCGAGTAATTTCTTCGACCACAACCCGCTCGGCGAATCCGACATCTTTCTGCCCATCACGGATCAGGGAGCGCTCATCAAGGGGCGCGAGCTCACGGTGCGCTCACCGCCTTTCTGGCCCTACGGACAGGTGCACCTTGCCTACTCAAACCAGACGGCGGTTTGTTTTGGGTCGATCACCGGGGGGTTGGTCGTGCCCGGCACGGCTTGCGGCTTTCCCGCCATCGCGCTCGACCACGATCAGCGTAACACGCTCAATGTCGGCTACAACGCCGACCTGCCGCGAGGGTTCTTCGTCGGCTCAAATCTGGCGGTGAACTCGGGACTGTCGAACGGCTACGCCGCGCCGCCGACCTTCGAGCCGAGCCACCTGCCAAGTTATGCGCTGCTCGACCTCACCTTCGGCCGCAACATCACTCGCGCCCTGTCAGTGTCGCTCACCGGCCTCAACGTCACCAACCGCCACCTGCTCACCGACAACAGCCTGACCTTCAGTGGCGTTCACTGGAACAACCCGTTGCAGATCTACGCCGGGCTGCGCTACCGGTTTCACTATTGACCGCAGCAGGCCGGCCGCTTGCCGGGGTCGGCCTGCTGCGAGCAACCGCTCGAGATATCGTGCTCGTGAAGTACGCCGCAGAGCCGAGCAAGGTTAGGTAGCAAAATGGCTTCCATGGACGAGAAGCGCTCATTGACTCGAGTCATGTGGGACGAGCTGCGCGACAGATACCTGCCCCTGTTTCGCGTCGTGGTCCTGCTAACCGTCGCGGCCATTTCGTGGTGGCTGCACAGCCACTGAGAATGGCGGCGAGGCCTTGCCGCAAACCGAAGCAGGAGAATGGCGCCATGATGCTTGTTGTCCAGAGACAGCGACCCACTTCTCACCCAATGTGGCCTTACTTGATGTGCGCCGCCGTCATCTTGCAGTTTTGTACGGCGCCATCTGTGGCTGCCACCTACAAGTGTGTAAGCCCCGATGGGTTAGTCGCATACTCAGACAGCCCTTGCGGTTCGAACTCGGAGCGCATCAGCCCCGCAGCAACGCCGCCGCCGACGGCGCTCGAGACAACGGGCGTAAACGCGCCATTGCCAGCGTCCGGCCGTGCGAGTCCCGCGGACGTTCTCACGCTGGCAACAACAGAGCGCACGATCGGAGGTACCGAGGAGAACACCAACTTCGACGTCTTTGCTGTGCTTCAGCTGCGAATGATCGCCCCGAATGATCCAGACTGGAAGCAATCAAATCCGCGCTGGGGTGCCTTGTTAAAGGTAATCAGTCAGGACCTGAAACAGGATCTGACACCGGCCCTGCGGGCCCAGGCCGCTGATCGCGCCCGTGATCTTGCCGAGGGACTTGGACCTCGTCTGACGGCAGCAGACGTCGCGAAGTTACTGGCGTTCTATCGCTCCCCGCTGGGTCAGAGATACATCGCATTTCAGCAGCGGCTGGCAGCAATACAGGCGGAAGGGATGACGCAACTCACTGTTGGAATGGCGGGCGGTGGAATGAGCCAGCCTATAGATGCGCCTTCGCAGAAGCGTCTCGATGAGAGGCAACGTCTTCTGGCGAATTCCTGGATCTCGCTGGGGATCACACAGGCGATGGGCGCCGTCCATAGCAGCGCTCAAGGGGCCGGGCAGATGGACCAGACCGCAGTGATGAACGGCATGCTTACCGTGGTAGCCAAGATTCGGGGACTGGAACTTGATGCGCTGGAGCAGCAATACCGCAGCGATCTTCCCCAGTTTGACGCCTTTCATCGATCGCCGGCGGTTAACTCGCTCCTGTCTGCCATGGGAGCGACTGTGCAGGAACTTGCACGGCGCCCGCAGTCTTCGGATCCCTTCAAGCTAGCGCTCAATCGCTCGATAGAGCGCCACAGCGCCTCCTGGAAAGCAAGCTACCAGGCGGGCCGGTAAGGGGTCATGAGCCTGTCGATATACCGTGCCAGCTGATCCACCTCGAGATTCACCCCCGCCCCCGCCGTGAGCGCCGCCAGCGTCGTCACGCTGAGCGTATGCGGAATGAGGTTGACGCCGAAGCTTGCGCCCTCGACGCCGTTGACGGTCAGGCTCACTCCATCGACCGTGACCGAGCCCTTGGCGGCGAAGTAGCGCGCGAGTTCCCGCGGCGCCTCGATCAGCAGCCGTCGCGAGCGCGCATCGCCCGCGATTTCCGTCACCCGGCCCACGCCGTCGATGTGACCGGACACGAGGTGGCCGCCGAGCGGATCGCCGGCGCGTAGCGCCGGCTCGAGGTTGACGCGCGCGCCCGGGTTGAGCGCGCCAAGGGTGGTACGCGCCAGAGTCTCGCGCGAGATGTCGGCGCTGAACGTCTGCCCGCGCACTTCGGTGGCGGTGAGGCAGCAGCCCTGTACGCAGATGCTGTCGCCGACCTGCGTGCGCGACAGATCGAGCCGCTCGCAGGCGATGGTGAGACGCTCATCGCCGGCGCGGCTTTCGCGTGATATCACCGTGCCGACGTCCTGGACGATGCCGGTAAACACCGCCGTGCTCCCTCAGCCGCTCGGCTGCGGCCGCAGGCGCAGCCGCAGATCCTCGCCGAACTGCTGCACGCCGAGCAGCGTGTAGGCGCTCGCGGCCGCGAGCTCGTGGGGCGGCGGCAGCGCCACCAGCGGGCGGGCGGTGGGCCCGAGGAACTTCGGTGCCACGTACAGCAACAGCTCGTCCACCAGATCGGCATGCAACAGCTCACCGGCGAGCGTCGCGCCGGCCTCGACCAGCACCTCGTTCATTTCGAGCTCGCCGAGCCGATCGAGCACCGCCGGCAGCGCCACCCGCTCGCCGTCAGCCGGCAGCAACTCGACCCGCGCGCCACGGGCGCTGAGATTCTCGGCGCGCCGATTCTCGGCCGCGGCGAGTGCGGTGAATATCACCACTTCGCCGGCTGAGTCGAACAGCCGCGCGCGCGGCGGCGTGCGCAGCTGCGTATCGAGCACCACTCGCAGCGGCTGGCGCCGCTCGCCGCCCGGCACCGGCGGCGGCAGGCGCACATCGAGGCGCGGGTTGTCGGCGAGCACCGTACCGACACCGGTGAGGATTGCCGAGCTGCGGGCGCGCCAGTGTTGCACATCCTCGCGCGCCGCCTCGCCCGTGATCCAGCGGCTGTCGCCGTTGGCGAGCGCCGTGCGCCCGTCGAGGCTCATGGCGAGCTTCACCCGCAGCAGCGGTCTGCCGTATCGCATGCGCTTGATGAAGCCGGCGTTGAGCTCGGCGGCCTCCTTCTCCATCAGGCCGGCTTCGACCACGATGCCGGCGGCGCGCAGCGCTGCAGCACCGCGGCCGTCGACCAGTGGATTGGGGTCGCCGACTGCGTAAACGACACGCGCCACGCGCGCGCCGCTCAGCGCCTCGACGCACGGCGGCGTGCGCCCCTGGTGACCGCAGGGCTCGAGCGTGACGTAGACATGCGCGCCGGCCGCCGCCTCAGCGGCGGCGCGCAGCGCCTCGACTTCCGCGTGAGCGGCGCCGGCGCGCACGTGCCAGCCCTCACCGACGATGCGGCCGCGCTGCGCGATCACACAGCCGACGCGCGGATTGGGGTCGGTGGTCTCGAGCCCGCGCGCGGCGAGCGTCAGGGCCCGCTGCATGGCGAAGCGGTCGAAATCGGAGAACATCGTTACTTGCGGCCGGCGGTCTCGGGATCGGCGTCGTTGGCCGCCGGCTCATCCGGCAGCAGCGGCAGCTGGTCGCGGCTGGCGGCGCGGCGAGCGGCGCGCTTCGGCTCGCGCGGCGCCGCCGCCGGCAGTGGCGCGCTGGCGCGCGCGCTGCGCAGCCGCTCGATCTCCTGGTGAAAGGCCTCGACGTCCTCGAATTGCCGGTAGACCGAGGCGAAGCGCACGTAGGCCACCTCATCGAGGTGGCGCAGCTCCTCCATCACCAGCTCGCCGACGGCGCGTGAGCTCACTTCGCGATCGCCGAGCGTGCGCACCTGGTGGACGATGCGGCTGATGGCTTCGTCGATCTGCTCACGCGACACCGGGCGCTTCTCCAGCGCCTTCTCCATGCCGGCGCGCAGCTTACCCTCGTCGAAGGTTTCGCGGCCGCGGTCGCCCTTGACGACCAGCGGCATCAGCAGCTCCGCGGTCTCGAAGGTGGTGAACCGCTCACCGCACTTGAGGCACTCGCGCCGCCGACGGATCTGCCGTCCCTCGCCGGCAAGGCGCGAGTCGTTCACCTTGGTCTCGATGTGGCCGCAGAACGGGCAGTGCATGCGGCGTGGCGCCTCGTCAGCCTAGGACTCGTACACGGGAAATCGCCGGCACAGCTCGATGACCTGCGGCCGCACGCGCTCGATTGCCGCCGGCGCGGCTTCGGCATCCAACACCTGCGCGATGAAATCCGCCACCTGCTCGACTTCGCTGACACCGAAGCCGCGCGTAGTCGAAGCCGGCGTCCCGATGCGCAGGCCGCTGGTCACCATCGGCGGGCGCGGGTCGTTCGGCACCGCGTTCTTGTTGACGGTGATGTGCGCGCGGCCGAGCGCGGCATCCGCGTCCTTGCCGGTGATGTTGCGATCGGCCAGGCTCATCAGGAACAGGTGATTGTCGGTACCGCCAGAGACGACCTGGTAGCCGCGCTTGACCAGCCGCGCCGCCATGGCACGGGCGTTGGTGAGCACCTGGCGCTGGTAATCGCGAAATTCCGGCTGCAGCGCTTCCTTGAGCGCTACCGCCTTGGCGGCGATGACGTGCATCAGCGGGCCACCCTGGGTGCCGGGAAACACCAGTGAGTTGAGCTTCTTGGTGATCTCCTCGTTGGCGCGCGCCAGGATCAGCCCACCGCGCGGGCCACGCAGCGTCTTGTGAGTGGTGGTGGTCACTACGTCCGCGTGCGGCACCGGATTCGGATACAGCCCGGCCGCCACCAGCCCGGCGACGTGCGCCATGTCGACCACGAAGTAAGCGCCGACGCTCTTGGCAATCTGCGCGAAACGTGCCCAGTCGATGACGCGCGAATAGGCCGAGAAGCCGGCGATGATCATCTTCGGGCGATGTTCCTGCGCGAGCCGCTCGACCTGCGCGTAGTCGATCTCGCCGGTGTCCGGACGGATGCCGTACTGTGCCGCACGGAAGTACTTGCCGGAGAAGTTGACGCGCGCGCCGTGCGTCAGGTGGCCGCCGTGGTCGAGGCTCATGCCGAGGATCGCATCGCCGGGTGCCACCAGCGCCAGGTAGGCGGCGGCGTTGGCCTGCGAGCCCGAGTGCGGTTGCACGTTGGCGAAATCGGCGCCGAACAGCTGCTTGGCCCGATCGATGGCGAGCTGCTCGACGACGTCGACGTACTCGCAGCCGCCGTAGTAGCGTTTGCCAGGGTAGCCTTCCGCGTACTTGTTGGTGAGCACTGAGCCCTGTGCCGCCAGTACGCGCGGGCTGGCGTAATTCTCGGAAGCGATCAACTCGACGTGGTCTTCCTGACGGCGGCGTTCACCCGCAAGGGCGGCGGCGAGCTCGGGGTCGAATCCTTCGATGGTGACGGTGTTGCGGAACATGCGCGGCGCCGCCTTTGCAAGCTGCGGAAACGGGTTGCGGGAACCGGTAATTGTACCGGAAGGCCTCACCAGCCGCGCTGCCTGGGGCCGCCGCCGCCCTACTGCAGCAGGCTCTCCACCACCGCGGTCCAGGCGTGTGCCAGGTTGTCGCGGTTGTAGCCCCCGCCGCCGAGCGCCAGCACCCGTCCGTGCCCGGCGGATTCGGCCAGCTCGGCGAGCTCGCGCGCCGCACGGCCGTGGGAATGCGGCGACAGGCGCAGGTGAGTGATCGGGTCGCCCTCGATGGAGTCGGCGCCACATTGCAGGATGATGAACTGCGGGTCGTACCGGGTGAGATGCGCCATCACCCGCGGCCACACCATCCCGAACACTTCGTCGCCGGCTCCGGGGGGCAACGGCACGTTGAGCTTCATGCCTGCCGCTGCGCCGCGCCCGGTCTCGGCCGCCGAGCCGGTGCCGGGATAAAGGTAGCGACCGTCCTCGTGCAGGTCGGCGAACACCACCGCCGCATCGTCCTCGAAGGCGTAGAACACCCCGTCGCCGTGATGCGCGTCGATGTCGACGTAGGCGATGCGGCTCAAGCCCCGGCTCTTGAGCTGCTCGATGGCGACGCCGCAGTCGTTGAACACGCAGAAGCCGGCGGCGCGGCCGCGGGCGGCGTGATGCAGCCCGGCGATCGGCACGAAGGCGCGGCGGCAGCGCTGCTCCATCACCGCCTCCATGGCAGCGAGCGTCGCGCCGACGATGCCGGCGGCCGCCTCGAACACTCCCTTGAAGGCCGGCGTGTCGCCGGCGTCGAGCAGCCCGGTGCCACTCAGTGAGCGCTCGCGCACGAACTCCAGGTACTCGGCGGTGTGGAACGAGCGCAGCTCGGCATCGCTCGCGGTGCGCGGCTCGATCGCGGTCACGCGCGCGCCGAGGCTGCGTGCGGCGAACTCGCGCGCAAAAGCGGCAAGCCGATCGGCGCCGAACGGGTGACCGTCACCGAAACCGTAGCGCGCCAGCTGCTCGCTCAAGACCACACCGACGCTCGCCATCGGGCGGCTCACGCTCCTTCCACTTCAGTCAAGCATGCGAAGGGCCAAGCCTAACACAGTGGTGCGCGGCGCGGCCCGCGACGGCCGCGGCGATAGCCCGCGGCCATCGCCATCGGCCTCGCCCTCGAAGATAATCGTGCGATGGCGCAGTACATCTACACCATGAACCGCGTTTCCAAGGTGGTGCCGCCGAAGCGGATCATCCTGCGCGACATCAGCCTGTCGTTCTTTCCCGGCGCCAAGATCGGCGTGCTGGGACTGAATGGTGCCGGCAAGTCGTCGCTGCTGAAGATCATGGCGGGGCTCGACTCGAGCTTCGAGGGCGAGGCGCGGCCGCAAAGCGGCATCCGCATCGGCTTCCTGCCGCAGGAGCCGCAGCTCGACGCTTCGCGCGACGTGCGCAGCACGGTGAGGGAAGGTCTGGGCGAGACCTTCCGTCAGCTCGAGGAGTTCAACCAGATCAGCGAGCAGTTCGCCGCCGGCGTGGATGAGGAGCAGATGACGGCGCTGCTCGAGCGGCAGTCGCAGCTGCAGGATGCGATCGAGGCGTGCGGCGGCTGGGAGCTCGAACGCAAGCTCGAGATCGCCGCCGATGCGCTGCGGCTGCCGGCCTGGGAGACGCGCATCGCCACGCTCTCCGGCGGCGAGCGGCGCCGCGTGGCGCTGTGCCGGCTGCTGCTGTCGGCACCGGACATGCTGCTGCTCGATGAGCCGACCAACCATCTCGATGCGGAGTCGATCGCCTGGCTCGAGCGTTACCTCGAGCAATATCCGAGCACCGTGATCGCGGTCACCCACGACCGTTACTTCCTCGACAACGTGGCCGAGTGGATCCTCGAGCTCGATCGCGGCTACGGCATTCCCTGGCACGGCAACTACTCTTCCTGGCTGGAGCAGAAGGAGCAGCGGCTGGCGCTCGAGGAGCGCGAGCGCGAGGCGCTGCGCAAGACCCTGGCGCGCGAGCTCGAATGGGTACGCCAGAACCCCAAGGCGCGGCAGGCGAAGAGCAAGGCGCGCTTGCAGCGCTACGAAGAGCTCGCTTCGCGCGAATTCCAGCAGCGTAGCGAGACCAACGAGATCTACATCCCGCCGGGTGAGCGCCTCGGCGAGCTGGTGATCGCGGTCGAGGGACTGCGCAAGGGCTACGGCGAGCGGCTGCTGATCGACGCGCTCGCCTTCAACCTGCCGCGCGGCGGCATCGTCGGCATCATCGGTCCGAACGGCGCCGGCAAGACCACGCTGTTTCGCATGCTGAGCGGCGCCGAGCAGCCGGATGCGGGCGAGATCCGCATCGGTCCGACGGTGCAACTCGCCTACGTCGACCAGTCGCGCCAGTCGCTCGATGACAGCAAGACGGTGTGGCAGGAGATCTCCGGTGGGCTCGACCTGATCCGCGTCGGCGCCTATGAGACGCCCTCGCGCGGCTATGTCGGGCGCTTCAATTTCAAGGGCGCGCAGCAGCAGCAGCTGATCGGCGAGCTCTCCGGCGGCGAGCGCAACCGCGTCCACCTCGCCAAGGTGCTGCGCGCCGGCGGCAACGTGCTGCTGCTCGATGAGCCGACCAACGATCTCGACGTCGAGACGCTGCGTGCGCTCGAAGAGGCGCTGCTCGCCTTCCCGGGCTGCGCCGTGGTGATCTCGCACGATCGCTGGTTCCTCGACCGCATCGCCACCCACATCCTCGCCTTCGAAGGCGACTCGCAGGTCGTGTGGTTCGAGGGCAATTACCGCGAGTACGTCGAGGATCTGAGGCGGCGCAAGGGCGAGGACGCCGCCCAGCCGCATCGCATCAGGTTCAAGCCGCTGACGCGCTGAGCATCGGCGAAGGCAGCCCGATGGCGCCTGCTGCAATTGCGGCCCCCCCGCCGGAGCGCGAGCCCAGCAGCGTGTGGCGCTGGGTAGGGCCGCTCGCGGCGCTGGTGGTGTTCACCGCGGTGGTGCTGATCCTGCACCATCAGCTCGCGCGGCTGCACGTCAGGAGCGTGTTCGCGCATCTGCACGCCATCCCGCGTCGTCAGGTGCTGGCGGCGCTCGGCTTTACCGCCGCCAGCTACTGGCTGCTCTCCAACTACGAGGTGCTGGCGCTCGCCTACCTGCGGCGACTCGTGCCCTACACGCGCATCGTCTTTACGTCCTTCATCGCCTACTCCTTCGGTCACACGCTCGGCTTCTCGGCCTTCACCGGCGCCGCCATACGCTTCCGCCTCTATGCGACCGCCGGCCTGAGCGCCATCGACGTTGCCACGGTCTCGGCCTTCTGCAGCCTGTCGCTCGGCATCGGGCTGGCGACGATACTCGGCGCCTCGCTGCTGCTCGCGCCCGCGCACGCGGCCGCGGTGCTGCAGCTGCATCATCACTGGCCGCGGCTGATAGGCACGCTGCTGCTCGCCGCGGTGGCGGCGTACGCGCTGTGGGCGTGCCTGGCACGCGGCCGGCTCGAGATCCGCGGCTGGGCGCTGCGCCCGCCGGGAGTGGCCATCGGCCTGGCGCAGATCGCACTCTCGGTGAGCGACCTGTCGCTGTCCTCGGCGGTGCTGTGGTGGCTGCTGCCGGCGGCGGCACACATCCCCTTCATTACGTTCCTCGGCGTGTACGCGGCCGCGGTGATCGCCGGCATCATCAGTCACGTCCCTGGGGGCGTCGGTGTCTTCGAGGCGGTGATGCTGTTCGCTCTGCCGAACGTGCCGGCGGACGCACTGCTCGGCTCGCTGCTCGCCTATCGCGCCGTCTATTACGTCGTGCCGCTGGTCTTCGGCACGCTGCTGTTCGGCTCCAAGGAGCTGTCGGCCCAG
>Ga0187783_10001372_pt1 | contig 17911 bp, 13 predicted proteins | sample 1015_SJ02_MP02_2_FD_132471 | JGI IMG/M metagenome (GOLD analysis project Ga0187783, IMG submission 132471) | Tropical peat soil microbial communities from peatlands in Department of Meta, Colombia - 1015_SJ02_MP02_20_MG | ecosystem: Environmental > Terrestrial > Soil > Wetlands > Peat | place...
CCCTTGTTGAGGGCCGGATTGAGCAGATCAGCGAGGGCCTCGGCAATCGGTGTCACGTCGGGCCGGCTGGCCTTGGCGCGGGTCTGCCTGGCCGGGTCCTTGCGCACAGGTTTGGCCGGATCGCGCTTGCGCGACGACGGCGTGTTGGGCTTGCCGGTCTCTTGAGTCATTGCCGCACTTTTTGAAATGGCGCCCGCCAAACGGAGCCGATTGCCGTTCGCTCGCCGCGGGTCCTTCTTCGGTCTCACGGCCGCTCGCCCCGCTGGCGGATGTCCGCCGCGGACAGACGCGCGCCCGTTTTATGCCACGTCCCGGGTGGTCCGGAAAGGGTCGGGGGTCGTCCGGAGCCAACGACGAGCGAAAACGGACTTAGCCGGCGGCCACCGAATAGCGACGGTACACATCACTCGGCCGCCTGCGCGCCGCTGTCGATGAAGCCTCCCGATTGCCGGCGCCACAGCGCCGCATAGTGTCCATCGAGGCGTAGCAATTCCTCATGCGAGCCCTGCTCGACAATGCGACCGCGCTCGAGCACGACCAGCCGATCCATGCGAGCGATGGTTGACAGGCGATGCGCAATGGCGATCACCGTCTTGCCGGCCATCAGGGTCCCGAGACTGGCCTGGATGGCGGCTTCGACTTCGCTATCGAGCGCGGAGGTCGCTTCGTCGAGCACCAGGATCGGTGCGTTCTTGAGGATGACCCGCGCAATGGCCACGCGCTGGCGCTGGCCGCCGGAAAGCTTGACGCCGCGTTCACCGACCTGCGCGTCATAGCCGCGGCGTCCCCGCCAGTCTTCGAGATCGAGGATGAAGTCGTGGGCATGGGCGAGCCGGGCGGCCTCGACAATGTCGGCCTCGCTCGCATTCGGCCGTCCATAGCGAATGTTGTCGCGGATCGAACGATGCAGCAACGAGGTGTCCTGGGTCACGACGGAAATCTCGGCCCTGAGGCTCTCCTGCGTAACGTCGGCGATATCCTGCCCATCAATTTCGATCCGACCATCCTCGAGATCGAAGAAGCGCAGCAGCAGATTGACCAGCGTCGACTTGCCGGCACCCGAACGCCCCACCAGTCCAATCTTCTCGCCGGCGTGCACTGTCAGGCTCAGGCCGCCGATGACGCCGGTCTCGCGGCCATAGCCGAACCGCACATTGACGAACCGCACTTCTCCGCGTCGTACGACCAACTCGACCGCCTTTGGACGGTCAGCCAGCGCAATGGGACGTGCGATCGTTGCCATGCCTTCCTGGACGACGCCCACGTTCTCGAAGATCTGGGTGACTTGGCCGGCGACCCAGCCGGCGATATTGACGATCTGCCAGGCGAGCGGCAGGGCCATCGCAACCGTGCCGACGCTGACCATCCCCCGCGTCCACAGGAAGATGGCAAGTCCAGCGGTCGCAGTGACGAGCGCCGCGTTGAGAGTGATCAGGCTCAGCGCGAACATCGTGTTGAGCCGCAGCGAGGCGTGGAACAATCCGGTATGATCGTCAAGCGCATGACGCGTGTAGGCGTCCTCCTCATGCGCGCGAGCAAACAGCTTCACGGTCAGAATGTTGGTGTAGGTATCGACAATGCGGCCGGTGAGGACCGAGCGCGCCTCTGACACATCGTGCGAACGGTCGCGCATCAGCGGCACGAAGCTGCGCAGCAGCACCACATAGCCACCGAACCAGGCCAAGACCGGGAGCGCAAGCCAGGCATCAGCCGAGGCGAGCAGAATGAGAGCGCTTGTGCCGTAGACCAGGATGTACCAGACGCCGGTGAGCAGTGCGACCAGGCTTTCGCGCACCGCAGGTCCGGTCTGCATGACCTTGTTGGCGATGCGGCCGGCAAAATCGTTCTGAAAGAATGCCCAGGACTGGCGCGACACGTACCAGTGGTTCTGCCAACGGATCAGGTTGGCGACATTGGCAGCGATGGCCTGATTGGCAACCAGATTTTGGGCTGTCAGCGCCAGCGGGCGGGCGACCATCAACACGGCCGCCATGCCGAGCAAGGTGCGCCACGAATCCGCGAGCAGGCTATCGGGCTTATGGGTCGTTACCAGGCTGACCACCCGGCCGATGAAAACCGGAATCGTCGAATCGAGGAGGGCCACCACCAGACCGGCAACGAACAGCGCCGCAAGCAGGCCCTTGGCCTGGCGCGCGAAGTGCCAATAGAAGGCAACGAGCCCGCCCGGTGGCTCAGGACGCGCCGGCGGCTCAGTCGGGTGCAACAGTCTTTCGAATGCGGCAAACATGACGGTCTCAACGCAGGGGCGGTTCAAAACCCGGGAATCAAATGACGAAAGTGCCCGCGGTGGGTCCCACGCGCCCACGGCAGGCTCAACTCGTCATGTGGTTCGGATGGCAATCTACTAGAAGAGCTTCGTGTCCAGAGCGTGACGAAAGGCGCGGGGACGCCGCGACATCGCGAGCGTCAGGTTCACCTGCGGGTCGCAACACGCGCTTGTGATCGGCCCGGACGCATTGCTTGATATCAGCAACGGTATTCAGGGCGCTTTCGGGCGATCGCTCGACAATGCGCGGGAGGCGATGTATGCCGGTCGCAACTTTTAGGGGGCCGGCCCGAGGATACGTGGGCCGGATCATGCAGGTCGCAGGGTATCGGCCAGCGTCGATCCGCGAGCGCACATGTCTCGGCCGCACGGGGTCAATGGCGACATTGATTCGGCGATCGATTGATTTGGGCCCTGTGGGTCCGCTCGACGCGTATGGCGCCGGCACCGGGCAGCCGAAATCGCGTGGTGGGCGCAACGCGTCAACGCCGCGAGCGGCACCGTCGGTTGATCTGTCTCGCCGTGGTCTCGCGGCTGAGAGTTCGGGCTTCGATTGTCGTTCCAGGCTGCGAGAGGCTGGACCTCGGGGTTGCCCGCGTGAGCACGCCCTGTCTTGCCCGGCAGGATCCGCATGAGACGCTTGCATCGTGCCATGCGCGTGGCTCTGGCAGCGCTGGCGTTGGCGGGTTCAACGTGTCCGCTGGTCGCGCAAACGCCTCAACAGATCGAGCAGGCCACCGACGAGGCGATCCGTCGCCTCGATCTGCAGACGCAACTGCCGGTCGACGCCGCCGACTCCCCGAGCGGGTTTGCGATTAATCTGCCCCCGGAGGTTTATTGGATCGTCATCGCGTTGGGGGTGGCGCTGGTTCTCTACTCCTTTCGCGACATGCTGCCGGTGTGGCGCCTGGTCGGGCGTGCTGAGTGGGACGACGCGGGGCTCGATGCCGGTTCGGGCGGAGCGCAGGCCCCGTCGATGACCATGGTTGCCGCCGACGAACTCGCACGTCAGGGGCGCTTCGTCGAAGCGATGCACGTCCTGCTGCTGCAAAGCCTTGCCGAGATCCGCCGGTGTCTTGACCAGCATTTCGCTGACTCATTGACCAGCCGGGAAATCTTGCGCAGCACTGCATTGTCTGAGGCCGGCCACGCGGCGTTGCGCGAAATCATCGCGCGGGTGGAATGGAGCTATTTCGGCGAGCATCCGGCGGCGCTTGCCGACTATACGGCGACGCGCGAGAGCTTTGACAGGTTGACTCGCTCTCTGCAGGGCGGGGCGGGGGCATGAACAAAGACGTTAACGAGGCGCCGATCTTTTCGAGGCGATTGCTGATTGGCGCGATCGCGGCCGCCGTTACTTTGTTTGTCTGCTCACTCTATCTGATGGGAGGCAATGGCAGCAACAAGCGGGGATCCGACACGGTTGGCACCAACACATTCTCGCGGTCCGCGATAGGTCATGCCGGCATCGCCGAAATCCTGCGCAAGCTCGGCGTCACCGTCGTGCAGAGCCAACATGATTCACTGGATAGGCTCGGACCAACCAGTGTGCTGGTGATCGCCGAGCCGCCGTTGACGGTGACGGCCGACGAGCAGGTGCGCGCCCTGTTGAAGGCCCACACTGTCCTGTTCGTTCTGCCGAAATGGGCCGGGTTGCCGAGCACCAAAAAGATCGACTGGATCGACCGTGTGCTGCTCAAGCCCACCGCCGAGGCCGAATGGGCACTGCAACGCGTCGTCAATCGGGGCGAGGTGGTGCGGCCCTCGGCAGCCCAAGCCTGGACGGTCAATGTGCTGGGCGGCGCGCCGGAGCTTGGCGAATCTCCACAGCTCGTCCAGTCCGACCGTCTTCGTACGCTCCTCGGCAGTGCCGAAGGCACGCTGGTCGGCGAGGCCGCAAACAAACAACACCGGATCTGGGTCCTGGCGGACCCCGATGTCCTTTCCAATCACGGCATCGCACAGCCGGCCAATGCGGCGTTCGCGGTCGGGCTCATCAACGCTCTGCGGGGGCCCGACGGCAGCGTCGTATTCGACGAGACGATTCATGGATTCGTGGCGGCCCCCGCCAATCCGTGGAAGCTGTTCGAGCCGCCTTTCGTTTTCGTGGTGCCCCTATTGGCAGTCGCGATCGGGCTGCTGCTGTGGGCGACAATGCCTCGGTTCGGTGCGCCCGAGAAGCTGCCACCGCCGCTCGCCTCCGGCAAGCTCGCCCTCATCGGGAGCGCTGCCAAGCTCATCGCATTTGCCGGCTACCAGCGCGTGCTGGTCAAGCGCTATGTCCAATCCACCATCCGCGAAGGCGCGCGCGAACTGCATGCGCCGCGCGGCCTCTCCGAGTTCGAGCTCGTCGAGTGGCTGCGGCGGATCGGGCAGGCCCGCAACGTGTCGATCGACTGCGGCACTGTCCTGCTGCGTGCCGAACGATTGGCGGAGCGCCGGCGCGGCGAGGCCTCTTCGCTGGTCGCGGCGGCCCGCGAGATTCATCAATGGAAGCGGGAGATCATCGATGGACCTGCAAACTATTCGCGCGATCACCGACGCGCTGCGAATCGAGGTCCGCAAAGCGGTCGTGGGTCAGGATGACGCCATTGACCTGATGCTGACCAGCCTTCTGGTCGGCGGTCATGTCCTGCTCGAAGGGGTTCCGGGGACGGCCAAGACGCTGCTTACCCAGGCCTTCGCGGCCGGCCTCGATCTACAGTTCGGACGCATCCAATTCACGCCGGATCTGATGCCGGGTGACGTGCTCGGCACCAACCTTTTCAACTTTCAGACCAACAGTTTCGTTTTGACCAAAGGGCCGATCTTCACCCAGCTGCTGCTCGCCGACGAGATCAACCGCACGCCGCCGAAGACCCAGGCCGCCCTGCTTCAGGCCATGAACGAGCGGGCCGTCACCATCGATGGACGCACCCATGAGCTGGGCGAAGAGTTCATGGTGGTGGCCACCCAGAACCCGATTGAGCAGCAGGGGACCTATCCGCTGCCCGAAGCGCAGCTCGACCGCTTTCTGTTCAAGATCATCATCTTCTATCCCACTCGCGAGCAGGAACTCGAGGTGGTGCGCCGCCACGGACATCGCTCGGCGATGCCACGGCTCGCCGACTTCGGGCTGACCCCGGTCGTTAATGCCGGTGCACTCGGACAGGCGCGTGAAGCCGTCTCCAGGATCCGGCTCTCCGAGAGCCTGATCGATTACATCGTCGATGTCATTCGCGCGACGCGGCAGCATTCCTCGCTCGACGTCGGCGCCTCGACGCGCGCTGCCAATATGCTGGCGGCGGCGGTGCGCGCCTATGCGGCCCTGCAAGGCCGTGACTTCGTGATCCCGGACGATGTGAAGTTTCTGGCCATTCCGGTGCTGCGCCATCGCGTCATGCTCTCGCCGGGCGCCGAGATCGAAGGTCACGCGGCCGATCGCATTCTCGGCGAGATTCTCGACCAGACGGCCGCGCCGCGATGATCCGGCCAACCCGCAGGGCCGTCTGGCTATTTGCTGCCGGCATTCCGCCGGCGCTGTTCATGGTCATCTATAACCGGGACCTGTGGCCGTTTTCTTTCGACTATGGATTGCTGATCTTGTTGATCATGGCCGTCGATGCGGCCTTGGCATTCCCGCCACGCCTCCTCGCCGTCAAAATCGGGCCGCCCGACAAGCTCTATGTTGGCGAACGCGGCAGTGTGGCAGTGACGATCGCAGCCGCGCGTTATCCGCACCGGACCCGCTTCGAACTGCTGCTCGAGCAACACGGCGATCTCGATCCCGCAGAGATCGTTGTCACTGAGCTCGACGTCGGGCACGAGGCGAGCGCCGGGCTCGCATTATTGCCGCGCCGCCGTGGCCGGGTTGCCTTGAACGCGCTGTGGATCCGCTGGTTTGGGCCGCTGGGCCTCGTCGAACGAATGCGCCGCGTGACGATCGGACAATCGATCGACGTCCTGCCCAACATCCATGGTGTCAAGAGCGCGGCCCTGCAGTTCTTCGCCCAGGAAGCGATCTTCGGCGTCAAGGTGCAGCTGAACAAGGGGGAGGGGGCGGAATTCGAGGCGCTGCGTGACTACGCACCGGGCCTCGATACGCGGGTGATCGATTGGAAGCAGTCGGCACGGCATCGCAAGCTGGTCTGCAAGGAGTTCCGCACCGAGCGCAATCACCAGGTGATTCTCTCATTCGATACCGGGCATCTGATGCTCGAGCCAATCGATGGACTGCCGCGCCTCGATCACGCCATCAATGCGGGCCTGCTGCTGACCTGGATTTCGCTGCAGAGCGGTGATTTTGTCGGGCTGTACGGTTTCGACGCAATTGCGCGCCACTATCTGCATCCGAGCCGCGGCATCCCGAACTTCACCCGCATTCTGCGGGCGACGGCGGAGCTCGATTATCATCCCGAGGAAACGAATTTTACGCTTGGACTTGCCGAACTCAACGCGCGACTGCGCCGCCGCGCGCTCGTTGTATTGTTCACCGATTTCGTCGACACGGTCACGGCCGAACTGCTGATCGACAGCATGGCGCGGATCGCCAACCGCCACGTGGTCATATTCGTGACGCTGCGCGATTCACTATTGCAACGCATGGTGGATGCGCCGCCCGACGCGTTCGACAACGTCGCGCGCGCGGTGGTCGCTCAGGATTTCCTGCGCGACCGCAGCATCGTGTTCGAGCGTCTCGATCGCCTCGGCATTCATTGCCTGGACGTGCCGAGCCGCACCCTGTCGGTGGCACTAATCAATCGCTATCTCATGATCAAGCAACGCGGACTTATCGGATGAGCCTTTCGCCGCCCGAATACCCCAGCGTCAGGCCCGCGGCCGGAGAGGCCAAGGTGGCCGGACCACCTGAGATCGTCTTGCGCAGCAGCGAATTCCGCCGCGGGCGGGAGGCCGGCTGGCGGGAACTCGAGGGAATGATCGAACGTGTTGAGAAACGCGGCGTGAAAGTGCTGTCGGCTGACGAGTTGGAACGGCTGCCGGTGCTCTATCGCTCAGCGGTGTCGTCGCTTTCCGTCGCCCGCAGCATCGCGATCGACCGCAATCTTTTGCTTTATTTGGAGAATCTGTCGCTGCGGGCATTTCTGGCCGTCTACGGGCCGCGCATCAATCTCTCCGAGGGACTTGGCGAATTCCTCCGCAGCGGATTTCCGGCCGCAGTGCGCCAGGCCCGCTGGCACTTCCTGGTGGCTCTCATCACCCTCCTGGTCGGGGTGATCGCCGGCTTCATGCTCACTGTCGCCGATGAGTCCTGGTTTTCGGCTTTCGTGCCTGCGGGTTTGGCCGGCGGTCGCGGCCCGACCAGCACCCGTGCCGACCTGCTCGACAAAGAGATCTTCCGACCTTGGCCAGGTTGGGCCGAAAGCTTCGGGTTGCTTTCCAATTTTCTATTTGCTCACAACACGCTGGTCGGGATCCTGACATTCGGGCTTGGCCTCGCGGCTGGGGTGCCGACCCTGCTGCTGCTGGTCTATCAGGGCCTGATGCTCGGGGCGTTCCTGGCCCTCCACTATGATCGCGGCCTCGCCATCGACTTCTTGGGTTGGGTGTCGATTCACGGTGTCAGCGAGTTGACCGCCATTATTCTGTGCGGGGCCGGCGGGCTTGTCATCGCCGACAAGCTGCTGTTTGCCGGGCGTCTATCACGACTCGACAGTCTGGCGATCCACGGTCGTTTCGCAGCGCAGATCGCCATCGGGGCGATGATGCTGTTTTTTGTTGCGGCCATTCTCGAGGGGGGATTTCGCCAGCTGGTGCAAAGTACGCTCTTGCGCTTTGTCATCGGAGGCGCGACAGCCGCCTTTTGGCTCGGCTATTTTCTGCGTCGGCCGCGGGAAGCGCAGCGATGACTTCGGCTCAGGATCGATTGACGCAGCTGTTCGAGGGACTGGGGCACAACCGCCGTGAAATTCTCACTCCCGAAGGTGTGAAACTGCTGGTCGAGCCGGCAAACTATGGCGAGCGGCTGACGGCCTTCGTCATCGACCTTGTGCTGTGGCTGGGCGCGAGTCTGGTCATTCTTCTGTCCGGATCTCTCCTGATCAACCTCATTCACAATCTCCTGAAGCTGCCCAATTTCGACATCGTGCTGGTCGTCTCCGTGCTGCTTTTTATCACCTTCCTGGTCCGGATTTTCTATTTTCTGTATTTCGAGCTGTCCTGGCAGGGTGCGACGCCGGGCAAGCGCCTCGTTGGTTTGCGCGTGATTGATCGCCGCGGCGGTCCGCTGCTTCCCTCGGCAGTCGTTGCTCGCAATCTGACACGCGAGGTGGAAATATTTTTGCCGCTTGGCATCCTGTGGTCGGTCGGTGGGCATGGCCAGGCCGCTCTCGAGCAATTATCGATAGCCGGCTGGCTGCTCATCTTCGCAGCGCTGCCGCTCATCAACAAAGATCACATGCGCGGCGGCGATCTGATCGCTGGCACGATGGTGATCGCTTTGCCGCGCCGGGTGCTGCTCGGCGATCTCGTCGAAAAGTCGGCTCGCTATGCGTTTACCGACAGCCAGCTTGGCGCCTACGGGGCATTCGAGTTGCAGGTGCTGGAGGAACTGCTGCGGCGCCCGGATCTCACACAGTCGCCTCGTCTGTTGCGTGAGGTGTGCGACAAGATCTGCCGGAAGATCGAGTGGGCGCCGTCGCCGCCACAATCCGATACCGTGGTTTTTCTCAAGGATTTCTATACGGCCGAGCGCGCCTATCTGGAGCGCGCCCAACTGTTCGGCCGGCCCCGACTCGACAAACATCACCACGGTCAACGGCCGACTGCCGCTGAGCGTCCTTGATGAGCCTCGGCCCGGCGGGCGAACGTCCCCCGAGGCCTTGCCGTGCTGTATCGGATCGAATGTTTCTAGTCGAACACCGACACAATCTGTTCGATGTCGATCCCTTCCTTCGCGGCGCGCAATTCGTAATAGGCCACCACTGCGACCGTCGCCTGGAAGGCGCCGATCAACGCAGCCCAGATCCAGAATGTCACACCCAGAATCAGCGGCAGGTTGACCAATCGAAACATGCCGAGCACCGCCCCGATGAGCGCGCCGCCGAGAGAATTGACGAGAATGAGGAGCACGATGATACCGAAGATCTTCCAGCGGTGACCACTGGTCAATGCGCTGCTGCGTTTAAGGCTGGCGACGGGCCTCAGCCTTTCCACGACACAAGCAGGCAATGCCACAAACCACATCGACATCACGATGAGGCCGGGGAAGAAGAGAAGCAGGAACGCCAAGCCGGTACCGAAAGCTTGCAGCAAGGCAACGCCAATGACCGGCATAAATCGCCGCAAGCCTTTTCGCACCGACTCTCCGATCGGGCTCGGCCGGCCGGACATATCCTGGTACGCCGCATTGAGGATCGCCGCCTGGCTGATGCTGAAAAAAATCAAGCCCAGCAGAACCAGTCCAAACACCAACAAAGACACCGCCCACGGAGCGAGTCTTCCATAGCCGGCCGCAATAGCTAACGGCCTCACGCCGATTGTTTGCGACAGATTCGGCAAGGCGGCGACCGCGGCGATAGCCATGAAGGGCACGAAGTTGCGCGACAATACGCTTGCCGCGCGGTTGAAAACCCGGCCGACCCGGAAGTCGCGTTCCACGAAGCCCGGCGCGTGCATGGATATCTCGGTCATCAGTCACCCCCTCTGCGGTGCGGATCTTTGCGGATAGTCGAGGCCGGAGGCCAGCAGGGTCAGATTTCGTCAATCAAGGCAGCAAGGTCCGGGGATTCGGACCTCTCGAGCCAATGCGCAGTCGGCCGCACCTCCAGCCGGCAAACTCTGACCTCTCGATGACATAACAATGGCGGGCAGCCGTTGATTGACCGTTATCAGCGAGCGCTTGCGGTCGTGCCGCCTGATTGTGCGGTCCCGGACGAAAGGGACAACCCCGCGCAGGGTTAATTATTGATTGGAATTTCCGCGATCCGGGTTCCAACGCTCCTTGGCCGCTTCGGCGGCCGCCGACCGGCGTCCGATAAGGCCGCGCGGCTCGAGACCGCCCCGGACTGGTCAGCGTGCCCCGGACGTGGGTGTTTCGATCAGCCGTCTGCGCGCCCCGGCGAGGCGCGACAGCACCGTCCCGACCGGTGCTCCGGTGACCTGTGCGATCTCCTGGTAATTGAGGCCATTGAGATCTCGCAGAACCAGTATTTCTCGCAAGGGCGGCGGCAGAGCGGCGATCGCCTGGTCGAGTGTTCGTGCAACCGCGGGGCTGGCCGACGTCCCAGGCGAACCGGCGCCGTCGGCTGCCTGCAGCCTCTTGACCACCTTACGGTCGCCGAGAACGGCCCGTGTGGCTGTCTGGTCGAGGGTTGGGGTGATCATCGGGCTCGCTAACGTTCCAGGCGAACCGACGCCGTCGCCTGCTTGGGCGCGCTTGGCCGGTTTGCGGTCGCCGACAACGGCTCGTGCGGCCGCGTGGTCGAGGCTACGCGCGATTTGGGGGCTTGATGAGGTCCCAAGCGATCCGGCGCCACCGGCTGCTGGCGCCCGCTTGAGCACCTTGCGGTCGCCGACAACGGTTCGTCCGGCGCGCTGTTTCCGGTCAAGCCACGCGTAAGAGGCATGACGCACGATCGTGAGCACGCGAACGCGCGCATCGTCTCCGGCAAACTTTCCGATGGCGTCAAATGCACGCCAGCAGGCTTCCTGCACCACGTTCTCGGCAGCCGCCCCATCACCGGTGAGCCAACGCGCCAGCACGTAGGCGCTGTCGAGATGTGGCAGCACCACCGCGGCAAATCGCGCCTTGTCGTCACTGCCGCCGCTCACGGCACGTCCCGACAGGAAAAGACCGTCACCGGGATCAGGTGGGGCAAGGCTCCTCTCCTTCGCGACTACCCAAGGCGGACCCTATGGCAGGTGTCCGCTGCCTCCCCCAAGCCCAGCTTCCACCCAAAATCTGGACGCTTGGTGGCAAGGATCAGGTTTGGCGCATTCGGAACTTGCCGTTATCTGCGGTTGCAGCCCGCAGATGCCGTGGCGTGCTCTGGGCCGTCCGATCAGGCAGGCGCCGGGGCCGGATGGGGAGCCGCGCGCAGCTCGCGCAAGACGAAAAGCGCAAAGGCCGGTGCGATGAACCCCGGGCCCGGAAGATGGAAGTGGCCGAACGCCATTTGAAGGATCGGAAGCCAATAGAGCAGGCGGGCCAACAATTGACCGCGCGCGTCTGCCTTGGCGCCGGTCAATAGCATGACCGCCATGAAGGTCATGGTCAGGACGTCATAGGATTGGAAGTAGGGTGATCCGAAAATGGAGCAGGCCAGGAACAGGGCACTGAGCACCAGCGGATCGGCTTTGGCGTGAAAGCGGTACGCGAGGAACACGATTGCGATCGCCAGCACGCAGCCGGCACTTTGGATCGCCATCGCCAGACCATAGCTCGCCCCGGTGACCCGAATATTCCAGAATATGGTCGGCATGAACGGGGCAGCGAGCATCTTCGGATCCGTGAGGATGAGATTCTGCACCGGAATGCCGATCTGGAGATAATCGGTCCATACCTTTGGACCAAATATCGCTGTGGTTAGGCCGGCCAGCGCCAGGGCCGTGACGGCCGCCGACACGAATGTGCGCCAGCGGCCGGAGGCCATCAGCATGATCGGAAACAGCAGCCCGAGCTGAGGCTTGAGGGTCAGAAGGCCAATCAGAATCCCGGCGACGATCGGCCGGCGGTCGAGCATGGCGAAGATGGCAAGGAGCATCGCGGCCGTCAGGAATGAGCTCTGTCCAGAAATGAGACAAAAGAAGGCGGCGGGCGACAGAATGACCGGCAGCAGCCGCCAGTCCACGGCATGGTAGCGCCGGGCAACGGCCACAAACATCGATACACCGAGCACGGTCCAGCATAGCAGCGCTGTCAGATACCCGAGCTGAGCGAACGGGGCCGCAATCAACATGATGCTCGGCGGGTACGACCAATTGAGCCACGGACCATCCGCGCCGACCAGCGGACGCAGCACCGCGTTGTAGATTTCCGGGTCGTAGAAACGGCTCGGGTCGGGCATGAACGCCGCGCGTCCGTACATCCAGAAATTCATAAAATCGCGCCCGACCACCAGCGTGGTGGCGTCTCGCGGGATCGGCGCGACCAACGAAAGGGTGCAGACATAGCCGATCGTCGAGCCGATGAAGAAAATCAATCCGAACACCGTGAGGGACCGGATCGGGTCGCGATCGTCGCGAAATAGATCACGCAGGGGGATGTGGAACATCGGGCGCTGTCGGCACCATCCGCAGGAGTGCGCCCGATCATCGCCGTCGATCATTGCCATCGCGTTACCGACGGCAATCGCCAAGCCGTGGCCGCGATGCCCCGAGTTCCTTTGCCGGATCAGCAGATGCACCGCCGACGCTCAGCCGTTGACGGTTAACGACGTCAGGACCCGGGTGACCGGTTCGGTATAATCTGCATCCCCCCGCGTCATAGGTTGATCGACCATATTGTCGCTTTATTGGGGTGTGGTTCTCGGGCGGGCCGGCGCGGCTTGGAAACCGCTCTCGCGGTTGTATAGTTGGGCGCGCACGCCGAACCGGCAAAGTTAAAAATCGGGAGGTCGCCATGCGATTTTGGCTGTTGGGATTGCTGGCTTTGTTGTGCACCCCGGCGGCGGCGCAGACTCAACCCGTGGTTCCGGAGATCCCGTTCGACTCGGTGCCGAATCCGCTCAAACTTCCACCTGACCTCTATTTGGGCGAGGTGGCGGGCGTTGCCGTCAATTCCCAGGGCCACATCTTCGTGTTCTCCCGGGGCAACACCTCGGGCCCGGCTTATGGGGCGGCCGCCGCGCAATTGCTGGAATTCGACGCTGCCGGCAATTTTCTGCGGGAAATCGGCAAAAATCTCTATGCTTGGTCTTTCGCCCATGCGGTGCGGATCGATCGCGATGACAATATCTGGGCGATCGACAAGGGCTCCGACATGATCATCAAGTTCACGCCGGAAGGTCGCGTTGCGATGGTCTTCGGTCGCAAGCAGGAGGCCTCCGACGAGGAGACCGGACCCCTCAAGCATCCCATGCCGCCCAAGTCGGCGGAGGATGGCCGATTCCGGCAGCCGACCGATGTGGCCTTTGACCCAGCCGGCAACACCTTTATCAGCGACGGCTACATCAATTCGCGGGTTGCCAAAGTCGATGCGGAGGGCAACTGGATCAAGCAGTGGGGTGACCGCGGGACCAATCCGGGCGAATTCAACACACCGCATAACATTGCGGCCGACGCACAGGGCAACATTTATGTGGCTGATCGCGGCAACCGGCGCATTCAGGTGTTTGACGGCGACGGCAAGTTCCTGCGCGCCATGGCGATCGATGTGCCGTTCGACGAGCAGAATGCCCGTCCCGCCATCGGCAACAAACCCGACCTGGCGACCTATCAACGCCTCGTGACCTTTGCGCCGGGCTCACCCTGGACGGTCTGCATCACCCCGCCGCCGCATCAGGTCCTGTATACGTCAGACGCCTATCCGGGCCGGGTATACAAGCTGACGCTGGACGGCAAAGTGCTGGGCGTGCTCGGAAAGTCCGGCAAGCAACTCAAGCAATTCGGCTGGATCCACGAGATCGCCTGCCCATCCGAAAATGAGCTACTGGTCGCCGAATTGCTGAACTGGCGCGTGCAGAAACTGATTCTGCATCCCGAGCGGCAGGCCGCGGCCCAATAGGGACACCCGGTTGGTCGCAGCAAGGCGCAGACGCGGGAAAATCGACCGTGAAAACTCAGTTCGCTTCGCAGTCACTGTTTGAGTACCGCTCCGTCGAGTGCTCGCCTGCCGACGTGAGAATGACGGCGGCAGTCGATTGTTTGATGGGTTGATCTGCTTCTATCTGACGGCACGATAGGAGTGCCAACAAGCGAGCGCGAGGCCTTGGCCTGATCATTCACAGATAAAGGATCGCCGAACGTGTCTGAGGGCCTTCACCGCGAGTGTGACGTTCGCATTCTGATTGCTGCGTAGCAGCCGAAGCGCCGACGGCGGGCAGTGCTCATGTAACAGTTTGATTGGACGAATAGATGGCTTCAATCAGCTCTTCAGTCGCTGCCGCCGACATATCCGACGATATGCCAATTGCCGGCGCCGTCGCGGCCATAACACAGCCGATTGGCCACAGGTGAAAGCAGCATGGCGGAAGGCACGAAGCCGGTCCTGCCGTGCGGGGTCGCGACCCGCGTCCAGGCAGCGGCCCTCGGGTCAGTCGATGCGGAAGCGGTGCGGTCGTAGCCGAGCACGCGGATGAGTTCGACGTCGAGTGTCTCGATGGCCGGACTGGTTGGGTCCGGGGTCGCACGGACCGGAAGGCCGGGGACCCGCGGATAGCTCCAGTCAATCAGATCCGAACCGGTTGCATCCATCAATCCGTCCAACTCGGCATCCGAATAGGTCGGGTCAGACGGACCGCACAAGATATTTGGATGAAGATTCAAGGGTCCAAGCGATGGCTCGTTGGCGAATAGAATGAGATCGTTCCACCCGCGGCCGTCCGCGGCGTTGAGTCTGACTGCCGACGCGAGATTATCGATCGATGACTTCTTAGGGTTGAATCCGCCGCCGACATCGCGTTCCCAGAAGAAGCTGGCTGGGACGACCAGGCGCGCGAGCGCGGCACGGTCATGTCGCTTGGCAATGTCCACCAACTGCTTGCGAAACGCCTGGAAGCGCGGATCCGGCGCCGTCTTGGGAATGGTCACGGCAATGCGCTTGTAAGGTTTGACCGCCGTCGCCCGCAACTCGGCGCCGCGCACTTCCAGCACGGTGGTATTAAGCATTGCCAGCAGGACGCCAGACACCAGCACAGCGCAGCGGACGCAATACATTGCCGTCGCTCCCCAACTTGGCTTCAAGCCCGGGATCTTTCAGACTGACATCACACAGTCAGAGAATGCGTGATACGAGCGATGCTCCCCGCCGCCTATCGACGGTGAGAACCGGGCAAAAAAATGGAGCGGGGCGACAATATATTTTCGTCGTGACTTATCGGCATCGCGGCGACGCCGAACTTGCAACTTTCGCGCCGTGGTGCGGCGCGAAAGCCCAAATAGATAGTGCCGAGTCGGTCCTCTCGTGACCCTATTGACCGCCGTCACCAGAGGATCCGCCGACGACGCCGGCGATCTTCCAGCTTCCCGACTCCTTGGCAAAGCACAACTCATCGTTGTCCAGCGACATCAGGGAGGCCGACAGAACAAATCCAACTTTTCCGTCCGGCGCAACAACGCGCACCCAGTCTTCACCGGCAACGGCCGCGGCCGGCGCGGTTTCGGGCAAAACGCGCACCAGACCCATGCCGAGTTTCTCGACGGTCGCTGACTTTGCCTGCGGGCCGGCGTGCACCTCGACGCCGGCAGAGGTCGGATAACCCCATTCAGCGGGGTCGGTTTGCGTCGACTTGACGAGATTCTCGAATTCCTTCTCGTCGATGTCTGCAGTGGCCGGCGTACAGACTACATCCTTCTTGTTGGGATCGGCAGATGCGGTGGGCTCCGCTGCCATGGCAGCGAGAGCATCCCACCCGCCGCTATCCTTCGCGTCGAGCCCGATTGCGAGCGCTAGATTTTCGACGCTGGATTTCTTGGCGTCGGCGCCCTTGCCGTCTTCAGTATCCCAGAAGAACCCCTTGGCAACGACCATGCGTCCCAGCGCGGCGCGGTCTTTGCGCTGGGCGACCCCGGCTAGCTCCTTGCGGAAGGCATCGAAGCTTGGGTCATTGAGGGGTGGCGGGAACGTTACCGGTACTGCCTTATAGGGCTTGGGCGGAGCCGGTTGTGGTGCCGTCTGTTGCGCCCCGGGCGGTTGTCCAGGGGCCTGTCCGGTCGTCTGTCCGACCTTCGATCCGGACGCGGGTGCCGCTTGAGCGAGCTGCTCCCCAGCGCCTGCCGGGACCCGGGACACCGCAAGGGCCAGCAGAAGAGCGGTCGTTACAATACCAACTGATCGCATCGATGACTCCTAACAGTCTGTCTGGATTTATTTCGGTGATCTGCAGACACTCAATGCCGCGGGGACCGTGCGCGCCCGAGTGCTGCAAGGAGCAAGACGTCTTGGACGTCACCTGGTGATCGCAGGCACCCGCAACGTCTTTCCCCTGTCGTTGCGCCGATCGTCCTTACCACACGCGGGGCATGTTCGGGAGGCGCTTCGCACAACCGCAGAATCGGCAAAGCGCTATTCGCCGATGCCACCTAGTTCGATCCGCAGCCTCACCCGCCGATCCGCCCAAGGGCGGCGGCAAGGTCAAAACCGCTTCACCAGGAGCTTGTTCCCGCCCAGGCACTATTCCGACTCTATAAGGTCGATCCTGGATTGCGGCGCGCACCGTATCGCGTTAGGCGAGGGTGGGATAGTTGTTGCTGCCTCGTCGCGAAGCCCGCGTTGGCTCCCATGACTCACCCGCGGGGCGACAGCATGACGCAGCCCTGCGACGCTCGGAACCGAATGCCGCGTTACGGGTCCGTTCATCTTATCCATCGCAGGCTGCCGTCCCGGCTAATCGCCCGGACGAATGGCGCAGGAGGGACAGATGGCATTCGATCCGAAGGGGCAGGCGAGCCTGGCCTTGCATCGGTTTGGGCTTGGGCCCCGGGTCGGATCCCTCGCCACAATCTCCTCCGATCCACAGGGTGCGCTGATCGCCGAGCTTGGTCGCGCGGGCGCCGGCACGCTGACGAACCCCGACCTGATGAGCGCAGGCGAGGCGGCCCGCGCTGCCTTTGAATTTCGTCAGGAACGTAAAGCCGGCCGGCTAGTCGAACGTGCCGAGCGGGCCGAACGCGAGGCGCTCAAGAATAACGGCAGCGGCCAACTGGGCGGGTCCGACAGTCTCTTCGTGCAAGGGATGGCCGCAGACGTCCGCAACACGCCTAGTGGCAAGCCGGCTGCTGGCGCACTCGCATCCACCGGGGATGCTCCAGGCCCTGCGGGCAACACCGACAGCAAGGGTGGCGCGCGCCAGAATCCCGCTCTCGGTCTGCCTCAACAGATCTTTCAGCAAGAGGCGAGGGCGCGTATTGATGCAGCGCTCGACGCCGACATCGGCTTCGTCGAACGGCTGGTATGGTTCTGGTCCAACCATCTGTGCGTTTCTATCGATAAGGGACCAGTGCGACCGCTGGCCGGCGCCTATGAACGCGAAGCTATTCGCGCCCACGTGCTCGGGCGATTTGTTGATATGCTGGAAGCCGCTGAGGCGCATCCGGCCATGCTGTTGTATCTCGACAATGTGCGCTCGGTCGGACCTGATTCAAACATCGGCCGCAACCGTGGCAAGGGCCTCAACGAAAACCTGGCTCGGGAGATTCTCGAGCTCCATACGCTTGGCGTTCGCACCGTCTATTCGCAAGACGACGTGACCAACTTTGCGAAGGTCATCACCGGTTGGAGCATCGTGCCGCTACGAGAGCAGTTTCGTGGCGGCGAGTTTGTTTTCAACGAACGCATGCATGAACCCGGCGCTCAGACAATCATCGGCAGGACATTTGCCGACGGCGGGATCGAGCAGGGGCGAGCGGTGCTTGCCGCGCTGGCCCGGCATCCGGCGACTGCGCGGCATCTGGCCGACAAGCTCGCCCGCCATTTTGTCAGCGATCAGCCGCCGCCCGCGCTGGTCGACCGGCTGGCCGCGCGCTTCA
>Ga0187783_10001373_pt1 | contig 17904 bp, 14 predicted proteins | sample 1015_SJ02_MP02_2_FD_132471 | JGI IMG/M metagenome (GOLD analysis project Ga0187783, IMG submission 132471) | Tropical peat soil microbial communities from peatlands in Department of Meta, Colombia - 1015_SJ02_MP02_20_MG | ecosystem: Environmental > Terrestrial > Soil > Wetlands > Peat | place...
CGGGCCGGTGACATCGCCCCCGCCGGCAGCCCCGAATTCCCTGGCGACGGCGGGTTTACCTCCGGTGTCTACCGCAACGCCGCCGCCGGCCCCCATGGGTCTCCCGTCCGCGGCCGGTATGCCGCCGTTACCAGAAACACTGCGGCCCAGAGCGGACATCCCAATGCCGATCGAACCGCCGCCGCCCGCCTCGACGAATACGGCACCGCCGCCGCTGCGAAGCCACGTATCGACTGCGTCGCCCAGCGCCCCACCGAATGTGGCGCCGCCCACGTCCGGTCCCTCAGGGTCGCCACCCCAGTTGTTGCTGCCGCCCATCACGGCCTCAACACCGCCCCCGATGGAGCCGGCTCAGGGGGCCGTGAGGGCCAGTGCGATTCCCCCCCTGCCTGACGAATTGCGGCCACCAGGTCTGATCCCGGTGCCACCCCCAAGTGAACCGATGGCTGGGCTGCCGCCGACAGAGCCGCTGCCGCCGGTGGCTCGTCCCGGTCCCTACCCGACCGTCGCCGCTCATCCGCTGGAGCCGGTGCCACGTGCCCAGTCGTCCACCTCTAGCGCCTCGCCTGCTACGACACGCCGCAAAAAGCCCACCGCGGCCGCCAACACGGGCTCGGGCGGCGGCGAGGTCCACAACGCCCCGCCGCAGACGAATCCGGCTGACGGGTCAAAGCCCGCCGATTAGCCCGCGAAACCCACTCAACGTCTTCGCCGAGGCTCGGGGCACGTAACGGCCGTCAATGACAATCACCGCCGCGGCCCAGGCTTCGGTGGGGCGGGTTACGATGTGCGACTCCACCCCTCCGATTCGCAACTAAAGGTCGCCACAAAGTGGCGGCTGCGGCCGAGCAACTGTTGCTGCATCACCGCGAGCTCGGCCCAATCCTGTCTGGAAAAGCCGCTGGTCCGATCATTTCGGGCTGCGTCGAAATCAACTTCCGTCGAGCTCATGAATTTCGCTGAAAAACAGATCGCGCCATGAGGTCGGTGCCTCACGCAGGCTGCCGACGCTGTGCATGAAGCTCGCGAACTTCATGGTGTTCTCCGGTACCATCGTCCACTTGACCTGTGGTCCGGAAACGACTTTCTCAACTGTGTCAAGCGAGAGCTTGGAATTGACATCTTCGATCCAAAGCGCGGCGGCCGCACGACGATCCTTATTGATGATGTCAGTCGCCTCCTGCAGAGCTGCAATCAGCGCCTTGTAGAGAACCGGGTTGTGGTCGTGGAACGCCTTCGAGGTCCAGGCCAATGTGAAGGTATGCGGCCCCTGCAGTACGTCAAAGGAATTAAGGAGCGTCTTGATGCCGGGCTGCTCGAGCTGCTGCTGCTGGTAGGGCGGGACGCTGAAGGCGCAGGTAATGCCGGCGGCTCCACTCATGAGAGCAATCGTGGCATCGGGCGGGGCCATCGAAACCGTCAAGGGGTCGAGCTTGGCAAAATGATCCTGACCAAACAGTTTGGCAGCTGCCATCTGAAGGATCACCGCCTGAATCGACACTTTCACAGCGGGTAGCGCTATTCGATCAGTATCCGTCAGATCGGCAATCGAGTTGGCATTCGTGTCGCGCGTGTTGAGCAATGCGGGCTGCGAGCTCAGTGCCGCTACGCCACGCACCTCCTGCGCCGTTCCCTTGGTCTTGCCCCACAGAGTGAGCAGTCCAGGCGCTCCGCCGGAGACCACGTCGATCCTGCCGGCGATCAATGCATCGTTCATCGCGTTCGGACCGTTGAAGGTCGCCCAGCTGACTTTCACGTCGGCCAGACCAAGGGCCGCCGCGTGCTTTTCGATCAGCCTGGCATGCTCCATGACATTGAATTGCAGATAGCCCATCGAAAACTGGCGCGCCAATCTGATTTCTGTCGATTGCGCCTGCGCCGACTGCAAAACTAGGAAGCATCCGATAACCGTCATCGCTGTCGCAGCAATGCTCACGAGCATTCGGTTCATGAAGTTTCTCCGACTGGACGCTCTCGAGTCTTTGGTTTGTTGGCACTCGTATCCTACAATCCCAGACGTATTTGCCTGATTTGTCGTAGGTAACGACAATCGCCTTTCAGTGGGAAGTCGCGCCATCCATCTGCGAGCTGCGGCGTTCGCAATTCGGAACCATCTCAAATCGCGAAGCTCAAGCTTAGCACCGTCGTCGCTGTTATGGAAAACCAAATATTCGGTCAGCCTCTCGAGACCGGACAGACAGCGAGGCCGGCGGCAAAATTTCGAAGATGCTATCTGAAGTCGTCAAAAGCGTGCCGTCCACTGCGTCGCACTTGTGACCCGCGTCAACCAATTGAATGCTCGAGAACACCGACGCTCGAAATGTCGATGCGAACGCGATCGCCCGGCTTGAGCCAGACCGGCGGAACGCGGAACGCGCCGACCCCGGCGGGCGTGCCGGTGGCGATGACGTCGCCCGGCTCGAGCGTCATGAAACGGCTGATGTAGGCGATGAGCTGTGAGATTGGAAACAACATGTCGGCGGTATTGGCCTGCTGCACAACATTGTCGTTGAGCCGGCAGACGATCCCCAGAGTTTGGGGATCGCCGACCTCGTCTTTGGTCACCAGCCAAGGACCCATTGGGCAAAAGCCATCAAAGCTCTTGGCAAAGGTGGTCTGCGGAGGCGTGACGTCGAACTGAAATTCTCGGGCACTGACATCATTGAGCACAGTGTAACCGGCCACGACCTCGAATGCCTCCGTGGCCTCTAACTGGGACGCAAAGGCGCCGATCACGACGCCCAGTTCGGCTTCATAATCGAGCTTGGTAATGCCGACCGGCCGGTGAACGGCGGCACCAGGCCCCACCACGCTCGACGAAAGTTTGGCGATGATCCGCGGCTTTGCAAACGGTGTGATTCCGGATTCCTTGGCGTGATCCGCATAATTACGACCGATGCCGATGATCTTGCCGGGTCGCGGGATCGGCGCGAGCAGTTCGGTGTCGCCGATCGCCTGGCCTTCGTGCGGTCGTACGGCCAGCGCCTGCGCAATCGCATCAAGGCCCTGCGATCCGGCATGAAGGAGGCGCAACATGCCACTCGGTGCGTCCATGCCGCGCGCATCCAGGATGCGCGCGCTTCGTGGCGGGAGCAGGAGCGCCTCGACGATATCGGTAACGTCGACGACCTGTCCCGATACGACCGCCCCGACATTGCGGCTACGGTTTGCTCCCCGAAAAGTCACAAGCTTCATGGTGTATGCTCGGTAGCTATGCGAGGTGGATGCAGGGTGGCGTCAGCAGGTCGAGCGAGCGTCAGGTGCTCCTCGTGTGTCTCGCGATCGCATCACCGGCATGATCGAGAGCGCCGCTCGCGCCGCCATTGCGCCGCCGCCAAGGCATTGTTGCCATGACTTGGCAACGTCTGATGAGCCGCGGTTCATCCGGTCCATAATCGGCCACCGCGTTGTGGATCGTACCAATATTCTCCCACATCAGGACATCGCCCTCCTGCCACCTGTGCTCGTAGCGATATTTCTGTTGGAGCTGATGCGCAAACAGGAAATTTAAGAGCTCATCGCTATCCTCGTGCGCGAGCTCATTGATCCTCACTGTGTAGCCAGGATTGGCGTACAGCACCTTCCTGCCGGTAATCGGATGGATCATGACGACCGGATGGGAGACGGGCGGCTTTGCATTGCGCTGGGCCTCGGTGAGCGGCGGACGTTGGCTACCCCGGTCTCGCATCATGTCCCAGAACTTTGCAAAGTCATGGGTCGCCGTCAGGCCCTCCAAACGTGTCTTCTTATCGGCCGGTAGATCTTCGTAGGCGGCATGCATGCTGCTGAATTGGGTCGCGCCAAGCGTCACACCATTGCGGACCGGAACCTTGATAGCGTGGAGTACATTGGCGAAGGCGATCGTGCGGCTATAGGACATATCGGTGTGCCAACCCTGTCCGGCATCCGCCAAGCCTATTGGTTTGGCGTTTTCCAAGATATTGGACAGGATCATGACCTCGGGAATCCCCGGTTCCTGATAGGCATTGGCCACGTTGACTTCCAATTCGCCAAATAGCGAACTAAAACTCTTGAGCTGAAGGGCGGTAAGGCCCTGCCTCGGAAAGCAGATGACCCCGTAGGCGCCGAGTGCCCGCAATATCAGATCAAACTGACTCCCAGATATCTCGTTGGCGAGATCCAGCCCCTGGATCATCGCACCTAATGTTTGTCCGCTACCAATGACTTCCACTCGCTGGGCTTGCATGACACTACCCGATATCCGCTTTGAGCCTGGTCACCGACACGCTGTCGCTGTGCGCCGGTCGGACGACCGTATAACGATAGATGCCAGCCTAATGATGGCAAGCGTCTTGGCGGACATCGCCGGACAGGGTCGAGCCACGGCCTCACCATTAATCTTGCGATCGAAGCCGGGCGAAACCAACCGACTTGCCGAAGCGATCACGTAGACCATTCGGCCAAGCCGATTATTCTGCATCGGCGAGCCGGATCCTTGCGCGACGCCGGTGACGGTCGCTGCGAAAGGGTGCCTTTTGGACCAGGGACACGTAAACAAATCGCTGGTTCGCTGAGCCCCGCCTGCAAGAATGACCGGTTGAGCGAAAGACGACGCAGAAGGAGAATGGCCCGCCATGTCAGTGCGCATTTTGGACATTGTGGACGCCACCAAACCGATCAGGTCGGACATCCGCAATGCCTATATCGACTTCAGCCAGATGACGGTGAGCGTCGTGGCGGTGGTAACGGACGCCGTCAGGGACGGGCGCCGGGTCGTGGGTTACGGCTTCAACTCCAACGGCCGCTATGGGCAGGCTGGCCTGATCCGTGAGCGCTTCGCACCGCGGGTCCTCGCGGCCGATCCGGCGAGCTTGCTTGACGAAGGAACCGGCAATCTCGATCCCGGCCGTGTTTGGCAAACGATGATGACAAACGAGAAACCGGGGGGCCATGGCGATCGCTCTGTCGCGGTCGGCGCGATAGACATGGCGGTGTGGGATGCCACAGCCAAGATCGCCGACAAGCCGCTGTTTCGTTTGCTTGCTGAGCGGCACGGGATGACAGCCGATCCGAGGGTCTTCGTCTATGCGGCCGGCGGCTACTATTATCCGGGCAAGAATCTCGACGCCCTGACAGCCGAAATGCGCCGCTACCTCGACCGCGGCTATACGGTCGTCAAGATGAAGATCGGCGGAGCAGGCCTCGAAGTGGATCGGCAGCGCATTGAGGCCGTGATCAAAGAGATCGGTTCGAACGCCAAACTGGCGGTCGACGCCAATGGGCGCTTCGATTTGGAGACCGCCCTCGCCTACGCCAAGATGTTGGGCGACTACCCGCTGTTCTGGTTCGAGGAGGCTGGAGACCCTCTCGATTACCGGCTTCAGGCGGCGCTCGCCGATATCTATCCGGGCCCGATGGCGACTGGCGAGAACCTGTTCAGCCATCAGGACGCTGGCAATCTACTCCGTTATGCCGGGCTGCGCCCGGATCGCGACTGGCTGCAATTCGATGCCGCCCTTTCCTACGGCTTATGTGAATACGAGCGCACGCTGGCCGTCATTGAGGCCCATGGGTGGACAAAGCAGCGGTGCATCCCCCATGGGGGACACCAACTGTCCCTCAACATCGCGGCTGGACTCCGACTTGGAGGAAATGAAAACTATCCAGATCTGTTTCAGCCCTATGGCGGCTTTCCGGACAACGTCCAGGTTGAGGCCGGCCATATCACTATGCCGGACTTGCCGGGCATCGGCTTTGAGGGCAAGGCAGAATTGATTTCCGTAATGCGGGAACTCGCGTCCTGAGATCGATGCTCAGAAACCACCGGCCGCTACGGATACGCGCCAGCAGGCCGAGCGGATAGCTGACCTTGGTCGACGGTGCCGGTCTGGCGCCGGACGCAGTCTTGAGATGGGCCGGCGGGTTGAGGCAACCTTTCCATACTCGTAATCAAGACGCGTGCGCCGCGACGTCAGAGCGCAGGTGAATCGGCCCGAGCGCTTCTGAGGGCCGTTGCGTCGCGATCGCTGCCGGTCTCGTCTCACACGCGTGACGGACCAGATCAGGTCCATCGCGCCACAGCGAACCGAGCGGTCTTACGAATCGTTTTGGCCGCCTCAAAACCAATGATTGGGTTCGATTCGGCAAACGGTAGCCCTTTGCCGCGAAATCAGGGCTTGATGATGCCTTTACGGCTCGATATTCCCCAGGCCAAGTTATTCATGGTTCAAGGGAATTTACCACAGGTCATAAGCCGCAGCTTTCGGTCCCTGATTGACTTGCGGGCGTCCCCCACCTTCAATAAGCCATCAGCCGATGACATGAGATGATGACATCTGCTCGTGACATGGCAAGATTCCCGCTTATGAAGGGAGGCGAGCGATGCGTATCGCGATACGAATCATAGTCGGCTGCATGTTGGTGCTGGCGCTCTCTGGAGCCGCGATTTGGGGACTCGCGCGCACCCAGCACACGTCGCTGCTGGCGCTCTCGATCCTGAGGCCGGCGGCTCCGTCCATCGTCGGTCCGGCCACCGGGCAGGCGACGCCTTCCGCCCCCGCTCCGGCAGCCTCGACGACCTTGGCGCAAAGTGTCGCGCCCCCGCCAGCCCCCCCTCCGGCGATCGTGCCCGTCAGCTGCCCTGGAAATCCCAATGCGCTCGGGGTGTCGCGAACGGTCGAGATCGATACAACTGGTGGTCCTGGTTTCGGGTTTGAACACTTCAAGAACCACGACTTCCTTCGTCCGGGCGAGGTGGTCCTCACCTTTGATGACGGGCCGTGGCCGCACAACACGCCGGCCGTGCTTGCAGCCTTAGCGGCGCATTGCACCAAGGCCACATTCTTCCCGATCGGCAAGCATTCGCTTTGGCATCCGGAGATCCTCAAGCAAGTGGCAGCCGCAGGCCATACGATCGGTTCGCACACGTGGTCGCATGCCGATCTGTCGAAGAAATCCTACGAGGAGGGTAAGGCGGAAATCGAAAAAGGCGCCAGCGCTGTTCGCTGGGCACTCGGCGCGCCGCCTTCGCCATTCTTCCGTTTTCCAGACCTCAGGCACCCGCCGGAACTCGTCACCTATCTGGGCGAGCGTAACATCGCGATCTTTTCGTGCGACATGGACTCCTTCGACTTTAAAATGCGAAAGCCCGAGCAGGTGATTCAGTCGGTTCTGAGCAAGCTGAAGAAGAACGGCAAAGGCATCGTGCTGATGCACGATTTCCAGCATGCCACCGCTGAGGCGGCGGCCCAGCTGCTCGATCAGCTCAAGGCGAATGGTTACCGCATCGTCCATGTGACCGCCAACAAACCGCTTCAAACGCTGCCCGAGTACGACGAAGCCATTCTCAAGGAGCAGCAGCTGCCGACGGTGAGCGAGCGACCAACCTCAAGTGTCGTCCACACCATCAGCGAGACGCCCGGGAGCGAGTGAAGCTACGCTCGAAGCCGAACCGGCGCCGATTTTGGCCAGAGTTCGCGACCGCGGCTCGGGCCGCCAGGGGGAGTCGGTTGCGCGCAGGCGCCGTCCTCTTGAGGCCTCAGTGCGCGGCTTTTGCGGCTGCCGACCTCACGGCCCGACGCCTCCTTCTCGTGGCGGTCGAAGCGAATTTTCTTATCGCTTCGTTAGTGGTGCTCGCCTTGGCACTATGTCGCGGGACAGCTTTTGGCGCCCCGTCTTGACGGTTGATGCCAGCCCCACCGACACTTGGAAAGCACCGAGCCGAACCACCCCCGGAACGCAGGCGAGCGGACTGGTAACAGTGTGTGCATTTCAATGCGCGATTGGCATCTGATGGCCCGCCACCTAAATGCCCGAGGTGTGGATCCAGACGGCGCCGGTTGGGCCACGGGTGGCGGCGGTGCGGACCATGCACTTGCCAATGAAATTGCCCGCGAGAAGGCGGCTACGCTCGGTCGATTCGGTCGACAGCTCGAAGTCGCGCTCGCCGCGCTGGAGAACTTCGACCGAAACCGACCGCCGCCAGATCAGTCCGACTTGGCGGAGCGAGGAGAACGCCGGCAATTGCTGGCGCAAGCAGCCTGCGCCCTTTGGTATCTCGTCGTGCAGCGCGAGGCTTGCGGTCTTTGGAATACGGCGCAGGTCATGCGCGACTACCGCGTGCCCGACGAAGTGCGCCTGCGCATGGGAGCGCAGGATGCACTGACGCCGGCAGCTGATGGCCGGCACGACGGCCTCTGATTCTCACGACCCGGCGACCTCGTCAGCCCATCATCCTTCCATTAGGACTTGACGTTGTGCGGCCCGCAGGGCGAGCCAGAACGCCATGAGAAGGCCGGTGGCTAAGCCACCAAGCGGCGCGACTAAAAGAGCGATGCTCAGAACTCGACCGCCGTCGGCATCGAATACCTGAAAGAGTTCCGAATAGCCGATCCAGCCGAACAATATCGCACAATAGCCGGCCATCAGGCCAAGAACGAATCCGAGCAGACTCCACAGAAACACCCGCATGTCGAGCCTCCTCTGTAAGATCGCATCAGCGCTTTTCTGCTGACGCACGCCGAATCGCAACTCTCCTCAAATTGTTATCCACCCTTGTCGCGAACAGGCACGAAATTTCGCGCGCGCCACTGCATCGATGCAATCTGCACGGCAATCAGAGGCACGACTTGTCTGATAATCTGATATTTCGGGGAACTGATATTGCTGTGGATAGCCTCGGAAATGGGCTCTGCGGCTTGACATTATGCGAGCGAATTCGCAATTCGAGTCGCCCGGCTCTGACCCAGAGCGCGAATCAAATCAGATTGGCGCCCGACGGGGCCTCGGCACCCGGGCTTGAGAATACCCTCGCCTCGAGCGGCTTCGATGCCGGGCAGATCCCCTGAGCGGACCCGAGCGTGCCATGCAGTGGTCAGCGATCAGCGGCGAAAAGACGAAACGATCACTGTGGCGGCCAAAGAGCCGCGCACGCTCCGTTGCGATCGCAGCGAACGGCCCGATCGGACGTTAGGCCACTCGCATCGGCAAATTGACATTTGTCGAATCCGCCGATTTTCCCTCGCGGAAAAAATCAGTCCACTTGCGTTGCAACTGGTCGATGGCTTCCAACAGATCCGGCACTGCCAGTCGATCACCATCGCGCTGGAGAATGCCAAGACGATTGAGCTTTTCCAACACATCGCTGACCGTGAACTTTACCTCGATACCGAAGGTCGCCTGCAGCCAGGCCTCTATTTGCTGCTCGAGCAGTTCCTTGGTCGGCCGATCCGCGGCCATATGAAGGAAATAATATGCAAGGAACACCTCCTTGCATTCCTGCTCCTCGGCCACACCGACAATATAGTCGAAAATTCCGGCATTATTGTTGACATTGCGATAGTACACGTTGTCGGTAATTTCTTTCTGATATTTGAGGGACTGGCGTTGGTATTTGACCCATTGGCGCATGATGAAGCCGCCAAGCGCAGCCAGCCCGCTCAGCGCGGCGAGAGCCGTCTTGATTTCATCCGCTTCGAGCGTGCCTCTTACGCCCAGATAGAAGCCGACCACGACAAACAGCAAACTCAATGAAGTATAGAGGTTGAGGATGATCGGAATACCGCCGACGAGGGCCGGCACGCCGAGAAGCAATTTGTCAAAGACACTTAAAACGACGCGCACCTCTGGAAACAGCATCCTGAGATCGCAAAATGCGATATCGCGAAAATACTTGATCAGGATGGTGCCCGGTTTCAATCGGTTTTTTGCAAGCCGCCGGCGCTGTTGCGCCGATTTAATGTCGGCCTGCGGTTTGACCATCACCATCAGCACGACGTGATCATAGATCACCGTCTCGACAGCTCGCTTTCGCAAGCCAAACCATTGTCTTGTCTCGACCGTCTTCATGTGGTGCCCGCGGCGAAACACCACTACTTCGCGATAATCGTCCATTGGGGCGTCGACTTCGACGCGAAGAAGCTGACGGTCATCATGGGCACGCGCAATGTCGGCATGCGGCACCTCGACGAAGTTCGCCTCCTTGAGCGCATCAGTCAGGATCGCGACAAGTTCCGAATGGGCTTTTTCAAGCGACGCCGGATCGAAGGGGTGGGCAACCTCAAGGTCCGGGTTGAAATAATAATAGTCGTCGCGCAGCCTCTCGAGTCGCTCGAAATGCTCATAATGAAACGCCGCCCCCAGCAGTCGGCAGAGCAATCGGAACCGGTCGCCGGTCCCGGCACGTGCCATGTCGGGGGTCGCAACCAGAGCGTCGAGCAGATCGCGTTTTGATACCGGAATGAATCGGTCGCAGGTTGCGACATTCGTCTCGGCCACGGTTCCGTTCCCCATTGTGAATCTCTCTTGATATCATCATAGCAACAGCATGTGCTGATAATTTAAGATCACCGCATCCACATTCGAGCAGCCGGCATGCCCGACCGGTTGCCGGGATCTTCGCGTGTTGGGAAACCGCATGGCCGTCTGCAACCGGTCGCCTGTCTGCCTCCGTGTGGGATCCTTGCGCGCGGCCCCCCATCTTCCCACAATGGGAAGAATGCGACGCTGGTGATACCGGTTCGACAAGCCTTGGGAGCGACCGGACCGCAGAGGGAGGAAGCAATGAGCGTGGGCGTGCTTGATCACTACAATATCCGAACCCGCAAAATCGATGACACCGTCCGATTCTATGAGAACGTTCTCGGACTCGAAAACGGACAGCGGCCGAATTTCTCCTTTCCGGGCGCATGGATGTACAGCGAGGGGCGTGCCGTCGTTCATATAGTCGACATATCGGGGACCGACGAACCGCAAAAGCCCGATTCCGGTGTCGTCCACCACATCGCTTTTGTCAGTCGCGGCTTCAACACAATGAAGCAGCGCCTTCAGGCAAAAGGCGTTCCATTCGAAGCCATCGAAGTCCCCGGCGGGGCCCTCTGGCAGATCTTTATCCGCGACCCCAACGGAGTTCTCATCGAGCTCAATTATGAAACCGCCAGGGAGACCTGAAATCTCAGACCCGAAGATCACGATGGTGCGCCGATGTCGGGTGCCGCGTTGGGACTATTATTTCTTGTCCACCGAGTAGCGTCCCGCCCCGGCCGCTGCAATCATCAGCAGTGCGCCCATGATCGACAGGTTCTTAAGAAAGTGGATCTGATTACCATCCCGCGCGACACCTTGCATATTCCAGAAGTCGTGAAGAGTAAACGTGACGATGGCGGCGTAAATCAACAAGATAAGAGCAGCAAATCGCGTCCACACACCGATCAGCACTAGCGAGCCACCGACAATCTCGATGACAGCTACCAGATAGGCAAAGCCCATCGGACCCATGAAGTTAAACAGGTGCCGATGCAACATCTCAATTGATGCAATGGTCCGCGCAACGCTCCCGATATCCCATAGTTTCTGGAATCCAGCCACGATAAACACAATTGGAACCAGGACACGACCGACGGCGTAAAGCTCGTCCCACACGGCAAACTCCTCTTTTCTGTTTTTCCTCGCCGACGCACCATTCCCTGATTGGCTCGCGGTCCGCCCGAACGGGTAGGCGCTGGTGCCAGGAAGGGACTGGTGGCGGCTCTATCTGATTGTCGATCGACGAAGCTTTGTTCGTGACGCTTGATTGTTATTGCTTGAATGGCGCGGAGGGCCGCCTAATACGGGCCCGACAAGTGGCAGGTCGCCGAGGTTGCTTCCCGGCTGTCAGGTCGTACCCGCCGGCCGGCTGGGCTCAAGGTCCATACCGAGCGCGATGATCGCGCTGGTGACCCCACCAATCGCTGCGCCGGATTCGGTACCCGGCAGGGGCGATTGGCTGCGTGGACGCACCGACCGCAACGGACAGCGGTTCGGTAAACACTGCAGCTACGCGGATCACCTCACCCCTCCTTACCCTCTCCGCCCCGTCAGAAACAACGCCACGGCTTTTCAAACAGGTGGGACGGAACAGCCGCGACGTCAGAGCAAAACTTTTCCCCCCTGGCAACCACCGGCTTTGCCCATCATGGCACCCCCACGATATCATCATAGCAGGAGCGCAGGTGCTGCAACATTAAAGCCAAATGGTTGTCCGGGCATGCCAAACTTTGAGCGACCATGGGACCACTATGGCTCTTGACCGTGGCGATACCCAAGCACGCAGGGGTCATACTGTACGTCTATCAAGTCACGCCCAGACCCGACAGCGGGTATAGGAATTACTCCTTTCCGGGCGCGTTCCGGCAAGGACGGTGTCACCCCTGTCGCTGCGCCGGATAGCGGTGGCGTGGTAGGCTGCCTTTGTCAGTCGGGCTGTCAACTCGATGAAACGGCGGCTTGAGGCCTGCGAGCTTCCGCTCGACACTGTCGAACGGCCCCGGCGCCGGCAGAACTTCGTTCACCACGCCGATGGAATATGATCTGCCTCAATCGGCTGCCGCCGACACCGCAACCCACCCCCGATCACAACTCTGAAGTCCCGCGCGCCGAAGTCCGGCGTCGCCGCGCCCCGAGGTCCTGAGTAGTCGACTGGTCTATCCCCGGTCAACCGCATAAAATCCGCCGCCTGCGGAAAAGATCAGCAGAAGCGCTCCCATGATTGATAGGTTCTTAAGAAAGTGGATCTGATTGACGTCTCGCGCCACGCCTTCCATATCCCAGAAGTTATGAAGCGTGAAGGTGACTATTCCGGTATAAATCACCAAGACAAGGGCGGCAAATCTCGCCCACGCCCCAATGAGCACCAGCGACCCACACACAACCTCGATGACGGCGACCAGATAGGCAAAGCCCATCGGACCCATCAATTTGAACAGATTGTGATGAAGCATCTCAATTGACGCAATGGTCCGTGCGACACCGCCGATGTCCCACAACTTCTGCAACCCGGCCACGATGAAAACAATCGGCACCAAAGCCCGACCGATAGCATGCGGCTCGTCCCATACGCGTATCTCTACTTTTTCGGCCATACGCCACTCCCTGGCTCACAGCTGGTACCGGTGAAGCCGGTCCACGCTCAGGGATCTCAAGGCTCGGCGATGCGCTTTATGGCAATGGTAGAGCCGACAATGTCGGCGCGACATAAATTGTTTTTGTTGGCACTTATTTGTTTTTACGTCTAAGTGCGTTCTTTCGAAGGGGCGGCACCGCCAATAGATGCCCTGTTGTCGTAAGAGCGCCACGCCGGTGTGATCCCGTCCCCGGCCGTGACGGGGTTGCCTTCAGCCGCAATACCGAGCGCGAACCACCATATAGTCACCGGATGGGTATCGGTAATAGCAGCGGTCATGCCACCAATAATAGCCTCCCTGACGCCTCTCGGCTTCGGCACCGATGATCGCTCCGGTAGCGCCACCAATGAGCGCGCCGGCTACCGCACCACCCGCACGGCCCGTTGCCGCCCCTCCGATGATGCCACCGAGGGCCCCACCGACAATGGCGCCACCAACGGCGCCGTCCTGAGCTCGCGCCGATGTTACCGACAAGCTCGCAAGAACCAGCAATGCCGCAGACATTGCAGTTACCCGAATCATCTCAAACCTCCTACCACCACTTCCAGATTGTCAGAAACGCAGCGATACCGCCAGCTTTTTCAAATAGCCCAGGTGGTGCACAGGGACCGTTGACGTCAAAACGAGCGATTTCTGCCTTTCCGATCGCCTACCAGGGGCGGTCCCATCAGTCCGGCGACTACATGCTCCCGCAGGCAGGCGGAAACGCCTTGTCCAGGGAGTTGACCGAGGCGCTCAAAAAACTGCGTCGATACCGGAATGAAACGGTCCAGATATCAGCGCCCCAACAATCAGTCCCTCCTCACGCTTCCTACTCGATGTGACCAAGCAGGGATTAGCAAAATCGGACTTCCTGGACGGGACAGCGAAATTCCTGTGCCCGCAAACGGGGGCCATCGCGATTCTGATGATGCTCGCTTCACAGAATTCAAAATTCGGCCGGGCAGCCGGGAGACCTACCGCCGATTTCGTCGGGACATGGGCGGCGCGCTGGAGCAGGGGCACGGACATCGAAATGTGTCTGGCTCTGCTTGATCGTCAATTCGACCTGATGAGGCAGGCTCGGACCCCCAAGGACATCTCTCACACGCCAGATTTTCGAGTCTGACTCCAGCGGCCGCACGTCCGGAGCAGTACCAAGTGCGCGCTGCGAACGGGCTAGAACTTGTCGATCCCATAACGTCCGCCACCTGCAGAAAAGATCATGAGCAGCGCCCCCATGATTGACAGGTTTTTAAGGAAATGGATCTGATTGACATCGCGGGCTACCCCTTCCATGTCCCAGAAGTTATGAAACGTGAATGTCACGATTGCGGTATAAATCACCAAAACAAGTGCTGCAAATCGCGCCCATGCGCCGATCAGAACCAGCGAACCGCAGACAATCTCGATGACGGCCACCAGATAGGCAAAGCCCATCGGACCCATAAATTTGAACAGATTGTTATGCAGCATCTCAATTGACGCAATGGTCCGCGCGACGCCACCGACGTCCCATAATTTCTGCAACCCGGCCACGATGAAAACAATCGGCACCAAAGCGCGCCCGATGAGCCACGGCTCATCAAATACGTACACCTTAACATCGGCCATACACCGCTCCCTGGCTTACTCGCGGCACCGACGAAACCGGTCCGCACTCAACAGTCTCAGGGCTTGGCGGCGCGCCTGATGGCAATGGTGAAGCCGACACCGTCGTGACAAAAGCATTCGTACTTGATTGTTATTGAGGCCCGGGCCCTCTTTCGAGGAAACCGTACCGCGCAAAAATGCCCCGTTGTGGTTAAGAGCGCCACCCCGGTATGATCCCGTCCCCGGCGGTGACGAATAGCTCTCAGTCGTAATACCGGACGCCAAACGACCGGTAGTCACCGGATCGGTATTAGCCTCGCTGGTGCCTCTTGCCCTCGGTACCGACAAACGCGGCGGCTACCGCGTCGCCCGTACGGTTCGTTGCCGCCGCTCCGATAACGCCACCAACGGCCCTCGACAGTAGCGCCGCGTCCCGGCCCGTCCCGACGATACCGGCCAGCCCGCAAGGACCAGCAACGCCGCAGAAATTGCAGTTACGCGAATCATGTCGAACCTCCTACTCTCGTTTCCACCCTTTCAGAGTCGACGCGACCCGGCCAGCTTTTTCAAAAACAGGCAGACTCGCTCCACGGCCGATTATCGATTTCGAACTAGCCTTGCCGCCGATTGCGCGTTCCCTTGCCGGCTGCAAGGCGTGCCGCTTCGCCTACCTTCTGTCGGGCGTTGGCGCGGGCGACCTCATCGACGGCGCGTCGATCGCTCGCAAGAAGGCAAGGGCGCGCCCGCTTCACGGTCAGTCGGCTCACCACCCCGCGGATACCGAAACGCTCCGGAACAAACCATGAACTGATGTTGGTATCCAGATTGGATGCGGTGCTTTGGAAGAAGTGCGCCTCAAAACCGCCAGAGCCTATTTTGGATTATCAGGTCAGACCGTCGCTCGCTCCACCCGAGCAGCTATCCGGCACTCAGCTTTCAAACAAGCGGATTCACCGAGCACAGCTATGGAGAAAGAAAAACAGCGGGACTCATCTGAAGGTTGCGGCGAGATTCTCGATCCTAGCTACTTGTTGGCGCAAACTAGCAACAGATAGTCATGAAAGCCGGTCAATCAACAAAAACAAATCGATCGCCACTACCTCCAAACAGCGGAACTCATCTGAATATTGCGGCGAGATCCTCGATCCCAACTACTTATTGGCGCAAACTGGAAACAGATAGTCGTGAAAGCGGTCAATAAACGAAAACAAGTCGACCGTCACCATCTCCAAACAGCGGGACTCATCTGAAGATTGTGGCGAGATCCTCGATCCCAACCACTTATTGGCGCAAACTAGCAACAGATAGTCATGAAAGCGGTCAATCAACAAAAACAAGTTGACCGTCGTTTTCTCTTTGACAGGCTCGGCGCTTGTTACAAATCCTTGATTTCACGTGTCGGCTATGGATAGCATAACAACGTCAAACATCGGGGGCGTGGTGTCATGATCAAGATCTCTGTCACGGCCTTACTGATATTGCTCGGAGCTGCAGCGCCAGCTATTGCAGCAAAAGCCAGCTACGGTGATTGCCGGACTAAAGTGATGAATGACCCACGGTACTCCGGGGACGCGAGTCGGTTCGGCTGCGGTGCGCGGTGCGCGGCAGCAATTCGCCGATGCATGGCCAACGGCGGCAAAGTCGACTAGTTATCAGCGATTTTGCTGCGTTGGCATCGTCTGACTGCGGCCCTGCCAGTGGCAAATCTGCGCTTCGTGGAGGTACCGCAGCTGATATCGCTGTCAGACCAAATGTGACAGCCGACTTTTATGCTGCGTTATTGCTACGTGCTCGCAGCAGCGGCTCGACCGGAGTGAATCGCTGACCTCAGTATCAGGCAGCGCATCGCGGACGCGCGCGGATGCGCCACATCAACTAGCAAACCGTCAGACCTCGGGTGGCTAGGCGCCGACCTTGGCTCGCTGCACCTTCGAGCCAATTTCTGTCACGAAGCGCGTTGCATCTGTTTGGACGTCGAGACGATACCAATTGTCTTCATCGTAGCCGCAATGACGATGGTGAGCACGGCAGCTGCCAGCGTTGCCTTGCTTGGGGCGAAGGACTGAGGCGGTTGTTCCAAGGCAGCATTTTCTCTGGAGGCCGGTCGTAGCAGCGCCATACTGGATCTAACCCGTGAGCAATCGATGCACGCCGCGCGTGGCGAAGGCCGGGAATACGGCCAAACTCCAAGCCAATTTTGTCACAACCTTCCAATCCAGGAGTTGCAAAGAGGCTTTAAATCTAGTTGGCGAGAACACCGGGTTTGCGCGACGTGAGCGCTTTGCGTCGTGGTCTGCGCGTGACGAATGCGTCACGCTGGCCGCAACCCGTCACAACGATTTTATTGCTACTGAGCTCACCCGAGTCAGCAAATCATGATTGGACCGGTGTTGAGACTGCCTTGTTGGACCCGAAATCGATTGCGGTCCGCAACAGGATATAGAGGACGACTGCATTAAGTCCGTGCCAGATGAAATGTGTACCGACCGACACGACATCGCAGATACTGATATCGATCGTGCGAAACACAAGGGATATCGCGAACACAAGCGCCGCCAGCAGCAACGAGCGCCCGGCCGCTCGCCGACGAAGTGTCTGTTCGAACAAGACGTGAGACACGCCGTGGACAGCGTCGGATTCTGACCGTGCATGGTCCGGGCTGACTGGCGTCGTCCGTAACTTGAGTACAAGCCCGATGCCAATCAGACCGGCGAGGGCCGGCAGATAGTCACCTGATCCGTTGAAGGCTCCTTGCAACCCGGCTCGCAGGCCCATTGACAGGGCTGCGAAGACCACCGTTGCAAGCCCCGCCAGAACGATTGGCAGACCGAGATAGCGAGCGAGCGCGAGCAGAAAATAACCATAAACGAAGATCGCAATCGGAATGGTGTCAAACAACGCCGCGCCACGCGTCGCCAGCGTATGGAAAATGAAGGAGCCACCTCCAATGATTGCGGCCAAACCAACAAACGCCAGGGTCACGCGGTCGCCCGAACCGCGATGGTGCCAGCGTTGCCAAGCGACAATCGCTATCAGAAGAAATGCAGCATTGGAGATGGCGTTGAGCGGTTCGTCCCAGAATCCCGGACCCGTGCGCTCGCAGTAGAGTTGAACGGGATCCGACCATGCCATGTTTTACACCCTACGCCTTGGTCGGACTCAGCGCCCCGCCGTCTCACCTGCTCCAGAAGCCTCGGCCATCGAACTTCGGTGTCGGCTTGCTCCTCCACGGAAGCCCTACCCAGCGCGGCCAGACGCACGCAGGTCCATAGCCCGCAGAACTGCCGCGATCCCAGGGCGCGGACGCTCCCGCAGTGTCCGGTCGACCCTCTCCGTTGCAGTCGCGCGGCGCAAATGCAAGACCGACCCGTCGCCCCTTGATGGTGTCGCCGGCGTGCATCGCGCATTTCGAGGTGGCGTCGATGATGAATTC
>Ga0187783_10001374_pt1 | contig 17900 bp, 11 predicted proteins | sample 1015_SJ02_MP02_2_FD_132471 | JGI IMG/M metagenome (GOLD analysis project Ga0187783, IMG submission 132471) | Tropical peat soil microbial communities from peatlands in Department of Meta, Colombia - 1015_SJ02_MP02_20_MG | ecosystem: Environmental > Terrestrial > Soil > Wetlands > Peat | place...
GCCGGCCGGCGTGCCTGCCCGGGTGCCCGCCCACCGGCCGCCGAGCAGCTCCCCGTCGTGCTCGCCGAGCAGCGGCGCCTCGCGCCGGTAGCTCAGCAGCGGCGTCGAGGAGCGGAACGGCCGGCCCGGGGCGCGGAAACGCCCGGTGGCCGGCCGGTCGTGCTCCACCCAGTAGTCGCGGCTGGCCAGCTGCGGATCCCTGGTCACCTGGAGGAAGGTGTTGACCGGCGCGCACGGCACGCGGTGGGTCAGCGCCAGGTCCCAGAAGCCCTGCATGGTGAACGGCGCCAGCAGCTCCCTGACCCGGGGAGCGAGCTGGCCCGCGCGGGTGGCGCGCTCGGTTCGCACCCGCAGCGCCGGGTCGAGCAGGTCGGCGGGCCTGCCCACGATGTCGAGGAACCCGTCCCAGTGCGGGGGATTCCAGATCAGCAGCTCGACCTGGCCGTCGGCGACGTCCCAGATGCCCGTCGGCGGCATGGACAGCCCGCGTTTGCGCGAGATCAGCGAGCGGCCCGCGATCGTGAAGTAGCTGATCGAGGTCGACTCGCGGTAGGCGAGCATGTCGTGCAGGCACAGGTCGATCACCTGAGCGCCGGAGTGGGGCCGTTCGCGCAGGGCGACCATGATGCAGAACGCCGCGTGCGCGGACAGCTCGTCGTAGAAGGGGAAGCCGGGCACCGTCCGCGGCGGGCCTTCCGGCGGCCCCATCGCCCACATGCCGCCGCTGTCGGCGTAGGCGGTCAGCTGCGTCGCGTGCCGGTCGCGCAGCGGCCCGTCCAGGCCGTACGGCGTGAGGCAGCAGATGACGGTATCGGGCCCGGCCCACGACAGCCGCCCCGTGTCGCGGTCCCAGCCGGGAATCGGCTGCCTGGCCGACGGGGAGATCACCACGACGTCACAGCCGGCCGCCAGGCGGCCGAGCTCGGCCTGATCGTCCCAGTCAAGCTGCACTCCGCGCTTGTTCGCGTTGTAGTACGCGAAGGTCAGGCTGGCCTCGGCCGCGGGCGCACCGGCGGCGAACGGCGGCCGCCCTCGCTGGCGGTCACCGCCAGGGGGTTCGGCCTTGACCACGTCGGCGCCAAGATCGGCGAGCATCTTCGTGCCGTACGCGGCCAGCTCACCGCCCAGGTCAAGGACGCGGACGCCCTCCAGCGGCCCTTCCGGCGGCCCTTCCAACGGTGCGGTCATCAGCCAACCCTTCAGGCCGCGAGCGCCGCCGCGATGCGCTCGCGGTGGTAGCGCTCGTCGCCGAGGTCGAGTTCCCAGTGCCGGCAGCGCCGGGTGAACAGCTGCACGTCGAAATCGAGGATGAACGCGATGCCCGCGTGCACCGCGTGCGCCCGCTCCGGGGCGAGCCTGGCGGTCCGGCTGGCCTGCGCCTTGGCTTCCGAGACGGCCTTGCCGGCCGGCAGGCCGCAGTCAAGCAGCCCGGCCGCGTAACGGACCAGGAGCGAGGTCAGGTGAGCGTGGATCGCGATGTCCGAGCACAGGTACTGCACGGCCTGGTAGCGGCCGATCGGCTGGCCGAACTGCGTCCTGCGCCCGGCGTAGTCCACCGACAGCTCGAGCAGGCGCTCGGCGGCGCCCTGGATCTGGGCGGCGCGGAGCACCGCGGCCCGGTCGAGGACGGGCTCGAGCAGCTCCCACCCGGCGTGGGCCCGGCCGAGCACGCCCTCGGGCCCGACGCGCACCGAGTCGAACGTGGTGGCGTAGAGCGGATAGCCGGCCAGGTTAGGCAGCCTGGTCAGCCCCACGCCGGGGGCCGAGGTCTCCACCAGCGCCAGCGTGATGCCTGACGCGTCATCCGACGGCGGAGCGGTGCGCGCGGCCACGACCAGGTGGCTGGCCGAGTTCGCGTAACCGACGAGGATCTTGCTGCCCGCCAGGACCAGCCCGCCGTCCGCCCCGAGTTCGGCCGGCATGGAGATGGCGTCCGGGCCGTAGCCCGCGTCGTCCTCGGCCAGCGCTGGCGTGACGATCGCCGTCCCTGACAGGACCCGCTCGAGCAGGCCGGGGGCGGCCTGCGCGGCGGCCAGCGCGCCGGCCCCGATCACGGCCGACTCGAGGTGCGGGACGGGCGCCAGGGTGCGGCCCATCGCCTGGTAGATGACGCTCAGCTCGAGCGTGCCTCCGCCGACGCCGCCGACGGATTCCGGATGGCCGATCCGCAGCCACCCCAGGTCGGCCATCTCGGCGTAGACGCCGGGGTCGTAGCCAAGCTCGGAGGCCTCCCAAGAGCGCACCGCGCCGATCGTACTGCGGTCGGCAAAGAAACGGTGCGCGGTCTCGGCCAGGTCGAGTTGATGCTGCTCGAGGTCGATGTCCATCGCTGCGCAGTCCTAACTGGTGCAGTCCTAACTGGGGGGTCCTAACTGGGCAGTCCTAACTGGGGAGTCCTATCTTGGGAGCCCGAGCCCGCGGGTGGCCAGCACCATTCGCTTGACCTGCGAGGTGCCGCCGGCGTGGTTGCGGATCGAGGTCCTGAACCAGGCCTCGGGGCCGCCGCTGGCGACGTCGATCGGCGCCCAGTCCGAGCCCGCGGCCAGCTGGCCAAGCCGGCCGACAATGAGGTTGGTGAGCTCGGCGAACCGGGTCATCGACTCCTTGCTGACCACGGTGCCGATGGCTCCGGCGAAGGCCGGCGGCCGCCTGCTCTGGATGTTCGAAAGCGACTCGAAGGTCAGCAGCCGTTCGGCCTGCACGAGCAGGTCCATCTCGGCCAGTTGGTCACGCACCACCGGGTCGTCGATGAGCAGCCGGCCGTTCCGCCTGGCCGTCTTGCAGTAGGCCACCACCTTGTCCAGCTTCTGCTGGGCCTCCATGTAGCCGGCCCCGATGTTGCCGCCGTAGAAGCCGCCCATGATCAGGTCCCAGCCGCGGCCCTCCTGGCCGATCATGTTCTCGTGCGGGACCCGGGCCTGGTCAAGGAACGTGTGATTCTGCCGGCCGCCGCCGATATTGAACAGCGGCCCGAAGGACACGCCGTCCTGGCGGATGGGAACCCCGAAGATCGTTATGCCGCGGTGCCGCGGGGCATCGGGATCGGTGCGCGCCGCGCAGTACAGCATGTCCGCGTGGCTGCCCCAGGTGGTGAACGTCTTCTGGCCGCTGATCACCCACTCGTCCCCGTCGCGTACCGCCCGGGTGTTCAGCGAGGCCAGGTCAGAGCCCGCCTCCGGCTCGGTATAGCCCTCGGCCCAGATCACCTCGGTGCGCTGGATCGGGGGCAGGAACTTGCGCTTCTGGTCCTCGGTCCCGCCCCGCAGCAGCGCCCCGGCGGCCAGCCCCCAGCCGATCGTGTTGATTAGGGGCGCGTCGCGGTAGGTGAACTCCTCGGAGAAGATCAGCTGGTCGATGGTCGGCCTGGCCTGGCCGCCGTACTCCTTCGGCCAGGTCAGGCCGATCCAGCCCTTGGCCGAGACCTTTCTGGTGAACGCGATGGCGAACTCCCAGAAATCCTCGTCCTCGCACCACTCGCTTGACTTCTCCCAGCGGGCGGGCAGCTCGGCATCGAGGAATCCCCTGACCTCCTCGCGCCACTCGTTCTGCGCCGGGGTGAGCCGCAACTCCATGGGAACCTCCTGCCCGTTACAAAGCTAACTTATAGAATTATCGAATATTGATCATCCGTCAACGTGGTTACGGCCGCCGGTTGTCGCGGCGGGCAGTCCGCGCGGCGGGCAGGCCGCACGGCGGGCGGGTGGCACGGCGGGCGTCACGGCAGGCGGGCCCCCGGTGGGCAGACCTCCGCGAGCCAGTCCCCGACCCACGTCGGTATCGCCGGCGTGCCGTAGGAGGCCGTCGCCGCCGGGCCGGGGTGGCTGCGGACGCCGATCCAGCCCGGGCGGGCGGCCAGTTCCGCGCCGCGCAGCGCGGTGGCATCGCCCGACCACAGCAGGCGAGCGACGAGGTGGGCCAGCGGCTGATGGTCGGCTCGTTCAGCGGTCTCCACGGCGATCGAGAACACGTCGACCTGCCCGGGCCGCAGCAGGCCGGCGCACCGCGCCAGCTGCGCCACCGCCTGCGCGGCCGCGCGGCCCGGCGGCGACGTGGCGTCGGCCAGGTGCATGACCCGCAGCGGACGCGAGGAGCGCACGGCCTGCCGCACGGCGGCCTGCAGCCAGCCCGCGTGACACTGCACGGCCTCGGCCGTCCCCGCATACCCGGCGAGCATCTCCTGCCACGACGCCGACCCCGGCCGACCGGAAGCCCCGGACGCGCCCGAGCCGCCGGAATCCCCGGACGCGCTGGAGCCGCCGGGCGCGCCGGAGCGGCCGGGCGCGCCGGAGCCGCCAGACGTGCCGAAGCCGCCGGACGCGCCGAAGCGGCCGGAATCCCCCGACGCGCCGGAGCCGCCGGACGCGCCGAAGCGGCCGGACCCCGCGAACGACCCCGGCGCGATGACGACCGCCTCGACGCCCCCGGCCTCTCCGGCCGCGCGCGCCACCGCCCGTTCGGCCTCGTCGAAACCTGCTGACTGGGCCGGCCGCACGTCGACGGCGGTCATGCCGCAGCGGGCCAAGGCGGCGGCGATGGCGCCCGCGATGGCCGCGTTATCCGCGATGACCAGGCAGTTGTGAACGCCGGACCCGGACGGCGCGGGTCCGGGCGTCGACGGGGAGTCGAAGACCGGGCCGAACCGCGCGTTGGATCCGCCCGTCGGCCGCTGCTGGGCCTCCGCCGAACCGAGCACCACGGGAACCAGCGTGTCGAGCGAGGCGGCGAAGTCGGCGACCTGTGACGTGCGCACAGCCTCGAGCAGCCGGGGCGGCGAGATCACCGATAGTTCGGGGCCGGCCGAGAAGATCACCTGCCCGCGGCACGCCACGGCTCCAGCCAGGTACGCGGCCGCGGGCGCCATGTCCGCCGCGGCCGGCATCGCGGACAGGTCCACCCCGGCCCCGGCCGCCCCGCCTGCCGCCGCCCCGCCTGCCGCCGCCCCGCCTGCCGCCGCCCCGCCTGCCGCCGCCTCGCCTGCCGCCCCGGCCGCACCGGCACCTGCCGCGCGGTCCCGCCCCCCGGTGACCATCCGGGTGGCGGCCAGCGGCGAGAGCGCGTTCAGCGTCACCCCGTCCGGAAGCAGGCCCGCAAGCTGCCAGGTCACCGCCGCGACGGCGCGCTTGGCGCAGGCGTAGTGGGCGCTGTCGGCGGCCGCCCGGGCCAGGCCCGCCCCGGAGGTCACGCCGACGACGCGGCCGTACCCGGCCTCGACCATCAGCGGCAGCGCCTCGGCCAAGACGTTCAGGTACCCGTTGAGGTGGACGTCGAGGACGGCCCGCCAGTCGTCGTGCGACGCCTCGAGAAACGGCGCGAACCGCAGGATCCCGGCGGTGTTCACCACGATGTCAAGACCGCCGAACTCCGCCACCACCTCGGCGAACAGCGACCGGACGGCCTCACGGTCGGTCACCGACGCCACCGACGCCTTGGCCACGCCGCCCTCGGCCGCGATGCGGCGCGCGGTCTGGGTGGCGGTCGGCTCGTGCAGCGGCTCTCCCTGTAGCCCGACCCCGGGGTCCATGGCCACCACCGCGACGCCGCGGCGCGCCAGCTCGAGCGCCACGGCGGTGCCGATCCCGCCGCCGCCTCCGGTCACCACCGCGACCTGGCGCCGTCCCGTGCGGGATGCCCCGGAGCGCGAGGACGCAGAGCGCGACGACGCAGAGCGGGAGGACTCGGGGCGGGAGGACTCGGGGCGGGAGGACTCGGGCAACGGCATCACGGCCTCCTCATCGTCACCGGACACATGTTAGACATTTTGTCAACTATCAATCAATAATGGTAGCGTCCCCGCGAGAAACCAGGAGTTACGTCATGGCGTTCCCCAAGCGGCAGGCCGCGATCGTCGGCACGTACACCACGCAGCAGGCCCGCAGCCTGGAGCGGACGAGCGCCTCGCTCGAAGTGGAGGCGATCAAGGGCGCGCTGGTCGACGCGGGGCTGACCCCGGGCGACGTCGACGGTGTCGTCCCGATGGCGGCCAGCGCCGAGGCCCCCCACCGGCCGGAGATGTACTGGGCGGCCCAGTTCGGCGGACGCCCGATGTCCTACGGCGAGCTCGGCTACCCCAACGGCGTCACCAAGGCGGCCCTGGCCATCTCGGCCGGCCTGGCCAACGTCGTGGTCGTGTTCTGGGGCAAGGCCGGCTGGAAGATCGGGCCTGGCTCGAAGCCCGTCCCCGAGAACGCGCCCCGCGCCTTCGACTGGGCCGGCGACGTGCATGGCGCGTACATGACGCCGTGGTACGCGATGTGGGCGCAGCGGTACATGCACGAGTTCGGCGTGACCAGCGAGGACCTGGCCGAGGTCGCGGTGACGCACCGCTACCACGCCACGCTCAACCCGGACTCGGTGATGGGCCCGCGCGGCTCGCTCACGGTCGAGGATGTCGTCGGGTCCCGCATGGTCGCCAGCCCGCTGCACCTGTTCGACTGCGCGATCGACACCGACGGCGGCTACGCCATCGTGGTCGCCTCGGCCGAGGTGGCCCGCGGCTGCCGGGGCAAGCCCGTCTGGGTGATCGGCGGCGGCCAGGCCACGCACACCGACGGCTACGTGACCGTTGACCCGCCCTGGTTCCCCGACGGCGGCCACTCGGTGCGGCGCTCGGGCGACATCGCCTTCGGCCAGGCCGGGGTGACCCGCGACGACATCGACGTGGCCGGCCTGTACGACTGTTTCACCATCACGCTGATCCGCGACCTGGAGGAACTCGGCTTCTGCAAGCTGGGGGAGGGGGCCTCCTACGTCAAGGAGGGCCACACCAGGCTCGGCGGGTCCATGCCCGCCAACACCGACGGCGGCCTGCTGTCCAACACCCACTGCGGTCTGCCGCACGGCCTGTTCACGATTGAGGTGGCGCGCCAGCTGCGCGGCGAATGCGGCCAGCGCCAGGTCCCCGGCGCGAAGATCGGCGTGTCGCTGGCCCAGGGCGCCGCCGTCCACGGCTACGCCGGCACCCTGATCATGGCCGTAGACTGACCGCCTCCCATGATCATGGGTCGAAATGGGCGATATTTGCCCAAAACTACCCATGATCATGGAATTGCCCTCACGCGAGTCGCACGAGTCGCATGAGGAACAGGGCGTCGACGGCTTGGCTCGCTGGCGGCTGGGTCGTCGACGGGTTGGGGTCGCCGGTGGCTGGGGTCGCTGGTGGCTGGGGTCGCTGGTGGCTGGGGTCGCTGGTGGCTGGGGTCGCGTCGGCGACGCCAGGCCGGGACCGGAGCTGTCAGGGGCCGGATCGGTGATGACCGCGCCCACCTGCGCGGACCAGGCGGATCACCGAGGTCAGTGGGGGACAAGCCGGTCGAATCGTTACGTAACAACTCTTCGATAGTTAGTGACATGTCATAGAGCCTGAACTACAGTATGTGACCATAGTTTTAACTCCGACCTCGAAAGGACCGTCACATGGGACAGTCGCGCATGGCGGTCTTCCGCCGCGGGTTCCTGCCTGTCGCGGCCGGGGCCGTGCTGGCGATGGGCCTCGCGGCTTGCGGAAGCTCCGCTACCAGTTCGAGCGTGACCAGCACCAGCGCCAGCGCCGCAGCCGGTACCGGTACCTGCTCGAACATTCCTGCCGGGCCCATCAAGCTCGCCGACATCGTGCCCTTGAGCGGGCCGACCGCCACCTCAGGAGAGCTGACCGCGGTCGAGTCCGGGATAATGGTCAACTACTTCAACGCGCATGACAGCGTGTGCGGCCACAAGTTCGCGCTGACGAACTACAACGACAAGGGCGACCCGGCGACCTCGCTGGGCATCAGCCGCCAGATCGTCTCCCAGGGCAACACGATCATCCTCGCCGACTCGTTCTCCTCGGCGCAAAACCAGATCCAGCCGTATCTCATGCAGCAGCACGTCCTCGTCGTGAACGGGGACGGCGCTTATGCGCTATTCAACGAGGCCCAGAATCCAACGGCCTTCAGTACCGGCCCGTCGAACGCCCAGTACGCGCAGTTGATGGTGAACTATGCCAAATCTCACGGCGACAACGACATCGGGATCCTCTCCGATGGGACATCGTTTAGCGTCGAGCTGGCGACCGACGCCGAAAATGACGTCAAGGCGGCCGGGCTGACGTTCGTCAAGACGATCACCTACTCGCCCACGGCCATCGACTTGACCACGCAGCTGACCGAGGCCAAGGAGGCCGGGATCCAGACGCTGTTCCCGACCGGGTTCACCGGCATCACGGCGATGGTGGCGGGGATCAAGCAGATCGGGTGGGCGCCCAAGATCGTCGGCTGGGGCGGCCTGAACGACTTCGACATCACCGCCGCCGAGCTGCCGCCTGGCGCGGTCGACGGCTGTGACATCTCCTATGCGCCGGGACAGCCGACGTCTACCCTGCTGACGCCGACGAACGTGGCCCTGATGAACGCCCTCGAGGCCAAGATCGGGCTCAACCCGCAGACGTCAGGGATCGTCACCGGTTACTTCTACCTGCTCACGGTGGCGCACGCGATCGAGACCGCGAACTCCCTCGACGGGACGAAGCTCGCGGCCGTGCTCAGCGCTACATCCGACCTGGCGACGAACGTTCCCGGCCTGGATCTGAACTGGACCGCGACGCCATCGGTCCACAATGGCTTCCCGTCCGCGTCGCTGAAGGAGTGCACGCTCAAGCAAGGTCCGTACGACATCCTCTACGCCGCCAGCTGACCTGGTTTCTTGCCGTCCGGCGTGGACACGCCGACCCCGTGGGTAAAGGGGTCGCGGGAGGCGCCCCGGGCCCGCACGCCGTATGCGCGGGCCCGGGGAGTTCATGATCTATTTCGGAAGATGAATCCCGATAACGGGGCCCGGACGCAAACGATCAGGCACTCCCTTTAGAATCTGTAGGTTTAGTGCTACGGCAACGATTCGACATGAGGGTGATGGCGGTATGGCTGATCGGCTGGAAGCGCTCGTGGATATGCGGCTGACCTCCCCCGGGGTTGCGCTGGTAACGCTGAATCTGCCGCAGCTGCGGAACGCGATGACGACAGAATTGACGTCGGCGTGGACCGTGGTGATGGATAAGGTCGCGTCGGATCGGTCGCTGCGGGCGGTAGTGGTAACCGGGGCGGGGAGCGCGTTCTGCTCGGGCGCGGATCTGTCATGGCTGGATCAGGGGAATCTCAGTGATAACACCCCGGACCGGCTGCGGGATAAGATGCTGCCCTTTTACCGGGCCTGGCTGGCTCCGCAACAGATCCCGGTGCCGGTGGTGGCGGCGGTCAACGGGCCCGCCGTGGGCGCGGGGCTGTGCCTCGCGCTGGCATGCGACCTGCGCTATGCCTCACCCACGGCGACGTTCAGCGCGCCGTTCACCCAGTTGGGTACGCACGGCGGGATGGCCGTCAGCTTCCTGCTGCCCGAGGCGGTGGGGATGCCGCGGGCGCGGGAGATGCTGTACACCGGGCGCGTGGTGACAGCAGAGGAGGCGGCCGACTGGGGCCTTGTCAGCGAGGTCGCCGACGACGTGGTGGCCCGCGCGGTAGAGGTGGCGGCCGGGGTGGCCCAGGCCGCGCCGATCGCCACCAGGCTGACCAAGGCGGGGCTGTCCCAGGGTTCACGCGGCGGGTTCGAGCTGGCGCTGCAGTGGGAGGCACTGGCCCAGCCGGTGACCATGGCCACCGCCGACATTCACAAGGGAATCCAGGCCCGCCGCGAGCACCGCGCCCCCACCTTCGACGGCAATTAGCACCAGGCCCGCCGACCGGGCAGGCCGCCCCCACTCCGCTTGACCGGATAACCCGCCCCGTATAATTTTATACTTGTATAACTACAAACAACCGTGGGCACGCCAGCCGTTGCGGGCCCGCACCAGGCAGAAGGGCGGGGCCGCGAGTGGACCGGCGACCCGATACAAGCCAAGACGAGACCCCGGCACACCGATTCGCCTCGCCGGAGCTGGTCGGGAGCTCGCTCAGGGATGCCGGGTACCTGGCCAACGAGCGCATCTCCGCGGCGGTCTATCTGGGGGAGCGGCTCGGCAAACCGGTGCTCGTCGAGGGCCCGGCGGGCACGGGGAAAACCGAGCTGGCCAAGAGCGTGGCCAGGATGAGCGGCATGCGCCTGATCCGGCTGCAGTGTTACGAAGGTCTCGATGAGGCCAAGGCCCTGTACGAATGGAACTACAAGAAGCAACTACTGCGGATTCAGGCCGAACGGACCGGTGATGACAGCGAGCCGGCCAGCTGGACCGAGCTTGAGGCCGACATCTTCAGCGAGGAGTTCCTGCTCGCACGGCCGCTGCTGGCCGCGATCCGCGCGCCTGATCCCGTCGTCCTGCTCATCGACGAGGTCGACCGCCTCGATATCGAGACCGAGGCACTGCTGCTCGAGGTGCTCTCGGACTACCAGGTGTCGATTCCCGAGCTCGGCACGGTCAAGAGCGTCCAGACGCCGCTGGTCTACCTCACGTCCAACAACTCGCGCGAGCTATCCGAGGCGCTCAAGCGGCGGTGCCTGTACCTGTACATCGACTATCCCTCGGTCGAGCGCGAGCGCGAGATCGTCCTGAGCCGGGTGCCGGGCATCAGTCCCACGCTGACCGGCCAGATCACCGGCGTGGTGCGGACCCTGCGACGGCTCGAGCTGAAGAAACGGCCCTCGGTATCGGAGACCATCGACTGGGCGCAGACGCTGCACCTGCTCGGCGCCACCGAGATCAGCACCGACCTGGTCGTCGACACGCTGTATGTCCTGCTGAAGTACCAGCCCGACATCGAGAAGGCCGCCGCCGAGCTGCGCGCGGGCGGCTGACACCGAGCGCATGACACCACCCCCCACGGTCCTCCCTACGGCCTGACGCGTTGCCCGCAGGCGCGCGTTGCGATTGACGCGGGTGTTATTCGACGTTTAGACTTATTTCGAATAATTAAGTGAGAGGGCGGTTCGTGCGCGACGGTGAGCTTCTCCTGCCACTGATCGACGAGTGGGACCGGGAACTGGTCTCGCGGGATCCGCTTGCCTTCCCCGGCTACTCCGAGGCGCTGGCGACCGCTCCCGGTGAGTCGATCCGCACCGGGCTGGTCGAGTCGTCCGGTATCCGCGCCGTTCTCATCCAGAGCGACTTCGACATCTTCGGCGGCACGATGGGCGCGGTGGCAGGCGAGAAGATCGTCCGGTCCTTCCGCCGGGCCGTCGACCGCAGGCTGCCTGTGGTCGCCGTCACCCAGACCGGCGGCGCGCGCATGCAGGAGGGCATGGCCTCGCTCATCCAGATGCCCCGCACCGTGGCCGCCGCCGATGAGCACGCCAGGTCCGGTCTCCTGTCGGCGGTCATCTACCGGTCACCGACCACCGGCGGGGTCTATGCGTCGTGGGCGTCACTCCTGGACATGCGCGCCGCAGAGCCGCATGCGACGCTGGGCTTCGCCGGGCCGAGGGTCGTGCAGCAGATGACCGGCGACGCGCCGCCGGACTGGTCACACACCGCGGAAAGCGCCTACGCGGCCGGCCTGGTCGATGCGCTGGTCGAGCGGGCCGATCAGGTCGCGTGGGTAGACGCCGTGCTCGGTGCGACCGACCGGCCGCCGACCGGCGGCGATCCCGGGCGGATACCAAAGACCACGGTGGCCGCGCCACCGTCATCCGCGCAACAGGCCGTCAGGCAGGCCCGAAGCCGGTCGCGTCCGTCCGGCCTGGAATGGGCCTCGGCTCTTTGCTCGTCGTGGGTGGAGCTGCGGGGACAGGACCCCGCGGTCAGGGCCGGCCTGGCCCGGATCCTCGGCGAGCGCCTTGTGGTCGTGGCGATGGACCGCCATGCGGACGGTACCGGAGCGGCCAGGCCAGGGCCGGCCGCCTACCGCCTGGCCAGGCGGGCGATCGGCCTGGCCAACCGGATCGGGCTGCCGCTGCTCACGCTGGTCGACACGCCCGGCGCCGAGCCGGGCCCGGCGGCCGAGCGGGACGGCATAGCCGCGGAAATCGCTGCCACGCTCCAGGCCATGTCCCGGCTTCGGATGCCGAGCGTGTGCATCTGCGTCGGCGAGGGCGGCAGCGGCGGCGCCATGGCACTCGGCCATGCCGACCGCCTGTACATGCTGGCCGGCTCGGTCTTCTCGGTCATCAGCCCGGAGGGCGCGGCCACGATCTTGTACCGTGACCCGTCGCGGGCCGACGAGCTGGCCGGCCCGCTCCGGCTGACCGGTGCCGAGCTGACCCGCCTAGGCATCGCCGACGGCGTGCTCCCCGAACTCAGCGCCGACCGGATCACCTGCCTAAGGGAGGCGGTCACCCGTGCGCTGGGCACGGCGCTGCCGGGCGACCGGGACCGGCGGGTCGCGAAGGCCACCAGGTCGTTCATCACAGCCGCCCCGGCGGGCACGGCCGAGCCCGCCCGATGCCACTGACGGGCCAGGAGCGATGCGGCCGGGCTTGCCGGACGGCTCGGCGTGAGGGGGGCCGAGCCTGGGCAAGCCAGGCTGGGATCGCGCCAGGCCTGGCTTGTCGTGATCGTGATCGGGTTCGTCTTCACGATCGCCACCGGGCTTGGCTTCTACGCCCTGCCGCTTTACCTCAACATCCTGACCCATAGCCGCGGCTTCGCGCTCACCACGGTTTCCTTCGCGGTCAGTTTCTTCTTCCTGGTCAGCGCGGTCGTCAACGTCCCCCTCGGCCGGCTGATCCGCCGGGTCCAGCCACGCTGGGTCATGCTCGGCGGATCGGTGGCGGCCGGTGCCAGCCTGCTCCTGCTCGGTCGCGTGCACGCCGTGTGGCAGCTGTACCTGGTCTTCGCAATCTTCGGGTGCGGCTTCTCCGCTTCGAGCTACCTGCCGGGCACCGCCGTCATCGTGCAGCTGTTCGAACGGGACCGGGCCAGAGCGCTCGCGGTTGCCCTGACCGGCGGATCGGTGGGCGGGGTCGTCGTGGCCCCGCTGGTCAACCGGATCCTTGACGCCCTGGGGCTGTCCTCGGCCGCGCCCTGGCTTGGCCTGGGTTACCTGGTCCTGACCGGGGTGCCGGTCGTCGTGGCGGTCCGCGGCCGGCTGGCCTCTCCGCCGGCCGGGCCGGACAACCGGGCGGCCGACGGGTCCGCCCCTGGCCTCAGCTACGCGCAGGCGGTCAGGTCCGCCGCCTTCGTCGCGGTCACCGTGTGCTTCGCCATCCTGATGGCCGACCAGGTCGGCACCCAGGTTCAGATCGTCGCCATCGGCTCGGCCAAGGGAGTCAGCAATGCCGGGCTGGCGGTCAGCCTGATGGCCTCGGCCAGCATCGCGGGCCGGCTGATCGGCGCGTTCGCGCTGAACAGGCTGCCTGTCATCGGCTTGGGCGGCGCGATGGGAGCGTTGCAGGGAGCGGCGTTCGCCGTCCTCGCGCTCGTTCCTGGACTGGCTGGCCTGGTCACGGGGACGGTGCTGTTCGGCATCACGGTCGGCAACCTGACCGTGCTGATCCCGCTGGTCATCGTCGAGCTCTTCGGCACCGCCGACTACCCGCGGATCTATGCGGTGAGCCAGCTCGGCGCCAGCCTGGGGACGGCGGCCGGGCCTGCGCTGCTGGCCGCGCTGCACAGCGGCCTAGACGGCTACGCCGCCCCGCTGCTGATCCTGGCCGGCGTGTCGAGCGTCGCGGGGGCAGGCGTCGCCCGGCTACGGCCACCGGCTGGGCTCCGGGCCGTGCCCGCTCCGGCTGCCCAGTCCGGGGGCGGGCTACGGCCGTCCGGGTTACTCGGTGAATTCGAAGAGCAGGTTCTTGTTCTGGGCCGGGTTGATGGCGAGCATCCGCCGGTCCAAGGTGAACCCCACCCGGTCCCTGAAGTGCTCGACCGCCGCCTCGTAGCCGTCCATGATCGCGTTGATGTGGTTCGGGTGGATCAGTCGCCACTTGTCAGCCATGATCGCAGCCTCAGCGATCAGCTGGCGGCGTAGCGGATGTCGTAGGGACCGTTCTGCATCGTGCATTCCTTCAGCGCCGCCGACGGGAAGCCGACGTGGAACCCGGGCGAGAACGTCTCGGTGACCTCAGGATCGATCGTCGGCAGGTTTTGAGTGCTCGCGACGGCGTTGGCCAGCACCTGGCCGTTCAGCGAGTTGGCGGCCACGATCGCGTGCTGCAAGATCTGCAGGCCGACGTAGGTGATGATGATGCTCGAGGTCTCCGGGTTGAGCCCGACCTTGGCCTGGCTGAGGTTCAGCAGCGCCGTCATCGTCGGCGTGAGCAGTGCCGACGTCGGCTGGCCCGACGTGTACCAGTAGTCGCAGCCGTCGACGGTTCCCGGCGGGACCTCGCTGGCCGTGATGCCGTAGTCGGCGAGCCCGCCCCAGCCCACGATGTGCGGTGACCAGCCGATCTGCTTGATCCCTGCAACCATCGCCGGGACTCCGGTGAAGCCCGTGGGGAACAGCGTCTGGATGCCCGCCTCCTTGGCCTCGGTCACCTGCGTGGTCAGGTCGATCGCGGTGGGCGAGTAGGTGATGGTCTTGATGAACGTCAGCCCGGCGGTCTTGGCGTCGGCCTCGGCATCGGCGGCAAGTTCCACGCTGAACGACGTGCCGTCGGACAAGATGCCGATGTCGTTATAGCCGTGCGCCTTGGCGTAGTTCACCATCAGCTGCGCGTACTCGCCATTGGACGGCAGGTAGTTGAAGTCCGTCGGGTTGCTCGCCGTGTTCCACAGGGCCATGGCCCCGTCGCCGGTGAGCACGAGCACGTGCTGCTCCATGAGATACGGCTGGATCTCGTTCTGTGCCGAGGACAGGGAGTCGTCAAGCAGGATGGTTTCTCCCTGCGCGACCAGCTGGCGGGCCAGGCCCAGCGACGTCGCCGGGTCCCCCTTGTCGTTGTAGATGGTGAACGCGAACTTGTGACCGCACACGCTGGAGTGGGCGTTGAAGTAGCTGACGGCAATGTTCGCCTCGATCACCGCCGCCGCCGACGATTCCGCGAGCGGGCCGCTCAGCGGGAGTATCCCGGCCACCTTGATCGGCCCGGCCGGGATGTTGGAGCACTGGCCGCCGCTGCCTGATCCGCCGGCCGCGCTGGCCGTGCTGCTTGTGCTCGAACTACCGCTGCTGCATGCCGCCACCGCCAGCATGACCGCGGCGGCGACCCACGCCAGCCCCGGTGCCCGCCGCGGCATGCGGCCCGCCGGCGCGCGCCACGGCGCCGTGTGTCTTCGGAGTGAGATCTCCCGCATTCGAAGCCTCCTTGGCCTCAATCGGGGCGCCCGCCGGCACCCCGGCCCGCTCAGGTGACGACAAAGCCTTCGATGCGCCGATCGCCTGCGCGTCGGTCGGCGTGAGGCTGGACCAACTATTCGACATATGCGAGATCTTCGAATGGAATTAGCGTGGGGATCCGCCCAGGGACGGTCAAGGCTCGGGGGAGAAAAGTTACGCACTTGTAAAGTTAGGCCCTTGTTTCCCGGTCTGCCGACCGGGCCGCGTCGGGCGTGACTCCACCCCATTAGTACGACTACCATCGAACGGTGGAAGAGTGTCCTGTGCTGCTCGTTCACGGCTTTGCTTCCTCGGCCGAGCACAACTGGCGGCAACCGGGCTGGCTCGACCTGCTGGCCGAGGCCGGCCGGGAGGCGATCGCCGTCGACCTGCTCGGCCACGGCCGTGCGCCGCGCCCCACCCGCCCGGCCGACTACGAATCGACCGAGGCCCGCGTGGCCGCGGCCATCGCCGACCACGAGCAGGTCGACGCGGTCGGTTTCTCCGCGGGCGCGCAGGTCCTGCTGCGGCTGGCCGCCGCCCGGCCACGGCAGTTCCGCCGCCTTGCCCTCCTCGGCATCGGGCCCGGCGTGCTCGGCCGGGCCGACCCGGGACCCATCATCGCCGCGCTGGAAGGCGAGCCCGACCCGCAGGACGTTCAGCACAGGGTCTTCCGCCGGCTGGCCGACGCCCAGGGAAACGACCGCGCCGCGCTGATCGCGTTCCTGCGCCGGCCAGGCCGGCCGCTGACCGCCGCCGACCTGGCCGCGATCTCCTGCCCGGTGCTCGTGGTGCTTGGCGACAAGGACCCGGCCGGCCCGGGGGACGGCCTGGCCGCCGCGTTCGGGGACGCGAAGCTGGTCACGCTGCGCGGCGTCGACCACTTCGGTACTCCGTCCGACGTCCGGTGCATGCAGGCCGTCCTCGGCTTCCTTGACGGCCCCGGATTACGGCAGGTGACCGCGGGCCAGTTCCGAGGCGGCCAGCTCGACGTCCGACTGGTTCCGCAGCAGGATGCGCAGCGACTCGGCGACCAGGCCGGGGTCAAGGCCCTCGGCTCCGAGCGCGAGCAGCGTCCTGGCCCACTCGAGGGTCTGCGCCACCGATGGGCGCTGCCGGATGTCCAGCCGGCGCACGGATGCCACGACGGCGGCGATCTGCCCGGCCAGGTGTTCGGAGATGCCGGGGACCCGCGTCCGCACGATCTCCCGCTCCCGCTCGGCGGGCGGGTAGTCGATATGCAGGTACAGGCACCGCCGGCGCAGCGCCTCGGACAGGTCCCGCGTGCTGTTTGAGGTCAGGAAGACCATCGGCACACCCGCCCCGGCCAGCGTGCCGAGTTCAGGGATGGAGATCTGGTAATCGGACAAGATCTCGAGCAGCAGCGCCTCGGCCTCGATGTCGAGGCGGTCGACCTCGTCGATCAGCAACACGACAGGCTCGGCCGCCCTGATGGCGGCCAGCAGCGGTCGGGGCAGCAGGAAGTCGTCGGTGAAGATGCCGGATTCCAGGTCCGCCCAGCTCCCGGGGCGCCGCAGGCGGCCCAGGCCGCCGGCCATGATGCGCAGCAGTTGCTTGGAGTAATTCCACTCGTAAAGCGCCTTGCCCTCGTCGAGACCCTCGTAGCACTGCAGCCGGATCAGCCTGGCCCCCGTCATCGCGGCCGTGCTGCCGGCCAGGTCCGTCTTGCCCGTGCCCGCGGGGCCCTCGACCAGGATCGGCTTGCCGAGCTGGTCGGCCAGCCACAGCACGGTCCAGACGTGCTCATCGGCCAGGTAACCCACGCCGCGCAGCAGGTCCGCGATCTCCTGCGCGGAGGCGAACCACGGAGCACGTGCGGCTGCCGCGGTCCGGATCTCACCGTTCATCGAGGCTCCCGCGGTGCGCCGCCTGCCGTGCCAAGGCCGTCCCGGTCGCGGAGCGTCGCCCGGTACCGGAGCCATATACTTTGACTGTACACAAACTATCTTCTCATTAAGCGTGGGCCGATACCAGCAGGAAGCGGCCGCCGTGGGCAGGTCCAGGCTATTGACCAGGTGCGTGCACCCCGCTACGTTTTGATATAGATAAAATAATCCAGATTGCCGGACCCTGCCCCAGCCGAGGTGTCGTCAGTGCCGAAGATGGTCGTGCTCGTCAAGTTCACCCCCGATCTCACCGCTGACCGCGGCTTCCTCGCCGACGGCACGGTCGACCGGGCCAGCGTGCCCGGCAGGCTGTCCGAGCTGGACGAGCATGCTGCCGAGCAGGCGCTGCAGATCCAGGAGTCGGGCGGCGGCTGGGAGCTGGTGTACCTGACGATGGGTCCGGACGGCGCGCAGGATGCGCTGCGCAAGGCGCTGTCGATGGGGGGCGACGGGGCGTTTCACGTCAAGGACGACGCGCTGCACGGCTCCGACGCGTTCGCGACGTCGCTGGTCCTGGCCACGGCGATCACGCGGATCGGTTTCGACCTGGTGGTGACCGGGATGGCCTCGACCGACGCCGGGATGGGCGTGGTGCCGGCCCTGCTGGCCGAACGGCTGGGGGTGGCGCAGGTGACCATGGCCGGGCGGCTGTCGGTCGACGGCGACCAGGTGGAGATCCTGCGCGACTCGGACACCAGTTCCGAGACCGTGACCGCGCGGATGCCCGCCATCGTCAGCGTGACCGACCGGACCGGGGAGGCCAGGTACCCGTCATTCAAGGGCATCATGGCGGCCAAGAAGAAGCCGGTGCAGACCTGGGGCCTGGCCGATCTGGGCA
>Ga0187783_10001375_pt1 | contig 17899 bp, 10 predicted proteins | sample 1015_SJ02_MP02_2_FD_132471 | JGI IMG/M metagenome (GOLD analysis project Ga0187783, IMG submission 132471) | Tropical peat soil microbial communities from peatlands in Department of Meta, Colombia - 1015_SJ02_MP02_20_MG | ecosystem: Environmental > Terrestrial > Soil > Wetlands > Peat | place...
ATTTCTTCATCGCGGTCAAAACGACGTTGTCCTGCGCGACGGATACGAACGACATCGTGGCGGGGAGCGGTCCATCATGAGTTTCGAGTTGCCGCGCTTCGAGCTTGTAATTGAACTCGTAGCCGCGGCGCACCGTGAGAGCTTGCTTCCACGTGCCCGCGTGCGGATAAAGCGAGAAGGTGAAGTCATGGTGTCCGCGGTCCGCATCGGGATCGGGCCAAACGGGCGAACGCAGAAGCGAAAGCCTCAACACACTCCCTTTCGCGTCGTAGCCGTATTTGCAGTTATTAATCAGGCTGAAGCCGTGTTGCGCGTCGCCGAGATCGGCCCAGCGCAACGCCGGCACTTCGAATCGGGCCGATTCCCAGCTGTTGTTACGCGTCGTTGGCCGCTCGATCGAGCCATACGGAATTTCAAATGTCGCGGCATCGCTCGAGGCGGCCAAAGGAAATGCTGTCTTTAACAGGACATGCGTTTCGTGCCAATCGAAATGGTTGGCGATGTCCACGCGATCGAGATCCGCGTACAGCGAAATGTCCTGAACGAACTTGGAATGCTGCCAGCTCCGCGTGACGCGAATCGTGGCTCGCAACGGCCCGCTTTCGATCAAAGCGACCGAGTCCGCTTTGGTCAAACGGGTCGGATGGTCCTCGAAGTCCGCGTCGATATTCCATGCGTCGTACTGCTTCGGAGTGTCTTGAAACGCGATCAGTTCGTTGCCGCATCCACTTGAGGAAATTGACTCGAATTGAGATTTTTTGTCGTACAGGCTCGTGATGCAACCCGTCTGCGAATCCACGGAAAGGCGAAGCGCGGCATTCTCGAGCGTCAGGCCGCCGGCTTTGAGATCGCTCTCCACCGGGCGCTCGGCGGGGACGACGTGTAAAATTTCGTAGCCGAACGAAGGGATGTCGCGCGCTTCGACAAGCAAATGGGAAGTGTTGGTCGCGGCGTCCGAGGACAACAGTTGAACCGGTAAAAGTTTGTTCTGCGCATCGAGCACGGAGACTCCACCCTTTACCGCCTTCGGCATTTGGACATCGAACTCAACGAGATCGGTCCGTGCCCAGGCCAAAGGGTTCACGACGAGAATCGGCTCGCCGGATTTCGCTCCCGTGTTGATGCGCGCGGAAATCGTCTGCAGCGCGGTTGAAGTGGCGTCGTGCGCGGTCCAGCGTACGACGTCGTAGTCGCGTTGCGCGTCTTTGTAAATTACGCCGATTCCCGACCCTGCCGCGAGATCGTGGAACTGGTTGAACAGCACCTTCTTCCACGCCTCGTTCAATTGCGCGGCGGGATATGGGGTGCCCGTGAGCCACACGAGGGATGAATATTTTTCGGCGTTCAGCAGCTCCTCTTCGCTCTCGCGCATGTTTCGCTTCTGATTTGCCTGCGTCGTGAAAACGCCGCGGTGATTTTCCATGTACAGCTCATCGTTCCAGACCGGCAGGCTGATTTTTCCTTCGGGCGGCGCGGGCAAGCTCGTGTTACCGGCCGCCGCGGTCTTGTAATTCCAAAGCGGCGCGTGCCCGGTGTCGAGTTTTGTTTCAACGCCGGAGAAAAATCCCTGCGCAACACCGAAATTCATTGGCGGGTAAACCATCTTCGATTCGGTCCAGCGGATCCCTTCGTCGAGCATCGCGCGCGTTGGCCCGCCGCCGTGATCGCCGACGCCATAAAGATGCATCATCTCGGTCAGACCTGGATTCAATTCCCGAGCCCTGTTCACGTCCTGCGCGATCCGCACGGGATCGATGTCGTTCGCGTAATCGTGCGGAAAGTACGTCAACACCCGGCTGCCATCAGGCGATTGCCACCAGAACAATTTCATCGGAAGCTGGTTCGTGTCGTTCCACGCCAGTTTCTGCGTCACGAAATAATCCACGCCGGATTTCTTGTAAATTTGCGGGAGTTGCCAGTTGTATCCGAACGAATCGGGATTCCAGCCGATTCGAATGTCCTCGCCGAATTTTTCCTTGAAGTATCGTTTGCCGATTAAAAGCTGCCGCACGAGCGATTCGCCGTCGGGCATATTCAAGTCCGGCTCGACCCACATTCCTCCTACCAATTCCCAGCGGCCCTGTTTCACGCGATCCACAATTTCCCGGAACTCCGTCGGGTATTTTTGCTCGACCCATTCGCTATAAGCCGCGGCGGACTGCGTGTACGTGTACTGCGGGTATTCGTCCATCAACTGGAGCGCGGTTGCAAACGTGCGCCTCACCACGTCAACGGTTTCGGTCCACGGCCAAAGCCACGCCGCGTCAATGTGGGAATTGCCGCTCAGCCGGATTGAAGTTTGCTGCAATGGGGGCTTGATCGCTTCAAGTTGCGACTGGGCAGCCCTGAGCGAATCGTCAAACGCTTTCTGGCGCGCTTCGCGCAACGCCTTCAAATCAATCAGCGCTGCGGTGGATTCGAGCCCGCGGAGTACGTCGGGCTCGCTTGGCCCGAGCGTGGGAAGTAATTCAGCAGCCGAAAGCATTTCCTGGCGCAAATCGTCCGGATTGGGACGCGACGCCGCGAATTCGATACGCACGCGAGCAACTGCGAAATATTTCTCGTCCACCGTGTGCAGCAACTTCACGGCAACGAGCATGCGGTTTCCCGGCGTCGCCGGATCGAACAAAACGATCGGTTCAAGGTCATCACCCATCGCCACGCGCCGGCCGTTGAAATAAATAATTTCCGGCATTGGGCCATTGGCATCAGCCTCGAATTGAAACCAGATCCGTGCACCGGTCAGATCGTAGCCATTGAGCGTCGCGGGAATCTCAATCCACCGGCGATACCACACCGCGTCATTTGGCGCGCGTGTGTGGTCCTTAACGGTTTCCCAATGGCTGTCGTCGAGATTTATGTCTTCCCCATGCGCGACATCTCCCACGTGGTACCGCCATTCCGTGGCGGGCAATTGGTTCAGAGCGTCGAGTTCGGCGATGACGTGTTGCGCCGAGCCCGAAAGCAACCTCACGCCCTTGCCGGATTGTGCTTGCGCAGCGGCGGAGATAAACATCAGGGCGATGGCGAGCGGCACCTTCGCGATCCAGAATCGCTTCCTAGAACCATCTTGACCCGCGCGAACTTCCATTCCGGATTCCTCTCTATCGATGTCGTCTGGGGCGTTGCACATTCGCGGCTCGAGCGATGCTTTCAATTCCGCAAAACGGTTTGGAGAGGCCTGTCGCGAGTGGAATCGCGCGTATTCGACCCTCAAACCATGTATATTGCACGCCGCGCTTCCGCGAGTCCAAATGAAATTGAACGCACATTTGATCCGGGCGACGATTGTCGGTGCAATCGGCGGACTGCTCTTCGGCTTCGACACCGCCGTTATTGCCGGTACGACGCACTCTCTCACAGTTCTTTATAACCTCACACACGGCGCCCTTGGACTGACCGTTTCGATTGCGCTCTGGGGCACCGTCATCGGCTCCCTAACCTCCGGCAGCGTCGGGCAGCGATTGGGCGGGCGCGACGCGCTGCGAATCATGGCAGTGTTATATCTGATTTCGGCGCTCGGCTGCGCGTTCGCGTGGAATTGGCCATCGCTCGTCGCGTTCCGCTTCATCGGCGGGCTCGGCATCGGCGGCTCGTCCGTGCTCGGGCCTGTATACATCGCGGAGTTGGCTCCGGCCAAATGGCGCGGGCGTCTGGTCGGCCTTTTTCAGATCAACATCGTCATCGGAATTCTTCTCGCCTACTTCTCAAACTATTGCGTCGCGCGGCTTCAACTCGGCGCGGTCGAGTGGCGATGGCAACTCGGCATCGCCGCGCTGCCCGCCGCGTTCTTTCTCTTCATGCTTTTGGGAATCCCGCGCAGCCCACGGTGGTTGGTCACGCAAGCACGCGTTGACGAGGCCCGCTCGGTCCTTCAATTGATCGGCTCGCCCGCGCCGGAAACGGAACTGGCCGAGATCGTGGATTCCGTGCATCTCGAGCTTTCGCGGAAATCCGAGCCGCTGTTTTCGTCCAAGTATCGCCTTCCCATTTTTCTCGCGATTACAATCGGCGCTTTCAATCAACTCTCCGGCATCAACGCCATCCTGTATTACCTGAACGATATTTTCCGCTATGCGGGTTTCAGCAGCATTTCCGCCAATCTCCAGGCGGTGGCCATCGGGGCGACGAATCTTATCGCTACGATCCTGGCCATGTCCGTAATTGACAAATTAGGCCGCAAGACCTTGCTGTTGATTGGCTCGGTGGGCCTGGTTGGGTGTCTTTCGGGGGTTTCCGCTGTGTTCTATACGAACCGCGGCCAGCAATATCTGTTATGGCTGCTCGTCGCCTATATTGCTTTTTTCGCGGTATCGCAAGGCGCGGTGATTTGGGTTTACATCAGCGAGGTTTTTCCCAACCGAGTGCGCAACAAAGGCCAGAGCGTCGGCAGCTCCTCGCATTGGATCATGAACGCGATCATTTCCGGCACTTTTCCGGTGCTGGCCGGCTATTCCCGCGCGACGCCTTTCGTGTTTTTTGCGGCAATGATGGCGCTGCAATTCTTCGTCGTTCTGTTCTTCTACCCCGAAACCAAGGGAATCTCTCTCGAGGAAATGCAGCATCGCCTCGGGATTGAATAGTCGCCCGCCGAGGCGGTGGTTTCCCGCCGGGGGACGAATTTTTTGCCCCAAGCGGTTGAAATCCTCATCCGGATACGTGTTAGGCTTTAACGCTTCGGCCCGCGCCGAAATTGCGTGTATCGCGCCGGACGGCTTCCTCAAATGCTCGTAATGCTGACGAAAAACCGGGATCAGCTCGACCGCGAGGCAGCGCGGATGATTGCAAGCGCAGTCCGCCGCGAACCGTCTCTGACGCTCGGGCTTGCGACGGGCTCGACGATGCTCGGCGTCTACGCCGAGCTGGCGCGAATGCATCGCGAAGAAGGTCTGGATTTTTCGCAGGTGGTCACATTCAATCTCGACGAGTACGTCGGCATCGCCGGCGATCACCCACAGAGCTTCCGCTTCTTCATGCAGCAGAATTTGTTCCGTCACATCAACGTGAATCCTGCCAACATTCACATCCCCGACGGAACGGTGCGGGGCGATTACGACGAGTATTGCGCGGCGTACGAAGCTTCGATCCGCCGAGCCGGTGGAATTGATTTGCAGATGTTGGGAATCGGGCGCAACGGCCACATCGGCTTCAACGAACCCGCGTCGAGTCTTGGTTCGCGAACGCGCTTAAAAGCGCTGACGCGCGAGACACTCGAAGACAACCGGAAATTTTTCTCGTCGCACGACGAGATGCCGAAGTGCGCGATTACCGTCGGCATCGGTACGATTCTCGAAGCGCGCCGAATTGTTCTCCTCGCCGACACTTCTGCAAAAGCAAACGCCATCGCGCGCGCGATTGAGGGTCCGATCACCGCCTCCGTCACCGCATCCGCGCTGCAGCTCCATCCGGACGTCACGTTCATCGTCAGCGAAGAAGCCGCGGTGGGTTTGGCGCAGAAGGATTACTACCGTCACGTGCTGGAAGTCACTGCCGAATTCACACCAAACCGTCTGTGGTGACAGATGATTCTCGCTGGCGATATTGGCGGGACAAAATGCAATCTCGGAGCGTTCGAGCCGGACGGATCCCGCCTTCGCCTCGTGTTTCAGAAACGCTATCCGAGCTGGGAATATCCTTCCTTCGAAAATCTCATCGAACGATTTTGTACCGAGGCGACTGCTTCACTGAAAGGTTCCTCGCGCCCGGGGATACCGGCTGTTGCATTCGGGGTGCCCGGCGCAATCGTTGACGGAAAATGCCATTCGGTAAATTTGCCATGGACCGTTGATCCGATCGAGATTGCGAAAGCGCTGAATCTCGATTCGAAGCGCGTCAACTTGTTGAACGATCTTTCGGCTACGGCCTGGGGCGTCCAGAATTTGCCGGACAATGCGCTGCTGACGTTGAATGCCGGCGTGAAGCAGCCGCATGCGAACAAGGCCATCCTGGCGGCTGGAACAGGTCTTGGCGAAGGCATTTTGTTCTGGGACGGCAAGACGCACCGTGTATCGCCGTCCGAAGGCGGCATGGCGGACTTTGCGCCGCGCAACGAGCGCGAAATTCGACTGCTCGAGTTCCTCCTGGCGCGGATGCCGCACGTATCCTGCGAGGATGTCATCGCCGGCCGCGGGTTTCGAGCGATTCACGAATCGCTCAATCCGAACGTTCGGCACTCTACTTTCGACAAACGGCCGGAGGAATCCGCGCACGAAATTACGGAGCTTGCGCTATCGCGCGCGTGCCTGGTGTGTCTTGAGACGCTCGACATCTGGACGGAAGCTTACGGCGCAGAGGCGGGGAACCTCGCGCTGCGCGTGCTCGCCTACGGCGGTGTCTACGTCGCGGGCGGGATCGCGCTGAAAGTGTTGTCGAAGCTGAAAGACGGCAGCTTCGTCCGTGCGTTCTGCGAGAAGGCCTACCTCACCGAAATTCTCGCGCGGATTCCGATTTCCGTGGTGCTCGATCAGGATGCTCCGCTTTGGGGCGCCGCGTATCAAGCACTCGCCGCGAGCCACGAATAGCTAACTCGTTCTCAATGGCGCTCATCCGGCGGCGGAGGTATCGAGACATCGAGCGTTGTCACAGGGCCTAACGTCGAGAGCGGCTTGTCGAAATCGGCGGCATTCCCGATCACCAGCACGCCGACGCGGTCTTTGTGAATGTATTTCTGCTCGACTCGCGCCAAATCTTCTTGCGAAACCTTCTCGATGCCCGCGCGATATTTCTCGAGAAAATCGCTGGGATAGCCGTAAAACTCGTACGTCATCCTCTCGCGCAGCACCTTCTCGCTTGAGTCGAAGCGGAACACGAACGAATTCAGGATCTCGTCCTTTGCTTTTGATAGCTCTTCCGGCGTTCCCGGGTTTGTCTTCAATGCGTCGATTTCTTCATAAAACGCATCAATCGCTGCGACCGACGTCGCGCTTTTCGTCGCCAGGAATAGCCGCAACATTCCCGGATAATCGTAATTCGCTTCGATTCCTCCGCCGACGTCGTACGCCAGCCCTTTCTTCGAGCGAATGTTGGAGAAGAGGCGCGACGAAAACGAGCCGCCGAAGAACTGGTTGAAAACTTCGATGGCGTAGAAATCCGGACTGTTGCGCACCGCGCCAAGATCGATCATTTGAATCAGGCTCGCGGTCACATCCTCTTTCTCGACGAAATAAATGCCCGGCTTCGGATCATGGAATGTGGCTTGCGGCTTCGCCGGAACCGGCCCCTTTTGCCAGGATTCGAACGCCGCGCGAAGCTTTGTTTCCATCGCCGTTGAGTCGAAATCGCCGGTCACGCCGAGAATGATGTTGTTCGGATGGACGTAGCGCTCATGCCAGGCCACCAGGTCGTCGCGCGTGACCGCGGCTACCGTTGCATATTCGGAAGTTCGCGCGAAGGGCGAATCGGCGCCGTACACCAGCTTCGACGCCTCGCGAAATGCAATGCTGAACGGCTCGTCGTTGCGGCGGGAAATCGCCGACTCGATCTGCCGCTTCGCAAGCACGATTTTGTCTTCGCGAAATTCGGGCTCGCGCAGGAGTCCGACAAAGACTTTGAACACGTCGTCGAGATTGTCTTTCAGGCAATTCCAGCCAATGGATGTGGACTCGAGGCCGCCGGAAGTCTCTACCTTTGCGGCGCGCGCCTCGAGGGAATCGTCGAGTTGATCGCCCGTTTGGCTGTTCGTTCCGCCCGTGCGCCACACTTGACCGTAAAGCCGCACGAGGCCCGCTTTTTCAGCTGGCTCCTCCACCGAGCCGCCGCGAATTTCCGCCGCTCCCGTCACCAGCGGCAATTCGTGATCTTCCAAAAGAAAAATCACCATTCCATTCGAGAATTGAATTCTTTTCGGAACCGGCGGGCGGAACGGATGCAGCGGAGGAATCTGAATTCTCTTCCAGTCGTCTACCTGCGCTTGTGAGACCGGCGCGGCGGAAATCACGGCGAACATCACAATGGCGGCAGCCCCAACCCGGCGCGGCGCAAACATTAGTTGTTCTCCTTCGCGGCCGCGCCGGCGTGTGTTGGCTTGATGGTTTCCGACATCGCGATCGTCCGGTTGTTGTCCGAGAATGTCGCATTGGCGACGCGCCGGATGTCCGCCTTCGTCACGTTGGAGATACGATCCACTTGACGGAAGAGCTCGCGCCAGTCGCCGTAAAGCGCCTGCATGCTGCCCAATTCGAGCGCGAGGCCTTCGTCGTCGTCCAATTTCCGGATGAGATCGGCTTTGGCGCGTGTCTTGATCATCGCAAGCTCGTCGTCCGTGATGTCTTCTCTCTTGATGCGATCGATTTCCGCGTGAATCGCGTCACGAATTTCCTCAGGCGTGTGCCCCGGCATGGACGTTGCAAAAAAAACGAACATATTCGGATATTTTTCCCCGGGAACGCCGCCGAATCCGCTCGCGAACGCGGCAATTTTCTTGTCGCGGACGAGCGAGCGGTAGAGTCGCGACGTGCGCCCATCCGACATCAGATCCTCGAGCGCGTCGTAGATAGCATCGTCTTTGTCCCGGGCGCTGGGCTTGTGATAGCCCTCGATGAACACTGGTTGAGCCGCTTCGTGAAGGATCACGATGCGCTCGGCATTTTGCGGGGGCTCAACGGAGCGCAACGGCTCGGGCTTCGGCTTGGCCGGCAGCCTGCCAAAATATTTCTCAACGATGGGGATCACTTCGCTCGCCTTGACGTCGCCCACCAGCGTTACGACCATGTTGGCTGGGACGTAATATTTGTCAAAATAGGCTTGCGCGTCGGTCATCGAAAACGTCTCAAGGTCCGAAGGCCATCCGACCACCGGCTGCCCGTAGGGATGCGCGACGTATGCCGTCGCCAGAAATTGTTCGAACAGCCGCTCGAACGGCTCGCTCTCGCCCAGTCGCCGCTCTTCGTGCACCACTTCCCGCTCTTTGTAAAATTCGCGCAGGACCGGGTGCAGGAAGCGTTCCGATTCCAGGTACGCCCAAAGCTCGACGCGATTTGACGGAAACGAGTAGTGGTAGCCAGTCTCGTCGTTGTCGGTGAACGCGTTGAGTCCTTCGCCCCCGTTTTCTTCCACAATTTCGCCGAACTGATTCTCGATCACATACTTTTGCGCCGCCGCCATCGCGTCTTTCCACGCTTGCTCCAGCTCCGCCACTTTCTTGTCGTCTCTGCCGAAGGGCTTGCGGCGCTCGCGGTCGTAGGCTTGATACGCCGCTTCCACCCTTTCGAGAGCGATTTTTTCATCCGGATAATCGTTCGTGCCGATCTTATCTGTGCCCTTGAACGCCATATGCTCGAACATGTGGGCGAGTCCGGTGATGCCCGGATACTCGTGGTCCGAGCCGACGTCCACATGCGTGAAGAATGAAAACACCGGCGCCTCGGGCCTCTCGCACACCACGACCGTGAGTCCGTTGTCGAGCGTTTTCACGGTGATGCGTTTCTCGAACGATGCCAGATCCTGCGCGCGCGTTAACGGCGCAATGATAAAAATCGCGGCGACGATGGCAAACAGAGCTTGCCTGTGGCACGTTTTCATACGATTGACCCTCGCAATCAGGACTGGTTCAGATTCGCTGCGGTCACCAGAAGAGATGTTCCGAGCACGGCGGCGGCGAACACGCGCATCGAGTTTACGCCGATTCTCTCGCTTCGGCCGCACTTTTTGCGAGCGTAAAATTCTCGTACGCCGCCTTCACACCTTCCAGTTGCCGATGTTTTGCGGCTGGCGCACTCCTGCGCGACGAAAGGATCTGTGTGGTTCTGCGAGTCCTCCAGGCGCTACACTCTCCGCGCGATGGGAAGGATTTACGCTGGGACATCTGGATGGGCGTACTCAAGATGGAAGCCGGGCTTTTATCCGCCGACGCTTCGGACATCTGCCTTCCTGGCTTACTATGCGACTCGCCTCAACTCGGTCGAAGTGAATTACACCTTTCGGCAGTTTCCGACCCCCGAGTTGCTGAGATCATGGAGCGACGCCACGCCCCCTGATTTCAAATTTGCGGTCAAAGCTCATCAAAGCATCACGCACTTCAAGCGTCTTCGCGCAGCCGCTAAGCCGGCGCGCGAATTTTTCGCCTCGCTGAAAATTCTTCGTGAAACGAAAAAACTTGGCCCGATACTGTTTCAATTGCCGCCCAATTTCAAATGCGATCTGCGGGTACTCAAGAATTTCTTGGCCCGGCTTCCGCCCGGGCTGCAGGTCGCATTCGAATTTCGGCATGAATCCTGGTTCAACAAGGATACATACGGGCTGCTGCGCCGCGCGCGTGTCGCATTGTGCCAGGCGGAAAGCGAAAAACTCGTCACGCCGGACGTGAACGTGACAAATTTCTCGTATCTTCGGCTTCGCAAAGATGGCTACTCGCCAAGAGCTCTCGAAGAAATCAGAAAGAAGGTCAAACGCCTCGCGCGCCGCGGCGACGTGTTCCTTTATTTCAAGCACGAAGACACGCCCGACGGCGCTCTCCACGCCGAAAAACTGCTGCGCGGAATCTGACGCGTGTATCCGCGCCGCGCGCGGGCGCGGAAATCCGTTTTCAGAATGATCGGGGTTGACGCCACGAACGACGAAACTACGCGCGCATCGGCGCGAAGCTTGTCAGTCCGAGCACCTTGTCCTTCGACTGCATGATGTGCTCATACATTCGCCGCCGTGCCAGCTCCGGATCGCGATCCTGAATCGCCTTCAGGATTTCGCGGTGCTCGCGGCCGGGCGCTTCGCCGAAATAGTTGATATCGATCGCGGCGAACATGATGCGTTCCATCTGGCTGCGTGCTTCGCTGACGGCTTGCACTACCATCTGATTCCGTGACAGCCGCGCAAGCGTCACGTGAAATGCGGTGTCGGACTCGATGAACTGCACGCAGCTCTCACGATCTTCCGGGCTGCATGTTACCTGGCTGAGTTCGGCGAGTTTCCGCAGCAATTCCTGGTCCGTTCCCTTGATGGCGGCCAGCTCCGCTGCCGCGCATTCCACCGCGCAGCGAAATTCGTAAATGTCGTTCAGCACTTGCAGCGTAATCTGGCTCACGAAATATCCGCGGTTGGGAACGATTCGCAACAACCGGTCGTTCTGCAGGCGGACAGCCGCTTCGCGAACCGGCGTGCGGCTTCCCTTGTAACGCTCCGCCAGTTCCTTTTCGCTCAGAGGCTCTCCCGGCTGGTAAACGCCGTGGATGATGTCGCGCTTGAACGCGCGGTAGACCTTCTCGCTCAGCGTTGCAGCGGGCTTGGTCGCGGCCGGACGCGGCGGCATCAGGGGCGAGGCGGTGGCTACAAGACCTCGATGGGGGCGTCTGCGCGATGCCGATTTTGCCAAGAAACCTCCAACAAACGTTCCGAATGGAGTAGTCATTCTTCACAAGTTGGCAGCCCGTGTCAAACGTATACCGTTCGCATACGACAACCATTCTCTTGACATGCCGGAACATCGCGGTATAGCTTTCGCCCGATACATTTCTTGTCCTCCGCGAGACGCCTGCGGCCCTCTGTGTCCGTGGTCTGAACCGCCCGCGTCGGTTTTGAGGGCCTATGAACAGCAAAGTCGCCAGCAAGATTGTTCGTGAGTCGCGGCCTCGGTTCCCCGTCGAATCCATCCGTGCTTCATTTCCCGCTCTTGCGCGTTCAGCTCCGTTCGTATTTTTCGACAACGCCGCCGGCGCCCAGATCCCGCAGGTCGTTCTCGACGCGGTGACTCGCCATCTCCTCGAGTGCAACGTCCAGCGTGGCGGCCGTTACGCCAAAAGCCGCGAGGTGGACTCCACGATCGCCCGCGGCCGCGAAAGCGTCGCTCAGCTTGTGAACGCGAGCGATCCGAGCGAAGTGGCCTTCGGCATGAACGCCACATCCTTCATCCGCATCGTGAGCCTGGCGATGGGGCAAACACTCCATGAGCGCAACGAAATCGTGCTGACGGACATGGACCATGAGGCCAACATCGCCACGTGGCTCGCGCTCGAGCGCGACGGCGCCAAGTTCCGCTGGTGGAAGATGCGCGAGGACGGAAATCTGCATGCGGAAGATCTCTGGCCGCTCGTCTCGCCGCGGACGCGGCTCGTCGCCTGCACGGTCACCTCGAACGCGATCGGCTCGATTGTCGATGTGCCGGCCGCCGCAAAATTCGCGCACGATGCCGGCGCCGAGATTTTTCTCGATTGCGTTCACTACGGCCCGCACGGCCCGATCGACGTGCAGGAATGGGATTGTGACTACCTTGTCTGCTCCGGCTACAAAATTTTCTCTCCGCACATGGGTTTTCTCTGGGGCCGCCGCTCGCTCCTCGAAAGGCTCCCCACCTTCCGCGAGGACTTTATCCCCGACGAGCCACCCGTAAAAATCGAAGCGGGCACGTTTGTCTACGAGAACGTGGCTGGGATGGACGCCGCGGTTCGATACCTCGAATCACTTGGAAAAGAGTTTGACGAGCATCCGGGCGCGCCGCGCACGCGCCGCGAGAATATCGTCCGCGCGCTCACCACAATTCGCGACTACGAAGAGACCCTTTCGCTCGAGCTCCTCGGCGTTTTTCACGAATGCGAGGCCACCGTCTACGGCATTCGTGAGCGGGAGCGCGTCGGCCAACGCGTTCCGACGTTCTGCTTCAATCTCGGAAGATTGGCGCCGGAAAAGGTGACCGAAGAAATGTCGCGGGCGGGAATCGGAGTGCGCGACGGCCACATGTATTCTCCGCGCCTCATGAAACGGCTGGGTTTGGATATTGATAGCGGCGCCGTTCGCGCCTCGCTTGTCCACTACAACACGATTGACGAGATTCACCGCTTCGCGAACGTTTTGTCCGATCTGAGCAAAGATGCCTAGTTCGGAAAAATCGGCAGGTCACGCTGAAGAGCTCCGTCGGAATCTGAGCCAGCGCCAACTGACCATGCTCGCAATCGGCGGCGCGATCGGCGTCGGCCTTTTTCTCGGCAGCGGCGTCACGATCCAGCTCGCGGGCCCCGGTGTGATCGTGACGTACCTCCTCGGCGCCGTGATCGCACTCATCGTTTCCTACGCGCTCGTCGAAATGGCCGTCGTGCATCCGGTGGCAGGCTCGTTCGGCGTGTATGCCGAAACCTATTTGAATCGCTGGGCAGGTTTTTCCGTTCGCGCTACGTACGGCCTCGTTCAAATCATCGCGATTGGCGCGGAGGTCACCGCGGTCGGAATTTACTTTGCGTTCTGGTTTCCGAACGTGCCGCAGTGGATCTGGGTTGTCGTCGTGTCCGTTGGTTTGGTCACGATCAACATGATGCAGGTCGGAAGGTTCGGCGAATTCGAATACTGGTTCGCGCTGATCAAAGTGGTCGCGATTCTCGCGTTCATCGCGGTCGGCGCGGCTTTGATTTTCGGCATCGGCGCAAAGCATGCGGTGGGCTTGTCGAATCTGACCGCTCACGGCGGATTTCTACCACACGGATGGATCGGCGTGTGGCTCGCGCTCACGCTGGCCGTGACCAGCTATATGGGAGTCGAAGTCATCGCCGTTACCGCGGGCGAAGCGGAAAAACCGCAAGAATCGATTCCGCGGGCGATGCGCACCATCGTCTTCCGCTTGATTTTCTTCTACGTGCTGGCGATTACGGTCATGCTCGCAATGACGCCATGGAACCAGACGAGCACCGGAAGCGGCCTGACCGCCAGCCCGTTCGTCCGCGCTTTCTCCGTGATCGGAATCCCGTACGCCGCAGGAATCATGAACATCGTGGTGATCACCGCGGCGCTATCCAGCTCCAACACGGATCTCTATCTCACGACACGGATGATTTTTTCGCTTTCGCGCGGACGGTTCGCGCCGGCATGGCTCGGCACCCTCAGCAAGAATGGCGTGCCGCGTCGTGCGCTCGCGCTTTCCACGGGCGGAATGGTTGCCGCGATCCTTCTCGCCGTCTACTCTCCCGGCAAAGCGTTTCTCGCGCTGTATGGAATCGCGGTCGCAGGAATGTTTTTTGTCTGGATCGTCATACTGCTTTCGCACATGTCGTTTCGTCGTGCCTTGGGACCCGAGCGAATCGCGCGTCTTCCCATGCGTTTGCGCTTCTCCCCGTACTCGACAATTCTCGGAATCCTCGCGCTCCTCGGGATCACCGCAAGCACCTTTTTCGTTGACGGTTTGCAATACACCGTACCCGCGTTCATCCCGTTCTTGCTGGTCATCAGTCTGGCCTACTGGATCGTCCGGCGAAAAGGCGAATTGCCGCCGGTTGCGACTCCAGCCGCGGAAATTGGAACCCTGAAATGATTGGGCTGAAATCTTGAGGAGGATCGGAGCATGAAGCGAATATTGTTCGGCGTGCTTGTTTCACTTTTCTCCTGTGCGCTTGCTTTCGGGCAAGGAGGAGCGACCGGTGCGCTCGCCGGAGTGGTCGAAGACAGCTCCGGTGCCGTCGTGGCGGGCGCGGAAGTTCGAATTATCGAGCAGGTTTCCGGAACGAACGTCCGCACGCTCGCCACCGATGAGCACGGCGGCTTCAACGCGCAACTGCTGCCGGTTGGAACCTATTCCATCGAAGTGCGCAAATCCGGATTCAGCGAAGGCAATGCCTCCGGCATCGTCGTCCGCGTCACGGAAACGACTCAAATCAAAGTGACTCTGCAGGTCGGTCAGCTCACGCAGAGCGTCCAAGTCTCCTCCGAAGTCACCGCCGTCGAGACCAACTCGCCCACCACCGGTGAGACGATCAATTCCGACACCGTCTCCAATCTCCCGCTCCCGACACGCAACATTCAGCAGCTCCTCACTTTGTCCACCGGCGCCTCGACTGATCTTACTTCCGCCGGCCAGCTCGGCCGCGGCGACATTCGCATGAACGTCAACGGCCAGCGCGAGGGCTACAACAACGTTCAAATCGAGGGCATCAGCGTCAGCGATTACAACGTCGGCGAGCTGACCAACACGCCGCTGCCGAGTCCGGATGCGATCGAGGAATTCAAAGTCCAAACGAGCCTCTACGACGCGACGCAGGGCAGGAACGGTGGCGGTGAAGTGAATGCGGTCTTGCGCAGCGGCACGAAGAATTTCCACGGCTCCCTTTTCGAATATTTTCGCAACGATATTCTGAACGCGAACGATTACTTCTTTAACGCCAATGGCGCACCGCGCCCCGAGGTGAGACAAAATATTTTTGGCGGCAGCATCGGCGGGCCCATCGCGCGCGCCGCATCATTGGGCTATTTCTTCGTCAATTACCAGGGCACGCGCCAGCTCAGCGGAATTTCGCCCGGCACGTTTATCAACGGAATTTTTCCGACGATTCCATCCGATCGTAGCCCGGCCAGCCTGGCCATGATGCTCCCGCCGGGGTTTCAGGACCCTTCAACACTCGATCCCGTCGTCGTGAATCTTCTTCAATTCCAAAGCAATCAATTCGGCGGCGCGGGCGGCGGCTGGCTGCTTCCATCGCTGCCTCCGATCAACGCTTCGCTGCCGCTCTACGAGCAGCAGTCGCGCCTGAGCGTCAGCCATCCCGGCCAGTTCGACGACGATCAATTCACCGCCAACTGGGACCGGAATTTCAACGGCGGGCGCGACACGCTGCGCGAGCGTTTCTTCTTTTCCAATTTCCATTCGTATCTGCCCTACGGCGCAGGAAATCTCGGCTCGCAATTCGGCGCTTCGATTGCCACCACCGATCTCGACTTTCCCGTTTTCCTGCCCGTGCACGATCGCTTCGTAAACGTTTCCGAGACGCACACATTCTCGTCCCGGCTCGTGAATGATTTCCGTTTCGGCTACGTTCGCATCGCCAACGATACGGACAACGTTCCGCTCGTCAGCCTGAGCGATCTCGGAATCAGCCGCCCCAACAGCAACTACGACACGAACATTTACCGCTTTGAGCTGGCGGATTATCAAATCGGCCCGACCCCCGCGGCGAACGTTGCCAACGGCCAGGACAATTTCACTTTTCTCGACACCGTCGGCTGGAATGCCGGGCGCCACGCGTTTCGGTTCGGTGGACAAGTCGACCGGATCTATCTCGACAAAAATTACCCGCAACTCTTCAACGGCTTCGTCGCGTTCGTGCCGTTTCCCGCGCCGCCGGAAGGTGACGGCTTCACCGACTTCCAGAATTTTCTCACCGGCACGCCTGCCATTAGCGGAAGCGGAAGCGGCGTCTTCAACCACGAATACCGGATCAACAATTTCGCGCTGTTCGGGCAGGACGATTTCAAGGTCAATCGCAAACTGACGCTGAACCTCGGCTTGCGTTGGGAGCTCGACGGCGCCGTTTCCGACGCATTGAATCAAATCGGCAATCTCGTTCCGAGCCTTGTCGCGCAAGGCCAGGAGCCGTGGATTTATCCAAAAGCCGTCAACAGCTTCAACATTCCCGGACTTGTCGGCACCGGCTCGCCCACGCTCAGAAACAATGGCTACGCTTCCGATTGGGGCCCGCGAATCGGCTTCGCCTACGATCCGTTCGGCACGGGCAAAACTTCAATTCGCGGCGGATACGGAATTTATTACGAGCGTGAGGACAACGGCACCGAAGACAATCTCGGATTCTCGTCGCCGTTCCTCGCAGGCGGATTCGGCCCCGCGCCCCCGGATAGCCTCTCTAATCTGCCGGCATTTTCGGGACTTCCTCCAGCGGGAGTAATCAGCCCCGCATTCACTCCGTCACTCGGAATTTTTCAGGGATTCGTCAACAACGTCACCGGCGCGCCGACCACGGACACGACGCAAACTCCCGTCTTCAACAACAACAGCGAAAATCTCATCGCGCTCGAAGCGCCGCTGCATTTCCTCTCGCCGAGCGCGCAACAGTGGAACCTCACCGTCGAGCACGAAATCGGCTCCGGCTGGGTGTTTGACGTCGGCTACGTCGGCACCAAGGGAACGCACCTGCGCGAAGTGCGGACGACGATCCAACCGTATCTCGTCAGCCCGGCCGATCCGGTGACGCTGACCGATCCGAGCGGCAACGTTTACGTCATCACGCAAAACACGCAATCGAATGCGCCCGCGCGCTCGCGCGTTCTTGGCCTCGCGCCTTCGGGCATGCAATGCTTCTGCAACGACGCGACTTCCAACTACAACTCGCTGCAAACATCTCTCACGCGCCGCTACCACAACATGTATTTCCAGGCCGCGTACACCTTCTCGCGATCGATTGACGAAGTCTCGAACGACACAACTGCATTCAACACCGTGCTCGACGACCAGACGAATCTCAACGATTCGCGCGGGCTTTCCGATTTCGATCGCACGCATCGCTTCATCCTCAGCTATGTTTACACGCTGCCGTTTTTCTCGAAGACCAGCGGCTTCGAGCATCAAGCGCTCGCCGGCTGGAGCGTGGATGGCATCGTGACCTTCCAATCCGGCCGGCCGTTCACCGTCATTGACTCCGCCGGCGGCTCGACGTACACGCCGATAGGCCCCGACCAGTCCACGGCCAGCATCGTGCCGGGCTACACCGCGCAAGAAGCGTATACGACCGGCAGCATCAGCCAGCGCTTGAACGAATACATCAACCCGATCGCGTTCATGCCCGCGCCGGTGGTCGGTCCCGACGGCTCAACCGGCTACGGCGATCTCGGCAGAAATATTTTTCGCGGGCCGTTCGAACAAAATTGGGATTTTTCGATTTCGAAAATGTTTCCCATTCGCGAGAGCCAGAACATCGAATTCCGTTCGGAATTTTTCAATCTCTGGAATCACCCGAACTTCGCCAATCCGACCTACGTGGACGTCAGCGGGCCGAACTTCGGCGCCATCACGTCCATGGCGGGCACGCCGCGCGTGATTCAATTCGTCCTGCGCTATGATTTTTAAGGCAGCGGCGAGCAATCGGTAGCCGGTCGCTGCGTGGTGGGGGGGCCAAAGTCTCCCGGTTAGAACGGGCCCCAGTCGTTTGTTTTGTTAGACTTACGTCGATTTCTAATTGTTTCGATGACCCGATTAGGAATC
>Ga0187783_10001376_pt1 | contig 17899 bp, 11 predicted proteins | sample 1015_SJ02_MP02_2_FD_132471 | JGI IMG/M metagenome (GOLD analysis project Ga0187783, IMG submission 132471) | Tropical peat soil microbial communities from peatlands in Department of Meta, Colombia - 1015_SJ02_MP02_20_MG | ecosystem: Environmental > Terrestrial > Soil > Wetlands > Peat | place...
ACGCCTATGACGATGTAATAAAGACTATCGGTAAACTGCGAAGCTCGTTACAGAGTTGGCTAGACTTGGATTGGATAGATCAAAGAAAATTCAATGCAATTAACGGTGTCCTTAACGATTTTACCGCTAAGATCCACGACAAAAACGTCTCATATTTAGAATGGGTTCACACTAGCAAGAGCTTTCGAGGCAAAGGGCTCAGTTACCCACTGATTTGCCAGACCTTACGAATATTGAAAGACATCTTTAAAAAGGACTACGTAGTTCTCGACGATCTTGCTGAGGTGCCAGATTATTATACGAAGCTCGGATTCGAAGTCTTGGGAGCGACCTACAAATATGGCCTCATCGATACTCTGCTAGCAAGCCCCAAATGTCAGCCCTAAAAGATAAAATATTGCCATGAGAAGCTATTTATTCAGGACAATATTTCTTGCGCTGGTGTTGAGCTCTTGCGGCGATGACGCACAACAGCAGCAACCGACGCACAAGACAGAACCCGAGCAGCCGGGAAAACTGCTCGTTGAAACGATTAATTCGTTTAGCGCAGACAATATGAGATATAACGATGTTCTTAATTTGCGGGACGACTGCTTTCAAACTAAAAGTCCCGCTGAACTTTTGGGGGGGAAATTATTTATCGCGACGATCGATAATAAAACGGTTGGATATTTTGGTTATTACCTTAGCGATAAACATACAGCGTTTATTCACGACGTTTGCGTTGGTTCCCCCTATCGAGGCTCAGGCGTTGGCACCAAATTATTTAAACAAGGCCTTGCCATCATCGAGGCCAACCCCGAAATCACCGAGCTAGAACTTCACGTCGACCCGAACAATGGGGCGGCCGTTAAACTCTATAAATCCGCCGGCTTCGTCAGATGGGGTGGTTCCATTGAACAAGATGGTCACCATGATTTTATGAAGAAAACCCTTCCAAAACCGAATTAAGCATCTACTCTTTTGTGTCGTACCGCGGCTTGACCGCGGTATCCAGTAACAAGCGACAACGATCTTGCGCTGGACCCCGCGGTCAAGCCGCGGGGCGACACGTGTGTCGTTATTGAACAGTTATGCGCTGCGCGCGCAGGAGAGGGAGATCAAGACTCACTTCCGAGAAGAGTTAAGAAAAAGATGTGATTTATCACGGGGGTCGAGCCCGGAGATGACAGTGGGTGAAGCCAGTTTACATGGCTCGGCGGTAGGCGCCGCCGACGGCGAAGAAGGCGTGGGAGATTTCGCCGATGGTTGAGTATTTGGCGGCTTCCATGAGAGGGCCGAAGGTGTTTTCTTGGCATAGAACGGCTTCTTTTAAACGGGCGAACGCTGCTCTACGCTCCTTGACGAAGCGGCCTTTTAGTTCGTTTACTTCTTCGACCTGGAACTGTTTTTCCTGCTCGGTGGATCGCATCAACTCCGAGGGATGTTCTGCGTCGGGATGCTTGGCGTCGAAAAAAGTGTTGACGCCGATTATGGGTAGTGCGCCGGTTTGCTTTTTATGCTCGTAGTAAAGGCTCTCCTCCTGGATGGTATGCCGCTGATACATGGTTTCCATGGCACCCAAGACGCCGCCACGCGCATCTAAACCGTCGAATACTCTAAGCACAGCTTGTTCAACTTTGTCGGTGAGATATTCCAGAAAATACGAGCCCTGCCAGGGATTTTCATTTTTGGTCAGCCCCAGCTCATGATTGATGATCATTTGAATGGCCACAGCTCGTCTCACCGAGCTTTCGGTCGGCGTGGTGATGGCTTCGTCAAAGGCGTTGGTGTGCAGCGAATTGCAATTGTCGGCGATGGCATAGAGCGCCTGAAGCGTGGTGCGAATATCGTTAAACGCCATCTCCTGCGCATGTAGCGATCGCCCCGAGGTTTGAATATGATATTTCAGCTTTTGGCTTCGCTCATTGGCCCCATAGACTTTTTTCAGCGCAATGGCCCAAATGCGCCGTGCCACCCGGCCAATCACCGCATATTCCGGGTCCACACCATTGGAAAAAAAGAAGCTGAAATTTTTGGCAAAATCGTCGACATTCATGCCTCGTGCTCGGTAGTATTCAAGCAAGGTAAAACCGTTGGCCAAGGTGAATGCAAGTTGAGATACAGGATTCGCGCCCGCTTCGGCGATATGATAGCCGCTCACGCTTACGCTATAGAAATTGTTGACATTGTTCTTAATGAAATATTCTTGGCAGTCTCCCATCATGCGCAAGGAAAACTCCGTGGAAAATATGCAGGTGTTCTGCGCCTGATCTTCCTTGAGGATGTCAGCTTGCACCGTGCCGCGCACATTCTCTAACACATGGGCGCGCACGTTGTCGTAAAAGTCCTTTGGCACAATCTCGCTTGCCGGCAGGCCCAAGAAACCAAGCCCTGTACCATCGTGTCCTTCGGGGAGCTCCTCTGCTCGATACACGGGCTTTGACCAATTGCGCTCTCTAAACCAGGCGTCGATGCGCTCTTTGGTCTTTGGCCAGTTCCCGGATTTTTTGAGCTCCTTCTCGACGGCAAAATCAATCGCCGCGTTAAAGAAAAAAGCGAGCAAGGTCGGTGCTGGGCCGTTAATCGTCATGGAGACTGAGGTGGAATCCGCGGTGAGATCAAAGCCCGAATATAGCCGCTTGGCATCATCAAGAGAACAAACGGAAACACCGGCATTGCCGACCTTGCCATAAATATCTGGGCGAAGATCGGGATTTTCTCCATAAAGTGTCACCGAATCAAAGGCGGTCGAAAGACGAGTGGCCGGGTGGCCCTTGCTCAAATAATGAAACCTTTTATTTGTACGCTCCGGACTACCTTCTCCAGCAAACATGCGGGTGGGATCTTCGGTATTTCGTTTGAATGGGAACACGCCAGCGGTAAAGGGAAAATGTCCAGGCAGATTTTCCAGGCCGGCAAACCTGACCAAGTCACCGCGACCCAAAAAATCTGGTGGCATGACTTTGGGAATGGGAGTGTGGGAGAGCGACTGGTAAAAGTTCTCGACGCTAATGGCCTTACCGCGCACGTGATAGACCGACTCTGGTTGACGTAGCTCGTGCATATTTTCCAAGAGGCGTTCGACCTGGTCTTTGAGCTCTTGGTCGAGGCGCGACGAAAGCGCGGTTTTGATCGCGGCAAGGGGCGAGATAATCGCTTCTTTATCTGGCTCCGGAGCTATTTCCTTCATGGCCCGGTCAAGCGCATCGACGCGATCGGCAAGTTCCCCTTGCCTTTCAATGTGTTTTCGGTGCTCTCTGATAGAGTCTGCGATCTCCGACAGATAGCGGGCCCGCTTTTTGGGAATGAGATGGTTATTGGCGGCTTCTCCTTCGGGTAGATTTTCGAAGTCCCACGTCCTTGGATCGGAGGCATGTTGTTTTACTTCGTCCATCAGTCGATTAAAGAAGCGATTGGTGCCTAGGTCACCATAGATATGCGCAGACGTTCCGATAACGGGCATCTCGGAAGGAGACCTATCGAAGAGTTGATGATTTCTTTGATAGGCCTTTTGCACATCGCGCAGCGCATCTAAGCTTCCGGATCGATCGAATTTATTGATCACCACCAGCCTGGCACAATCGAGCATGCCAATTTTTTCTAGTTGGCTTGCTGCGCCATATTCAGGCGTCATGACGTAGATGGGAAAATCACAGAACTCTTTCACCGACTGATCGCTTTGCCCAATACCCGCAGTTTCAAAAATGACCAGATCGAAATCCGAAAATGCCAGAAAATCGAGCACGTCTTTAGCGGTTTGTGAAACCGAAAGATTGGCCGCCCGCGTCGCCATAGAGCGCATATAGATGCGGGAGTCGTCTGCGCAGTTCATGCGAATGCGATCGCCGAGCAAAGCGCCCCCAGTTTTGATTCTGGTGGGATCGACACTAAGCACGGCGACTCTTTTCTTTGGATAGACGAAGAGAAAGCGCAAAAGCACGTCATCGATTAATGAGCTTTTCCCTGCTCCGCCAGTGCCGGTAATGCCAATGACGGGCGCTTTCTTCATGCTCGGCGCTTTGGTCTTAATCTCTCGCATCCACTGATCGCGAAGTTTTTTGTGGGTAGGATAACGTTCGGCCTCAGCGCCCAACTCAATCGTAGTAATAATCTGTCCTATTTCCCTTGCGCTCAGTTCGTTCCACATGAGGTCGTTAATGGCAGGTAAGGGATCGACATCGCATGCGGCCAGCATGTGTTGTATCATCCCGGTCAAACCCATTTGGTGGCCGTCATCGGGAGAGAAAATCTTTTTAATGCCGCGGCTTTCCAAGAGTTCGATCTCTGATTTGACGATCACGCCGCCGCCGCCGCCAAATATCTGAATCGAAGATGCGTCATGCTCCTTAAGTAGACCAAGCATGTAAGTGAAATACTCAACGTGTCCGCCCTGATAGCTCGACACAGCTATGCCTTGCGCATCTTCTTCAATGGCGGCCTTTACGACGCTCCAAGCTGAGCGGTTGTGCCCGAGGTGAATAACTTCGGCACCTTCGCTCTGTAAAATTCGTCGCATGATTTGGATGGCGGCATCATGACCATCGAACAGAGATGCAGCCGTAATAAAACGCACATGGTGCTTTAGCTTCATTGTTTTCCCACGGCAATAAGTCTCTTCGTCATGGCGAGGAGGCAAAGCCTCCGTGGCCATCCAGTGTTGACGTTTAGGCTAATACTGGATGGCCACGCCCCTTTCAGGGGCTCGCCATGACGATGACCTTGCCGAGACTTTCACACCGCGAGGCGAAAGTCGAACAAAGTTTACGACAACATCATATAACCCTTCGGGCCAAGGTAGAAATAATGGGGAGATATATGCCTAAGATTTTCTTGTCTTTGTTATTGGCAGTTTTATTAATGTCGTCGCATGGAATGGCTAGTACGTTTCCATTTTTGAGCCAGGATAGAATATTTCAGGTGCACAGTGCGGTATTTAATGCCTTTGTGCCCTTTCATGAGCATGAGCTTAATACCACCATTAAGCATCTCTTGGAGGATGCCAGAAATACTAGTTTTAACGGAATGATGCGCGACGAGAAGCTTCGCTATTTGTTGTTCCTGTTAGACAACATCCATTTACTGCACAGCAAACTCTTTTTGAAATTCTATTATTACCTCATCGCCAACGAAAAGGCCGAAGCCGATGCGATTACCGACACCTCCCTCGCCACTATTCGCGAGTTCATCGATGCCCTTCCGAAAACGCCTGCTTCACGCTCGGTCACCGATCTATCGATAGCCGATCGGCACGGGTTATTTACCGCGATGATACGCTCCGATGTGAATCTCGTGCGGCAATGCGCTTACTATTTACGTTTGCTCTATACCATTGCGGTTTATGACGGCGCTTTGGGCGAGAAAATCTCGGGCCAAGAAAACAACGGCCCGAAGGAAGCGCCGATCATGCCCGATTTACCTAACTTCGCCACAGATCTCAGCTACAACAAATGGAAAAATCAATTTGATGGTCATATTGACGCCGTCATCGTAGGCAGCGGACCTTCTGGCTCGGTGGCCGCGCACGAAATGCAAAAACACGGGCAGAGAGTTTTGATGGTGGAATCCGGGCCCATGTTGATCCCCGGAGCGATTAATACGACAGCTGATACGCGATTTATGGAAGCTGGTGGCCCTCGAGCATCCGAAGACGGCTCCATTATTTTGGTGAACGGCGAGAGCGTGGGTGGTGGCACTACGGTAAATCTGGATATGTCGTTTCCGCCCACCCTGCCCATGGTGCGGCATCGGTTTCACCAATGGCGTGATGCAGGCTTGATACCCGGGGATTTATGGACCGATGATGAAATCAGCGCAGCATATGCCTGGGTGAAAAACATACTTAAGCCACGCACCGTGAGCTTTGCCGAAGTGAACGTCAACAACGCGATCCTCATGGTCGGTGCAAACGCATTAGGTATTCCGTTTAGGCGCTATGAGCTCAATCAATATGAGCCCAATCGCTCCCCATTTAGCGTCTACAAGAAGAAATCAAGCTTTGAGCAGCTTCTAATTCCCGCCATGGCGGCAAAAAATAATCCCCTAACGCTCTTTCATAATTGTCGTGTTACCAAGGTGCTGATCAAGAACAACCAAGCTCGCGGTGTTGAATGCAGATATGAGCCAAAGAAAACCGGTCTAGGCATCATCAATGATCTTTATGGATTTAACATCAAGCCAAAAACCACGGTCAAAATCCTAGCTGATCACGTGATAATGGCGGCGGGGAATTTGGGCACATCGGCGGTTCTGCTCAACTCCAATATCAAAAATAAGAACATCGGCCGTGGCTATGTGGCGCACCCCTTCATCCCGTTGATGGGTCGGTTTGAAAATGTGGTCCGAGCAGATATCGGAGAGCCGAGTACTATTTTGGTGGATCATTTCATGCCGACGGACCGCTATCCCTCCCGGCCGGGTTTTCTCATTGAAGCGGGCTTGGGTCGCATGAGCATGTGGGCCTTGCTCTTGCCAGGCATGCCGCACCAGGTTCGCGATAATTTCGCAAATATCGATCATATTGGCGGCTTTTCCGTCATGATCACCGACTCGCCAAACTCATATAATCGGGTCGAGCTCGGGACGGATGGACGACCAAAGGTGCATTACCGCCTGTCGGATCAAGATCGACAGAATCTGATCGAAGGCGTCAAAACTTCGGTAAAGATATTGTTTGCCGCGGGCGCTAGTGATGTGTCCTTTAATAGTTACGAGTATCCGCTCTTTCAAAATGGTGGACTGCTGTCCAACACGCTCACACCTGACATGGACTTAGACGACGTATTCAACAAGTTCAAGCTCACGCGAAACCAAACTTCCTTCATTGGCGCCCACATGATGGGCGGCAACAAGATAGGCGTGAGCCCCGACACGAGCGTGGTAAATCCAAACTATCAAGTCTGGGGAGTCAAAGGGCTCTACGTGATCGATTCCAGCATTTTCCCAAGCTCCGTCGGAGCAAATCCCATGCAGACCATCTACACCTGCGCCAAAATTTTCGTTGATCGCTTTCTAGGCAGGAAATAAATATGAAATATCTACAATATATAGTTTTTTTGCTGTTATTTATTCCGCACCAGCTGCGCGCAGAAAATATTATTTTCGATATTTTTGGTGTGCTGGTCGATGTGCCTGTCTGTCAAAAGATCAAACACATAGGTGTGGCCGATGCGCTGGGCTATATGTTCTGTGAGGGAAAGAACATCTTTAAAATCAAGGCAAAATATCTAAGTACGCTCGCAGAAATTCCGGTAGAAGAAGAAAAGTTGGCACGCTGCATCTACTCTCACGATACCACGGCGCAGGGTGACATCATGCCGAACCTCATGATCACATGGCAAGCTGGTGAGACCTGCTACGACGACGCATTAGAGAAGGTGCAAAGCCATTTGGCCACACGCGAATCTGGCTATTACGGAAAACGTCTTCTAACCAATATCAGTAATATGACTTTTGATCTTCCCACGAGAAGCCGTATCTATCGGTTGAAACGTACTGGTGTCGCGTTACTAAAAAAACTGGCCAGTGAAAAAGACCAATGGGGTCAAAGAAGACACCGATTATTCATCCTTTCTAATATGGACCACGAAATGATGAACTTCTTGCGTGCGACCTATCCCAAGGTTTTTTCGCTCTTTGACGATGTGGTCTATTCGGCAGCAACGAAGTCTCTCAAACCCCATCCCCATATCTACAAAACACTGCTTACAAGAAATCATCTTGATCCAAGCAAGTGCTTGGTCTTCGATGATCAGCAAGAGAACATCGACACCGCCATCGCGTTAGGTATGAAAGGCCTGCGTTTCCACCGCCACATCGACCTCCACAAAGCTCTACGCGTCGCCCGCCTAATCTCCGGGCCCGCGTATTAGCGTAGATCTCCGTGTCATCCTCTGATCCACTTTTGTCGTCCTCGGGCTTGACCCGAGGACCTCTTCGAGATGCCATTTCGCGTGTCCTCGGTCTAGCGCGGGGATAACAAGGATGAGCTCAAGGATGACAATATGACCAAAACAGTTGAATACTCTCTATTGTGTTTTCACAAAACCGCGTTACCGGTGGAGAACAAAACATCGTTACGAGGGTTTTATGAATTCTATTATTTTCATATTTGCCGCGCTGTCATCAAGTTCATTGCTCTATGCTGCCGATGAAGAGGCCTCCAGTTTTGAAGAAACTAAGGGACCAATTTCGTTCACACTCCCCAAAGCCCAGCAGGTGACTTATGAGAGAGCCGAGATTCCAGGGCACCGTGAACATATGCAAGGTATCTATGAGAAAGAGCTAAATGAGACGAAAGAGCTAAATAATATAGACGGTCGGGAATCAATGGACGCTTCTTCTGGCAAACTCGATGCGATTTTAACTCCTTCTGAAATTGTGAAAGAGCAATCCGGGGAGCAGATGAAAACCGAATTTTCGCCGCTGTTGTCTGACGAAGAGATGAAGGCCCAATTCTTGCCGCTGTTGAACGATGCGAAAAACGTGGAAGAAGTGATGCTAGCTAATGGGATATCAATGTATTTGGGTTATGAGATTGCTGCAAAATTCGTCGAGGCGAACGGTGCCGCATTGCAAAAATTTTACCCTGAAGACATTTATGCCGACAACGACTCAGTCAGACTTAAGTTGGAAGCACTGTCTAAAGAAGAGAAGACAGCGGCCAGGCAGGCTGCCGATGAAGTCGTCAACACTATTGGTAATAACTTTGGTGGAAGACATAGCTATCGATTATTAAAGCGGCTGGGTTATCATGATTTAGCTATTAAAGCCATTGAACGTGCAGCCCAAACCGTTAAGGGTGATGAAGTTGGTGCTGAGTTAGCTGCGCGATGGACGATATATGATATATTACTAGCTTTGAATCCTAAAGTAATACAAAAAATAACTGACACTAGCACGACTAAGACACCTGAGGCAGGAGATAAGCCAAAGAAGCAGTCTGTGATGGATCAAGATTCGAGGCGCGAGCCATCATACGTCAGTAAAGAAGAGGCCGCACGTCTGCAGAAAGATTACGATCAAGCCACTTATCTCAACGCTGCAGCCAGGCGCAAGTTAGAAAAACTGACTCTAGAAAAAATAGGACTGATGAAATGGTCGCTAGGCGATAAGGCTGAACAACAAAAATCAGAAGAGCCAAGAACTTGAAGTTTGTGTCGTACCGCGGTTTAACCGCGGTATCCGGGCAACTGGCCCCGCGGTCAAGCCGGCTTTGTTGCATAAAATTACTCCCATCGTCATGGCGAGGAGCCATTAGGCGACGTGGCCATCCAGTAATTAGCGTCTAGGCTTCTACTGGATGGCCACGCTCCGCTCGCCATGACGATACTAAAAGATAGCTGCGCAACAATGCCGGCTCGCCATGACGATGGGTGTGATTTATGCAACAAACTGGTTAAGCCGCGGGGCGACACATATTGTTTACAAAACGTCTAAGTATTTGGCGCGTTTTTTGCGGATGTTTTCTACGATCTTTTGGACGGTGACAATGTCGCCGGAATAGACGCGGTCTACCAATTTGGTGTCTGCGAGAAGGTGGAGAGCCTCATCGATCGCGCCGGCAGAGTTTGCTGACATTTGATTGGGAAATAGAGCTTCCCACACAGAATAAGTTTCTAAGGGTTGCATATGGCTGCGCATAAATACGTGAAAGTCTGAGCCAGGACGCAAATCTATACGTTGGCTGGTGGAATAACTGCGTTGCGCGCGATATTGCGAATAATATAGTTCGCAAAGGCTATATGCTACCTCTTTGCGCCAATCATCTTCTGGAATGATTACCTTATTGTCTTGAAACTTCTCTTCTTCTTCAATTAATGAGCGCCAATTAACCATGTGTGTTATCCTCATTTTTTGTCATGAGATTTTCTTTGTGTTATCTTCTAATTTTTATAACCAATTCATTTTTAGCACATCTTTCATATCATACAATCCAGGACCGCAGGTTTGGAGGAATTGCGCAGCAACTAGAGCGCCTTCCGCGAATACCCGGCGATCTTCGGCGCGGTGCACTATTTCTAAGCGTTCAAAATTATTGAAGAAACACACTGTATGTTCCCCTGCCACGGTTCCGTGGCGCAATGACGAGATGGGAATTTCTTTGCCTCCATTACCTCCGGCGTCCCTAATGGCCTTCGCAAGAGCTTTGGCCGTACCGCTTGGCGCATCTTGTTTTTGGGCATGGTGGAGGTCAATGATCGCGGCATCAGCATTTTTTAGGCAGCGGGCAGCGGCTTGGCTTAGCACGGCCATAAGATTGGCCATTAAGGAAGTATTCGGGGCGAACACCACAGGAATGGTGGTGGAAGCTTCTCTCAGTGCAGGATTGATTGCTTCATCATGACCGGTGGTAGAAAGCAGCAGGCCCGAGCCGTATTTTTTAGCTGCCGCCAAATGGGAAAACGCCAAGTCCGCGATGGAAAAATCGATGACCACGGGTTTTTTATCGCTTCCAATGGAAGACAGGGCCGAATCAAGGTCGTGGAATAACGGAAACGGGCAATCTCCTGTCGAGCTTTTAAGCAAGCTTTTTACGACGCCTGCTTTGATCACATAGTTATCGGATTTTCGCGCAAGGTCGATAACCGATTGGCCCATGCGGCCCAAGGCCCCGCAAATAACAAGGGGCGTCATTGAAGGAGACCTCGAGTTTTAAGCTGCTTGATCCAGGCAAATTCGGCAAGATTTTTTAGCAATACGGCTTCTTCGTCAGAAGATAGAGCGCAAAGAGGCAGCCTGAAGGATTTTTCTAAAAGACCCATAGAGGCCATGATGGTTTTGATGGGGATGGGGTTGGGATGGCTGTGCAAGAGCTTACATAGGCCATTCATCTTCTGGGCGATCTTTTGGGCGTAAATTAGGTCGCCATTTTGCGCGGCATGGTAGAGGGCCATCATTTCGCTCGTGGCTATGTGTGACGCTACAGAAACAACGCCGTCGCCACCTAGGGCGAGAAAGGGAAGGAGGGCCGAGTCTTCACCACTCATAATCAGAAACTGCGGTCTCACTGTCTTAGTGAGCAAGCATAGGTCACAGAGCCTCTCCATATTGGTGTTGGCATCTTTAATACCGACAATGTTCTCATGCTCCTTGACGAGGGCGCCGATCGTTTTAGGCATAAGATCGACGCCGGTGCGGCCGCTCGCATTATAAAGAAAGACAGGAATTTTGGCCGCCTTGGCAATGGCGGAGAAATGCTCAAACATCCCCCTTTGCGTGGGTTTATTGTAATAGGGCACCACTTGCATGGTGGCGTCGGCGCCGGCATCTTCCATGGTCTTTTGCAGTAGAACGGCATCTTTGGTGCAGTTAGAACCGGCTCCGACAATAATCGGCATATCTTTGCTGTGATCTTTGGCAGTTTTCACCAATTCGATTCTTTCGGCCATGGTTAGCGTGGGCGCTTCACCTGTGCTTCCCGCCAAAACCACACCAGAAATCCCATCCATTCTCTGCATAGCCAAAATCTCGGTCAAAGCACTGTGATCGATAGCACCATCGCGATCAAACGGAGTTACCAAGGCAGTGTGCACACCAGCAAAACGATTTGTAGCCGTCATAAAAACCTCCATCGTCCCCTTTTTTGCATTGTTGCGCGGACGCTGCCCATCGTCATGGCGAGGAGGCAAAGCCTCCGTGGCCATCCAGTTGCTGGCGCCCAGGCTACTACTGGATGGCCACGCGACTTCGTCGCTCGCCAGGACGAAGTTAAGGTCCACGCCAACCATGCCCGCGCCCCATGACGATACTGAAGCGCGTCTACGCATCAATACTTCCTTTGTGCCGCGCTGGTATTTTTTGGCAAATGGGTTGTGAAAGCCCATATGGCGTGCGATTAGCGATGATTATTATATAGTTTTGAGGTGACCCATGGCTCCTTTTGAGAGTTTGCAGAAGGCCTTTGATTTTGCCAAAGAGGAAGAAAAAGTCCTCGCGCTGTGGGACCGAATTGACGCCTTCAAACGATCGATTGAGCAAAAAAAGCAAAGTGGCGCAACACCTTATACCTTTTATGATGGCCCGCCCTTTGCCACCGGTTTGCCCCATTACGGCCATATTGTCACCTCAGCCATTAAGGACACGGTTGCGCGTTACTGGACCATGCGCGGCCATTATGTGGAACGACGGTTTGGTTGGGACACCCACGGTCTTCCCATAGAAATGGAAACCGAAAAGGTTTTGGGGCTATCGGGCCCCGCATCCATCCGGGAATACGGCATCGGCAAATTCAATGAAGCCTGTCGCGCCGGAGTTTTGCGCTACACCAAAGAATGGCGACGGGTGATAACACGCCTTGGTCGCTGGGTTGATTTCGACCATGACTACAAGACCATGGATATTTGGTTTATGGAGTCCGTGTGGTGGGCCTTTTCGGAGCTATGGAATAGGGGCCTGGTTTTTAAGGGCTTCCGAGTCATGCCCTATAGCGTTCGTTTGTCGACACCGCTTTCTAATTTTGAGGCCAATCTTAATTATCAAATAGTTCAAGATCCAGCCGTCACGGTAAAAGCCGAATTAGTAGACGAAAGAAATACCTATCTTTTAATATGGACCACCACTCCATGGACATTGCCGGCCAATTTGGCCATCGCGGTGGGTGAGGATATTGATTACGTCAAGGTAAACCAACCCGAAGACGGCAGCAGCTACATTGTCGCTAAGGCTTTGCTCGACAGGGTTTTTAAGCATGGTCATCAGATCCTAGCCGAATTTAAGGGCCGCGATTTGCTCGGTAGATTCTATGAACCAATTTATCCCTTTACCGACTATGGGAAAATTCTAGGAGCGGATAGGGCGAAATGCTTTCGTGTCATCGCCTCTGGCCATGTGACCACCGAAGATGGTACCGGCCTAGTGCACATGGCGCCGGCGTTTGGCGCTGACGACTTCGAAGCTTGTAAAAGAGAAGGCATCCCCATCATCGATCCGCTGGACGAAGAGGGCCGATTCACCGAAATGATCCCCGATCTTAAGGGCTTAGGCTTTAAGGACGCGGATAAAGTCATTTTGAAGGTGCTAAAAGACCAGCACAAATTGTTTGAACGAAGCACCATCGAACATAGTTATCCGTTCTGTTGGCGCTCAAACACTCCTCTGATTTATAAGGCTCTTCCTGTATGGTTTGTCGACGTGCCCAAAATCCGCGATCGGATGGTGATACATAACGACGCCATTCATTGGGTACCGGAAGCGGTTGGTACCAAGCGCTTTGCCAATTGGCTGAAAGAGGCCGTTGATTGGTCGATATCGCGTAACCGGTTTTGGGGTACGCCGATCCCTATCTGGGAATGTAGCAAATGTGACGAAAAGCTCTGCATCTCGTCGGTTAAAGAACTGGAGGAGAGAACAGGTTCGAAGGTCGCCGATCTGCACAGTCATTTCATTGATCATTTGACCATCCCTTGCTCAAAATGTTCTAGCCCAATGAAACGCATCAGCGAAGTGTTTGATTGTTGGTTTGAATCCGGTTCCATGCCGGTGGCACAGCTTCATTATCCCTTTGAGAACCAGGAGGAATTTAAAAAATCCTTTCCGGCTGATTTTATTGCCGAAGGCCTCGATCAAACGCGGGGTTGGTTCTACACGCTTTTGGTCTTGTCTACCGCTATTTTTGACCGACCACCTTTTATGAATGTGGTGGTCAACGGCATGGTGCTTGCGGCCGACGGCGAAAAAATGAGCAAGTCAAAAAAGAACTTCCCCGATCCTGAAGTGGTTATTGCTCACTACGGCGCTGATGCGGTGAGATGTTATCTTCTCGGATCGCCTGTTGTACGTGGCGAGCCGCTGAGGTTTGAAGAACAAGGCGTCAAAGAGATGGTTAGGTCTGTGCTTTTGCCCTTGTTCAACGCCTGGTCCTTCTTTGTCCAGTACGCCAATATCGATGACTTTGTTCCCCGTCGAGATCTGGGCCGCGCCCCCGCGCTCAAGCTTCGTAGCGAAATCGACCGCTGGATCATATCAAAACTGCAATCCCTCATCGGCAGCATCAATCAAGAAATGGATGGTTACTATCTATACAAGACCATTTCACCGGGACTGTCATTTATTGACGATCTAACCAACTGGTATATCCGGCGCTCTAGGCGGAGGTTCTGGAAGAATGCGACCGACCATGAAGAAGCCAAGGATAAATTGTCGGCTTATGCCACGCTCTACGAAGTGCTCACCACCTTCGCTAAGGTAATGGCGCCGATTCTGCCTTTTATCAGTGAGTCAATCTACCAAAATTTGGTGGTAGGGCCTGGCATGCACCAAGAAGACGAAGAAAGTGTGCATTTATGCGACTATCCCGAAGCCGATGGGGCAAAGATTGATGAGCAGCTGGAAAGACATACGGAGGTGGTGCGCCTAGTGGTCACCATGGGAAGAGCTTTGCGCGAAAAACACCGATTAAAGACGCGCCAGCCGCTCAAAAGCATCACGGTGGTTACCCACGATCAAGGAACAGTCTTGGCCTTAACGACGCATGAGGAGCTCATCACGTCGGAGCTCAATGTGCAAAAGCTCGTGATGCTACCCGAGGATGACACGCTTTGCCGAATAAGCTGTAAGCCTAATTTCAAAACGCTTGGGCCCAAGCTTGGGAAGGATATGGCTGCGGTGGGGAAAGTCATCACCGGGTTTTCCCGTGATGACATCAAAGCCCTAGAAGAAAACGGCGAAGTCTTTGTGCTGGGGCACCGCTTGGTACCGGAAGATGTGGTCATTGTGCGTGAGGCGCTGGAAGACGTGGTCGTCATGACCGAGGGCCACCTTACGGTAGCACTGGACACCGAGCTTGATGCGTCCTTGCAGGATGAAGGGCTCATGCGCGAAGCACTGAGTCAGCTGCAGCGTATGCGCAAAGATGCCGGACTTGATGTAACAACCCGCATCGATTTGCAACTCTTCACCGAGAGCGACGATCTAAGACGTGCGCTTTTGCACCACCAAATCTATCTAGCAGCCGAATTGCTGGCAGAAAACCTCTACATCGGCCAAGCCGGTGAAAGCGCCCCCAAGGACGCAACTACCCTCGACATCGATGGAGAGCTCCTCTTGGCTAATTTATGCCCTAGCCCTTAATCAAAAAGATCGTATTCCAGGACGTCGCAGATTAGGTTGATGGTTCGGATGGGATCGCGGCTCATGCCCGACATTCTCTTAAACTTGACAATGCCTTCAAACTGCCGGGATTGATCTACGGGCGCTGCAACCATGAGGCTTACGCGGGTTGCGCCATCGATGGCGTCATAAGTCCCTTGAGTATGAACGAGACCACCAATCAATTTCGCAGTCACTAGGGCGAAATCCAATGAGACGTCGTCGGCAAAAATCAATACGTTATACATGCCGATGTAGGATAAGAAAAAAAGCTGATTTTCATCCTGTGACTCGCATATAAAGTAACTAGGCGCTGCCGAATTTTTTTCCGCCAAGCCTGCAATATTCATCGCCGAAAAAGACATCCCCACAATAATTGCTAAAAACTTCTTCATGTTCCCCCCTTTTTGAAAAGCCTTACAAGGGCTCGTTGAACGGCCCATCTAATGGCGCATTGCCCTCACCATACATGACTTTGCGATGCATGGCATCGGTGGCCGTCGATGCATCTATGGCGGCTTTTTCCCAATCTTTACCAATGCCTCCAGCGTTGAGTGCTTGTCCAGCAAAGGTCGCAGCTCTTAGCCCATTAACCGCGCCGCTGCCCGTAAAGAAATGGGTGGTCGCATAGGTATCGCCTTCTTGTACGACCCTAACCGCTCGTGCTTTAGAGTCACCGTCCTTAAGCTTGAATATGGCGAAAAACTGGTTGGCTTTTTTGAGCTCGATGGGAAACAGCGTAAGGGAATAGTTTTCTTCGGTGATGGTTATTACCCTTGCGTTATCCGCCGCATCGGTGTCATTGCCTTCGCTCGCAGGGGCGAGAATGGTGTGCGGCCCTTGTCCCTCGACGTATTCTCTGGGCATGTGCTTTTTCGCTAAAGTCAGCAGAAATCGCCGATGTCCTCGCTTTGCTGCCGCACTAATCGCCGGGTCAATATCTTTTTTCTTCCCCTTCTCAAACATTTCAAGTTGTCTTTGGGACAACTCAGCGCCCATATAGGCGATGCCACCAGTAAAGAAATAACGAGTTCGTGGCAGAAAGAAATCTTTGCCGCCATTTCGTTTGTTCCAGGGCGCGCTCAGATTTGCTGCCGGTATTCCGCAAGGCAATAAAATGCCGTTATCAGGATCAGCTGTCTTGGTTGCTGCGGCGGTTTCAGCCAGGAGCGTATTAAGCTCCGTACAAAGCTCGCTTTCGCCGATCATGCTCCAAGTGTAGCCTTCCCAGCTTCCGAGTTTGCTTTTATCGATTTCGGCGATCCCCTTAACCGAAGCACTACCATCCCGATTTTCAATGGGGCGAAGGCCAATATCAAATCCGACCGGCAGCCGCAAAGCCACCGTGGAGCCATAGAGTTTATTCGAAATGGTTGACGATTTTAAGTTGAGGTTCTTGGCTATCTCACTTCCACCGCCTTCTGTCGCTGCAATGACGTCGGCAACAACGGGATAGGTGGCCGTCGCATTTCCTGAAAGGAGTTTTAATTCGAGGCCAAAGGAGTCGGGGTTTGCCATGCTATGTACTTCGCCACCGTAATAAATGCGAAGATGATCGGGATCGTCTTGCGCCAATTTTTCCAATACGGCCGCTAAAATCGTTTCAAGATGATTGATCCTGATAATGTCGACGGTATCAAGCTCGAAGCCTCTTTTTATATAATCTTCGCGCTCGGCCTTTTCCGCAGGCGTTAGAGTGCTCAAAGCCTGCTGTTCGGTCTTGTTCTCGTAGAGAAATCGATTTTTTAAATCGTATTTGTTGGGCGCCCAGTTGGGTGATTTAGACACAACCCCCCGAAAATTCCTCATATAGTCCCAAAGATCTTTTCCCACGAAATAGGTAATGCGATCGATGGTGTCGTCGGTGAGCCGCAGAATTTGCGGTCGCGTATATTGTGATCGCTGTTCAATGGCAATTACCGAGGACCCTTCCAAATAGGCTTCAAGCGCCATTAACAAGCCAACTGGACCTAGGCCGGAAACCAGCACGCGAGGGCGCGCGCCTTGCCGCGCGAGAGAGGCTTTTCTATTGGCCATTATTTTACTTTTGGTTTCGGGAAATTTCGCGCGCGGATCGGCGAGAAATTCATTTCCCAAAAACAGATCAATCAATTGTTTCGATGTAATTGTTTCACCCTTTCTTGGCTTTCTGATGACAATTGCGTCAGGACTTACGCCCGGAATGTGCGGACGACGCCTATTGTAGCCTGGGTCGGTCGGGAGAAGATTCCGCTCAAGCTTCCCCTCTAATCTTCTCGGCCTCAACATGCGGTAGTCGGGGTCGTAGCCTCGGTTACTTTGGCCAACTTTTGGATTTTCTGTGTCTTGCTTAGACAGATATCTCGACGCTGGAAGGTCCCCAGGAAGCTCGGCCGGAAGCCAGGCTAGGATTTCTTCTTCTCGCATTTGGCTTGGGCCGGTTGTTTGGCTTGACGGCTGAGAACCGCCCCGTTTTGCGCCGTCACAACCAATAAGAAAAAGAGCCGCTGCCGACAGGAAAATTAATGCGTAATTAAAATGACCGTTAATCGGTTTTTTGTTATCCAACATAATCTTTTACGCCGTCTGCTTTTTTTGTTTGAAGGTTAGTTTTACGTCATCCTGGCCTTGAATTACTTCTTTGGTGATGGTGCAGGTTTCGATGTCATCGAGATAAGGCACAGAATACATCACATCGAGCATAGCATTTTCTAAGACCGACCTAAGTCCTCGGGCGCCACTTTTTCTGGCCAAGGCTGTTTTAGCCACTTCACGCAGCGCATCGGGCGTAAAACTCAATTCCACACCTTCAAGGGCGAAGAGCTTTTGATATTGTTTAACCAGCGCGTTCTTC
>Ga0187783_10001377_pt1 | contig 17897 bp, 14 predicted proteins | sample 1015_SJ02_MP02_2_FD_132471 | JGI IMG/M metagenome (GOLD analysis project Ga0187783, IMG submission 132471) | Tropical peat soil microbial communities from peatlands in Department of Meta, Colombia - 1015_SJ02_MP02_20_MG | ecosystem: Environmental > Terrestrial > Soil > Wetlands > Peat | place...
CCGTAACGCAGATAATTGCTAATCCCCCAGCTTGGAAGGGCAGCCACTCCGCGCCGGCTTGCGACCAACTGCACGATGGCTATGGTTAACTCGGTCGTGCGCCGCTTGGGGCTGACACGGGCCGGCTTGAGTACGTACCGAATCAGGTCGATGCGATCGTCGGGTACAGGGTATGTGATTAATGTGTCCTCCGCAAAATCGGCCGCGGTGAGGTTTCGCTTCGTGCGCAGGGGATGGTCCGTCGGCAGCACGGCGAGGATCTCAAAACGAAACAACGGGTGATAGACGAGGCTGCGCCGAGATTTGCACTCCGAGCCGATGACCAGGTCGGTCTTGTTGTCTGCAAGCAGCGCAAGGGGATTGGGATGGAAGCCTGACACGAGATCCAGCTCGACCTGCGGCCAGTTCATGCGAAACGCATCCATGACGGGCATGAGCCAGTCGAAACAGGTATGGCATTCCAGCGCAATGCGCAACGTGCCGGCCGGCTTGGCCGCGATCTTGGCCAAATCACGCTCGGCCGCCTGGATTTCGTTGACGACCGCGCGCGCGAGCACCACCAGCCGTTGCGCCGGCTCTGTCAGCTTCACCGACTGGCCATCTCGCGTGACCATGGCCACTCCATAATGCGACTCCAGTGTTTTGAGCTGATGGGACACCGCCGACTGTGTGAGATGCACGCGATCGGCGGCACGCGACACGGTGCCAGTTTCGGCTATGGCCATCAGCGTCCGCAAATGACGAATCTCGAGCACAAACGCCTCCCCTCTTTTAATTATGAATGCGCTTCATCTTTCTTGCCATAACCTTTCATTTGACTCATAGGCGAGTGTACGCGACTATGGGGCCGTTGGTCAATCGCACAGGAGGAGTTGCATGCCCGTCACCCACGTGCTCGGCTATCCGCGGATTGGCAGCGGTCGTGAGCTCAAGTTTGCCCTGGAGGCCTTCTGGAAGGAAAAGATCGACGAATCGCAGCTGTTGGAGATTGGCCGCGGACTTCGCGCCCGTCATTGGCTTGAACAACGCAACGCTGGACTCGACCTGGTCACTGTGGGCGATTTTGCGTGGTACGACTCTGTGCTCGAGACGCTAGCTCATCTCGGCGCAATTCCGTCGCGGTTTGGATTCGATTCGCGGGGACTGACGCTGCGCCAGTACTTCGAGGCCGCGCGCGGCAACGCGCAGCAGCCGGCCATGGAACTGACCAAGTGGTTCGACACCAACTATCACTATATCGTTCCAGAGTGGAATGCCGACACGCGGTTCGACGGTGGAGTGGAATGGCTCTTCAACGAGACGTCTGAAGCCCTCGATCAGGGACACAGCGTCAAAGTCGCCTTGGTGGGACCGCTCACGCTATTGCATGCAGGCAAAATCAAGTCGGGTGTTTCGCACAAGCTCGATCTGCTACCGCGCCTCATTGCTGGCTATCAGCGTCTGTTGGCACGTCTTGAGGCCGTGGGCGTCGACTGGGTGCAGCTCGACGAACCCATCCTGGGCCTGGATCTCGATCGACGTTGGGTTCAGGCCTTTCAGCCGACGTACAAGGCGCTCGCAGGTAGTACGTCGTCCGCAGTCTTGCTCGCTACCTACTTCGAGTCGGTCGAGGCGCACGCGGATCTGCTGAAGTCCCTCCCCGTCGCTGGGATTCACCTGGATCTCGTCCGTGAGCCCGGCCAGTTGAGGGCCTTCCTGGACGGTTACCCGGCCAGGGTGCTATCACTCGGGGTGATCGACGGTCGCAACGTCTGGCGCGCGGACCTGGAAGCCGCGCTCGATCTTCTGAAACCGGCCTACGAACGGCTCGGCGACATGCTCTGGATCTCCGCCAGTTGTTCGCTGCTGCACGTCCCGCTCGACCTCACGTACGAGAAGACGCTCGACCCTGAAATCCGCAGCTGGCTCGCGTTTGCCAAGGAGAAGCTGACAGAGATTGCCATGTTGAACCAGGCGCTCGTCCTAGGTGTCGATGCCGCCGCCGTGGCGCTGGCGGACGCGCGCGCTGCCGTGAATTCGCGGCGGCTGTCCGGCCGGGTACGGTCCCGGGGTGTTCGCGATCAGTTGGAGGCCGTGGTGGCGAGCGATTTCGAGCGCGCGTCGTCCTTTGAGGTTCGGAATCGCGCCCAGCGGTCCAGGGTGAACTTACCGCTCCTGCCGACGACGACAATCGGCTCGTTTCCACAGACGCCGGAGGTTCGCAAGGCGCGGGCCGCCTTCCGGAACGGCGCTCTCAGCTCGGAGGCATATCGCGAACGGATACGTCAGGAAATCAGCCGCACCATTGCGCAGCAGGAGGCGCTCGGCCTGGATGTCTTGGTCCATGGGGAAGCCGAACGCACGGACATGGTGGAGTACTTCGCTGAGCGGCTTCGCGGATTCGCATTGACTGAACACGGCTGGGTGCAGAGCTATGGCTCCCGCTGCGTCAAGCCCCCCATCATTTACGGTGACGTGGAGCGACCGGCGCCGATGACGGTGGAATGGACCCGCTACGCGCAGCGTCTCACGACCAAGCCCGTCAAAGGCATGCTCACCGGACCGATCACGATGCTCCAATGGTCCTTCGTGCGCGACGACCAGCCGCGGGAAATCACGGCCACGCAAGTCGCTCTGGCCCTGCGTGCTGAGGTCCATGACCTCGAACAGGACGGCGTTGCGATTATCCAGATCGATGAGCCCGCTCTGCGCGAAGGGCTTCCTCTCAAGAGATGCCGTTGGGATGGGTATCTGAAGTGGGCCGTCCGCGCTTTCAGGCTCGCTTCCTGCGGTGTGAAGGACGACACACAAATTCACACCCACATGTGCTACGCCGATTTCGGCGACATTTTGGCGGCGATCGTGGAGCTGGACGCGGATGTCATCACGATCGAGGCGTCTCGCTCGGATATGGAATTGCTCGAAGCCTTCCGAGGATTCCGGTACCCCAACGATATCGGGCCCGGCGTATATGACGTCCACTCGCCGCGAGCAGCAGATATGATGTCCATGTTCGAGCTGGTTGGAAGGGCCGCACGGGTCATTCCCATCGAACGCCTGTGGGTCAATCCAGACTGTGGACTGAAAACCAGGGACTGGCCGGAAACGGAAGCGTCGCTCCGTCGGATGGTCGAGGCCGCACGCCGGATGCGCACCCAGGTCGAGAGCGGGCTTCCGGCCATCCACGCCGTCCGATGAGAGGCGCGACCTTTGGAATCGCAACAGGAACACACTCGAACGTGTAGCTTCGAGTTCTTTCCGCCGAAGACGCTCGCAGGAATGGAAAAGCTGTGCAATGCGTTGAAGCAGCTTGCCCCATGCCGGCCGAAATTTTTCTCATGCACATACGGAGCTGGCGGATCGACGCGCGACCGTACGCTGGAAACGGTCAGAGCAATTCAATCGGCGGGACATGCGGCAGCTCCTCACTTAACGTGTGTCGGCTCGACGCGTCGTCACATTGAAGCCCTGCTCGATCTATACAAGCTTCAGGGTATTCAGTACCTGGTTGCACTCCGCGGTGATGTGCCATCTACCGAACCTTATCAGAGCGAGTTTCGGTTTGCGAGCGATCTGGTCGCGTTCATTCGCCGTGTGACAGGCACTGCCTTCCATTTGACCGTCGCTTGCTACCCTGAAGTGCACCCGGAGGCGTCGAACGCCCGGTGCGATCTCGAGCACTTTAAGGTGAAGGTCGAATCCGGAGCTAACGCCGCGATCACCCAATACTTCTACAATGTCGATGCCTACTTTCGGTTTGTCGACGCCTGCGCCGCCTTGCACATCAACGTCCCCATTATTCCGGGAATTATGCCCATCGACAACTTCGCTCAGCTCGTTCGGTTCTCGGATAGCTGTGGCGCCGAGATTCCGCGTTGGCTCCGTCTGCGAATGCAGGCGTTCGGAAACGACCTGTGCTCAATCCGTAGTTATGGTCTGGACGTCGTCACGGAACTCTGCTACCGCCTGTTATCCGGAGGGGCACCGGGGCTGCATTTCTATACGATGAATGACGCTGAACCGACGTCGACGATCTGGCGGTCGCTAATCTCTAAGCGGGTAGACTATACCGCGCCGGCGCGGAAAATGGGCGATCCTGCGAACCAGCTCAGGCTTGGTCTCGCCGAATCGCCTGTTTGGACATCGTAGAGGTCGTTGCGCACTGTTCCCGGACGCAAAAATGAGTGCGCGACCACTCCGCCATCCCCATCCCGAAGCAAACCAAGGACAAAGGCGCCCGGCCGAAATGTTCGGGAAACTTCAGGACATCTGAGGAGCTGGTCAGATCGCTCCAGTGTGGTGAAGGCCAGACCGCCAATCGGGTCTTATCCCTTTTGAGTTGAATACATTTTCAATTAAAACACACCTTCAGGCCACTGATACTCAACAAGCGGCTTACGACGATGCCGGCGGCGGGACTCAAAATGACAAGCGCAGAAGCAAGCGAGCGGGGAAACGCCTAAGCATGGTTTCCGAGACTGAGACCGGCAGCGACGATCTGCTACCAAGGCCCATCTCCCTCCTACGAGTCCAAGCGTCGTGACAGACGTGTGGTCGTTCTGTGATAGTGTGCCCCCATCAAATCCTCTCCGCTGTTGGTGCGGGCGGGATGGGTGAAGTTTACCGAGCCCGTGATCCCAAGTTAGGCCGCGACGAGCCACGCAGATGAACCAGACCAATGAATCCAGCGCGGAGCTGACCCGGCTCCAGGAGGACCGCGAAGGACGAGCCGCGTGGAAGAAGTGGGGGCCGTATCTGAGTGAGCGGCAGTGGGGGACCGTGCGTGAGGATTACAGCTTTAACGGTGACGCCTAGAATTACTTTACCCATGATCACGCGCAGTACCGCGCTTACCGGTGGGGTGAGGACGGGCTCGCCGGCATCTCCGATAACCGCCAGCTGCTCTGCTTCGCGCTGGCGCTGTGGAACGGGCGTGATCCGATCCTCAAGGAACGGTTGTTCGGACTGACCAACAGCGAGGGTAATCACGGCGAGGACGTTAAGGAATACTACTTCTACCTAGATAGCACGCGCCGTCCTTTCGAACTTCAGCTTGGCCATGCTCGGAAACCCCTTTGCACAGTGGTCCGCAAGTTGATTTAGCGAGGCCGGATTCCCGAGATTTCGAATTCCGAAAACCCAAGATACCGTTGAAAAACTCAGGACCGATTATTCTGGATTTTAACTGAAACTGCTAATGCGACGGGAGAGGCCGGAGCATGATACCTGGGCGCCTGGAACTTATGGGGCTGTCCTGGGGAGCCCTGATGGGGTAATATGCCGCGCCAGAACAACCTGAAACGAAAGGCCCAAAAAGAGCGGTGGGCTTGGGCCTTTCGTCGTTTACGATAGCGATTTGTCAGCCCCAGTGGCAAAGTCTACTTGCTCTGCTTACTCTACCGAGCATCCATCGTCTATTTTTAGTGCGGGTAGCGGCGCTTCGCCGTAACCGGGCATTTCCCGATGAACTTGCTGTAAAGTAAACTGATTCTGTAGGGACGGCACTGTGCAACGGTGCTTCAGCGCGATGATATTCGTGCTCCTGGGCCCAATAGTGTGGGTCTGAGTGCTGACGATGAGAGGTAAGAGGGACAACAGCGATGTAACTCTTGGTGTTCTCAAATTGGATTCTCTTAGTCAACCTGGTTGCTACTGCATGGCTGTTCCATCGTCAGATATTGCTTGAAGAAGAGTACCCGCGAGAGTATTAAGTCAACAGTGTGCACTTCAGCCGGGTGAGACGCTATCTCTAACGGCCTTCACTTTGGTTCTTGATAGCCGCAAACAGGGCATGGATCGTCAGGGTGGCCGACATAATACGTCCTACAAAAATATCTGCGGTGCATTTCCACTTCTATCGAGCCATCCGCTGAACGCAGCACGACCTTAACGCCGTTAACGGACAAGACCGTGCTTCCGTCAAGGTCCGCAAGCAACTGGCGAACTCCGTCCGAAATTTGAGCCGTGAGATTCACTCTATCGCCAGGTTCGAGTTTGCCCTTTAGGAAATCATTCATCGTAATATGCTCGGATGGAGACAATTGGCCAAAGTCTACGTTTTCAACCTGATCCTTTGCGGGATTTATAGATTCCGCTTTGGTTACCGAGCAGGATGGTGTGACGCGCTATCGGCGGAAGCGAACCCGCCTAGCCCGGCAAATTCCTCGTGGCACCGTGTCGACGAGAGACCGGTTGTCTTCGACGTTAGCTTACGTGGTGGGAAGTTGCTCGCGGCTAGCGCTGCGATGCCGACGAACGTGCGGAGAGCGCCGCTGTCACGCAGGGCGCGCTCTGCGCCCCGACTGTCATACGCCGACCTGATCCGTCTGTGACTCGATAACTCCTCGCGCGAGTTTTGCGTTATTTGGCTGGGATGTAGCTCAGATCCTGCCGGAATTCGATTATCTCGCTGTAGTCGCTTTCAATCGAGTTATCGAGGGTTGCCATGGTGGACTTCGTTTCCTCTGCCCCATACGCTTCTGTGAGTACTTGGGTCATTGGCTTCGTATTGGGGTTCTCCTCGAAGGCCGCCCAATTCGCGCGCGGGAAGATGACCACAAACGTGCCGGAGTAACCGCCGTTCACCAGTTCGTAGATTCCGACGTGGTCCGAAGGGTTCGCTTTTCTCTCTGCGTCAGAGATTTTAGTGACGGCGGCAAGGAAATCGGCGGTCTTGCCGGCTTTAACGCGGATTATGGCAACCGCGCCGTACTTGGATGGCAGGGGGGAATTGTCGGGATTACCCAGTTTCGGCAAGAGCTGGTAATAACTGTCGGTAGCCGATGCGACGTAGGGGCCCACGACCTTGTTGTACTCCTCAGTATCGGCAGCCTCGGGCACCGGCGGGTGGTCTAGATCGGCCCAATGCAACCCGCCCCGCGAGACGATGTATGCTCCTGTTTGTTCTCCGCTGACGATTTGGAAGACCAACAGCGCGTTGGGATCTTTTTGCTGCTTGTGCCAGTCCGCCTTCTGCTTGCGGCCCTGTTCGTATTGTTGCGTCATACCGAGTTTCGGCGTTTGAAATTCCGCTGCCACGATATTGCCCGGATTGGTTTGTGCAGTCGTCGAAAAAGCCGCCATAAACGCCGCGGCCAGAGTCACGGACACGTGCTTGAGCAATCTCATTTGTTCCTCCGGAGGTTTAAAGCTGGTGGCCGGGAAAGCGGGCGCAGCATAGCTCTCCGTTCGGGCGTAGTCAAGCGAGCGGGCGAGCGATGTCAAAACTCGTTAGAAATGTCCCCTTTCTTACCTCATTAGAAATGTCCCCTTTTTTAGCTTTTGCTTCTAATGCTTGGTTGTTCGTTGAGCAAGTCATCGAATCGGTTAAATTCCTGGGCTATAATCCGGCCCTAAAATGGCCCTGACTTCTGGCACCCACGTGGGCCCCTATGAAATCCTCTCACCCATTGGTGCGGGCGGTATGGGAGAGGTTTACCGTGCCCGTGATCCCAAGCTAGGACGTGATGTAGCTGTCAAGGTTCTACCGGAAGCGTTCACACGAAACGCCGACCGCATGGCCCGCTTCCACCGGGAGGCGAGATTGCTCGCATCCCTCAATCATCCCAACATCGCTTCCATTCACGGTTTTGAAGATTCGAGCGATATCCACGCTCTGGTGATGGAGTTGGTCGAAGGGCAGACGCTGGCCGACCGCATCCGTTCCAGCTCAATCCCCATCGATGAGGCTTTGCAGATCGCAAGGCAGATCGCCGAAGGTCTTGAATACGCCCACGAACATGGTGTCGTGCACCGGGATCTGAAACCGTCCAACATAAAGTTGGCTTCCGCTGGTACTGTCAAGATTCTGGACTTCGGTTTAGCCAAGGCCATAGACAGTGAGGTTGAAAAAATCGATATCGGAGACTCACCGACGATCAGCCGGATGTCGACGCAGGGAGGAATATTCCTGGGGACGCCGGCGTATATGTCGCCCGAACAAACCAAAGACAAGCCAGTGGACAAGCGGACGGACATCTGGGCGTTCGGTTGTGTGCTCTTCGAAATGTTCACGGGACGGAGTGCGTTTCCAGGCGACACGTTGCCCGACACGATCGCTGCTGTTCTCGAAAGAGAGCCCGATTGGCAGGCCTTGCCCCCTGAGATGCCTGTGAGAATTCGGGATTTGCTGAAGCGCTGCCTGCAGAAGGATCCAAGGCGTCGGTTGAGGGACATTGGGGACGCCAGGATTGAAATCGACGATGAGCTGGCGAGATTCCGTGAACTTCGAAGTGCGGCAGCCGTGCCCCATCGGGAGTCAGGTCGGCAAGTCAGTCCCCCAGTGGTAGCGCCGAAGCGTTACGCCTGGTTGCCTTGGACTCTGCTGGCGCTGCTCGTCGTGGGATTCGGTGTGTGGATCATCATCAATCGCACACGGCCGGCAGGCGAGAATCCGCTTCTCGATGCACAGTTCACACCGCTCACCGACGTTCAAGGAGTCAAAAGCGACCCTGCCATTTCTCCGGACGGGAAATTCGTCGCTTTCATCTCCGACCGGACTGGCACGTTCGACATCTGGGTGATACAAGCCAACGGCAGCGGTCAGACCAACCTCACCCAGGGTCGGTTTGGGGATATGCGCGCGCCTGTTCGTGCAATCGGGTTCTCAGCCGATGGATCGGAAGTCTGGAGTAGTGGAACGCAAGATAGGAGACTCAGGCTGTGGCCATTGATGGGTGGAATGCCGCACAATTTCTTGGATGAGCACGCTGCCGAGGTTGCTTGGTCGCCCGATGGCGCTCGGCTGGTTTATCACACCTGGGAACCAGGCGATCCAACGTTTGTGGCGGACCAGAACGGCGCTAATCCACGCCAGATCGTGCAAAACGAGCCGGGTCTGCATAACCACTATCCGACGTGGTCGAAGGATGGCCGCTGGATCTACCTGGTGCGCGGTCGGCCAGCTACAAATGAGATGGACTTGTGGCGCATTTCGCCGGACGGGAGCGGATTGGAACAGCTTACACGCCTCAACACCGACATCGCGTACCCGACTCCAATCGATGAGCGGACGGTTCTGTTCGTTGCCCACAGCGAAAGCGGGGCTGGTCCGTGGTTGTGGGCGTGCAACACGGAAAGCCGAACTTCGCGTCGCGTGAGTTTGGGTGTGGAACAATACGCAGCTCTTGCTGCCACGGCGGATGGCCGACGTCTTGCTGCGAGCGTCGCGAATCCTCAGGTCAACTTGTGGAGCGTTCCGATTACGAGCCGCATCGTCGAAGAAGACGACGTCGAGCCCTTTCAGCTGCCCACTATGCGGGCCCTGGCGCCGCGCTTCGGAGGCGGCTCGTTGTTCTATTTATCCTCGCGAAACGGCGCTGACGGACTCTGGAGCTATCACGACGGGCAAGTACTGGAGATCTGGAAGGGTTCGGAAGGTGCGCTCCACTCGCCTCCGGCTGTGTCGGCGGATGGGAAGAATGTCGCGTTTGCGCTGCGGCAGAACGAAAAGCAGCAGATGCAGCAGATGCAGGTAATGGCCACGGACGGAACACGACTCCGTGCCCTATCGAGCGACGTCGATGTCCGCGGCGCAGCTTCTTGGTCTCCCGACGGCAACTGGATTGTAGTGGCAGGCAGCGACCGCGGTGGGGCGGGTTTGTTCAAACTACCCGTTCACGGAGGCTCTCCCGTTCGGATAGCAACGGGACCGTTCCTCGATCCTGTGTGGTCTCCCCGCGGAGATCTGATTGTGTATTGCGGCACGCAGGTGTTCACGTTCGCGCCGCTCCTAGCAGTGCACCCGGACGGCACACCCGCGAAGCTGCCGGAAATCAATGTGCAGCGTGACGGTGAGCGTGTGCGGTTCCTGCCTGACGGCACGGGGCTTGTCTACATGTTGGGTAGCACACTGGGACGGCAGGATTTCTGGCTGCTCGACCTTCGCTCGATGCGCTCGCGGCGCTTGACTCAGCTAAGCAGCCCCGCCGTAATGAGGGCTTTCGATGTCACTCCGGATGGCCGCCGGGTGGTATTCGACCGGTTGCGCGAGAATTCGGAGATCCTCCTAATAGATCTCGCGGTGAAGCCGAATCGTTCCGATTAGGCTCGTCGATTCCACGTCATTGGACCGACCACACACAACGTAGCGGCCAGCTTCGGAGTTTTCGCCATTGAAACCCAAGGACTCCGGACCTCCGTTAGTGACGTTGTCAAACAGATGCGGCTGATTTCAACTTGATATCAAGATAGTGTAGTCTTTGGGAGAACGAAGTTCATGAGGTGACCGCCGAAGAGGGTGCGACTCGAAAAAGGAGGTAAGGTGTCTATCCGACCCGTGAAGCGTCTCGCAAAATCCAAGCCAACGCTGGAAGGTGCCGGTGTGCATCTTCGTCGTGCTTTCGGATTTGGGAATACATCGGACTTCGATCCATTTCTACTTTTGGACGACTTCCGCAACGACGTCCCCGAAGATTATCTTGCCGGATTTCCCTGGCATCCACACCGTGGAATCGAAACGATTACGTATGTCCTCTCTGGAACGGTCGAGCACGGCGACAGCCTCGGCAACAGTGGCACAATTTCCCCCGGCGACGTGCAGTGGATGACCGCGGGAAGTGGAATTATTCATCAAGAGATGCCGAAAGGCGACTCCGTTGGGCGAATGCACGGATTCCAGCTGTGGGGCAATCTCCCGTCGTCGCTGAAAATGACGAAGCCTCGCTATCAGGAAGTGAAAGCGGCGGGGATTCCGGAGATCAAGGACGACGATGGGACTCTCGTGCGCATCGTCTGCGGAGAGTTTTGGGGAAAGAAAGGTCCCGTTGAGGGAGTAGCTTCGGATCCCATTTATTTAGACGTCTCGATCTCGCCGGGTCGCAGAAAGACTCTGCCTGTGGAAACGGTTCGGCACGCCTTTGCATACGTCTTCGCGGGAGGCGGCAAATTCTGCAATGCCTCCGGACCTCTGGCAGTTCCGACCGAAGGCATCGGCTGGGCCGATGTGACTCCGCCCTCTCGAGCCGAGGATCGGTCCCTCGTGCTGTTCGACCGCGGAGACGAGATAAGTGTCCAAGCCGGTGACGAGGGAATGAGATTCTTGCTGGTATCAGGAAAACCTCTCGAAGAACCGGTCGCATGGTATGGTCCAATTGTGATGAACACACAGGAGCAGCTGCGCGAAGCCTTCCGGGAACTCGAGACCGGAAAATTCCTGAAGTAGCTGCCGGTGTTCCACACCGTGCCAGAACGACATTACACTGCCTAGATGGCCCGGGCGATCTTCTAAGGAAGCTCTAAAATGAAAGCAGCCTGGTACGAAAAGCAGGGGGCCGCTCGCGAAGTGCTAACGGTTGGTGAAATGCCAGACCCGACTCCAGCGGCCGGAGAGGTTCGGATTCGGATTGCTGCCTCGGGTATCAGCCCGGGTGACACCAAGAAACGCGAAGACGCCTTTGGGTATGGGATGCCATATCCTCGCGTCATTCCGCACAGTGATGGCGCCGGACGCGTGGACAAAATTGGTGACGGCGTTTCTTCCGACTGGACGGGGCGTTCCGTTTGGTGCTACGGAGCCCAATCCTATCGCCCGTTTGGCACGGCCGCTGAATTTACGGTGGTCCCGGCGGATCACGTCGCTCCCTTGCCCCAAAACGTGTCGATGGAGCAGGGTGCCTGTCTGGGCATACCTGGCATAACTGCCCACCGAGCCGTCCACGTCGCTGGCGCGGTAAGCGGACGCACCGTGTTGGTGCAGGGGGCAGCAGGTTCCGTGGGTCTTTGCGCAGTTCAGCTCGCACGTCGTGCGGGAGCGCGTGTGATCGGAACCGTACGGTCGTCGCCGGACGAAGCCATCGCGAGGAACGCCGGCGCCCACGAAGTACTTCTCAGCGATAAGGAACTGATTTCACGCGTAAAAGCGATGGCCCCACAAGGGATCGATCATATCGTCGAAGTGGCGTTTGGAGCCAATATCGAAGCCGACGTCGAGCTTCTGAAGATGGACGGCTCGATCGCCACGTACGCAACCGATAACGAATCCCCGAAAAGCCCTTTCTGGCAAATGGTGTTCAAAAACACTCGCGTATTCTTTCTGGGAAGTGACGATTTTCCGAAGGAAGCAAAAGCGCAAGCAGCGCGGGATTTGAACGTCGCGCTCGAAGCGGGTTGGGCGGGATTCGAGATCGCCGAGCGGATCCCGCTTGCAGAGATTGCTCGTGCGCACGAGCTCATGGAACATCCTGTGCGGCGCGGGCGGGTAGTTGTTGTGCTGTGAAGGCATGCTGCGCGGCACCCGCCGCATTAAAGATCTTCGCCGGGCCCTGGAGCGTCCATTCCGCGAAAGATTGGCAGTCGCTGTGTGCGAAGGGGAGTTGCCGGAAAACGCGAACGTTCAGTCGATGAGCCCGCTAGTTTGGGTTTCCATCCGATGGGGCCCTCGAAAAGGCGCCGGCGGACCACTGCTGTTCTTGCGCTCGTGAGGAAGTAGGGGGCAGATCATAGCCAACGATGTCAAGCGCGGCCCCCGGCCGGAATCGGTTGTAGGGTCACTTGCTGCTTTGCTTTCGCGAGGCGTCTGAGTAACTCAACGAGAATGTCGCGCTCTTCTCGAGACAGCACGCTGACTGCCTTTTCCATTTCCATCGAGTGTCGCGAATAAGCCCGTTCAATCAGCCGCCGGCCTTTGGCAGTCAATTCGACCAGCCGAATCCTGCGATCGTCGGGATGATTTTTCCGGGCTACTAGCCACTTCGCTTCTATCCGGTCCACCGCGGTCGTTATCGAACCGGTCGTCAATTTCACCTTCTCGCCGATAACGTTGACTGGCAGCGGCCCTTCATGCAGCAGTGCCGCCAAGACGCGGAAATCCGACTGACCCAGTCCTAGGCTCCTCCTGCTTTGGTCGGCTTTGGCCAGCACCGTGCGGTAGGCGTTCCAAAGAACGAGAAACACTTCATCGGCATCAGGCTTCGGCAATCCAGCGCGCACCATTGTCAAAAGTATACTGCCATCGAGAGACGTGCGGCCAAGTATCTTGACATCAAGATATGGTGCGTGCAAAATTTCCCATTGTCGCCATTGGGCAGTGGCCGAAGGAACCGAACCCCGTCTGGAAAGGCGGATGGAGCTCCGAAGTTCCTGTATCCGAACGGTGTGAGGGGCGGGGCGTTAGCGTTGCAAGGCTATCATCCGGCGCCTGTGATCGTGGTCAGCCGACCTTGCATCATGGCGCAGACCAGAACACGCTGTTGTCTGTCATGAATGCTAGGGTTGGCCCCATGGTTGCGTCCGCCGCCAGCAGCACCCTCGGCTCCCCGCTTGCGTCTTGCAGGACCATGGACACTTGGCCGGACGAAAAAAGCTCCAGTCGCAAATGCTGCTTCCCGCTCGGGCTAAATAAGTATGCGAAGGACCCATTCTCTGATAGGTTGAGGCTTATTCTCGTGTTACCGTTCGCGTCGAACAACGCTACCCTTGGGCCATCTTGATATTCTCTAACTTCCGCAACCACCCGCCCGTTTTCCCCATAGAGTTGTAGCCAGGGCTCCTCATGTCGCGGTACTGTGGCACCCGTCACTCCCAGTCCCGCACGCAGGTTCTCATTCGTGTCGAAAAGGCCGAGGTATGGTCCCGCCCGTGTTGACTCTAAGATCGCTCTTCGCTGCTCCTTCTCGTCCACGACAACAAAACGCCTTGCCACAACCGTCCGACTTGAGTCGGATTGCTCAGTTAGAAGAGCTGCCAGATGAGCGATTTGCTTCTCGACCTCTTCCAGTCGCTGAGAGATAGCCTGTAGTTCGGGAGTCATTGATCGGCCTCCGAAGCGAGTCTGCTAAATCGGCAGCAGACATTCTAATGCGAATTTCCACTCGGCTTCACGGTAGAATGCCCGCGGGCGGACATCCCAGGACCGCAGGCGGGTAATCCCCGGGAAGCGACGGGCTGGCTGAATCAAGGGAACTTTTCGGGCCGAACCGAGAAAAACAATGACGAAAGGGGATAACAACAATGAATCCGGCCCGGCAGGCGAGGGATTCTCCAGCTGGGCCGGATCTTCCTACCGGGACGACTGTGTCTCCAATCTTCTGACCCGATCGATTCGCCAGAGGAGACAAGAGATGGCAGGAACTAGCTCATTCCGATATGAAGTCGAGAAGTCCGCGGAACCAAATTCGCAGGGGAACATGGTCACGACCATGGCCTGTCGTGGAAGGTTGCTGGGCGAAAATTCCAACGACGTGAAAGAACTCGCGAAACCTCTCCCTCCTCTTGGCGGCCGCATCGTCTCTACCTGAGTGACATGAGCTACTTCGACAGCTCCGGGTTGGGAGCGCTCTTGGTCTCAAGATATCCCCCCATCAAGCAGGACCTGTGCATCCTGCAATTCGTCAACATGACCCCCCGCCTGCTGGAACTCATGCACAATCTAACCTCGCGCAGCTTTTGTCCTCCTAACCCGGTTCTTTAGCATTACTCATTTTTCAAACCTGCCCGTTCGTACAGCTATCCCTACACCCCAATCGCCCACATCCTTGAGAGCGGGGAAGGCACTCACACAATGACGGCAGGCATAGAGAATTGCCCGCACTGCTGGCGCCCGCTGGATGAAAAGGGCGAATGCCGGTATGAGGACTGTGGCTGCTTCTCAGGCCGTGCATGCCCACAGTGCGGCGCGAACATGCGTTTGCAAGACTGCGAACCTTGCTGTGTGGCATGCGAAATAGAAGCCGCAACGACCGCGCAACAGAAAGCGCACCGACGGCTGGCCTAAAACTGGGTATGTCGACAGAAACAGTACTCCCGCTGTCCAGCGCCGTTACAGACTCGAAGCGCCCTGTATGGATCCTGTCCTGCTTTTCACTGACCCGGTGAGCCGGAATTGTCGGCCGTTGGCATGAATTGCGGCTAGAATTACCAGCAGTATGAGCAGAGTGCTAAGGGTTTTAAGCGCTCTTGCGATCGCGCTGAGCGAGTCTGCGCCAATTCGAGCCTCTCCCATTCAGGTCTACGGCGTCTTTCATTGTGGAAGCGACCTGTGTGGCTGGGGGGCAATCCGCGATATGGCCGACTTTGACAGGAGGAACCACTGGCTCATCGATCGAGGTGATGGCTCTCCGTCCGTAAATTTGGTTGTTCTCAGTTTTGTCAACCCCCTCAAGTTGCTGAACCTCACGAATGACAGTCGCACCGCGAACGGCATTCCGATGGGAATGACTCCGGAGATTGTGAACTATTTTGCTCGCCGGAGAATCCGCGTGATGCTGTCGATCGGTGGACTAACCTATATAAAGGATTGGGACAGGGCCCTCGCCGCGAATCCCAAACAACTGGGTATTAATGCCGCACGGGCGGCACAGCGCCTTGGAGTAGGTACTGAAATCGACTATGAAAATGATCGCCACCCCAATCTTAGCGGCTTGCAAGAATTCATTACGGCCTATCGCTCCGTCTTGTCCTACAACGCGACAGCCGCGAATCCAGCGGCGCGTCTGACGATTGACCTCGCCCTCGATGATGGGTATCTCGTGCCGCTCACGCAGTACGCGAGCGCCAACTGGCTCACGACGAGCCACCAGGTCTTGGATTATGCAAACGCGATGGTCCCTTTCAAGCCACTGAAGGCGTCCGCCGTGGAGAAGGGTTGGGAGGAACATGTTCGGGGCAAGCCCTCTATTCCTCCGTTGGCCCCGGCCAAGCTCACCGGCAGCCTGTACATTGCAACTCCGGGGAATGTGCCGCCCGAATGCAACGATTTCCGTCATTCTCTTGAAAGGGTGACTGGCTCGTTTGTGCAAACTGTCGAACCTCGCGGCGTTGGAAAAACGGAAGGAATGCTCGGTTACATGTTTTGGGCAGCGGAATGTTCTGGATCGAAATCGGTATGCACGACTCCACCGAACACATGCGAAGCCGGAGTTGGTACGGGCGCCAGGGTTTACGACATTCCCCTGCCGATGCCGCCGCTTCGTCAGGATTAACCGCAGGAGGTTGAGAAAGCATTCGGCGGCACTCTGAATACTGCTTTCTTCACACCTAACGTGCGTCCTCGTCGCGGCTGAACTCGTTACCCTCGTTACTAGGTTGACTCGCGCAGGCGTCCGGCATACGCTGAGTCTTCTTGCCTATAGTCCTGCTGGAGCCCAGGAGTCATGCGACGCTCGTCTACAGTGCCTCGTCCCGTACTTGTTGTCCTTGCATTGCTGTTCGCCGTGTCCATGATTCTTTACAGCTCTCTTTGGATGTATGCGGTTCGCCACCCAGGATCGTCTGTGGAATTAGGTTTCGACTCGCAGTATTCTCCAACGGATCGCTGCTCGACGGTCCAAACCGTCCAGAGAGGAGGCCCAGCCGAGCAAGCGGGTTTGCAGGTCGGCGACCACATCGTCGCTCTGGATGGAAAAAGAGTTGAATCGCCGGTCCTCTTTGACGAAGTATGGCTGCGCAGTCGACCGGGAGATTCGATTCAGTTGACTGTGCAGCGGCCCGGGGAGCCGAAGCTCCTGACTTTGCGCGGGACGTTTCGAGCTGCGACGCCACACTCGTCGGAACTGGGCCTGGCGAGGAAATCGGCGCTGCAAGTGGTTGGTTCCTATCCAGTTCCTTTCGTTGTGGTGGGCCTGGCGGTACTTTTTCTGCGTACGGATGATCCGAACGCGTGGCTGCTGGCGCTTCTGTTTGGTGGCTTCATCGCGGTGCCAGCGCCTATGAGTCTCGCGGTACGGAGCCCGCCACTGCAGGTCTTCTTCCTGGCCTACCGGACTATCTTTCTGGCAATGTTCGGTGCCCTGTTTTACCTGTTCTTCGCGATTTTTCCCACACGCTCGCCGATGGACCGCCGCCTTCCGTGGCTGAAATGGCTGGCCTTTCTGCTCGGGGTATGCATCATGCTGCCCGGCCTCGGAGAAGGCATTGTGCGAGCGCCCGCCGCCCTGGTTCAGCTGATGGGAGAGACTGCTGCGTCGAAGAGCGTGCTTTTCTATATTTATTTTTTTGTCGCGCTCGGCTTTATCTCCCTGGTGGGAAATGCCTCCCGTGCTTCCACTTCGGAAGCGTGTCGAAGGAGCCGGGTGATCCTCTGGGGAACGTTGGTAGGTGTGCTGCCCATTGCGGCCGAGAAGGGGGCGATAGACTTTGCGGGGTATCGACCTCCATTCTGGCTCGATACCATACTCGTTGTGGTGACGTTTCTTTTCCCTCTCTCGTTTGCCTATGCAGTGGTTAGACACCGCGTGTTGGAAATTCCCGTACTACTTAAACGCAGTGCGCGTTACGTCCTGGTGCAACGAGGGTACATTGTTCTTTTATTTGTGGGGGCGGCCACCGCTATCGTCTTCTTCGCACGCATGGTCTCGCGGTTCTTCCCGGCCGACACCAATGTCGGGATGGGGCTGAGTGCAGTGTTTGGAATCGTCATGGTGTGGGCATCGGCCCCCCTAGTGAAGCGCGGCACGCAAAGGATTGATCGCGCGTTTTTTCGGAGTGCATACGACGCACGCGTGATCTTGCAGGACCTTGCGGAGACAGCGCGGACCGTCACGGACCGCCGTGAGTTGGCGGTGTTGCTTGAAAAGCACATTTCAGGCGCGCTGCATCCGAAGGCGCTCGCGTGTTATCTCGAAGCGGCTGAGGGGATCCTTGTGGCAGAGTGCGGCCAAGTTCCGACCGAACTCCACACCCTAAGCTCGACGCTACCGCTGCTGAGTGAGCTGGAGCGGCGTGGAAAGGCGTGGGAGGTGCCACCGCTGGAATCCGAAGCGGGCCGGGAGTTCGCAGTTGTTGCGTCGCTAGCACCAGAATGCCTAGTGCCAATTCTAGGGCGCGGCAGTCGATTGGTCGGGATGCTCGCGCTCGGGCAGCGCCTCTCGGAAGAGCCTTACTCCGGCGAGGATAAGCGCTTGCTCGATTCTGTTGCGAGCCAGGCAGGCATCGCTCTGGAGAACATCCGACTTGCAGAAAAGATGGCCGAGCGAATGGAAGCG
>Ga0187783_10001378_pt1 | contig 17895 bp, 15 predicted proteins | sample 1015_SJ02_MP02_2_FD_132471 | JGI IMG/M metagenome (GOLD analysis project Ga0187783, IMG submission 132471) | Tropical peat soil microbial communities from peatlands in Department of Meta, Colombia - 1015_SJ02_MP02_20_MG | ecosystem: Environmental > Terrestrial > Soil > Wetlands > Peat | place...
ACGGTCGAGGCCGTGCGGGGAGTCGACATCGAGCTCGGCAGCGGCGAGTTCGTCGCCATCATGGGCCCGTCCGGCTCGGGTAAATCCACCCTGCTGCACGTGCTTGGCGGGCTGGAGCCTGCCACGAGCGGCGAGATCTGGCTGCGCGGCCAGCGCGTCGACGGCCTGTCCACGGCCGCCTGGGCCATCCTGCGCCGCCGGCACATCGGTTTCGTCTTCCAGTTCTTCAACCTGCTGTCCAACATGACCGTCGCCGACAACGTGGAGCTCCCGGCGCTGCTCGCGGGCGCGACCCCGCGCCAGGCCAGACGGCGCAGGGAGGATCTGCTGGCCGAGCTCGGCATCGCGGACAAGGCGGGCGCGGCTCCGGCCCGGCTGTCCGGAGGTGAGCAGCAGCGCGTCGCGCTCGCGCGTGCGCTGGCCAACGAGCCGAGCCTGCTGCTGGCCGACGAGCCGACCGGCAACCTGGACAGCGCCAATACGCGTGACGTGCTTCGGCTGCTGCGCCGCACGCACGCCCGCGGTCAGGCCATCCTGATCGTCACTCACGACGCACGCGTGGCCAGCCTGGCCGACCGGGTGATCAACCTGTTCGACGGCATGGTGGCCGACGACGCGAAGGTGGTCACCCTCCCGCACGTCAACGGCGTCAGGGACGTCCTTGAGCTGAGGGGCTGAGGCATGCGCGGCACGCTGCGGTGGGCACGCGCTGATCTGCGTGCGCACCGCGGCCAGGCCGCGGCGACCATCGCCGTCGTGGCCGGCGTGGTGGCCGCCCTCTTCGTCGCCACCATGCTCTTGCAGGGCGCCCTCAACCCGTGGCAGGAACTTTTCGCCCGCACGCGCGGGGCCGACGTGCTCATCTACTTCCAGGACGGGACCAACACCAAACAGCTGCGCTCGCTGCGCGGCATCCAGGCGATCGGCCAGCCCTACCAGGCCGCGTCGGCGACGCTGGAGCAGGGTGCGGTCAAGTCCCCGGTCGAGCTGCGCGGCATGACACCCACTCCCCCGGCCATGTCCACGCCGCTCGTGGTGGCCGGCACGTGGCTGCGGTCCTCGGTCCAGGACGGCGCCGTCCTCGAGGCATCGTTCGCCGCCGCGGTGCACGTCGGCGTGGGCGAACAGATCGTGGTGGACGGCATCGACGGCACCACCGTCACCATGCGGGTCATCGGCCTCGCGGACACCGCCGATCAGGGCTTCTACCCGCAGTGGACGCCCGGCCTGATCTGGGTGCAGCAGAAGCTGCTGGCCCGGGTGGAGCCGACCGCCAGCGAGACCCAGGAGGTCGTCGGGCTGCGGCTGGACAATGACTCCGCCGTGGCCACCAGCCAGGTGGTGCAGACGATCTGGAACCTGTACAACGGCGCGGCGGAGACCTCCGCGGTCGAGCGGTACTCCACCTGGCAGCAGGTGCAGGCCTCGATGGCGAGCAACGACAGGCTGCTCGGCCTGCTGCTCGCCTTGTTCGGGATCATCGCCCTGATCGCCGCCCCGTGCGCCATCGCGAACGTCACGGCGGGCCGGGTGCTCGTGCAGCGGCAGGACATCGCGATGCTGAAGGCACTCGGGTTCACCCCGGGCCAGGTGATGCGGATGCTACTGGCCGAGCAGACCGTGCTTGGAGCGATCGGAGCCGGACTTGGCCTGGTCGCGGCGCGCGTCGTGACGTCGTCGGAGTTCGTCCGCCCGCCCGACGGCACGCCGGTCAGCCTGGCACCGCTGTCCGGCTCGTGGATGGCGCTGATCGGCGTCGGTACCGTGCTCACCGTCGCGATCGCCACGATCATCCCCGCCTGGTGGGCGGGCCGGGTGTCACCGGTGGCCGCCGTGCGGCCGAGCCCGCCGCGCGGCCACCTGTCCCTGATCTCCCGGCTTGGCCTGCTTGTCCACCTGCCGGCCGCGCTTGTGCTCGGCGCCAGAGACTGCCTGACCCGTCGGCTGCAGGCCACGCTGACCGTATTCGGTCTCGCCATCCCGGTGGCAATGATCACGATCGCGCTGACCTGCTGGTCAACCATCGACGAGTTCACCACCCAGCCAGGGAGGATCGGCCTGGCGGCGACCGTCACGGTGAGCCAGGGCGGCCTGAGCGAGAAGCAGACCATCGCCCTGATCAGCCACGACGACCAGGTGAGCGCGTACTATCCGGGGGCGGAGTTCGACACGCTGCTGCCCGGGGTCAACGGCACCTTCATCGCCAGGGGCATGGGGTACTCGCGGCGGCCTTATCCGTTCCAGGTGGTGGCGGGACGGTTGTTCGCGGCGCCGAACGAGGCGGTCGCCGGCCAGGGCTTCCTTGACCTTATGCACGTCTCGGTCGGCGCGTGGATCTCGCCGACGATCGACGGCGTGCCGGTGATCCTGCACATCGTCGGCCGGACCATCGAGCCGGACAACAACGGCGACGTGCTCGATTTCGGGCTAGACGCGCTGACCGACGCGGGCGGCACGCTGCCGCAGCCGTTCTACAGCCTGGTGCTCAAGCCCGGCGTGACCGCCGCCGCCGCGCGAGCCAGGCTGCTAGCGGCCTCAGACAACCAGCTCGACGTCCAGGTGGCGGCCAGTCCGGCCGACGGGCTCGGCGTGGTGCGGGTGGTGATCGCCGTCTCTGTCGTCGTGCTCGCGGCCATCGGGCTGGCGAACCTGCTCACCGCGGCCGCCATCGGGCTGCGCGATCACGTCCACGAGGTCGGCGTGCTCAAGGCGATCGGGCTCACGCCGCATCAGGTGACGGCCACGCTCGTGGTCAGCACGACGATCCTCCCCGCGATCGGGGTGGCCGGGGGGACGATCGCCGGACTGATGGTCGCGCCGTGGCTGATCAACATGCAGGGCCAGACGAGCGGCATCGGCTCGGGCATCGCGGCCGGCCTGTCCGTCACGACGGTCGCCGAGATGGTGGCGGCCGCGCTGGCCGTGGCCACGGCCGCCGCGCTGTTCTTGGCCCGCCGCACGGCCCGGCTGCCTGACTCCGCGCAGCTGCGCAGCCCGGGCCCCCTTGGCCCGCCTGGCCGGCCATCACCGCAGGCCTCATTGCTCAGGAACCTCTAGGAGGCGCCATAGGTCACGATCTCCCGCTGCCCGGACCTGCCAAGGCCGATCGCACCTGGCCGAACGGCCTCTCCAACCGCGACGGGTCCGAGATAACGTTGACTCAGCACCATTGCGCATGTTTGATGTTACGTTGCCCGGGTAGCCGGGCCACTGCACGAAGGACCGGGGCTCGCGAATGCGAGAACTTCCTGGTCATGCTGCTGCGTGGGCAGATCTTCACACGCCCGAGACATGGTTGTCACAGTTTGGAAACGAGATGGACATCGGTCTTGACCACGGGAAAACGTGCGGTAAGGCTGGTGAAATAACGTTTTCTTGCAAACCATCAAAGGAAGGCCGCAACGCGGCGGCCGTCACCAGAGGAGTCGAAGATGGTTGGTGGAAGATCGGTTAGGGGTCGCCGGGGCCGGCTGGCGGGGGTGTCGGTGCTGGCTGTGGCGGCGGCGTTGGGTCTGGGGGCGTGTAGTTCGAGTAGTTCGTCGGCGCCGCCGCCGGTGTCGTCGGCGTCGGGGGCGGCGTCGGGGACGATCGTGTGGTCGGCGTCGCCGATCAACACCACCGGCAAGGATGTGCGGCAGGTGCTGATCGCCGATTTCGAGAAGGAGTACCCGAGCATTCACGTGACGCTGGTGTCGGCGCCGACCGATACCGATACGAACCGGGCGACGCTGGCGACGGAGATCTCGGGGGGGTCGACGACGCCGGATGTGTTCATGGGGGATGTGATCTGGCCGGCCCAGTTCGGGGCGCATCAGCTGGCGCTGCCGCTGTCGAATTACCTGCCGTCGAGTTTCTGGTCGCAGTTCGCGCCGGGGCTGGTGTCGGGGGCGTCGTATCAGGGGAAGGTGTACGGCTCGCCGATGTTCGAGGACCAGGGGTTCTTGTATTACCGCAAGGACCTGCTGGCCAAGGAGGGTCTGTCGGTGCCGACGACCTGGCAGCAGCTGGAGACTGATGCGGTCAAGCTGGTCCACGCGGGCCTGGTGAAGTACGGGTTCGTCTGGGAGGGCGACTCGTATGAGGGGCTGACGTGTGACTTCATGGAGTACCTGACCGATGCGGGCGGGTCGGTGACCAACAGCGCGTACACCTCGGCGAGCTTGAACACCCCGGCGGCCACGACGGCGCTGTCGTTCATGCGGTCGCTGATCACCAGCGGGGCCAGCCCGGCGGCGGTGACCACGTTCCAGGAGCCGCAGGCGATGTCGGCGTTCGCGGACGGGCAGGCGGCGTTCCTGCGGAACTGGGACTACGCGTGGGCGGACTCGCAGAGCCCGGCGACCTCCAAGGTGGTCGGCGATGTGGGCGTGGCGCCGCTGCCGACCTTCGCCGGGCAGTCCTACCCGGGCTACTCCAACATCGGCGGGTGGAACTTGTACATCAACCCGCACAGCAAGAACATCGCCGCCGACCTGGACTTCATCAAGTTCATGGCCAGCAACGAGGCCCAAGAAGTGCTGTCGGTGCAGTACTCCGAGATCCCGACCACCACCGCGGTGCGGGACTCCAGCCAGGTCATCGCCGAGAACCCGGTGCTGGCCACGGTGCCCAAGACCCGGCTGGTCCCCCGGCCGGCCGGCACGCCGAACTACCCGGCGCTGAGCACCGCGATCTACACCAACATCAACGCGGCCCTGTCCGGGTCCACCTCGGTCTCCTCGGCCCTGTCCGCCGCCCAATCCCAGGCCACAACCGCGCTGACCAGCCCAGCCGGCGGCCTATAACCCACACCGCCCGGGGCCGGGGACCCACCACAGCCCCCGGCCCCGGGCCACCACCCGTGCAGAAGGATCGCAGCGCTGGCCGTGGTGATCACGGGACAAGGAGTGTGACAGATTGACCACCGTCTCAAGTGCCGCCGACCAGGCTCCGGTCTCCGCGCCCCTGGTCGGCCGCCCAGACGTCAACCGCAAGAGAATGGCCCGGCTGGGGTGGAGTTTCTCCGCTCCGGCGCTGATCTTCGTGGCCGCCGTCACCATCTTCCCGATCTTGTACTCGGTGGTGATGAGCCTGTCCAACGTGAACGTGACGGGCAACGGCTTCAGCTTGTCCGGCGTGACCGGGAGCAACTACTCGCTGGTGCTGAAGAACTCGACCTGGCATTACGCGCTCGGGTTCACCATCGTCTACACGCTCATCACCGTGGCGGTGGAGCTGGTAATCGGCACCCTGATCGCGCTCGTGCTCGAGCGGCTGACCGCGGGCCGCGGCTGGCTGATGGCGCTGCTGCTGATCCCCTGGTCGATGATCACCGTCATCAACGCCGAGTTGTGGCTGTACGTCTTCAACGGGATCTACGGCGTGGCCGACGCCCTCTTCAACGCGGTCGGCCTCGGCCACCCGAACTTCCTCGGCACGAATATTCCCGCGATCATCTCGCTGATGATCGCCGATATCTGGAAGACCACCCCGTTCGTGGCCATCATCGTGCTGGCCGGCCTGGTGATGCTGCCGGGTGACATCTACGAGGCGGCCGAGGTGGACGGGTCGTCGGGCTGGTCCACCTTCTGGCGGATCACCGTCCCGCTGCTGCGGCCGACGCTCGCGCTGGCCGTGATGTTCCGCGTGCTGCAGGCCTTCGGGCTGTTCGACCTGCCCTACGTGATGACCGGCGGCGGCCCGGGAACGGCGACGACCTCGCTGGCCATCCTGGGCTACGACGCGATGTTCAAGAACCTGTCGTTCGGGCCGGGCGCGGCGGTGGCCACCACCACCGCGCTGCTTGTGCTGCTGGGCTGCCTGATTTCTCTGCGGAGCTTCAGGGTCCAGGTCGGGAGGGAGGACACCTGATGGGCAACCGCACGCGCAAGGGCTGGCGCCGCTTCGTCAACGGCGTCAACGTGTCGGCCTTCTTCGTCGTCCTGTTCATCGGGCTGCCGCTGTACTGGCTGATCATCTCCAGCCTGAAGACCCCGATCAATCTGGGGTCAAGCCCGCCGCAGTACTGGCCCAACCCGTTCAGCGGCGCCAACTACTCGCAGGCCTTCGTGCAGTACGACTTCGGCATCTACTTCCGCAACTCGCTGATCGTGACGCTCTGCGCCACGGCCCTGGTGCTGGTCTTCGGGACGCTGGCCGGGTACGCGCTTGGCCGGCTGCCGATGCGGGGGAAGTTCACCTTGATGGTGACGCTGCTGATGATCTCGGTGTTCCCCGAGATCGCGCTGATCGCGCCGCTGTATCTGCTGCTGCGCAACCTCGGCTGGCTGAACAGCTATCAGGCGCTGATCATCCCGTACACGGCGTTCAACCTGCCGTTCGCGATCTGGATCCTGCGCAACTACATGCTCGGCATCCCCAAGGAAATGGAGGAAACCGGGCGGATCGATGGCGCCGGGCCGCTGCGGACGGTGTGGTCGATCATCTTGCCGATGGCCCTGCCCGGCGTATTCACGGCCGGGATCTTCTGCTTCACCGCCTGCTGGACCGAGTTCCTGATGGCGCTCACCTTCAACAGCAGCAACAACTTCCGCACGATCCCGGTCGGCATCGCCGAGTTCGGCACGCCGCTCGAGGTGCCCTACGGCACGATCTTCGCGGCGTCCGTGGTGGCGGTGGTGCCCATCGGCATCCTGGTCTTCATCTTCCGCAAGTTCGTGATCTCCGGCCTGACCTCGGGGGCGGTGAAGGGATGAGCCGCGCCCGGAAGGTAACTATCATCACAGCAAGCACGGTATGCCCGGTGAGGAGGCATGATGGCCACCGTTGACCTGCAGGAAGTCAACAAGGTCTACCCGAATGGTTTCCATGCGGTGAAGGACTTCAGCCTGAATATCGGCGAGGGCGAGTTCATGGTGCTGGTGGGCCCGTCGGGGTGCGGGAAGACCACGGCGCTGCGGATGGTGGCCGGTCTCGAGGACATCACGTCGGGGACGCTGCTGATCGGGGGGAAGGTCGTCAACGACGAGACGCCCAAGGAGCGGGACATCGCCATGGTGTTCCAGAACTACGCGCTGTACCCGCACATGACCGTGGGCGAGAACATCGGGTTCGCGCTGAAGCTGCGCAAGATGCCCAAGCCCCAGATCGCCTCCAAGGTGAAGGAGACGGCCGAGATCTTGGGGCTGACCGAGTGGCTGGACCGCAAGCCGGGGCAGCTGTCCGGCGGGCAGCGGCAGCGGGTGGCGATGGGCCGGGCCATCGTGCGCGAGCCTTCTGTGTTCTTGATGGACGAGCCGCTGTCGAACCTGGACGCCAAGCTGCGGGTGCAGATGCGGGCCGAGGTGCAGCGGATCCAGCGGCGGATCAACGTGGCCACCTTGTACGTGACCCACGACCAGATCGAGGCCATGACGATGGGCGACCGGGTGGCGGTCATGCGGTCGGGGGTGCTGCAGCAGGTCGACCACCCGCAGGTGCTGTATGACCACCCGGAGAACCTGTTCGTGGCGGCGTTCATCGGCTCGCCGGCGATGAACTTGTACGAGGCGACGATGACCGAGGACGCGGGCGCGGCCCGGCTTGGCTCGCAGGAACTGGCGCTGCCGGCGGCCGACCGCACCACGCACCCCGGGCTGGCCAGGTACGCAGGCAAGAAGATCATCTTGGGCGTGCGCCCTGAGCACCTGCCCGCCGCCAACGGCAACGCCGCCGCCGCCGAGGCCGCCGAGTCGACCCTGGTTGGCAACGTGGACCTGGTCGAAGCGCTGGGCTCGGAGCTGATGGTGCACTTCACCATCGACGCCCGCACGGTCGTGGCCGAGGGTGCGGCCAGCGACGACGCGGACGCCACCGCGCGGGCCGGCGAGGGCGTGGCCCGAGTCGACCCGTCGGTCAAGGTCAAGGTCGGCGACCGGCTCACGTTCGCCGTCAACACCGCCGGCCTGCAGTTCTTCGACCCGGAAACCGAACTCGCCATCTGGGACTGAACCGAGCGGCTGGGGCCACGAGGGCGCTGCGGCAGGGGTGAGCTGCCCTCGTGGCCGGCCGCAAGCCGGGCGGCTCGTTCAGAAAATAACGTTATTTCACAGTCTTCTGTGGTTAGCTGAGTTCCGGCTCATTCGTTCGCTCAGGGAAGGACATCGATGTCTGCGGCCCATCCGCGGCCCACGATGAAGGACGTGGCGGCGCTGGCGGGAGTGGCGATCAAGACCGTGTCCCGGGTGATGAACGGCGATCCGACGGTCGCGCCGGAGCTGGCCGCGCGGATCCGCGCCGCCGCGGGCAAGCTGGGATACCGGCCCAACCTGACCGCGAGCAGCCTGCGCCGCGGCGACCGGCGCACGGCGATGATAGGGCTGCTGCTCGAGGACGTGTCCAACCCGTTCTCGGCCGCCCTGCTGCGCGCGGTGGAGGACGAGGCGCGGCGGCGGCAGGTGCAGATCCTGATCGGCAGCCTGGACGAGGATCCGGTCCGCGAGCGTGAGCTGGCGATCGCGCTCATCGACCGGGGGGTCGACGGCCTGCTGATCGTGCCCACCGGGCCCGACCACAGCTACCTGGTGGCCGAGCGCAGGCTCGGCACCCGGGTGGTGTTCGTTGACCGCGAGCCCAGGTTCCTCGACGCCGATGCCGTCGTGTCCGACAACTGGCACGGCGCGGCCGCCGCGGTGGATCACCTGCTCTCGTTCGGGCACCGGCGGATCGCCTACCTGGGAGACAACGCGGGCATCACCACCGCCGCGCACCGGTTCGACGGCTACTCCCGCGCGCTCGAGCGGGCCGGGCTGGCCGCCGATCCGTCGATCATCAGGCACGGCCTGCGCACCATCGAGGCCGCCGCGGCGGCCGCCACCGGGCTGTTCGGCCTGCCCGACCCGCCGACCGCGCTTTTCGCCGGCGAGAACCTCGTGACGATCGGCGCGGTGAAGGCCCTGCGGCGGGCGGGATTGGCCGAGACGGTCGCCCTGGTCGGCTTCGACGACTTCCTGCTGGCTGACATCCTGGTGCCAGGCGTCACCGTCATCACCCAGGACACGGCACAGCTCGGCCGGCTGGCCACGCAGCTGCTGTTCGCCCGACTCGACGGGGACGACTCACCGGCGCGCAAGCACGTCGTGCCGACCGGCATGCTCACGCGCGGTTCCGGCGAGATCAGGCCCGCTTCCGCCATGGTCGTCGGCGGTTGACCGGCCTGCCCCCGCCGGGCGCCCCGGCGCCAGTAAGCGGCACACTCAGCGGCACAGTCAGCGGCACAGTCAGCGGCACTGCCAGCGGCACCGTCACCGTCACCGTGATCGGCGAGGCGATCGTCGACCTGCTCCCGGCCGGTCAGCCGCGGACGTTCCAGGCCGTTCCCGGCGGGAGCCCTTACAACGTCGCGGTCGGCCTGGCGCGCCTCGGGCACCGCGCGGCGCTGATGGCGCGGCTGGCCGACACGGCGTTCGGCCGCATCCTGAGCGATCACGCCCGGGCCGAGGGCATCGACCTGACCGCCGCGCCGCGTGCGGCCGAGCCGTCCACGCTGGCCGTGGTGTCGCTTGACGCCGCCGGCCGGGCCAGCTACGACTTCTACCTCGACGGCACGGCTGACTGGCAGTGGACGGCCGAGGAGACCGGGCTCGCGCCCCGGGACACCGCGGTGCTGCATTTCGGGTCGATCGCGTCGTGGACGCCGCCGGGGGCCGACCGGATCTGTGACCTGGCCCGGCGGATGCGCGACCGCGGCGACGTGCTGGTCACCTACGACCCCAACGTCCGGCCCGGGCTGCTGTGCGATCGCGTCCGCGGCCAGGGCGCGGTCGAGCGCGCCATCGGGCTGGCTCACCTGGCCAAGGCGAGCACCGACGACGTCGCGTGGCTGTATCCCGGCCTGGCGCTGCACGAGGTGGCGGAGCGCTGGCTGGGGCTGGGCGCGGCCGTGGTGGTCATCACCGGCGCGGTGGAAGGTGCGTGGGCCTTCACCGCGGCCGACACGGTCCGCCGGCCCGCGCTCGACGTCACCGTGGTCGACACCGTGGGCGCCGGGGACTCCTTCACGGCCGGGCTGATCGGATCGCTTATCGGGCGTGGCCTGCACCAGCCCGCTGAGCTGGCTCTATGTTCCGAGGACCGGCTGTCAGGCGCGTTGTCGGGGGCCCTGGACGACGCGATCGTGGTGGCGTCGCTCAACTGCGAGCGGCACGGCAACGACCCGCCGACGGCGGCCGACGTGGCCGCGGCCCGGGGCCGGCTGAAGCCTCTACCGGCTGGGTCAGCATCGGACTAGAGTTACGCCTGCCACGGTAGCGGTGATGGAGGTCACGATGACGGAATTCGCTGATGAGTTCGGCGGGCGTGAGCCGGCCAGCGACACCGACGCGTTCGGCGGGCCCGAGCCGGCCAGCGACACCGACGAGTTCGGCGGGCCGCAGCCGGCCGACGACACCGACGCGTTCGGCGGGCCCGAGCCGGCCGACGACACCGACGAGTTCGGCGGGCCCGAGCCGGCCGACGACACCGACGCGTTCGGCGGGCCGCAGCCCGGCCAGTGACACCGGCGCGCCCGGCGGCAGCTGACGCGCTTGCCCGGCGGCAGCTGACGCGCGCCTGCCCGGGTATCTCTGGGCTCGGTGACCCCCGCGGCGGGTCAGATGGTGCAGCAGGATGGTCCGGCATCGGGACCGCATGAGGGCGTGTCGCATGTTCGTGCCGCAACCCCTGCCACGCGGACCAGCAGGCCGTGCAGCGTAGTGCGCTCTTCGGTGCTCAGCGCCTTGAGCAGGTCGTCCTCGACCAGGCGGAGCCGGGAGCTCGTGCGGACCAGCTCGTCCGCGCCGGCCGCGGAAAGCTCGACTATGTGACGGCGGCGGTCGGCCGGGTCCCGGCGGCGCGTGACAAGCGCGCGCTCCTCGAGCTCGTTGAGCAGGCCCACCACGTTGCTTGGATCCAGCCTCAGCGCCTCCCCCAGCGCCTGCTGGGTCACGGGCCCGTGCTCGTCGAGCAGCGTGAGCGCCAGGAGCTGCCTGGGGCGGAGGCAGTCCGGGATGCAGGTGTCGGAGACGCGGCGGGCGACGCGGGCCAGGTGGATGATCAGCGGCATGATCTGCTGGTCCGCTGACCTCACGCCCGCCTCTGCGGCCCTCGGCTCCGCTACGGGCCCTGCTCCTGGCTCTGCTTCTGGCTCTGCCACGTTGCAAGAGTACCCGCATGGACGATAGTTTGCTGTCTGCCAATAATTGGCGTAGCGCTTAATAGCTGGCGAAGTCAGCGACCGCGGAGGGTGGCGATGTCGAAACTTCTGGTAATCGTCGGGAGCACGCGGCCCGGGCGGGCGGCGGACCGCGTGGTGCCCTGGGTCATGTCCCGGGCCCGGGCCCATGATGCCTTGGACACCGAGCTTGCCGACCTGCGGGACTGGCCGCTGCCGATGTTCGCCGAGCACGTGGGGACGATCGGCGACCTCGCCGACCCGACGTACTCCGAGCCGATCGTGCGGGCGTGGAACAAGAAGGTGAAACAAGCCGACGCCTTCCTCGTCATCACCCCGGAGTACAACCACAGCGTCCCAGGCGGCCTGAAGAACGCCATCGACAGCGTGTGGCTCTCGTACGGGTTCAGGAACAAGCCGGTCGCGGCCGTCGGCTACAGCAGCGGCGTCGGGGCCGGGATCCGCGCGATCGAGCATCTCGCCCACGTGTTCCTTGAGGCCGAGGCCGTTCCCCTGCGCAACACCGTGGTGATCCCCTTCGTGGGCACGGCCTTCGACGAGGACGGCGAGCCGGTCGATCCCGAGACCGGCATCCGCCTTGAGGTCATGCTCGATGACCTGGCCTGGTGGTCGTCGGCGCTGGAGAAGGCCAGGGCCGGAGGTGAGCTGGCCCCCGGCTCGTTCCGGGCCAGGGCCGCACTGGCCGCCCGGAAGGCCGGCTGACACCGGGCTGCTCGGGGGCGGAAGTGCGGGCATTCGGCGCTGCCGTCGCCGGGTGGGCAGCATTGGCACGCCGCTGGCACGGCTAATCGTCCTTCCAAATGGGCGAATCCTAGACATTTACAAATGTTACAGGTGATACCGAAGATACTTGGCTGCGACCCAGATCTGTGAATCATAAATGCGGGACACCGATTTCATTCACGGCCGTTCCTTTTTGTCCGGCCGGGAGCGTATGCTGTGGGCAGGGACAACGCGGGTTCGGCGATGGGGGGGCGAAAGGGCTGCGTTGCGTATGCATGTGGACCGCCTGCAGCGAACGATTAAGCCAATTTCCTCTAAATGGAGCCTTGAAGTCCTTGCGCACGTACATGATGGTCCAGTAGGCTTCAATGACCTGGCGCGCGGCATTGGCATTGACCACAAGCGGCTCGGCCGCACCCTGCGCTGCTTGCTGCAGGTAGGACTCGTCTCCCGCCATCTCGACGACAACCCTCCGGTGCGAGTTTACTACGCCTTGACGCCATTCGGCCGGGACATGATAACGGTTCTCGACGACCTCGCCGCCCGGTGGTCGCACGACATCGGAATGCCGCCCATCGGCTCTGCCCACAGCAAGCGGTCATAACCGGTACAGCCCGGCTGAATGGATTAAGCAATACTTCCACACCGCCGCGCGTATCTATACGCGGCGGTCACTTCTCGCTGCGTTAGCCTGCCTCTACGCGGTGGTCACTTTCCGTTGCGTCAGCGGCTTTCGCGCCGTGGTCTCGTATCGAGGTGACGATTCGGGCGAACCGCTCGCGGGACTGGCCCGCGGGAATCACGGCCAGCGCCCCGGTGGCCTCGTCGACCCAGTCATCGACGATCGCGACGGCGGCACGGGCCACGCGGGCGTCGGCGACCATGCCCGCCAGCAGGCGGTAGGCCTCATCCGGCGGGGTTCCCGCGCTGAACGCGCGGGCCAGCACGGAGCGCGCGGGAAGGCCGAGTTCGTGCCTTGCCACCACGAGCGGGAAGGTCATCGCCCGGCAGGTGACGTCGGCCAGCACGTCCTTGCCGTGGTCGGCACCGCCGCCGAGGTAGGGCCGCATGTCGTCGGCCATCTGGAAGGCCACGCCGAGGCAGCGGGCAAACCGGCTCAGCGCCGCGGCCTGCTCGGGCGTGCCGCCACCGAGAATGACGCCGACCTGACAGCTCGCCACCAGCAGGGTGGCCGTCTTGCTCGCCGCCACCGCGCAGTACGCGTCGAGCCCGGCGTCCACGTCGCCCCGCAGTTCCCGCTCGGCATGCTGACCGCGGCACAGTTCCGCGCCGGCCGCCGCGAGCACCCCGATGGCGGCGAGCACGCGCTCGGCCGGTACCGCGGGACCTGCGCATTCGGCACAGGCCCTGAAGACCTGGAACACCAGCGCGTCCCCGGCCAGCAGCGCGGTCTCATCGCCGAAGCGCGCCGGGACGGACGGGCGGCCGCGGCGCGTGCTGCCGCCGTCGATGATGTCGTCGTGGACCAGGCTGGCGGCGTGAAAATACTCCACGCCGAGCGCCGCCACCAGGATGTCGCGGGGCTCGCCGCCGACCATCGCGCACGACTCGAGCACAAGTGCGGGCCGCAGCAGCTTGCCGGCGGGCCAGACCGCGCCCTCGCAGATGTCGTCAAGCAAGGTGGCGCCGACCCAGCGCTCGGCGTGGATCCTGTGCAGTTCCGCACCCAGCCAGTCAAGCGGCGTGGTCAGCTCGCGGAGCAGGTCGTCGGCCGTCTTCATGGGCGTCACTCCCCCGCCGGATCAGGTCCCGCGGCGGCCGTGTCGAGCCGGCCGGGCTGTCCCGGACCGGGCTGTCCTGGACCGGGCTGTCCTGGACCGGGCTGTCCTGGACCGGGCTGTCCTCGGCCGGGCTGTCCTCGGCCGGCGCGGCTGGCTATCGCGGTCACCGACATCCGGCCTGCGCGCACCGCGACGAACGCCGACATGACCAGCACCGCCACGGACAGCCCGGCATCGCGCAGGATGCCGAGCGTCGCGCCCTGCACGATCAGGGCATGCAGCATCGCGGGCAGGGTGAGCAGCCGCCGGTAGGCGCCGGTGGCGAGCCAGACCGCGAACACCCCCCATACGCTCCAGGTAATGGCGATGTACACGGCCAGCACCCAGTCCGTGGCCCCGCCGATCCCGCGCCGGCGGACGAGCCCGGATAGCGCCCGGCGGCCGTGTGCGTGCATGCTGTCCACCCCCAGGGCATCTCCGAGCAGCCAGTAGCCGTCGAACCTGAAGAATGGGTTGAGGTTGGTCATGCAGCCCGCGAGCGAGAAGACGATCGCCACCCACAGCGCCCGCCAGCCGGTCGCGGCGTAGCAGGCGGCGGCGACCCCGGTCGCGATGAGCTGGAAATAGGCGCCGCCGAGGTCGACGACCATCCTGGCCCGCCGGGACAGGCTCCACGATTCCGACACGTCGCTGAAGAAGGCCGGCCAGACCAGGTAGATCACGAAGCCGATGCACTTAGGCCTGGCGCCGCCGCGGGCCGCCGCGGCCGCGTGGCCGAACTCGTGCGCGACCAGCATGGCCAGGAATATCAGGTAGCCCTCGAGCACGGCCTGACCGCGCAGCCCGGTCCGGGCCGGGGTGAGGAAGGCGGCGGCCATGGCCGCGGCGCTGAGCGTGAGCGCCGCCGCCGCGATGGGCAGGCCGAACGCCCAGGTGAGCCTGGACGCCACCCGGTTCACCAGGGATTCAGGCACCAGCGGCACCTTGCCCCACATGCCGGCCCGCGACCGCGATCTTTTGCCCAGCGTCTGGTTGATCTGGCTGAGCAGCTGCCGGTGCGCGGCCGCCACCTCGGCCGTGGAGAGCAGCCGGCCGGCGGGCACGGCCAGCTGTTCGGCCAGAAGCGGGACCGGCGTGCCGTCCCTGGCCGCGCGGAGCAGGTACAGGCCGGTCGCGCTGACCCGCAGATGCCGGCCGTCCTGGGTGCTCACCACGTAGCTGGCCGAATCACCGCGGCCGTCGTAGGGCACCGCCCCGTCCAGGTCAAGTGCCGCCTCCGGCGGGCTGAGCCGCTCCATCGCTACCACGGTCACCGCCGGCCGCTCGCCGCGCCGGCCGGCGCGGGCCGCGAGCTGATCAGGCGGGTCAGCTCGGCGAGGATCGCGGCGTCGCTGTCGACGCGGGCCAGGCTGTCCCTGGCGGCGCGGGCCGCCACGGCCATGCCGTCGTCGCGGAGGACGGCGGCCAGCTGGCCGACCGGGTCGGGCTCGGCGATGGCCCGGAACATGCCGAGGCCGGTCAGCGCGGCCGCGATCGCGGCTTGCTCGCCGCCGGAATCGGCGCCGAGCAAGGGCAGTCCGGCCTGTACCGCGGCGAGCGCGGCGGTGCTTGTCGCGCTGCCGGTCACCAGCGCGCACTCGCGGACCAGTGCCGACTGGGACCGCGCCGGAGCGATGCGGGCGAACGGCGGGATGGACGGCAACTGCTCGTCGGAGCGGGCGGGCACGGCGAACGCGCGGTACCTGCCACCGTCCAGTGCCTCGAGCAGCCAGGGCCACAGGTGCCGCTGGCCGAACGTGCGGCCGAGGTAGGCGTAGAGCACCGGGCCGCCGGGCTGCGTCCTGGCCCAGTCCAGGTCGGCGTTCACGTCGCCGCCCGGCTCCCAGGAACACGCGCCGACGAAGCCGGTGCCATCGCCGAGCCGGCCCGAATCGGGCTGCAGGCCGGGCGCCGAGCGCAGCAGCAGCCGGTCCCCGGCCATCGGGAAGGCGGCCAGCGTCCAGTTCCGTGGCGGCAGCCCGCACGCCTGTCTGACCGTCGCGTACAGGCCGCTCATCTCGTGGTACCGCCACGCCATGTGGTCGCCTTCGGGCGCGCGCTCCAGCGCGTCCGCGTCGGCCGGCCACAGGTGGCAGAACTGTCCGAGCACCGCGGCCGGGATCCCGCGCTGCTCGGCGGCAAGCAGCGGGCCGATGGCGAGGATGCTGGTGAGGACGAGGTCGGGGCGCATCTCGTCGCAGGCGGCCGCGGCGTGCTTGAGCTGGATCGCGACCGAGACCGGATGGCCCCAGTCGGGGATGGTGAAGCTCGGGCCGTCGGCGCCCGGGCGGGGGAATCGCGCCAGCCCGGCCGCCGCCAGGGCGCCCTCCGCGTCGGGTCCCGACACGACAAGTACCTCGTGGCCGGCGGACGTCAGCGCGAGCCCGGCGCGGACCATCGGGTACAGGAAGCCGGCGCTGCCGAACGCGCACAGGACCGCCCTCACCGCGACGGCTCCGTCCGCAAGCCGTCCGCGCGGCGGAACAGCCACACGGCCGCGGCCGCGTCGACGGCGACGACCACGGAGACGTAGATGGCGACGGTCGCGCTGCTGATCCCGGTGCTGGCCGGCAGCGTCACCGCGATGGCGTTGAACAGGGCATGGGCCGCGAAGGCGCCGCCGAGGCAGCGGTAGCGCGCCCGCAGCGCGGTGAACAGCACCGCGTCCGCCGCCACCGAGGGCAGCAGGAACCACGCCTCTTCGTGCGCGTGCAGGGCGGTGAACAGGGCGACCGCCACCGCGACCGCCAGCCACGGCCTTGCCACCGCCAGCAGCCGGGACAGCACGATGCCCCGGAACTGCAACTCCTCGGCCGGCGCGACCAGCAGGACCTGGCCCGCCACGGCGGCCAGCACGGTGGCCGGGTGGGCGGGCCGGTCCACCGGCAGGATGGCCAGCCATACCGCGCACCGGAGCGCGCCCACGGCCAGGCCCGCAAGCACCGCCGGGCCCGGCGCCCGCAGCAGCGTGCGATCGGCCGGGCGGCGCGCCACCAGCCACAGGCATACCGCCAGCGCGCCCGCGTACTGCAGGTCGTCGGCCAGCCCGCCGGGAGCCCCGGCGGCGGCCGCACTGAACATCAGCGCCGCCCCGACGGCCAGCGGGGCGAGGACGGCCACGACGACGGCACCCCAGGCCCGCCCGCGTCCGCCCGCAGAAGGGGCCTCGGGTGGCTGGTAGCTGGCCTCCTGGCCCGGCTGCCGGTGCCGCGTGCTGCTCATAGGCGGTGCTCCCGTTCAGATCCGGACGTACAGGCTGGAGACCGGGGCGTGGCGGACGGCCTGCAGCACGGGCGTGGCGATGCCGAGCGCGGGGGCGAGCACGGCCAGCGCGATGCCGAGGCCGACCAGCGGCACGGACACGTCGGCGGTGATCCCGCCGAAGGCCGACCCGATGCCGGCGATCCCGGCCCGCGCGAGCAGCAGGCCGAGGCCGAGGCCGAGCAGCACACCCGGCACCACCAGCAGGGCGGTGTAGGACAGGGCGATGCCCGCCAGCGTGCGCCTGCCCGCTCCGACCGCCTTGATCAGGCCGTAGCTGGAAATGCTTTCCTCGCTGGTGATCAGCGCCGTGCGGGCCGCGATCGCGGCGGCCAGCGCAAGCAGCGCGAGCACGAGCAGGCCGAGCGCGATCCGCACCGTTGTCACGAACGGCAGGCTGATGTCATCGAGCACGCTGGTGACCGCCCAGCCGCCGCCCGAGACGCGCTCGATCAGCGCGGATACGGCGCCTGCGCTGGCACCGGGCGCGAGCCGGACGAGCACCGCCTCGTCGCTGGTCTGCCCGGCCAGCGCGGTGGCCAGGCCGAGCGTGCCGCGCATCAGGTCACCGGTGTCGCTCAGCTCGCGGGTGATCCCGGTGACGGTCAGCGGCACGCGCTCGCCGGCCAGCCGCAGGACCGTGCCGACATGGGCGCCGAGCAGCCCGGCGGCGCCGGAGCCAAGCGCGATCTGGCCGGTGGCGGCGGGCAGCTTGCCGCTGATCAGGGTCGGCGTCTCCAGCGTCTGGCCGGCCGGGAGCAAGACGAACGGGGTGGTCCCGGGAATGCCGGCAAACTGCGCGTTCCCCTCGATCGTCGGCACGGCCGCGGCCACGCCGGGCAGGCCGGACAGCCGCGCGCTGGCCGAGGCCGCGGTCACGCCGGCCGGCAGGTCCACCCGGAGGCTGTAGCCGAACCCCCACTCGGCCGGGTCGCTGGTGAAACGCTCCGCGGTCGCGGCCACCACCCCGGCGAAGACCGC